>Ga0192242_10064_pt1 | contig 53618 bp, 59 predicted proteins | sample Koala_Koa27_J3_FD_131235 | JGI IMG/M metagenome (GOLD analysis project Ga0192242, IMG submission 131235) | Enriched cells from koala feces incubated with labeled cellulose particles, San Francisco Zoo, California, United States - Koala_Koa2-7_J3 ...
AATACATTATGTCATTTTTCAATGCACCCGTCACCCATAAAGTACCTGCGGGTGTGTGCAGCGTAGCCGGGCTTCATTCCTACATCACTACCGATCTGCAATTAAAAGACCTGACCCTTAAAGTCAGAGCCGGAAGCGAGGACAAGAAAGCGTTCCGGAAGAAAAAGCAAACCCTGCTGCCCTATGTCACTCCGGCAGGAGTTTTCTCTTACTGCAAGGAATAATGCCTGCTGGTTCCTTCGGGGCTTTTTGTGATAGACATTGACGAGTTGCTTTCCACCGAGGAAGCGGAAATGTGGCGCGACCGCCTGTTTGCCGATGAAGTTCTGCACCCTGCACTTTCCTTCGTCAGTCCCGGAGCCTGTGGGGTGAAACTATTCATCCCCTACCGCATCAATCCCGTACGCGCCGTGGAAGCATCCTTTGACGACGCCCTGCACACCGCATGGGAGTATCTGGAATGGAAGTACGGACTGAAAGTGGACAGAGCCAATGCCGACCTGTCCAGAGCCTGTTTCCTGTCTCACGATGAAAAGGCAAAGAGCAGAGGATAGTGGATAGTGGTTAGTGATTAGTGGTTAGTGGTTAATAGGCTGCGCTATCATGCCGCAGGTATTAATCACTAACCATTAATCACTAACCACTAATCACTAACCATTAACCACTAATCACTAACCATTAACCACTAAAAAACATGTATAATAATATTTCTATTTTAGAGCAACTGACGGCAGCCATCGAACAATCGGGCGCCAACCTTGCTCCCACCTATCAGGAATATATGCCACTGGCCTTTGCCATAGCCAACAGTTGCGGCGAAGAGGGACGCGCCTTCTTCCACCGCATCTGCCGTATGTCCCCCAAATACTGCCGCGAAGAAGCGGACAAGCTATACGGGCACTCCCTGCAAAAGGGAACAGGCAGAAACTCCCTAGGTACCGTTTTCCATCTGGCAGAGATGGCAGGTGTGAAGTTGGACAAGAAACTTGCAAACTTGCAAAACTTGCAGCCTTCCCTCACGCCCCCACACACGTGCGTACCTAATAGTGCAACCCAAGCCCAAGCAGCCGCCCCCACCCTGTCCGGCACGCCGCCGGTTCATCTGCCCTGCTTCCCCGATTACCACTGGCCTGCCTTTCTGCAACAAATCATAGACTGCGGCGACTCGCCCGCCCAACGCGACATTCTGTTGCTGGGCTCGGTGACTGTCCTCGGAAGTACCATCAACCGGCTGGTGAGCATCATGTATGGACGGAAAAACAAATATCCGTGCCTGCAAACTTTCATCACCGCCCCGCCCGCTTCCGGAAAAGGAGCACTGACCTGGATGCGCCGCCTGGCAGAGCCCATACACGACTCCCTGATGGACACGTACCGGGCAAAAATGAAAGAATACCGCCGGGACAAGGCACAATGGGACGCGCTGGGCAAGCAAAAAGCCGTCATCCCCGAACCCGAACAGCCCTGTATGAAAATGCACCTCATAGCCGGTGACAACACGGGCACGGGCATATTGGAAAATCTGATAGACAGTGAAGGCGTGGGGCTGATATGCGAAACAGAAGCCAACACCGTGAGCAGCGCCATAGGCAGCGACTACGGCCATTGGAGCGACACGCTCCGCAAGAGCTTCGACCACGAACGCCTGGCTTTCAACCGCCGTACCAACCATGAATATCGCGAATGCAAGAAGTCCTACCTCAGCGTGCTCCTTAGCGGCACACCGGCACAGGTAAGGCCTCTTATCCCGTCTACAGAGAACGGATTGTTCTCTCGCCAGGTATTTTACTATATGCCTGCCATCAACGGATGGGAAGACCAGTTCGACCGTTCCGGCATGGACTATGACTCCATTTTCAGCGCATGGGGAGTGCGGTGGAAGGAGGTGCTCGACGCTGTTACGGGCACCGTCAGCGGCATCAGCCTGAATCTGACCGAGGATCAGAAAAAGGAATTCAACACACACCTTGCCCGCGTGTTCGAGCGAGCCGGAGCCGTTCATGGCGACTCGATGAAGAGTTCCGTGGCGCGTATCGCCATCAACATTTGCCGCATCATGAGCGTCATCGCATTGCTGCGCTCCATGGAAGCCCTGCTGCCGGGTGGCGAAAAGGATGGCAAGCCACAGGAAGACATGGCGAGAACGCTGATGACATGTCCCGGACTGACGCCATCGCCGCGCACTCCGCAAGAGAATATCACCGACGGAGTGGTGTCGCAATTCATCCTCACCATCCGCACGGACGACTTCCATGCCGTGCTGTCTCTGGTGAAGCCCTTGTATTGCCATGCGTGCCACATCCTGTCGCTCCTGCCCTCCGGTTCGCCCGTGACACAGAGCACTGCTTCGGTTCCCGAAACTCTTTTCGACTATCTGCCTCTCCGTTTCACCCGCAACCGGGCCGTCATCGAGGCGGAACAGCGCGGCATGCCTGCCAGCTCGCTGGACAGTCTGCTGAGACGCATGACCGAACGGGGACAGTTGATCAAGACCGGAAGAGGCGAATACGAATTTGCCTCGCGTGTACGCACATGCGTGTGTGGGCGTGAAGACACCCCTGCAAGTTTTGCAAGTTTGCAAGTTTCCCCAAATAAAAACGTATGAATATGAAAGATTCACTTTATTTCCTATCGATGAAAAAAGGCGATTTGGCCCTTCTTTATTTTCCCGAATCCGATGTCAAGATAGCTACCCGCCATCTGATGTGCTGGGTATATGGCTGTCCGGCACTGCTGGAAGAACTGTTGGCTACCGGTTACCATGTCTCGCAAAAAGTACTCACGTCACGCCAAGTGGCTCTGATCACCCACTATTTGGGGAGTCCCGGATGATTTTTGAGGTGATGATAATGCTTGACCCACCGTAAGGTGTCACAAGGTGTCATAAGGCGTCAGCCCGGTTTTCACGCAACTTATCTTTGCAATGTCAACGATGAGGGAGCCGACACGTTACTAACCTTCGGCCTTACACGTTACTAACGTGAAGCCCCATACATTACTAACCTTCAGCCTCACACGTTACCAACGTGCAGGCCGCAAGCCCGGTAAGTGTCCTCTCCTTCACTCAGCGACCTTGATTTTTAATTATTAATTTAAAACTTATCCATTATGATCAATTTCAGTACCGCCATGCGTGGAAACCCCACCGACAAAGATGCAAAACCGAAAGCGTATGCCAACGCCCAGTATTCACAAGTAATGACGCTGGACCAGTTTGCCGAGCACATCGCCTCACACGGCTGTGTATATTCGCGTGCCGACATTCAGGCCATCATCATCCTGACCATGGAATGTGTGCGCGAGCGACTTTTGGCGGGGCAGCGCATCCAGTTGGGTGACCTCGGCGTATTCGGCACCACCCTCCGCAGCCGCGGCGCCGACAGCGCAGCCACTTTCACCGCCGACAACATCACCGAAGTGAATGTGCAGTGGCGTCCCGGCGACCGTTTCCGCAATCTGCGCAAGGATGCCAAATTCAACTTGGTTCCTACCCGCAAAGCCGCCGCATTGGTGGTGAAGGCCGTAAAAGGCGGGCGAGACTACCGTAGATCTTACGGGATCGTCCTCCGAAGCGGCAGACGAAAACGTCTGACTTATTTCGGAGAGGGTGTCCAAACGCGAATGTAACTAACCACCTTGTTCACCGTAGGGGCGGATTGAATCCGCCCGGATACGTCAAGCAAACCGGTATCGGGCAGATTCAATCTGCCCCTACAGCAAAATGATAGCTATTTTTTGTTTTGACACATCCCCCACCAGTTAGATGACAGCCCATTTCAATTTCCTCTATTATTTTAAACTTATAAAAACATGTATTCCCATGAATGAATTCAACAACGAATCCAATAAAATAACCTGGACAAAAATCCTCCGGGCAATTATTCAGGCAGCCATCGCCGCCCTCACCGCCTTGGGGGTAACCAGTTGTACCACTATTTTATTTTAGCCCATGATACAAGAAACATTCCCTATGATGATTGGTGAGGAGGAAGTGCTGAACGAGCGCCAGCTTCTCACCGTGGAGGATGGTCCCATGATGCAGGGACGCGAATCGGTGCGATATCTTATCCTCCACTGTAGCGCCACCCGCTGCAACCGTGACTATACCGCCGAGCAACTGCTCCGTGACCACAAGACCCGTGGTTTCCGCACCGTGGGCTATCATTTCTATATCCGCCGCGACGGCACTGTGACGCAGCACCGAAAGCTGCTGGAAGTGGGTGCCCACTGCCACCCTTGGAATCGTTGCAGCATTGGCATCTGTTACGAAGGCGGGCTGGACGAGCAGGGACATCCTGCCGATACCCGGACGGCGGAACAATGCGAGCAACTGCTGCTCCTGCTGATGAAGCTCAGGAAAGTATTCCCCGACACCCGGATTTGCGGGCATCGGGATATGCCGGGAAGCATTCCCAAGGCTTGTCCTTGCTTTGATGCGGAGAGCGAGTACGGATTTTTAAATTCACTGATATGAGACTATTGATAGACCAACTGATAATCCTTGACCGGGCTTTTTATCGTCATTATCTGGAAATGCTCCTTACCTTGGAGCGCATCCATGCACTTACTCCCTGGCAGATGTCCATGCTGCTGTGGCGTGCCAAGCTCTTTCATGTGGAAATCCTCTATCCCGAGCTGCTGCGCATCAGCATCTGCAACGAACAGGAAAAGGATGAAATCCGGTTCATGAAGGCGTGGAAGCTGAAGGTGCTGGAAAAGGTGATGACCGTGTGGCAACGCAGACAGTGCGAGGTAATCAAAAGGGAAAGGTGGCGATAATTCGATGATTTCCTTTTAGAAATGTTTATTGGTGAGGACAGGGCTTTAAAAGTTCTGTCCTTTCTGTTTTAATAGTGTTCAGGCTAAGATATAGATTATGTATTTGAGCACTAATTGGGCTACTTACGGCAAAGAAACTAATTCCATTTCAGAATACCTATCAATGAATGTTTTTTTATTATTTCAAATGCACTTTGAAGACAATGCCTCCGGATAGGTATTTGCAGCGGTTCAACTCTACTACGGCATTGATGTAGTCTTTCCAGAAGGAGTACTCCATGCCGAGGTTCACTTGATATTTTGCTCCATCGGGATTAAAGGTCAAATCCTCTTTTACATCTGTATATCCGGGAACAACTTCCGCCATCAAATTAACACCATTGATAGTTTTATTTATCCATGAGTCATTTTCTCTCAAATGAAAACAAAAATTCGCACCAATAGCCGGATTATTCAACTTATTGTCAAAACGGTTGCTGTATATCCATGATAGGTGTGTGCCTAATCTGCCTATATTTTCAAAATAGAAGTGTTTGGTTATAGCTAAATAATAACGAGTCAAGAAACTGTTGCTATAATTTTGTTCAGAGTTAGAATCTAATGATCCCCCATTCCACGAATCACCAACAGCATCATTGGCACCAATTACTATTTGAGGTGTCCATTCTTTCCACCAACCCTCTTTCCAAACCCTCAAACGAAAATGAAAGGAACGGTCCTGATTAATAAATTTACCGTACGTAGAAGGAACCCAGTAGCCGGAATAGTTACCATAATCTGTTGGCACTGCTTTATGTCCCGTACACAGGTATCCCGCTTCCAACCAAGGAAAAAGAGTTATATTTATATAGTAATTCCATGTGTCATACCACCAACGAGGAACTGTAGCATGATGATTAAGCCAATTACCTCCTGCCATGAAAGTTTTATCACGCTGCATATCGGCTGTGGGCATATTCATTAGCCCTGTTGTACCATAATTTATTTGCGCATCCACATTTTTTACCACAAGGAGCATAAATAGGCCCAATAAAACTCCATTTTTGCTTATTGTTCTAATCATAATAATTCTTGATACACTTTCTCCATAGCCTCTACCATGTGGCTAATTAAAAAGTTTTCGGCAATACGCCTGTGTGCAGCCTCCGAATATTTCTTTTGTAAATTCGTATCTATAACCAATTTATCTAATGCCTCCGCATATAACTGATTCAGATTCCCTTTCTGCGGTACCTCTATACCAGTAATCCCATTAAGATTCACCCAATTTACACCACTTCCCTTAATTGTAAAAGTAACAGCCGGCGTATAACAATACATAGCCTCAGCCAATGCTACCCCAAAAGCCTCGTTCTTTGTTACAGAAGGAAATGCAAACACACTGGCTGCATATAGGTAACAGCGCAAATCATCTTCCGACAACCTACCAACAAAATGAATACGTGCCGAATTCCGTTTCTTCGCCAATGCTTTCAATTCTTCTGTCAAAGAACCATTACCACCAATCACAATAGCACAATCGGATTTCATATATCTATCTGCCTCTATCAAATGCGGCAAGCCTTTATATTTAGTATGTCTACCCATAAAGAAAACAATAGGCTTACCATCATATATTGCTCTTATTTCCTGAATACGCTTCTCATCTCCTATCCGAGGCTCAAATAACCTCTCATCAATCGCATTCGGCACAATACGCACTTTTTCCTTCACTTTCTGCAAAGGATTAGAACCATCCCTATACTGTGGGCTTGTCACCACTATACAATCCGCCCGTCTAATAATCCATTTCTCCCAAAATCGTACAGCCCAATACAGGTACCACTGCCGTACTATATCCATATGCCAATGCAATATCAATTTTACATCTTTTGGCATTACCATCCTCAATAAAATAGCCGGAAAAGGATTTGCCCAATGAAATTGTATCATGTCTGGTTTCTCCGCCAAAATAGCCCATTGCAATCCATTCCTATACGAAAAGGATAATGCCTGACGGGCAATATTTATAAAAGTGCCAACACGATACACACGATGCCCATTCACTTCATCTACAGCATTTGCCCGTTGGCTGTTGAAGCACACCACGCTTGTTGTATGTTGTGGCATTCTTTCCACAAGATATTTACATATATTCTCCACCCCTCCCATATAAGGAAAATAATATTTCGAAATATGCAGTATACGCATAGCCCTAACTCTCAAATTCAACTTCTAATAACGGAAAAATATTTTCTTTATATCACTTTTTATCTTATGAATAAAACTATTATTTCTCCAGCTTCCATCACAATAATGCATACAATAACTATTAGCATTCAAAGTAGACAAATCACCAGCAAATACCGAAGAAGGATATATTTTCATATTATCCTGCAGTTTTTGCTCAGTATCATCATATACAAAGCCATATCTTGTTGCAATCGTTGCCATTATTCCAGGATTTATTATTTCAGTGAAAAAAAACTACCATCCTCTTTTACAAAGTGCCTAGAAGAAAAAAATCCATACATTCCTTTATATATAAATTTCCTCTTTTAGCTCCAAAACAAGCCGCCAAAATACCAAGTCCATCAATATAATCATTAGGTACTAATGCATGCTTATTACCATCTAATTGTTTCTTTCCCATTGTACAAAATATTTTAGGATGATATTCTACTGAGGAAAAAAATCCCAATTTAGAAACTCATCGAAAGATTTGAACACTTTCACATCAGTATCCAGATAAATTCCACCCTCTGTATACAAAGCATAATGCCTTATATAATCAGAAGCCAAGGACCATTTTCTTTGTTCAATAGCTTCCTTAACCCAATCGACTGAATCGACATCGAAATTGTCCTCACTCCAACATTTAATCTCATAGTCGGGCATATGTTCTCGCCATGAATTAATACAATGCTTCACAGAAATTGGCATTTTACCTTTACCCAACCAAACATAATGAATTTTTTTTAGGGATACTACTCATAATTTTAATTGAATTTTAATTATAGGTAAGCATTCTTACCTTTGTAATCGATTATAGATATTGTTCCAAAAGGTAAGAGCATTTACTTTTTTTTGAATAAAAAAAATAAATGCTAGAACTTCTTAGCAAGCAAGAAACGAGCATCTTCACCAAACAATGTAATGAAATGTTTTACTGCCAAACGAAACTTATATATCATACCCCAAATAAAGACCTGAAAAGAAGTACTTCCATTTTGCTTCAAAATCATCTTCAACTCGTCGGTACGTTTTTTTCGTCAGACTGAGAAATTCCGCCTAATCGGAAACATGCCAATACTTGAGGTATATATTTCACAACTGCTCTATTACGAGAAAAACGAATAAATAAATCCGTATCCATAACATAACGCAACTCAATTTTATAGGTACCATATCTTTCATAAGCACAGCGAGAAACAAACGTAGAAGGATGAGCACCACGCATTTTTATAGGTATGGTAGGCCAATTCAGGGTAGGATACTCCATAAATACAAATCCAGTTCTGTCATTCCATATTTTACAAATACCTCGATACACATCCACGGATGGGTCATATTCTCGAGCCATGCAATTCAATGCTTCTTTTTCTAATACATCGTCACTATTTATAATACCTATCACATCACCTGTAGCAGCCCTTATTCCCTTGTTAAATGCATCACTTATGCCTTTATCTGGTTCAGATACAAAATAAGTTATTTGCTGGCGATATTTATTGATGATGGACATAGTACCATCTGTCGATCCTCCATCAATAATAATATATTCCTTATTTTTATAACTCTGCCGCAACACGCTTTGTATAGTTTCCTCTAAATGTTTTTCACTATTGTAACAGATCGTTATAATACTTATTTTAGGAGTTTCAAATAAGCAGTTATTCATCTTCATGTATTTAAACCTATTAATATTTTTTATTTATAATGACCATATCCGACATTTACACACGGCTGATGATCCAACAAACAATCACAACAAGAACTTGACTTTACAGTGAATTTAATACCCCGAAATAATATAAACTTTTCTATTAACGACCGATATTAAAAATCAAAACGAAACTTATGTAGTTAACTATTTAACTGAGATTTTTATCCATCCTTCCGGATAAATATCATAATCATTATCACATCCCAAATTCCACCGTTCAGGAACATAAACCTTTTTATCCTCTGAAGCAGACAAATAAGCTCCCCACCAACTAAACGTGCTATTGGATATTATAAAATATTTACAGTTATACATCAATCTCAATTCCTCATAATCCGGATTATTCAAATCTACAAATTCCAAACAAATGGGACGCGTCCCTGTTTTGTCATAAAACTTATAATTATACTTTATCCACATTAGGTCATCATGAGTATTTGAGAAAACAAAAAAGACGGGATTCTTTACATTAGCAAGTATCTCATTTATAGCATTGTTATAATATTCAAACGTACAAATCTGTAAACTCTTCCATTTCTCGTTCAAATAATCTCCACGACGAATATGAAGACAGACCGCATTTACACTTTGAATACGTGATAGCATGCGTTGATTCACTCTGGAGGGAGCATCTTTCACTAAAAGTTCTTTTTTAATTTTATCAACAATGGGGAAAAAAGCCTTTTCATTTTGAAAAAAGCCAAATATATATTTATTCCTGCATTTGCTTAAAGGGAAACCATAATAAGAATAAGCATAAAATGTATAATATAATCCATAACGGGCACGCTTCCAAAAACATTCCCTTCCAACGGGTTTTATTTTCCTGATCTTCCAATTAAACAATTCAAAGGGATTTGTACTTACCAAGATTCTTATCTTAAAAGAAAACATAGAATTCTTCTGTTCTTGAGAATGAAGAATACATGTCTCCGGGCAAAGTCTCAAATGTTGAATAGACATATCCCTTCTATCATTATCTTTAAAAAAAACGATGCTGGACGAAATAGGGATTAATCATTAGCTTTTCGTTAATCCCATTTTTTATATAATGCTCTTGCAAACAACGTGCATACGCATATTGGAACATTTGGTTTCCTAAACCATCTTTTATAATCAAATGTATCATTACTTATAGTAACTTGGATTTAAAATTCTCTTTACGGGATAAGAACAGTAAAATATATGATACTGGGCATTCAATAAATCGTTCATTACTTTCTAACATTAAAAAGGCCAAAAGCACAAATAATAATGAGATATTTCTAAATCCTAACCCATAAATTCCCATTAAGAGAAAAAACACAAACAATATAAACCAAGGTATACCAACGCTAGATGTCATGTATAAAATGCCATTACTATTAGAAATATTTCCTACAGCATCTGACCTCTTTAAATGATCTGCGGATCCTAGTCCCCAGCCTGTCCATGGTTCTTCTAATGTCATTCGAAGCATTGCCAAATTGTCTGCCTGCCGCATCATCAATGAAACACTGTCACCATTTTCTTTATATAATTTATCTTGTACAACATCACTTATCCATATACCGTAAATACAAAGTGACATTACAACAAATACAGGCAAAAATAAACGAGACTTTATCTTGTCAATAAAACAACATAAAAGTATAACCAAAAGAGTAAGATATGCTCCTGTGGATTTTGTCAAAATTACACCTGTCAAAATTACTAGCAATTCCAACTTTTCTGACTTGCTTAGATTCCAACTTCGTATATCATTTATATATAATATCAATGCCAAATTAAGTATTATCTGACATGCTCCTGGCTCATGATAAAACCCCGCAAACCTATGGAATAATCCAGAATACCAACCTACAGTAAATCCCATACAACTCCAAAAAGGGCCTCTTTCTATTATTGGAAAAGGAGATACTTCATATTCAATTAGAAAATAGATAGGTATTGCATACACGCACATCAGAAATACCAATTTCAAATATTTCCGTATAAAAGCCCTATAACTGATATTACTAAGAATCAGATAAGAACCCAGACTTTGAAAAATAAACCCTAAAGCTTGGTTATCTGCCAGCAACGGGTGAAAGCAAAAACTGATAAGTATAAAGATATAAGATAGAAATAAGTACAAAGAAGTAAAACCTATTAAAGGTCCTATAGGATGATGAATCCTATAATAGATAGCGAAAATCAAATAAACAAAACAAGCTATAGCAGGAGTCAGTTCATGATACCACACACATGTACCTGAAGTCAACAGTACTAGTGCTACAGCAATATATTCAAATAATGTTATTTTTGTCAACCTCAATTTCATGATTATACATAAGTCTATAAATTAGAACAGACGCTCAAAATAATTATAACTGTATATCGCTTTCTATTGAATATTTACAGTTCTAATAACCTTACACTGATTACCAGCCGCAATACAGTCAGCAGGAATCGATCTGGTAACGATACTACCACTGCCTATCACACTTCGTGCACCAATAGTCACTCCTTTCAGGATAATACATCGTGCACCTATCAGCACATCATCCTCTATCACAATAGGAGCCCTAGCAGCTGTAAGCTCGTCAATACTCCTACCTCGTTCATCCTTTTCACCTGAATTACGGATTCGGTAGTCCAAATTATGAGCATCTGTATCCATTAAAATGCAATCTCCGCCAATATCACCCGATCCCCTATCACAATACGTTCTTTAGCCCGGATACAAGCTGAACTAATGCCTATATTTGAATAACACTCCCCGCAGAAGCATAAATGCATCCACGGATATTTCTACATAAAGGATTAAAGCCCCCTCCACTAGTGAACAATAAATTATCACCAATTATTATTTCCGAACCGGGATGTTTGAAAAGATAGAAACGATTAAACACCTGCATATTCTTACCAAACTTAACCCCGTTTATCCCAAAAAGAAAACGATTAAAATACTTATAGAAAATGCTGTAAATACGATATGGAATACGTAAACAACGGCTTATGAAGACGAGTAAATTTTGCACAGTTTTTTAATATTTTGATTACTAATGTAAGAATATATTCGGTGTCGCAAAATGTTAACTATAGTAGGTTAGTATTGAATACCTTACATATCTTTTTTCCTACCTTATTCAACATAGCTTTCAGAATTTCTCCTATATATTGAGGGAAATACAAAAAGACATTTAGTTTCAAAACTTTTATCACCAAATTCCAATTTCCAGCTGAATTATTATTATGATAATCCAAATAGAATCTTGAAATCGAAACATAATCTATATCCATTGTTTTATAATCAGCCATAGGATATTTTCCATACATCATATCTATAAATAATTTCTCAAATTCAGGCTGTTTAATCATAGAATCGTACAATCGTTGTCCTTCCGCTTTCCTGTACATCTCATTTTCACAAAGACGCTTTGCATAAATTCTCATTTCTTCAAAAGAATGAAACGCAATAGGCAGATCATTATGATAGTTCACGACACCATCCATCTCATCTAAAGCAACCTTCTCTTTTGCATAAGCTATAATAGGCTTTCCAAACGTAGCAGCATATTGACTCATGAGTCCTCCTGACATTGGGTAAGTGCCATAATAAATGTCACTATTCATAAAGACAGATGCAATATCCTTCCTAAATGATGTTGTAAAAACACGATTCCTGTTTTTCATACTCTTTATTCTTACTTTAATGTCAGCTAACTGCCCACAAGCTAATAAAACCACAGCGTTAGAATTATCGTTCAGAATCATATCCAAATTATTAAAAAACAGATTATCCGTCCCTAACATCTTATAAGCAGCACCTCCTGTCAATATTACAACCTTGCCATCTCTATTAAAAGGAAATCCTTGAAAGGGAATATTAGTAGAAAGGATAGGATAATAAGGAAGATACAAAAGTTGTTCCCGTTTAAGTTCACGCTTTTCTAGTGAAATGGTTGAGCCATAAGGTCGGAATTCTATCGAATAATCCAACATGGATTTGCCTATCCAGAATGCGTGGTCATTAAAATTGATATTATAACATGGACATTGCTTAGCCGACATTATTGCCACAATAGGTCGTGTATCCCAAGGCCATACATGAGCTAGAATTTTGGTTGGCTGATAAGAACTTATCAATTCTGCTATTTTTTTAACCACATCCAAATGTTTATTAGACTCTTCCACTCTTTCAATGGTAATATTAGCAGCTTGCAAATCATTCAATATATTCTGCTCTCCAACCGGTGATTCACGGTTAATTGCTATTATTAGTGTAGGAATAGAGGATGCTACTAATGCACGTCCATATTGCTGAACCAATTCACAATTATCCGCAATTCGATTACACACAAAAACAATTCGCTGTTTCTCATCTACTGCTACGAGTTCATTTTGCGGCAATCCTTTTTTTTATGAATTTCGCAATCTTCTGCAAAAAAGATTCAAGGACATCATCAGAATATTTATAAGTATAAGAATATCCCCATTGAGCCGCTAGTTCTATTAAATGAATCGCTTCTTCATATTTTCCTTTTGCAATCTTACTTTTTGTCTTCTGCTTTAAAGTTTCAAAGACATCACGTACTTGCTGTTCTGAAATAAATGTCTTATTCATTAGTTTTTAATCAAATAAATATCACCCTTCTAAATAAGAGAAACATACATATTAAATACAACACATAATTAACCAAATATGCCTGTGTCAATCCCACCACACCATTCAAACTCATAAAGAAAAATCCTAGCCCCACAAATGAAGCCGAGAAAAGCACCTCTGTCACTATATAAGTTTTTGTCATAGACTTTGCAATCATCAGGAATGCCAGCAACCAGCTGCATATCTTAAAGAAGTCACCCAACAATTGCCAAATAAACAGATTCTCCATGGGATAGAAATCCGGAGAAAAGAGAATGGTTATCACTACGTTCCTCAACAAATAAATGACGGTAATCCCCAGCAGAAGCATGGGAATAATGACTTTGTAACACTTGAATATCTCATGACGCAACTCTGCCGTTTCCTTTATCTCAGACAATCGAGGCAAATAGTAAATGCTGAAAGAACTAGTTATTACCATCAAATACATACCCGAAATACGATTCATCGCTTCCCACCATCCGGCTTCCGTGATGGAAATGTTCGAAATGACATAGCCACGCAGCGACATCTGACTGACCGGAACCACCGACAACGAAACCAAAGTCATGGCAGAATAGCTCAGAAAACGGCGGAGTATCTTCCTGTCCAGTTTTCCCTTATAGTAGGAAACAGACAGCCAAGGGGCTTTTCTACATATCCAAAGCGTGATGAAAAACACCACGCTCTGATAAGTCACCGCACTGATCAAAGCCCCTTTCAATCCGAAAGAAAGAACAAGACCGACCGTGAAGAACAATCCGACTATAGTCCCGGCTATGTTGACGATGACATACTTCTTGAACTCCTTATAACCATTCAAGATGGAAATTAGCAAAGTATTCAGCGTGTACAGAAAGATGGTAAAACCAAATATCAGGAATACATATCCGTATTCATCGGACAGCATCACCAACTGGCTGAGCCGGTTGTGCAAGACAATCAACCCCAGGCTGACTATGAGAGTAAAGAACAAGGTAATCCGCAACGCATTGGACAACAGCTTCTTTACTTCCGATTCATCCTCCTTATATTCCGCTACATATTTGGTAATGCCACTGTTTATGCCTCCATTGGCCATTCCCAAAAGGATAGACGAAAAATTGTTTAACTGTCCCAAAAGAGCCACTCCACCGGGACCGATAACAGAGGCTACAATCTTCACACTAACAAGGCCTGTCAGCATCCGAACTAAGGTAGATATGGCATTCAAAGAGAAAACTTTGACAATGTCCGCCTTGGCCGCCCTGCGGAAAAGGGAAACAAAAGAGTGGATCAACCCGTGCATGAGTTTATCTGTACGCAAAAAAAATAAAATGATGAATTTAGTTTATCTGCTCTTCAAATCGAAATAAAACAGACGGGTAATATTTCAGGCATGGGCAAACATCCCATGAACGATTTGTCATCCTTGCCAGTCATTAACCATTTTTACCACCGTTTTCACTTCCTCTTCCGTCATTACCGGGCTCATTGGCAGGCTCAGTTCTTCATTATGAATCTGCTCTGTAATGGGAAATGAAAGACTGTTCCAATCCCTATAACATTCCTGCTTGTGTGGAGGGATGGGATAATGAATGATGGTCTGGACGCCATTGTCCGCCAAGTACTTCTGCAATTCATCACGCTTCTTCGTACGGATGGTAAAGATATGGAATACATGCGCATCCCAATCCTTTATGATTGGAGTAACAACCGCGGGGTTCGTGATATGTTCGATGTAATATCTTGCTATCTGCTTGCGGATGACCACATCCTCATCCAGATGTTTCAGTTTCACATCCAGCACAGCAGCCTGTATCTCGTCCAAACGGCTGTTTCGACCGCAATACTTGAACACATATTTTTTTTGAGAGCCATAGTTGGCTACTGCACGAACGGTCTTTGCCAACTCTTCATCATCGGTGGTCACCGCACCGGCATCACCCAAGGCTCCCAAGTTCTTACCCGGATAGAAACTATGTCCTGCCGCATCTCCCAATGAACCCGTCCTACGCCCATGAAACTTGCATCCATGTGCCTGTGCATTGTCCTCCACCAGCTTCAAGTTATACTTTTTACAAAATTCTCCTATCTTGTCCGTATAGGCACACTGGCCATAAAGATGGACTATTAGGATAGCTTTCGTCCGTTCGGTAATTGCTTCTTCTATTCTGCTATCATCTATCTGATAGGTTTCAATGCTGGGCTCCACCAGCACAGGCTTCAAACCGTTTTCTGTAATGGCAAGTATGGAAGCAATGTAGGTGTTCGCAGGAACTATCACTTCATCACCCGGCTGCATCACACCCATCTCTATGTAGGCACGGAATATCCATATCAGAGCATCCAGACCGTTAGCGCAGCCTACGGCGTACTTTGTGCCTATATAATGGGCATAGTCTGCCTCGAACTTCTCATTCTCCTTTCCTTGGAGATACCAGCCGTTATCCACCACACGGTTGACGGCTTTATGAATCTCATCGGCATACTTCGCCGTGATTTTCTGTAGATCTAAAAACTTTATCATAATACCGTTCTCATATATATATAGTTATTATCTCTATCATATTCTTCAAAAAAACATTTTTGATATAAACGGATAGCTCTCTGATTATCTGGAAGCACTTTCAATACAACTTTAAAAATACGCTTTTCTTTTGCCCTTGCTAAAACTAAAGTCAGCATATCATAACCCAATCCTCTCCCATACAAATCTTTTTCTCCTATGTATCCCCAATATTCAGCCTGTCCATCTTTTATATTTTTCAATCCACAGACACCAATAGGAACATTCTGAAATTTGACTCCCCAAATCATATAGTCATTTCGCTCATGCAAAGAATCAAACCATTCAAGCTGCCCCTTCCTAGTAATAGAACCTGTAGCTGAATAGTAATTTATATACGGGTCATTCAGCCAGCTCCAAGACTTTTCCAAAAAAAATGGAATCAAACTCACACAAATCTACTTTACAGCTCATATTCATAAATATCATAACACATTCCACGACCACCAAAACCCTCTTTCTGGAAAATCAAAGATTCATTCAGCAGATTTCCCATCTGTTCGGTGGACTGGCCAAAATCAAAATAAGGATAATTCGTGTACTCACGGTTTATCAAACAATCAAAAAGCAAATCCAATACGCCCAAGTCCTTTCCTTCGACACTGGCTGAGATATATTGTGTATGCACTACTTGTTTGGTGATATACAGCAATGTTCCACCTAAGGCGATATCATCTTTGTATGCCATATACAGTTTTATATTTTGCGGGAATCGGGATTGCAGTAGCTGTATCTCAGACAAAGTATGTACAGGTGCAACTCCATATTTATTCTTCAAGTTCGTATCAAGAATCTCCCAAAAAGTACTAAGGTCACTGCTTTGTCTAACTGTTATACCATTTGACAAAGCCTTTCTTATTCCGGACTTTCTTGATTCTATGAACTTTATCTTATCTGACTGAATAATGGTAGAAGAAATATTCCTGCCTATTATTTTTGTATTGGTAGTGCGAAACAGGGCATACAGGTCTTCCTGTGCCGGATGCTGATGATAGATAAATGGAACGGGCTTATAAATGACTTTTTCAAAGCTTGATTCTTTCAAATAAACGTTTAACAGTCGGAACATATCCATACTTTCTGCTACTGTCACCTTGTCATTCATTATCATACCGCCATAAGTCAATCCCTGATGGGAATATAATACATTACCTATTTTATTTGCAGGCAACAATGAATAGAGTTTGCCCTTACGGTATATCATCAATGAATTATCCTCGAATCTATCCGAATGATAATCCATATAGTTCCTGTCAAAAAGAAAAGTCCCATTTTTTGAATGTGAGACGAACTGGTTCCAAGTTGCTTCCTGTCCTACAGAATAACGAACAATTTCAAACATAGTCATTATTGTTTATGCCGATATTCCGTAATGACCACAACAAGCACAACTGGAAGCTATGAGACAGAAGTATTTTACCCCCCCCCCCGTTTACATTATTTAACTTATCTATTTTAATCATTACACCTTCTTTTGTTATAGTTCCAACACATACTGCCGGGTTTCCATACCAAACTGTATAATCCGGCACATCCTTCGTTACCACGCTTCCTGCACCGACCAAAGCATAGCTTCCTATACAATGCCCTGCAACTATCGTAGCATTAGCACCAACAGAAGCGCCTTTCTTCACTCTTGTTTTTAAAAAACATGCAGGATATTGCTTTGAACGGGGAACCAAATCATTGGTAAAGGTTACATTCGGCCCGATAAATACATCATCTTCTATTGTAACCCCATCCCATATTTGCACCCCCGACTTCACTGTAACATTATTACCTATAACCACATCATTCTCAATTAACACATGTGCACAGATGTTGCAGTTACACCCAATCCTTGCCTTCGGAAGGATTACACAATACTGCCAGACAGATGTCTGTTCTCCGATGGCTTCACTCTGCACATCAGATAACGGATGAATCCTCATTCCTTTTATATTTTATAAAATTATCATAATCACGTATATAGTCATCTGCACTATAAACTTGTGAAGCAAGAACCAAGCAAATAGAACCAGAGGAAAAGCCTTGCTCAGATGCCCAAATGCCTGGAGGAATATGCAGACCATAAAAGGGTCTGTTCAGCAGAATTGTACGCTTGTTGGCACCATCATCAAGCACCACCTCATAGCTTCCGCTGGCAGCTATCAAAAACTGATGGCACTCTTTATGCGCATGAGCGCCACGCGCCTCACCACCCGGAATGTCATACGAATAGAACACCCGCTTTATATCAAACGGTACATTCACATTACCATGAATTGGCGTGATATTGCCTGCACGGTTCTCTATCTTAGGAAGTTCAACAATGGAACAGTCATAAACTGTAAGTTTTTTCATATTAATTTCTTTTTTAAAAACGATGAAATCGGATTTTCATAATAATGATATACCAAGTAACTTACAAACAAGATTATTAAGAAAGAGACAGAAAATTCAGCCTGCCATATCATATTTAATCCTAATTTATTAAAGATAAAGTGGAGTACGGGAATACCCATATAATGAATCATGTACAGACTAAAGCTTATTTCACCCAAAGCAATCATCCATCGACTCTTTAAGTATGAAAAAATTACCCCCCCCGATTCGTTAACAAGTGCAAAATAGAGGATTATTTCTGGCATAATTAGCCACCAAAGAGCTGCACAATAGTAACGCATCTCAATATAAGGAACTGCCATGATGGTAACTGTCAGAAATAAGACAAGAAGAATTTCTATAAAACTCTTTTGCGCATAAGAACAAGCCACTATCCTATCTTTCCAAACCTTACTCTCTATTTCATGATAAACCTTATACGTCAGCATGCCGATAAAAAAGTCTATCAGACGGAAAGCCGGTGATATATACAACAGTGGGTGACAGTAGGCACTAGGTAAAAATACCATTATAAAAAAATAAATTCCCAGCATAGGAACAAACCATGAACATATCTTCTTAACTCCACCACGGTTCAGCAATTTGGCAAGCAATGGGAACATGGCATAAAAAAACATCATATCTGCCAAACACCATGATACAGCATTACCAGAAAAATAAATACCCTTTATTGGAATCCAGCTTTGCAACAAAAATGCATTGGGCAGTAACTTGACGATTTCTTTTACAGAAAAAAGATGTGCAATATTCAGGACAAGAAAGCCTAATAAGCATAAGATATGTAGTGGATATAGACGAATCAATCGCTTGAAAATATATTTTTTTTCTATTGAAGTCAGGTCTTATAGCTTTATCACCATATCCTGCCGACATTACAAATCCACTGAGAATCATAAAGAAAGACACGCCACATGATCCGCCTGCGTGAAACAATCCGATCCCATCTACTGAATAATGATGAAAAAAATCATAACAGCAAATACAAAACGAAGGGATTGAAGGGTACCAATCATTTATTACAAGCTTTAAATTCATTATAATCATACACATAATCCTGCGCATCGTATGGAGTGGAAGCCAAGACCAAAGCCAATGAATTGGTAGAGAAATTTTCCATCTGCCGCCACAGCCCTTTGGGTACGTACAACCCATAGTAGGAACGGTTTAAATGAAAGATTTTACGTTCTTCCCCATCATCAAGAATTACATCAAAACTACCCGACAGTGCAACGATAAATTCCTGATTTTCCTTATAGGCATGACCACCACGCTTCTCTCCACCCGGAACATCATAAATCCAATAAGTACGTGCGATCTTAAAAGGAATTTGTTTAAACTGTTCTATGATAGACAGGTTGCCACGCCGGTCTAGGAACTTGGGTAACTCAATAATTTGTGCATCCATATATTATAATGTGACATATTATTTATTTTGCCATACGTTGCGCCCGCATCGTACGCATTAATTCATCATAGTATTTACAAATATCATCAGCTAATCTATGTATCTTTTTCTTATAAGTAAGAAAACGGTTATCATCCCTTCTTATAACATCTGATATAATTAATCGGCCATACTCATTTTCTGTGGTATTCGCCAAAATATAATCCTTAAAAGATGTGATGCTAGACAATAGATTATCCTTAATCTTCTCCAATATTGGATTATTAAATTCATATTGTGAATTACGTTTAGTCCATTCAAAATTCATTAAAGGTTTTAACTTATCCATGAAAAAAGGTTCACCAAAATCATAAATCCTAAAACAATCATTTATCAAGGACTGAGGCAAGTCTTTTGTTACAATCTGTTCAACTAGTTCTTTATCCTGCTTGTAAGAAACTTCATCATATTTAAAGCCTCGCTTTATTTTAAAATATTTAAATGCCAGTATAGCCAATAAAAGAATGCCTATTCCCCAAAAGACAGGAAATTCTATTGTTTCCCTCAGATTTGCAGAAAAAGTTTTGCCATTAAAAAACAAAGACTTTATCCATGCACATATAGATGTCAGTACAGAATATATTATAGAAGCTATTACAGCACTACCAACAGGATCATTCCATATTTTCTTTACCACATCAAATAAGCATCTCATTGTAAGTGTCCAACTTGGACTATTAGCTCTTTAATAAAACTGAATTTCCCATACTTATGCACGCACGGGTAAATAAAGATTTTATTTATTTGTTACCGGATCTAACAAATCTCTAGCAATACTGACTTTTGCACAGCCAAGTATATCTATTGTTATTACTAAACTAGTAGAACCATCTAAGTCTTCAAATACGTTTCCTTCTAGTCCTACTAGCTTTCCAGCATTGACACGAACGCGCTGGCCCAAATGCAAAGGACGCGCTTGAATAGTAATTTCTTCTTCAGCATCATTAACCATTCGCATCAAGCCATGCATCTGATTATCGGGAATGACAGCCACAGGACGACGATTATCACGTTGCTCACCAGCTATATTGACCATAAAGCGTTTGATGTAGGGGAGATAGACAATTTCTTTTCTCCTCACCTTATCGGTGCAACGAATAAAAATAAGAGCAGGGAATACGATACGATCTACCTTTTTACGTTTTCCATCACTACCAACACGTAGTTCTTGCTGGATAGCCACATAGGCTTCATAAGAGTTCTCACTATCAGGTTGTTTTTTAGGCGTTGCCGCAGCTTTTCCAAACATAGTTTTTCGCTATTATTATTGACGATAGCAACATACCAATGCTTCTTTTCCTCAGTACTTCGGAGTACGCCTACGGCATCGTCGGTCTTTTGAACCGTCGTACTCAAAGTTTGCTTTGGCACATCTTTGCCTCTATTATTTACATCAATCATAGCGGAATAATCCACCTAAAAAATGAACATATTCTTCGTAGAGAAAATATTTAGGCCGCAAAGGTATGGATTAATTTTCATTTTAGCAATTTCCGCAAGGTAAAGTGATGAAAAAAACTTTTTTTTCCTACATTTCATCAAGATGTAGTTCGCTTCTTTCTATAACTCTTTACAGGAAAATATAGATAAATTTGTGTTGTAGTTTCCAAATCGTATCTCAAATGAAGAAATCTCTTTTTTAGGTAATAAAGGTATTTATAAAGAGAAAGACCGCTTCAAATCATCATTTGAAACGGTCTCGCTTTATTTTTACCAAAACTTATTATGTTCTTTGCTATACTCAAATCCGGCTGCTTTCAACTTCTTTATCAAGATGTCTTTGTCTACATTCATGTCATCACAAAGCTCATCCAAAGAAGTATAACAGTCACGCAACTTCATATTCACCACGCTGAAAAGCATCATCGGGTCATTAGGTAATTCCATATAAATATCTCCTTTTTAAAATCGGGTGCAAAGTTACAAAAATCCTCTGTAAAAACTAAAAGCCTACAGGAGATTTTTCTAATGAGAAAAAGGATAATTTTTCCCTTCTTTCTATTATTTAGCTGTTAAACGGAAAGGAGCTTCTCTCTTTATCTTTAAACCATCTACTGTATTCTCCATGTAATAAATGCCAGGAGCTTCTACCCGAAAAAATGTTTTGTCGATTTTTATATCTCCATTCCGGTAAGCAGCCACCCAATAACCAGTCCCAGCCGAAGGTACCTGCAGCACTTGAGCTACAGAATCATTACAGATTACTCTTATCTCTTTCTCTACATTGAATGATTCCAGCCTTCCCTTTTTACTTGCAGGAAAAACGATATATTGATAGCTTGCATTGCTAGGTTCTTTTCCATGTCGGAGATACAAAGAAACCACCTCCCCTTCCACCGTAGCTGGACGATACATTTTCATAAAATCACACCAACGTCCGGTACGTTTGCCGGCTTCGGCAACAAGAGTATCTTTACCCATTACAATATACCCCGTATGATCATGGAAAAAGCGCAAATCATTTTGCATAAAGCACTCCCGATTCGTTATACGTTTCCAAGCTCCTGATTGCCACACTTCCAACTCTCCTTTCTTCAATCGCTGGTCTATAGAAGTGGTAACGCACAGGGCAGAGCCCGATTGAATACCGGCACCCAGACAAACAACAAAATGATCTGTAAATAACCATGCTTTATAGGCTTTCAAACCATCACGATTCACTTCCATGGCTGCCATTCCACATTTACCATCACTCAGTCCACCCACCAGATCTGTCCGGTTATTCGAGTTCTGTCCTTTTGTGGTAGGCATCAGGGCATCATCCTCATAAGCTGTGACACCCGGTATCTTCCTCCAATCCCAAAAAGGAAATACATTCAGATATTCATCTCCGCGTACATAAAAATAAGTGGCACCGTCTCCCAGATAATATCCTTTTAAATTATCTTCATTAATCAATTCCGTACCAATCACCCGATTGGAAGACATTTTAACCGTTCCCATCCAGTCCTTACTGCGATGTACCGTGTAATCGGAATCATCAAAATGCTTATGCCCTATCAATGAATTTTCATGAGCTGGAAAATCCCCTAGCTCCAAATCGGCAGCAGCAAATGCCAGCCCATAGGCTTTATGAATCTGGGCATTATGAAAGAATTGGCGCCCCAGCGAACTGATATCCATATATCTATTCCATATAATCCATCTATATCCCTCGTTTATTAAAGAAGTGAGAATATTCATTTGTTGTTTATCAAATTCATAGGTCGTCCCCTGAAATAGACGATAAAAGAAGCTCATGCCCGAAATATAAGCCAACCCGTAATTTCCAAATTGCTGCTGTGGTCCATGCTGGTGAAAACTCCAATCGTCCTTTATACCTTCTTCCCTTCCTAATGCAATCTCGGATGCAATGGTATCCCGTGCCGCTTTTACCAGGTTTGCATCATTTTGCAACAGAGCACGCATCAATACATTACCTGCCAGCCATACCTTATTTTGCCCGGTCATGCCGAATTGTGCATTTTCCATCACCTCAATAGCTGCTTCCTTTTCTGCTTCCAAAAGCTGATCTTCTAATAAAATAAAAGCGGCGCCCAATGTTTTGGGTATTCCTATCTGATTGTACCACCAATTTAAACACTTTAATTTAGCGGAGAACCAATAATTTAAGGCTTGATGAATAGTTCGTTTGATGGATTCTGACTGATAATATTTTGTTTGCTTTGAATAATATAATTTGGATAGTTCCAAAATGCGCTCCGCGTGTTGTTTAGGTTCCCAACCGGAGCGTTTAGTATCCAAATAATTAATATCACTCCAAGAACCATCTTCCTTCATCTTTGCCAAGTAATTCTCTATCTTATTCAAATCAAACGGATAACGTTGATGAAGTTCTACCACTACCTGATCCGACATCTCGGTTTCCGGAGTAATCCGGATAAAATCGTTATATAATGAGTCCGTTCCTCCTGCACATGGAATCAAGATAGATTTATAATTCTTTTTTATACGATACAGTTCGTCGGTTCCAGTCGCATGGAGACTCAAAACACCGCAAAGTAAACAACTGCACAATAATGCATATTTTACAATTCTGTTCATCATGATATTAATTAGATAGTATTACACATCTACAAATATAGAGCAAAAATCGTATATTCAATGCAAATTATACATTTAATAAAAAAGAATCCCATTGTAAACATCACATTTACAACGGGATTCTTAATATATTATATCGGTTTATTTTCCGAAATTATTTGACCTCTTCGAAGTCCGCGTCTTGTATATCTTCTTTACCATTAGCAGAAGAACCCTGATTAGCCTGTTGTCCCGCATCAGCACCCGGCCCTGCCTGAGCACCACCTTGTGCGCCACTCTGAGCATACATTTCAGCGCTTGCAGCCTGGAATGCTGCATTCAATTCAGCCATTGCAGTATCAATAGTAGCCAAATCCTGAGACTTGTGAGCATCTTTCAGTTTCTGAAGTGCAGCTTCGATAGGAACTTTCTTGTCAGCCGGCAACTTGTCACCCAAATCCTTCAACTGATTTTCTGTTGAGAAGATCAAGGAGTCTGCTTGGTTCAATTTATCGATTTTTTCACGTTCTTTCTTATCTGCTTCTGCATTTGCTTCAGCTTCAGCCTTCATCTTTTCAATTTCGTCCTTGCTCAAACCGGATGAAGCTTCGATACGGATAGCTTGTTCCTTACCTGTTGCTTTGTCCTTTGCAGATACTTTCAAGATACCATTAGCATCAATATCAAAAGTTACTTCAATCTGAGGCACACCACGACGAGCCGGAGCAATACCAGTCAAGTTGAACTGACCGATTGATTTGTTCTGCGAAGCCATCGGACGCTCACCCTGAAGTACGTGGATAGTAACTTCCGTCTGGTTATCGGCAGCCGTAGAGAATGTTTCGCTCTTACGTGCCGGAATAGTAGTGTTGGCATCAATCAATTTAGTCATTACACCACCCAATGTTTCAATACCCATTGACAACGGAGTAACATCCAGCAATACCACACCCTTGATTTTGTCTGTCAAAACGGCACCCTGAACGGCAGCACCTACAGCTACTACTTCATCCGGATTTACACCTTTAGAAGGAGTCTTGCCAAAGAACTTCTCAACCAATTCCTGAACAGCCGGTATACGAGAAGAACCACCTACAAGGATTACTTCGTCAATATCTGAATTGCTCAAACCTGCATCGCTCATGGCTTTCTTACAAGGTTCAAGACAAGCCTGAATCAAGTTGTGAGCCAAAGCTTCGAATTTAGCACGAGTCAATGTTTTAACCAAGTGCTTAGGCATACCGTCTACCGGCATGATGTAAGGCAAGTTGATTTCAGTAGATGTAGAAGAAGACAATTCAATCTTAGCCTTTTCAGCAGCTTCTTTCAAACGTTGCATAGCCATCGGATCTTTTGTCAAGTCTGCACCTTCGTCATTCTTGAACTCCTGTACCAACCAGTCAATGATTACTTGGTCGAAGTCATCACCACCCAAGTGAGTATCACCGTTAGTAGAAAGCACTTCGAATACACCACCACCAAATTCGAGGATAGAGATATCGAATGTACCACCACCAAGGTCGAATACAGCAATCTTCATATCTTTGTGAGCCTTATCAAGACCGTAGGCCAAAGCAGCGGCAGTCGGTTCGTTCACGATACGTTTTACTTCCAGACCTGCAATCTGACCGGCTTCTTTAGTAGCCTGACGCTGAGAATCCGAGAAATATGCCGGAACGGTGATAACGGCTTCTGTTACTTCTTGTCCCAAATAGTCTTCAGTTGTCTTTTTCATCTTCTGAAGAATCATAGCTGAAATTTCCTGTGGAGTATAAAGACGTCCGTCAATATCTACACGCGGAGTATTATTGTCACCTTTTACTACTTTGTAAGGCATACGTGCCACTTCTTTCTGCACCTGATCCCAATTTTCACCCATAAAACGTTTGATGGAGAAAATGGTGCGTTGTGCATTTGTGATTGCCTGGCGCTTTGCAGGATCACCAATTTTACGTTCACCACCGTCAACAAATGCAACGATAGACGGAGTGGTGCGTTTACCTTCGCTATTAGCGATTACTACCGGTTCATTACCTTCAAATACAGAAACACATGAGTTTGTAGTTCCTAAGTCAATTCCAATAATCTTTCCCATAATTGTATATCTTTTATTTATTTGTTTTTCAATTAAACTATTTTGCGTGCGAATGGTTCACGGAGAGTTTCTTTTTTTCTTCGGTGCACCAACCGCACGACTTTTATGAAACAAACCTTGTGCCAAAAAGAAGATACTGAGAGAAGATGACAGATTACTGACGAAATGGCAGAAAAGAGCGTAATATAGGCAGAAAAGGATGTCAAAATATATTGCGGACACTTTTCCGGACGCTTCGCGAACACTTAATCTATTGTTATTCAATACGATAATGGTATGCGCGCGGACGCTTTGCGGACACTACCGCGGATTCCCCACCTATTTATATTAGAAATAAAGAAAGAAACATAGAAAACTTAGGGTGAGCGTTTTGAACTTTTTTCTGAAAGAAAGCCCCCCTTCCTCCCTTCAAAAGAGGAAAGCCGCACAACATTTTCACCCTATCATGACAGAGAAAAAACAGCCAAGGCATCATTGGAAAACAATGGCGGTTGTTTCTAAAAACAATGGCGGTTGTTTGTAGAAACACCCGCCATTGTTTTTTCTCAGTCTTTTGATGACCTTTTACTGCTTTTTCAGCACCAGCAACTCATTGCCATTTTCGCCTAGCAAATAGACTTTTCCATCTTTCATGCTGAAACTCTTTGTCTCATTCAAGGCATTCAACACTGCCGTTTCAGTAGCCATATCGGGACACATCATCATGGTTGCTGCTATCTGTCCGAAACTCAATGCTTCGGGTTTGTCAGCATCTTGAATCATAGCCCCATTGATGGTGTTGCAACCCACATTGCCATACACACGGCTTTCTTCCACATTGAATCCTATGAACGGAACGATTTCAGCATTACCTACTGCCTGGTTTCCATTCACAGTTTCAATAGCCCATTCACCGGCAAGATCTGCTACAGATACTTTAGGAGCAGCTTTCTTTTCCAATGTCATCAGCGGTTTGCCATCCTGGTTGTACAATGCAATCACTTCGGGCTGGTCGGATACAGTCTGGAAAGAAGTAACTTTATCCAATGCACCCAACACCATTTGTTCGGTCTTCATATCAGGACACATCATGCGGGTACTTCCTATTTGTCCGAACTTCAATGCACCCGGCTTTAATGAGTCAGCTTCAAAGCTTCCCATCATGCGGTTGCATCCGCTATTTCCATAAATACGTTTTTGGGCTACATCAAAACCGATAAATGGCATGCGGTCTGTAGAAACCTTTTGTCCGTCCACTTCCGTTATATTCCATTCTCCATCCAAAGCAGAAACCGACAACATATTTTTGCCACTGCCACACGATACCATTAATGCCCCGGCAAATACAGCCATAAGCTTTACAACTAGTTTTTTCATTTTACTTTTTTGTTAAATCCGTTAGTTTAAGGCGCAAAACTAACTATTTTATTGTTTACAATAGCAATAATATACAGATTTTTTATACCTTTGCCTTAATTTATATATACTAACAATTAAGGCTATGAAAAGGTTTTTAACAGCATTATTTTTAGCAGTAAGTTGCAGTTTAGGCATTTATGCACAAAACGGATACATAGTAACTACAACCTCACAACAAGGTGGAGTTTCTTCCGTAGAATCTCCTGAGAAACAGTTCATTGACGACCATTTTAAATATTATAACCTGTGTGACTGGACGCCGGGAATGAAGTTCATGGTCATTCCGGAACGTAAAGATATTATTATCCCTCCTTTCAAATCGACGGAAACCGATAAAGATGTGGATACCGGAGATTTGAAATATAAAATATTCGAATATTTAGGCGCAGAAACCACCGGCCGTGGATTCGTACATTTCAACTTTGAATGCGAAGGAAAGCAATATTATCATGAGCTGAAAAACATCACCTTAGAGCAGTATTGCCTGAAACCCAAGGCAGGCATCCCTACCCTTGCCTATTTGGGAGATGTGGATATTGCCAAAGACCTGCTGGAAGGACAAACGCTGTACATGCGTACCAACAAAGTCCGCATAGATGATCCCAACAGCACCGCCGGTTACAAAGAAGTGACCATCGGCATGAATGAAGAAGTGACCGTAACCGCAGTGGGCGTAGGCAGCCGCGCATACCCTGTGAAAATTGTATTCCAAGACAAGAAAGGAAATACATATTATCAGCCCGTAGCTATTTCAAAAACCAATTGCGGTATGGTAGACAGTGACTTTATCATGGAAAACAAGAATAAGTATTTCCCCAACTCATTCAGTTTCAGCGATTCCAACGCCAAGAAATCCGAGAACCTGATGAGCAAATATGGTAAGAAGCCCGTTTATCTGAAAGCGGAAACCGAATGTATGGATGAAGAGGATAATCCTGTAAAGCTTCCCCGGTATACCCAGTTCATCATCAAAAATATTATCTCGCAGAATGGCACTCCTTACGTTACTTTAGAGTTACTGGGCATGGACCAAAAGACATATAAAGTGAAGACCACATTTACCCACACCAACGTAGTGAATGTGATATTACAATCCGATAACTATTTTACCGATATATTTGGCATAGGCAACCTGCGTGCCAAATATCCCGATATTACGGAAGAAATATGGGGCTTGATCAGCCAAGGAGAAGTGCGCAAAGGTATGACAACGGATGAATGCCGGTTATCACTGGGAGATCCCATCCGGGTGCACATGGTAATGGGTGGAAATGAAACCTGGTTCTACAATAGAAAAACCTTGGATTTCACCAATAAGAAACTGCAACGTATCAACTAATACCCAAAATATTTTGTTATCTTTGCCCGGTGAACGGTAATGTTTGCCGGGCATTTTATTTTAACAAGAATAAAAAACAGCAAATGGGTAAAGTATTAATTATCGGTGCAGGCGGTGTAGGTACTGTCGTGGCACACAAAGTGGCTCAGAATCCGGATGTATTTACTGACATCATGATTGCCAGCCGTACAAAATCAAAATGTGATGCAATCGTAAAAGCTATCGGTAACCCTGCTATTAAGACTGCACAGGTAGATGCGGATAATGTAGACGAACTGGTGGCACTGTTTAATAGTTTCAAACCCGAAATCGTGATCAACGTAGCTCTGCCTTATCAGGACCTTACCATCATGGAAGCCTGCCTGAAAGCCGGAGTGAACTATCTGGATACAGCAAATTACGAACCGAAAGATGAAGCTCACTTTGAATATAGCTGGCAGTGGGCATACAAGCAGCGCTTTGAAGAAGCCGGACTGACCGCCATCTTGGGTTGTGGTTTCGATCCGGGAGTAAGTGGCATTTATACAGCTTATGCAGCCAAACATTACTTTGACGAAATGCATTATCTGGATATCGTGGACTGCAATGCAGGCAACCATCACAAAGCATTTGCCACCAACTTCAATCCCGAAATCAATATCCGCGAAATTACTCAGAACGGATGTTATTATGAAGATGGCAAATGGGTGACTACCAAACCGCTGGAATTCCACAAAGACTTGACATATCCTAATGTGGGTCCGCGTGACTCCTACCTGCTGTATCACGAAGAACTGGAATCATTGGTGAAGAATTTCCCAACTATCAAGCGTGCACGCTTCTGGATGACTTTTGGTCAGGAATATCTGACACATTTACGTGTTATCCAAAATATCGGAATGGCGCGCATTGATGAAATAGACTACAATGGTGTGAAGATTGTTCCGTTACAATTCCTGAAAGCCGTACTTCCCAATCCGCAAGATTTAGGAGAGAACTACGAAGGTGAAACTTCTATCGGTTGCCGCATCCGTGGTATCAAGGACGGTAAGGAACGTACTTACTATGTATACAACAACTGTAGCCACCAGGAAGCATACAAGGAAACAGGTATGCAGGGCGTGAGCTACACCACAGGTGTTCCTGCCATGATTGGAGCCATGATGTTCCTGCAAGGATTGTGGAAACGCCCGGGTGTATGGAATGTAGAAGAGTTTGATCCGGATCCGTTCATGGAACAACTGAATAAGCAAGGTTTGCCTTGGCACGAAGTGCATGATGGCGATTTGGAACTTTAAATAGTGGTCAGTGGTTAACGATTAGTGGTTAATACCTGCGGTATGGCAGTGCGACTAACCATTTATTGCTAACCACTAGCCATTAATCACTAATCATTAACCACTAATCACTAAAAAAATGAACGTAGGAGATAAAGCCCCCGAAATATTAGGCTTGAACGAAAAAGGAGAAGAAATTCGTTTAAGCGACTACAAGGGAAAGAAGATAGTGTTCTACTTCTATCCCAAAGATATGACTTCAGGTTGTACTGCCCAAGCGTGCAATCTGCGTGATAACTATTCCGAACTGCGTGCCAAAGGTTACGAAGTTATCGGTGTAAGCATAAACGATGCTAAATCGCATCAGAAGTTTATTGAGAAGAACGAACTGCCCTTTACACTCATTGCCGATACTGACAAGAAGTTAGTAGAATAATTCGGCGTATGGGGAGAAAAGAGCATGTACGGACGCAAATATATGGGTACATTCCGTACCACTTTTATTATTAACGAAGAAGGCGTAATTGAGCGCATCATTTCTCCCAAAGAAGTGAAGACCAAAGAGCACGCACAACAAATTTTATAAACTAAAAAAGCTTTATGGCAAAAAAAGATAACGAAGAAATTCCATTTACAGCAGGTCCGGGCGCCGGAAACGGTAAAAAGCTGAAAGCCCTGCAAGCAGCTATGGACAAGATAGAGAAAAGCTTCGGCAAAGGCTCTATCATGAAATTGGGCGACGAGAATATACAGCAGGTAGAAGTAATCCCCACCGGTTCAATTGCCCTGAATGCCGCCTTAGGTGTTGGTGGCTATCCCAAAGGCAGAGTGATTGAAATCTATGGTCCCGAATCATCCGGTAAAACCACATTGGCTATCCATGCCATTGCAGAAGCTCAGAAAGCGGGCGGTATTGCAGCATTCATTGATGCTGAACATGCTTTCGACCGTTTCTATGCTTCCAAACTGGGCGTAGATGTAGACAACCTGTGGATTTCACAACCCGACAACGGTGAGCAAGCTTTGGAAATTGCCGAGCAATTAATCCGTTCGTCAGCTATTGATATTATTGTCATCGACTCTGTTGCAGCATTGACACCGAAAGCTGAAATAGAAGGTGATATGGGTGATAACAAAGTAGGTTTGCAGGCACGCTTGATGTCACAGGCTTTGCGTAAGCTGACTTCTGCTATCAGCAAAACGAACACGACTTGCATCTTTATCAACCAGTTGCGTGAAAAGATCGGTGTAATGTTCGGTAATCCCGAAACAACCACTGGTGGTAACGCTTTGAAGTTCTATGCTTCCGTGCGTATCGACATCCGCCGTTCTACACAGTTGAAGGATGGCGAAGAAGTGATCGGTAACCAGACTAAAGTAAAGGTAGTGAAGAACAAAGTTGCTCCTCCTTTCCGCAAAGCAGAATTCGACATCATGTTTGGTGAAGGAATCTCAAGAGCCGGAGAAATCATTGATTTGGGAGCTGACTTGGGAATCATCAAAAAAAGTGGTTCCTGGTATAGCTACAATGAAACCAAATTGGGTCAAGGCCGCGACGCTTCCAAGCAAGTCATTCAGGACAATCCCGAATTGGCAGAAGAATTGGAAGGATTGATTTTCGCTGCATTAAAAGCTAAAGAATAATCAAATAAGAAAGGGAAGCATCTTTGAATGAGGCTTCCCTTTTCTAATTATTACATTATATCGAATTTATTTCTTCAATTCGAATCCCAGCATCAAACCATCATAGGTTCCTGCCACACTATTAATAGTAGCGGCTGTAGAATTAACCTTAGATGTGGCACCAGTAATAAGTTTCAATACAGACATTAATTTATCCGCATTAAAAACTAAGCTCATATCATTCCCGGTCACCGTAACATGGGCAACAGTCTTCACTCCCAGTTTACCCTTCATTGTAATGGTCTTTGCTTCATTATCGAATGTGTAAGTGCCGCTTGTAGTACGCTTCTTAACGGTATATGAGTAAGTGCCATCTTCATTAAAAGTATATTGGCAACCGTTCATACCCACCTTATCATATACTATCTGCATCTTTTCTTCCACCTCTTTGGCCGCTACTTCTCCACCGGCTTTAGCCAATAGGTTTTCGCTTTCAAACTGGCATTGCGGGCCTACATATTTCCATGTGCCAATAATAGAAGATTCGGTAGTAGCCTTATCTCCCACAACAGCTTTTGCCACACCGGTCAAGATGGACTTCAAATCCTGTGCATCTGCGTGTACAGCAACCATACTCATCAGTACCATAACACACAACACACTCAAAAAATTATTTTTTCTCATATTCTCATAGATCTTTTAGAAATCAGCATGCTTTGAAGCTCATATTCAATCCTTTTACAGAGTGGGTCAATGCACCAAACGAAATAAAATCCACACCAGCCTGAGCATAAGGCAACATCGTATCATAAGTAATACCGCCCGAAGATTCGGTTTCGCAACGTCCGCCTACTATTTCTACCGCCTTACGGGTATCTTCGGGTGTAAAGTTATCGAACATGATACGGTCTACACCTTCTGCCAATGCCTGATTCAGCTCATCAAAGTTACGGACTTCCAGTTCTATTTTTAAGTTCTTGCCTTTCGCTTTGCAGTATTCTTTGGCACGAGTCGCCGCATTGTGAATGCCACCGGCAAAGTCTACATGATTGTCTTTCAACAGAATCATATCAAACAGACCGATACGATGGTTACATCCTCCACCTATCTTAACAGCCATCTTTTCCATGATACGCATACCCGGAGTGGTCTTGCGGGTATCGAGTACACGGGTTTTGGTACCTTCCAGCTTCTGCACATATTTGTTGGTCATAGTAGCAATGCCACTCATGCGCTGCATAATGTTCAACATCAGGCGTTCTGTCTGGAGCAGTGATTGCACTTTGCCTTCTACCACCATGGCCACATCACCCGGTTTCACGTGAGTTCCGTCCTGAATGAATACTTCAACCTTCATCGTGGGATCAAAACGATGGAATACTTCTTTGGCTACTTCAATACCTGCCAATATACCTTCTTCTTTAATCAGCAATTTAGATTTACCCATTGCATCTGCGGGAATACATGACAAGGTAGTGTGGTCACCATCACCTATATCTTCAGCAAAAGACAGGTCTATCAATCTGTCTATCAAGTCTCTTACTACTAATTCATCCATAATGTTGTCGTTTTTTATAATTTGATAGGCAAAGGTAGAGAATTTCCGTATTTTTGCAAAGCAAACCAGACAAAGAACGTATGAAATTTACATTATTAGTAGTAGGACGCACCGTAGAGAAACATTATATTGCCGCCATTAGTGACTATGTGGAACGTACCAAGCATTTCATTTCTTTCGATATGGAAGTGATTCCGGAACTCAAGAATACCAAAAGCCTGAGCATGGAACAACAGAAAGAGAAAGAAGGGGAATTAATATTGAAAGCCTTGCAGCCGGGCGATGTAGTGGTATTACTGGATGAACATGGAAAAGAATTCCGATCCGTAGAGTTTGCCGAATGGGTAGAACGGAAGATGCATACCGTCAATAAAAGATTGGTATTTATTATTGGAGGTCCTTACGGATTTGCCCAAAAAGTTTATGAGGTGGCTCAAGAAAAGATTTCATTGTCTAAAATGACTTTTTCCCACCAGATGATACGACTTATCTTTGTGGAACAACTATATAGAGCGATGACAATACTGAATAACGGACCCTATCATCATGAATAATAGTGGTTGGCGATTAGTGGTTAATGATTAGTGGGCTGCGCTGTGATACCGCAGGTATTAACCACTAATCACTAACCACTAACCACTATTCCCTCCCTATTTCAAAATCCACACATACCGGCAAGTGGTCACTATATCCGCCATGATATTTCTTGCCCCAGTATGTACGCATCGGAATATCACCACCATATTTCTCATCTTCTTCCAAAAGGAACGGATGCCTCAGAATCTGAGCCTTGTCATACGAAGTGCGCATGCCATCATGTCCCTGCAACAAGAAACCGGAAACAATTAATTGATCCAGCACTCCCCATTCTCCACGATAACGGTATGTACCTTCCTTACGGCCATCCATCAAGTTATATAGCTTCTTGGCTTGTATTTCTCCTTTCGGAGCAACAGCACCCAGCACCTTAGCAATCGAGTTATTAGTAGGATAATCATTAAAGTCACCCATAATCAATACATTGGGATGCTGACGGACATTCATGATTGAATCTGCCGCAATATTCAATATCTGTGCTGTAAAAAGACGATAAGGTTCACTTACTTCTTCCCCACCGGCACGAGACGGCATGTGGCAAACAAATACGTCCAGCGTATCACCCGATGCCACCTGTCCCATCACATGAAGAATATCACGTGTGGGGCGGCGGTCTATTTCCTTGTAAGGAATAGGAATGCAATTCTTGTCCAACAACTTGAAACTTCCCCGCTGATAGAGCAAAGCGACATCAATGCCACGTTCATCGGGAGAATCGGTCATCACATAACGATAACCGGCCTCACGCAAGGGAGAATGCTCTGTCAAGTCTATCAGGCAGTGGTCGTTTTCCACTTCGCACAGTCCCACTAAATCGGGAACATTCTGGACGCCTGTAGCTATAATTACTTTCGCTATTTTGGCTAGTTTATCATTATAACGCGCCGGAGTCCATCCTTTTGGTGCATCCGGTAAAAACTCATAGTCATTTTTCAATGTGTCATGCTGACAGTCGAACAGATTCTCTACATTATAGAACATCACTCTGAACGGCTCTTGTGCATACGTCACCCCTACCAGGCAACACAGACAAAGGAATAGGATTGCTTTTTTCATATTATTTATTTTGTCGGTATATTTACCAGTACATCCAGCAGGTGGCGCCAGAATTTATCTACAGTCGGTATCAGCATACGCTCATCGGGCGAGTGCACGCCACGCAATGTGGGACCGAAAGAAACCATATCCAGTGACGGATACTTTTCGAGGAATAATCCACACTCCAATCCGGCATGGATCGCTTTTACCTTCGGTTCTACTCCGAATAATTTCTTATAGCTTTCCACAGCCACTTTCAGAATAGGAGAAGCGGGATTGGGCTTCCAGCCCGGATAGCCGTCGCCTGTTGTCACTTCTGCCCCACCCAAAAGAAAAGCAGAACGAATCATTTCTGACATATCCTGACGTGAAGAAAGGATAGAACTGCGCTGGCTGGTCACAATCTTAATCTTGTTTCCTTCCACTTGCTTGATGGAAGCCAGATTGGAAGAGGTTTCCACCAGACCCGGAATATCTTGGCTCATTGCATAAACTCCATTGTGAACTGCATACACAGCTCTCAGCAAATGACCGACAGTAGCCATATCTATAGCTTCTTGACTAGGAGACTCCGAAGAAAGTTCTGTTCTCAGATTAGGCTCTGTTACAGCAAATTCATTTTCCAGTTCGGCAGTGTAGATGTTCAGATCCACACGGATAGACTCCTTATCTTTCATGGGCACAGCACATAGGGCGCTAGCTTCACGGGGAATGGCATTATGCAAATTTCCACCATCTATTTCACATACATATAAAGTATATTTAGAAGCCAACTGAGTGAGGAAACGATTCAATAATTTATTGGCATTTGCCCTACCTTTATTTATATCATCACCTGAATGTCCGCCTGTCAGTCCTTTAATTGTCACACGGAAATAGAAATAATCCTGCGGAGCCGGAACAGGTTGATAAGTAAATTCAGCAGTTGTATTTGCGCCTCCGGCACAGCCGATAAACAATTCGCCTTCATCTTCCGAATCCAAGTTAATCAGAATATCCCCGTTCATAAATCCGGATTTCAAAGCAAATGCGCCGGTCAGTCCGGTTTCCTCATCTACCGTAAAAAGGCATTCCAGCGGACCATGTTCAATATCTGTTGCTGCCAGAATGGCAAGTTCTGTTGCCACACCAATACCGTTATCGGCTCCCAGCGTAGTACCTTTGGCTTTCAGCCATTCGCCATCTATCACTGTCTCGATAGGATCGGTCAGAAAATCATGTTCCACATCACTGTTCTTCTCGCAAACCATATCTATATGTGATTGTAAAATTACGGTCTTCAGGTTCTCCTTGCCCGGAGTGGCAGGTTTCTTGATCAAGACATTCCCCGCTTCGTCTGTCGTTGTTTCCAAACCATGTTTTTCACCAAAAGCTTTCAAATAAGCAATTATTTTTTCCTCTCTCTTTGAGGGACGGGGCACCTGGCATATCTCTTCAAAATAATGAAAGACAGAGGTCGGCTTCAAATCCTTTTTATCCATGTTCATAGCGTTGTTTAGGCAGATTCCTATCGGGATTCTGCAAAAATTAGTTAAATTAATATCTTTATCAAGACACTTCCTCTTTTTTATGATAAAAAGAGAAAGCTAAGTCACTGCAAAAGTCTATATTTGCTCCGCAAAATTAGGTTACGGTTCGGAAATGCTCAAATAAATTTGGCATTTCGCTTGCCTTGCACTAACCTTGCACCACAAAAATAATAGAAATGCTTGATACTATCTTTATAACAGTGTTAATAGTTGCTATCTGCATAGCATTATTATGTATAGGAATCTTTCTGAAAGGAAAGTTCCCAAACACACATGTAAGTGGTAACAAGGCACTTCGCAAGCAAGGAGTGGGATGTGTACAATCACAAGACCGTGAAGCACGCCAGCCCAATAAAAAAGCGATAGCCGAAGTGGAAAAGCCTAAGAAGAGAGAAAATAATTAATAAAAAATATACGTGAAAAAGATTATGAAAAGAACAAATTTCATCCTGAATGGATTTTTAGCACTAGCTACCGTGTTGGTATTTGCACAATGCACCGACAAAAATAACAATGCTGCAACTACTGCCGCTGCTCCGGCTGCTGGTGTTGCCGGTTCTTCTAACATGAAAATCGCTTATGTGGAAATCGATTCATTGCTGACCAAATACAATTTTTGGAATGACTTGAACGAACTCATGATAAAGAAGGAAGAGAACATTCGCACCACTTTGAACGAAAAAGGCAAAAAACTGGAAGCTGAAGCCAGAGAGTTTGAACGTAAAATTCAAAACAATGGTTTTGCTACTCGCGAACGTGCTGAACAAGAACAGATGAGATTGATGAAACAGCAACAGGAATTGCAGGCTTTGCAACAGAAACTGAGTGATGAACTGGCTTCTGAGAACCAAAAGAACAGCTTGCAGTTGCGTGACTCTATCAACTCATTCCTGAAAATATACAATCAGACCAAAGGATATGATATGATTATCAGCAATACCGGTTTTGATAACTTGCTGTATGCTAATCCAGCTTACAATATTACACAGGAAATCATCGACGGCCTGAACGCACGCTACACTCCGTCTTCAGTAAAAAAATAATTTCTCTATATAATTAATCAAGCGCGGCTTGCATGAAAATACGGTTCATTCATTTTTTGAAACCGTAAGATCTATGCAAGCCGCGCTTATTTTATGCACATCCATCAAATAAAAACACTTTCCTAGGCGTTTTACTATAAATAATAAAAGGAGAACATTATGGAAAAGTTTGAAGATTTAATCACCTCTAATATCCCTGTACTAGTTGATTTCTTTGCTGAATGGTGCGGACCTTGCAAAGCAATGAAGCCCATTCTGGAAGAATTAAAAGAAATGAAGGGAGAGAAAGTAAGAATTGTGAAAGTGGATGTAGATAAACATAAAGAAATTGCAGCCTACTATCAGATCCAGTCTGTACCTACCTTGATGATTTTCAAGGATGGCAAACAGCTATGGAGACAAAGCGGAGTGATGCGTGCCAATGATTTAAACACTATTCTATCGCAATATGAATAATTAATGAAAAGGACGATCATATGCTTTATGCTGGTTGCGGGACTAAACGGGCCTCTTTTTGCTCAAACTGTACCTCAAGAGAAAGCAAATGAGAATACAGGCAAAGTAATCCGAATGGATAAACAAATGTTCTTGGATTCCGTTTTTGATTACACTACCGGTTCCACCGACTGGAAATATAAAGGTGACAAACCGGCGGTTATTGATTTCTATGCTAATTGGTGCGCTCCTTGTCATATGGTTGCTCCTTTATTAAAAAGTTTGGCAAAAGAATACAGAAATCAGATTGTGGTTTACAAGGTAGATACAGATAAACAGAAAGAATTATCTACTACCATGGGAATCCAATCATTACCCACCGTTATCTTTATTCCGATGAATGGCCAGCCGCAAATCATTTTAGGAGCTGCAAATAAGGCTACATTCAGACGGGCAATAGAAGAAGTATTATTAAAAGCAAAATAGTTAGATACATAAAGTAAAAGCGGAGACCTCACGGTTTCCGCTTTTTGGGTTAAAATTTAAAAGAGAGTTCATTAAACCAATTATGGTTCAAAAGGATAAGGCCAATAAGTCGTTTTGGCAGATAGTGTAAATACGTTATCAGGATTAGCTGTATCTGTCAAAGTTATCAAGGTTGGCTGCCTTTTATCATTTGCAACAACCGTAAATGTCTTTGTTGAACTGCTGCTAGTTCCTAGTGGACGTGCCAGATTATAGATGGCATAATTATTCCAATAATCTAATCCTGACCCTGCTACACTACCTGCATACTGGATAGAGAATTGATCTCCGGCTACTTTTTTATACGAATAAATCAATACTCCCGGCTCCGCTGTATTATCTTTTACTCCTGCAAAGCAGAATCCATAAAAACCACTTAATGTCCCCAGATAAGCATAATAAATATCACGGTCATTAGGGAAAAGATATTTAGTGAATTCAATATCCCATTGGCTTTTTCCATAAGCTCCTAAATTATCATAATGAAAATACCAGTTGCGGGATAAAAGTTGGTCAACAGCATCGGGTAGAACCTCAGTAAACACAGTACCTGATTTTTGGTCTGTCAATATCACCTCTTTATCTGTCCCCACAGACAGTTGCATTTCAGAGATTTCAATTCCTCCCAGTTCCAATGGTTCATAAAACACAATTCCCGAAGGAACAATTCGATAAGAACCTGTGCTCATTGCTACTTCATTATTCTCTCCCGGATAAGTGACTGTAATTGTCCGGTAAGAAACACTTGCCGAAGCTTCCTTTCCATTCATATCTACCTTGTAGCTTTGAGCCACATCTTTCGCATCTGTTTCAAGATACTGCTCCATCAGCTTTTCCCAGTCTGTATCGGCAGATATAGGAGTCATAATAATGCGGTTACCTGTCTTTTTTCCCTTTCATGGTTACTTTTTCAGGCGTAGCTTCCAAAATCAAGAATTCATAATCACCAGCCATTCCGCTATCTGTAGGTCCTATGCCATCGGGGTTTTTAGGTTCGGAAAAATAGTGGAACAAACTGTTGTGGGTATTAAAGGTCAGCACCGGACCACTGTCACCTATTAACTCATACATACTGGTTTCCGTTACTCCGGCACCACCACGCTCTGTAGATACGGTTACATCATCGTTCGCATCAAACTTCACCAAAATGGTATAACCGCCATACTTTTGTGTCTTCTCCGGAAAATATTCCATGATCCATCCATTAGATGCACCAATTAAGACTTCCTTATTCAGCTTTAAAGCTTTATCCATCCTGTCAGCCGCAGAGTCAGGAAATATATCCTCATCATCTTTCAGACACGACTGAAAAACGAAAGGCAATGTCAACAATAGCCAAAATATCTTTTTCATACACTACATCATTTTAAAAGTTATCAAAATTAAAATCCTTAACTTTACTTTCATGTTGCAATACCGTATCACGCAATTCATTTAAATCGATATTCCATGAAGTCAACATGTAATTATAAACTATTTCAAATTTAGTTTCAAGCGTGGTGCGTCCATTCGTACCTGCTTTCTTCATCTTATTCTCCCATTCCTCTGCCGTATTAGTGACGTAGATAGAAATTAATTCCACAAAATCCTCGTCTACCGCGCTGGAAGAATATGGGCTAATAAAACCATAGGGTAATGATTCATCCTCACTGCTATAAGTCGTATTCCAACTATCTTTTACATAATCCCCACCACTTATTTCGTTGAAGTCCGTAGAATAGGGTTTTGTTTGATGCAAAATATGTGCAAACTCATGATGAATCGTTTTAAAGTAATAATAATTAAGAGCTGATACATCGGTAACGTCAATATCATTCACATTATACAGAGTTATCATCAAGCCACCTTCTGCCGTACCCAATATCATTGTGCCATTGTTACGATAAGCAGGAGAACCTACGAAATGAATCATCTTAGGAAAATAAGAGCGTATGAATTCAGTACTTCCCGTTACTTCATCGTAAACATCCAAACAAAGAAATTTCACTAACTGGGCCAGTTGTGTCGCTTTCTTAAAATCAGCGGGAACCAAGTTATAATTCCGGTCAGATAGAATATCCTCCATCCGGTATTTCAAGTCTATATTATAATCATTAACCAGATTAGCTGCAATCCAACGGTCAAATCCGTTTTCTGTCTGCTGAGAATCTTTTATCACACTCGTGCTGCTCAGGTCATCTTCCGAACATGCAGAAAATGAAACGCCAACCAGCATCAATAATAAGTAAATTATATTCTTTTTCATTGTTCTTCTTTTTTTAAGTGTCACATACTACCATCCTTTTTTATCTGGGATTAGGTTCATATCCAGCAGATACTACATCCGATGGTATCTGCAATGCACATCGGTTATCACGTGTCTTCAGTACATTTTCTGTTACCGTAGCAACAGCTCCACTCTGAATAATGCGACGGGTAACCTCAATGCCATATCGTTTTACATCAAACCAACGCAATCCCGTGTGAATCGTTTCATGCCTGCGCATATATAAAATTGTTTGAACAAAAGCCTCTTGTTCGCCGGTTTCTACAGCAAAATCAGGATGCAGTTCCTTTATCGGGGTAGGATTATCCGGAGTGAAATACTGATAATTATTTCTCCAAGCCATTACAGACTCTTCAGTCAATGCTTTACCATTTTTCACCGTATTCGCTACCCATGTATTCATATCGGCCAATGCTTTTGCATATTCTTTCTGCATGATATAAGCCTCTGCACGGGTCAGCAAAGTTTCCTCCGCGGTAAAGGCTGCATAGACAGCACGAGTATATCCGGTCTGAGCGACAGCATCCGTATACTCAAATAAATAGGGAATACGTGGTAATAGAACTTTGTCCAGGTTGGTCCCCCCATACACCCATGGCATCAAATAGTATGTATTCTTAGTTTTGTCCTTATCACTGGTATATTTCCCCCACGGACCGTCTGTCTGCAATGTTTCTGATTTAGCAATGACAGCTCCATGAGTAAAACGTGAACAAGTATAATAACCACCATACAAAGTGCCCAACTGAGAATAGGCAGTCTGCAACAAGAAATTTGCTTTATGAGAAGCACTGACATATTGCAAAGAAACTTTTGTCAAAGGATCACGAGGCAACTCAGACAATAAAGCATTATCGCGCAACAAGGTCGAAGGATTAGATCCTAATGCCACTGTTGCACACTCTATCGCTTTATCCCATTTCTGATAATACAGATAGAAACGGGCAGCCAGCGAATATGCTGCTTTCTTATTGAAATGATACTTAGGAACTGTATAGAGGGCATCATCAATCAAAGGTAGTCCTGTTTCCAAATCCTGCTCTATTTTTGCATATACTTCTGCAACAGAATTACGTTTATAGCTGGGATTCAATTCTGTTTCGGCCTTTTCCATATAAGTTACACCCAAATCCTTATCACTATTCTCCTTTGTATAATGTTGGGAAAACATATTTACCAATATAAAGTGGCCGTAAGCACGAGCCAGTAAAGCTTCTCCCCGGCAAGGATCCAATGAGGCAGGACTTCCCAAGTCTTCAATGGCATTTAATACCTGATTTGCTACCGCTATCGCTTTATAGCAAGCAGCCCAAATCCGGCTAGGATCCTCATTATTACTTTCTTTTACTTCCTCCCAATTAAACAGTTGTTCATAAAAACGACCTCCATAGGGATTGTTTTCTCCGTAATCATCTATATTGTCTGATGATAATTCGGCACAAAGCACATAGTCATCCTGAGGATATGCAGAAACTAACAAATTAGCTATTTTAGATTCTGAATCTAATTCTGCACGGTTGTCTGGCATTTCGTCCAAGTAATCATTACATGACGTACAGCAAAAAGTACCGGCGACAGCTAATACATAAATTATATTTTTCATTTTCATTGTTCAATCCGATTTTAATTATTATAAACCTATTCTTAATGTCAATGTGAATTGCTTTGGCACAGGTGCGGCAACACCTCCTGTATTAAAGAATTCCGGGTCTTGTCCGTTCAGTTTCTTATCGGCATAGATCAGGAATAAATTTGTTGCCTGCAATTTCAAAGAGAGATTAGACAATTTCCAATTACTTATTAATGACTTCGGAAAATCATAAGACAGAGAGAGTTCTTTCATTCGGATAAAATCACCATCAGCAATACGTGCTGAAGAATAATTATACGAATTATAAGCAACACCTAAATTTGAATCGTTTTTAGACTGACGAACACTGGCAATAGTAGGAACATTTGTATAATTTTCATCGCCCGGCACTACCCAACGATTACGGTATTCTTTAGGCATAGAAGTTAAATCTGAGTATGATTTCTTGAATACAGGATCCAAGCGAATTACATTGCCCCACGAATAAGTAATAAAGACATTCAGTTTAAAGTTCTTATAAGAGAAGATATTTCCAAAACTACCCATGTCGGTAGGATCGGCTGCACCGGAGTATTCCAGAAAATCCAGTTTATCTCTTTCCTGGAAATAAACGCCGGAAACCGTGTTGTCTTCATCCTGAGATTTAAATGTAGGTAATCCTTCATTATTCAGTCCATTAAAAGGTATGGAGAAAATAGAACGAACCGGATAGCCTTCCATAGCAAAACCTGTGCCCGTTACCATATCAATAACGCGTGAATGATTTTCGAGCTTGGTTACTTTATTCTTTGTATGAGAATAGATAAAGTCTGTAGACCAACTGAAATCTTTGGTCATGATGTTCTTGGTAGACAAGGTGAGCTCTATACCATGAGAGCGCATTGTGGCAACATTGCCATACTTTGATATTACACCTCCGATTCCTTGTGTATTAATGATACCAATCAAATCATAGTTATCACGTTTATACCAATCACCCGCCAGATTGATACGATTATTCAAGAAACCTAAATCAAGTCCTATATTCAACTCATGCTTTTTTTTCATAAGTCAGTTCGCTGTTTTCCAAATCACTGATCTTCAAGCCAGACTCAGAAACTCCGCTGGAAGGACGCCAAGGATTATAGCTGGCAATAACTACACGCGAGTTAGTTACCCAACTGGGACCGCGATCGGCAGTCAAGCTATAGGATGCTTTCAGTGTAGCATGGGTAAATGCCGGTTTCAAGTTCTCAAAGAATTTTTCTTCATGCATATTCCATGCTGCAGAAACATTCCATATAGGCAACCAACGTGAAGAAGTAGAACGACCCAGGCGGTTTGAACCTTCATAACGCAAAGTTCCATTTAATGTATATTTTCCTTTATACGAATAAGTCAGATTGCCAAAAAATGCGACATTACGGGAATGAGTATTATCCATTGTATAATAATCAGAACCTTCTTCTTTCCCTTTTTTAAATACCTCATAAGCATAGAAAGGAATTTCACCCATGGAATATTGAAGCCCCCAACCACGGAACCATGTTTCGTGACGATTTACTTCATTAATCTCAGTACCGGCATATACATTTATTATATGAGTATCATTAAGTACCGTATTATATGACAAAGCACCACGGAAGTCATATGTCAACATACTGTTATCTTTACGCTCATAAATACCTCCCTGGGGTAGAATTGTGATAGGAATTGCGTATGGATTATCAGGGTCTGTATAAAGGAACGGATTCTTGTCACGTATGGCAGTAGTGGGCATAGTACGATAAGCCATTGCCTGATTAGAGAAGTCCGTTATATTATGTTCCTGAGAGGTAGCCTGATACTTTACAGCTCCTAAAGCAGATAGTTCTAGCCCTTTGACGGGTTTCCATTTCATTTCTGCCTGAAACTTGAGATCTGCCAAATTAATATCCATCGTATTATTCTCCAACTCATGCAAAATATTAAATTCAGCATAGTTACGTGTATAATAAGTATTGGGGTCCAAGGCGCGTGAAGTGTTCAAAGCATATGAATAAGGATTGATATCAAAATCACGCTTTACCTCACCGTTTACCGCATCAATATTAGATGCCAAAGTACCAGGGGCTCTTTGCTTACGGTAAGAACCACTTGTAATCATGTTCAATGACAGATTGCTCAAAATATTATAAGTAGCATTCACATTCGCCGTATAGCGATTTACCTTGCTTTGCTTAGACCATCCCGGATCAATCAAAGCACTCAGTGAAGCATAATAATTTGCCTTTTCATTTCCAGAGCTGATACTGACCGAATGATTCTGCATTATATTATCTTGAAACAAAATATCAAACCAATCAGTATTACGATATTCTGCATCACGCAAATATGCATTCCTGGCATCCTCTGTATTAGCAAACAGCCCCTTTGCTATCATTTGGTACATCTTACCATATACACCATTCTCGCGGGCGTTAGCCACATCTGCAAAGTTCAACCACCCCTTTTGCTCCATTTCCTGGTAAACACCCATTTGGTCTTGAGAATTCATGATATTAAAATTAGAATAACTTGGCTTCATGCGGTAAGTGAATTCTCCCGTATAGCTTACTCTACTCTGCCCTGCCACACCTTTCTTTGTGGTTACAACGATTACTCCTGCCATAGCCCGTGCACCATAAATGGAAGTGGCAGAACCATCTTTCAATATTTGGAAACTTTCTATATCATCAGAGTTCAATCCGGCAATTGCACTACTAATCAAGGTAGTGGCATCTCCTGAAGACAAGTCATCTGCGCTTACTTCTATCACATCTTCCATGATTACTCCATCAACAACCCATAATGGTTTGGAGCTGCCATAAATAGAAGTTGCACCACGGACACGTATTTTAGGAGCCGTACCAAATGTACCTGATACATTTTGAACAGACACACCTGCTGACCGACCTTCCAAGCCACGGCTGATTTCTGCAATACCATCCAATCTTACATCATCAGCCGATAACCTATCGGATGCTCCGGTAAACAGGCGTTTATCTACCTTAGTCATACCGGTAACTACCACTTCGCCCAGCATTTCCGAGTCACTTTGCATAGAAATTTTGAGATTAGGTTTTATTGCCACCTTTATCTCTTTCATACCCACATATGAAATTTTAAGGTTTTTGGCTGAAGCAGGCACTCCATTCAAAACAAATTTGCCATTCATATCCGTAATGGCTCCCATTGTAGTACCTTCTACTAAGACTGAGGCTCCAATAATAGGTTCTCCATCCTCTTCGGAGATCACAATACCGGTCACCGTCCGGTTTTGAGCAAATACTAAACCTACACTTATCCAAATGCAGGTTAGGAATAACATCATTTTTCTTCTCATAAAATAATATTTAAGTTGATAGTTAAGCCGATATCACAAGAAGAAAGGTTTATTATAAAAAATATAATAAATTCATTTTTTCTTTTTCAACCGACCATTTTTATATTCCATTTGTATTTACTTGGCCTATATCGAGAACATTAAAATTTCATGTATTTATCCTTGCTAAACCAACACTGAAATACTTCTTTAAACTGTCTCTATGAGCCATATTTATAAGTTCCAACAGAACTTTGCATATGAGAAAAAACAATAAGAACAAGGGATATTATAGAATAACTAAAGGTAAATTATAAGAAAAGGAGAAAGGTATAAAATTGTTTTTCTACTTGATTTCTACCAAAAGTAGACCTATTTTCTTTCAAAAGAGGATAAATTACGGAACTAAAAGAGAGGAAAAAACCATATAAAACAGTTGAATTAAAGAAAAATAAAACTATATTGAAAAATATTTCCTAATTTGTTTTTCTTATTTAAAAAATAGAATATATTTGCACAATGATTTGGGGAAAATAAAAATGCAAAGTTCTGTTGGAACTTTGCATTTAACGTTTATAAGCAAACTAAATTGCAATAAGAAAGCCGTGCAAAGAAAATTTCCTTGCACGGCTTTTCCGCTTATACTATAGCAAACTTAATATTACTTTTTGAAGTATCTGTTATACAATCCTTCGAAACCTTTACCATGACGAGCTTCATCCTTAGCCATTTCGTGAACTGTATCATGAATAGCGTCTAAATTCAAAGCTTTAGCACGAGTAGCAATACGCTTCTTGTCAGCACAAGCACCAGCTTCAGCATTCATTCTCTTTTCCAAATTAGTCTTGGTATCCCATACGCAGTCACCCAGCAATTCAGCGAATTTAGCAGCATGTTCTGCTTCTTCCCAAGCATATCTCTTATAGGCTTCAGCAATTTCAGGATAGCCTTCGCGATCTGCCTGACGTCTCATTGCCAAATACATACCTACTTCAGTACATTCACCCATAAAATGGTTGTTCAAATCCTTAATCATTTCTTCGTCACAACCTTTAGCTACACCAATAACGTGCTGGTCAGCAAATTCCAAACCGCCCTCAGTTTCTACCATCTCGTTGAACTTAGAAGCAGGAGCTTTACATAATGGACATTTTTCAGGAGCAGCATCACCTTCATGAATATAACCACAAACTGTGCAAATAAACTTTTTCATAATTTCGTCTTTTATTAGTTAGTCAATATTTTATTAGTTAGTCAAACTCTCTATCTATAATAATAGTCAGTCTTTTTATTCTGGCATTAATTATTTTCTTTCTCACATGTAGGACAGACACCTTTATAATATTGGTGTACTTCGTCTATCTTGAAACCATTCATATCTATCTGTTCCACTTGCTTTACTTCACCACTATAAGGTAAATCGAAAATCTTACCACATTTCTTGCATAGAAAATGAGCATGAAGTGAAGTATCACCGTCAAAACATGCATTCTTTTCATCAATAGTAAGCATTAAGGCTGCTCCATGTTCAACAAAAAGCTTCAGCGTATTATATACTGTCGTTTTAGACAAGGTGGGAATGTCTCCACACAAAGCCATATAAATCTCATCAATAGATGGATGAGTCTTATGTGACAATAAATAATCCATGATTGCTATACGCTGCACGGACGGCTTAATGTTATAACTGATAAGATAATCGTAGCTCTTCATAACTTCCTTTTTTGTAACTGTTACAATTTTAATTCACGTGCAAAGATAGAGACTTATTTGTAACTAACAAATATTTCATGCACTTTTTTTATTTTTTTTCTTTCGTACTATAAATCAGGAAGGAATGATTAATTTTGCACCATATATAAAAAGGTATCATATGAAATACGGTTTTGTAAGAGTGGCAGCCGCTGTTCCGGTTGTGAAAGTAGCTGACTGCAAATTTAATGCACAACAGATTGAAACTCAAATAGCTATTGCGGATGGAAAAGGAGTACAAATCATTATTTTCCCCGAGCTTAGTATAACAGGATATACTTGTGCCGACCTTTTCGGTCAGTCTTTATTATTAGAAGAGGCAGAAATTGCTTTGATGCAGATTATGAATAATACCCGCCAAATGGATATTATTTCTATCGTAGGTATGCCCGTCATTCTAAACTCTACCCTACTGAATAGCGCTGTTGTTTTCCAAAAGGGAAAGATATTGGGTATCGTCCCCAAGACCTATTTACCTAATTATAAAGAATTCTATGAGCAACGTTGGTTCACTTCTGCACTGACTCATCCGGATATCACAGTACGCCTTTGCGGTCAGAATGTACCGGTCAGTGCCAATTTGCTGTTTGATACACCGGAAACATGTTTCGGCATAGAAATCTGCGAAGATATGTGGGCTCCTATCCCGCCCAGCTCTGTACTGGCATTGAAGGGAGCAGAAATCATATTCAATATGTCCGCTGATAATGAAGGCATCGGCAAACATAATTACGTCCGTTCACTCATCAGCCAGCAATCTGCACGTTGTTTGGCAGGCTATGTATTCAGTTCTTCCGGTTTTGGTGAATCCACTACCGACGTCGTATTTGCAGGTAACGGATTGATTTATGAGAATGGTACACTGCTGGCAGAATCTGAACGCTTCTCATTCAAAGAACAACTTGTTATCAGTGAAATAGATGTAGAACGTTTGCGTGGTGAGCGCTTGACTAACACTACTTTTTCTGCCAATATCGCGAACTGTCCGGGATGCCCCGCCATCCATATCAATACAGAATTTGTTAATACACGTGAACTCAGCCTGACTCGCATGATTGAACCCCATCCTTTTGTCCCTCAAGGTAAAGAACTGGATGAAAGATGCGAAGAGATTTTCGCTATTCAAGTAGCAGGACTTGCGAAACGGTTAGCACATACCAATTGTAAGACAGTAGTAGTAGGTATCTCAGGCGGATTGGATTCCACATTAGCCTTATTGGTATGTGCTAAAACTTTCGACAAACTGGGATTAGCCCGTAAAGGAATTGTCGGTATCACTATGCCGGGCTTCGGAACCACAGACCGTACTTACAATAATGCCTTACATCTGATGTCCTCATTGGGTGTCACTATTAAGGAGATCAGTATCAAAGAAGCCTGCATTCAACACTTCAAGGATATAGATCATGATATGACTGTGCATGATGTGACTTATGAAAACAGCCAGGCACGTGAGCGTACCCAAATTCTGATGGATGTAGCTAATCAATTGGGCGGTCTAGTGATAGGTACAGGAGACTTATCAGAACTGGCTTTAGGTTGGGCTACCTACAATGGTGACCATATGTCTATGTATGGAGTCAATGGCAGTATACCCAAAACATTGGTGAAATATTTGGTTAATTGGATTGCACTAAATGGTGTAGACCATGAATCGCGCATTACCCTACTAGATATTGTAGACACTCCTATCAGCCCCGAACTGATTCCGGCTGATGAAAACGGAAATATCAAGCAAAAAACAGAAGATTTAGTAGGTCCTTATGAATTACATGATTTTTTCCTCTATCAGTTCCTGCGTTTCGGTTTCCGTCCCGCAAAAATATTTTTCCTGGCAAGTCTTGCGTTCCGCGATATTTATGATGAGGAAACTATAAAGAAATGGCTCACCACTTTCTATCGTCGCTTTTTCCAGCAACAATTTAAACGTTCTTGCCTGCCCGACGGTCCGAAAGTAGGCTCCGTATCCCTAAGTCCCAGAGGTGATTGGCGCATGCCAAGTGATGCCAGTGCAGCCCTATGGCTGAAAGAATGCGAAGAGCTATAAAACACACTTAAAACAACAATAACTTATAATTGGGATAATCCGATGTATTGATAATCTCAATTATAAGTTATTGTAAAGTATCACCTCTCCTTCCCAAATTCACTAATTATTTATATTACGATTTCCAACACGACTTTACACAACTAATACAGTAAGGCAAATATAAGATATGTATATCCATTACTATTTGTAAATCAAAACGTTGTATCACTTTTTACATATACATTACATACAATAACCATACAAGCAAATTCTTCTTTTTATTGTTATTGCAATAGATTTTAAACATATTCTTTTTAATATTTATTCAAAAAAAACGATTCTATGATCAGTACTTATTCGTTAAGTTTTCCTCTTTATATTTGGATATATTTTTCTCTAGTTGCTTCCTTGCAACCCTTCTGTCCACACAGAAGAGGAGAAGATTTACCAAACTACAGTTTATTTTAGATTTCCCTTCTGTGAAGACAGGAAGTCTATTTTAGTATTAACTGTCCCATTACAGGGCAGTATGTATAAAAACTTTTTTATGAATAAAAGGATCCTTGTCTGTGAAGATTAGGGATCCTTATTTTCAATAAGCGCGAAAATAAAAACAGAATCATTTGTAATAAAAAAAACAATTTAAAGCTATATAGACTAATCCACCATTTATAGAATTTTAGAAGCTACGGATATATTAAAAATTTAAACTGAAAAGAAAAAACAAAGAAACCATTTCTCCGTACTGCCTTGTTTATATCGGTTAAGTAGTGTGTGTGCATAATCTGCGGACATTGGAAACAGTGAAAATAGCAATAATGAGCACAAGGTAGAGACAAACCAATTTTAGAATAACTGGTTTATAAATTTGAATGATGAACTCAAATGTATTTCGGTGATCACAATAGATAGATATCTCTTGACAACTGTTTTTCCCGCTTTGGATATAGTTGTCGGTAATGGGTTATACATTAGTGATAAATCTAAAACCGACCATATATAGTATCTCCTCAAAGCAACTGACGACAGAAAATGATTAGTGAATCGGACTTTGGCATCTAAGGAGCTACATTAAACCCCAAAGCTGTTGCAGATAAAAATTTAACTTCCTCTAAGTGGCTGAAAAACGAAAAAGATTTCGAAGAAAATGATCAATATCAAATAGAAATAACATTAGGATCTGAAGAAAATATTTATACAGATTCATTCAAACGATACTAAGTATAAAGATAAAAATATTTAAATGAGATGCAAAACATACTATCGCCCCATTAGAATTTCAAGCTAATTACAATACAAATAAGAAAGCAAAAGACTCGTACAAAATACCGTAACAACAGATGAAATGCAGGTGATAATTAATATTTCAACGAGGATAAAACCAGCCACCCCATAACTGAAGAAAGCGCTGAAAGTAACATAAAGATTTGGTTTCTTAAAAGAAAAATTTAAGACTATGAAGCTATCTACCAACAGAAAGTTATGATATAGCAAATATTGAACAAGAATATCCCCCCCCCAATAGAAAGTAGAAACTACTTTAGATATCCGTTTATGAGAACATATCTATCACTATCCAGAGAAGGAGCAAAAGGGAAATCACGTAAGTATTTAGAAAGAAGAATACTGTTGTGACCTAATGGCTAGCTCTCTGAAAAACATGTATCAGGATTATTCCACATAAAAACAGAAGGCAAGAAAGAGAAAAAATCACTATCAGTAATATAAGCCAACAATTCGTTAATCATATTATGCTTCTCTAAAGAAAAATGAATATATAGTAAAAATGAGTATGAAGCAGTGTTTCTACATATCTCGCCCATTCTACAGAAAGACTCCACATAATAATTAAATATCAATTAATATCACCATAAAAACGACAGAATTATATAATTGATTCCAGCTTTTTATGTAAATATTAAAATATAGCCTCATTTCAATATGTAATACAACTAATTATAGTCCCAAATAGATAATCTTCTACCTACCATCTCCACTGTTTTTTATTTCTAATTCTTTTGTTTTTTTCAAAAAAACACTTTATTAATAGTACCAAGCGGATGATTTTCTCTCTCTTCATATGCATATTCCCCTTTTTGGAAATGCAATAAAATCCCTTTGTTCATATAGAAATAGAGAAACCTTTCATTTTTTCTTTAGATCACATATCTGTGAAGATATGAAGCTTATATAGTTTAAATTACACCCCAAGATAGGGTCATATTGACAAAAAAATATAAAGAGAAGGACCTGCGTCTGGGAAGATAACAGGCTCCCTTCCTTCAAAAGGATAAAGAGAAAAAAATGAGAGAAAATGATATTACATTCTGCTGAATTTGGTTGTTCACTGAATAGGCAGAAAAATTTTAAATTTAAAATAGAAAAGAAAAAATGAAGAAAACTTTTTTGTGTGCAGCCTTGTTCCTATTGGCTGCTGGAAATGTACGTGCACAGGTTGCAGACATTGGAAACAATGAAAATGGCAAAGAAAAGCACAAGGTAGAGACTAACCGGTTCTGGGATAACTGGTTTATAAGTGCGGGTGCAGGAGCACAGATGTATTTTGGCGATCACAACAGGCAAATGTCTTTTGGAGACTGCCTTTCTACTGCTTTGGATATAGCTGTAGGAAAATGGTTCACACCAGAAATAGGTGTGCGCATGATGTATAGCGGACTATCTATAAAAGGAGCGACACAGAACGGTTCGCACACCAATGGAAAACCAATTGATGGAAAACCATGGGAGGGATACTGGCTGAAAGAACAGAAGTTCGATTTCTTCAACCTGCATGGTGATGTGATGTTCAATTTTTCAAACTTATTTTGCGGTTACAATGAAACCCGATTTTGGAATTGCAGTCCATATGTGGGACTGGGATGGATGAGGGCATGGGAGAATCCAAGCTCACAAGAGGTTAGTGCTAATTTGGGAATATTAAACTCTTTCCGTATATCTTCTGCCATAGATGTAAATCTGGATATACGCGGTACAATGGTAAATGACCGCTTCGATGGAGAAACAGGTGGGCGCAAAGAGGAAGGACTATTGGCAGCCACCGTAGGTGTGACTTACAAGTTTCCCAAACGCGGATGGAATCGCAGCCGAACAATCGTAAAGTATGATATTAATGCTCTAAATGAGTTGCGAGAAAAAATGAATGCAATGAGTACAGAAAATGCACGCCTACAGAAAGCCATTGCAGAAGGTAATAAACAGGAAGTAGAAACTATAGTACGCAAAATGGAAGTAGCTGCACCAAACCTTGTGACCTTCCAAATAGGTAAAAGCAAGTTAAGCCGTGAAAATCGGGTAAATCTCGGTTTCTTGGCTAAAGTCATCAAAACAACAGATCCCAATGCTGTCTACACCATTACCGGATATGCTGATGCAGGAACAGGAACGGATGCAATCAATATCCGTCTGAGTAAGGAACGTGCACAAGCCGTTTATGATTGCCTGATTAATGAATACGGCATTTCTTCTACCCAACTACAGGTTAGTCACAAAGGAGGAGTGGATAATATGTTTTATGATGATCCACGGTTAAGCCGGGCGGTAATAACACGCAACGAGCAATAAACAAAATAATCTCTTTTTAATTAAACAATACGACAATTATGAATGATAAAAAGATAGAGAAAGAAACCTATGAAACACCTGTAATAACGAAACAACAGGTGATCTTGGAACAAGTGATCGCCGCGGGATCGACACGAAAGCAAACCAGCGGAGTAATAGACCACGAATGGAATGAAGAAAACATCGATAATAATGATGTCATCATACTATAATCCTGAATTAATAAAAAAACACCAATCTCATAAATTTATCAGATAACAAGATGAAAAGACGAAACTTTTTAAATAAATTATTTGGAAGTCTGTTAGTTGCAAGTACTTTTTTATCATCATGCAGCAATAGCGATTTAAATGAAAACATTGCCTCCGGCAACCGTATCCTGAAATTTAATGTATCCCAGACTTTTGACAATAATTCAAATGAAGGAGCTAGAAGTATTATAGAAAAGCCTGACACTGTCTACCAAAACTTTAGTGATGGAACACAGATCAAAGCCGTAATAGAACAGGATGGCGTTACAAATTCTCGTGCCAATACTACATATCCTGTCCTTACAGGTACAAAAGTAGTAGCAATTGTTATTAATGAATCTACAAATAAAATTCACAGAATACAGCCACTAACAGTAGAAAGCAATGGTAGCATGAGCTGCGAGGTTCCTAACGATGCAACGGTAAGCATCATATTCTATTCCTATAATAGTATCATTGATACACCAATGGTAGATCAGGATAATACTATTTATAAGGAAGTACATGGGAAAGATGTTATGTGGTTTAAAACTCAACCAATAAAACCTACGGACACGAATTTGGGATATGTAAAATTCAGACATCTATTCTCCAGAGCCAAAGTAGTGATGCATGACAAAAGAGGAATAGGCATTTCAAGATTTGAAACGACATTGGAAAAGTCTGGAAGTACTTT
>Ga0192242_10065_pt1 | contig 53591 bp, 50 predicted proteins | sample Koala_Koa27_J3_FD_131235 | JGI IMG/M metagenome (GOLD analysis project Ga0192242, IMG submission 131235) | Enriched cells from koala feces incubated with labeled cellulose particles, San Francisco Zoo, California, United States - Koala_Koa2-7_J3 ...
TCCAGGTCCGTGATGGTTCCGTTCGTAGTTCCTTTCACCACAATATTGGCTCCGATCACAGCTTCTCCTGTCTGGTCTGTCACCGTACCGGATATTTTTTGCTGGGTTTGCTGTGTAACCGGAAGCACTGTTTTTTGGATAGGATGATGTAATTATTCTCAAACTCATAGGTCAGGCTCCCATCTTGGAAAGCCGCTGTCAGATAATCCGAAACACTGGCAGAAGAGTGATTCAGGTGGACGGAACGTTCCACATCTATTTCACTATTGCTATAGATGACTAAATAGTCCGTCTGCTGTTCTATCTCATCGATCAGTTCCCCGACCGTCAGCCGGGCAGAAGGAAGATGGATGATCGCATTTTGTGCTCCGCTGTCTGTGGCAAACAACTGGAAGCCGCATACAAATAGCAGGAATATGGATATTTTCATGATGCGAATGAATTCTTTGGTGTTTTTAATGCATAGGATATGCGTTAACAAAGGTTCTCTTTTCATATCTTTGTTTCATTAAGTGAGTACTAAGGTGTGTTTGATCACATGGTATTTGCTTCTACGAACCGGCAGATGTGAGGGCATTTGCCGGTTTTTCCTTTTCAGAGTTATTTCATGGGCTTTTTATTTAAGGGTGAATACTGTTTTTCATTTACTTAATATAATTTCTTTCGTTTCTTCATCCGTAGAGAGTTTGTAGGGGTGAATTTTCTGTATAAGCCGCAGGATTTCCATCACTCCGTCCTGTTGCCGGAACTTACCGGTATAGATGTATTGGAATATGTCCGGATGGGTAACATGTATCTTTACATCATAATAGAGTTCGAGTTTTTTTATAATCTCTTCCAGTGTCTCTTTCTTAAAGCTATAGATCCCGTCTTTCCAGAGTAGCTGGTCTTTATCGGCGGTTTGGACAAAGCGGAAATCTCCTTTCTCATAAAATAACTGCTGGTTGGGGGAAAGTATTTTTCCTTCTGTTTCCGCTTCCGGTTTATACACTTTGATCGCTCCGGAAACCAGCGTGCTGTGCATGGATTCACTTTGTGGATAGCTATGCACATTGAACTGGGTTCCTAATGCTTTAATGTGTATATGTTCCGTCATCACAATAAACGGTTGATCCGGATTTTGTGCCACATCAAAATAGGCTTCTCCTTCCAGAAAGATCTTTCTTTCTTTTCCGAACAGGGATGGATAGGAAAGAGTAGAACCGGCGTTTAACCAGACGATGGATCCATCCGGCAACGTCACCCGTGCCCGTTGTCCGGCAGGAACAAATAATTCCTGTTGAGCTACTAAGGGTGTTTCCGGAATAAGCGTCCGTTGAGCGATCAGCCAGGTTATTCCGACCAGCAGGCAAATGACTGCTGCATATCCTAAGGATATCCGGATCCATTGCCGGGTTTTCTTTTTTCTTTGATTACGGATAAATCCCTGGTAGCTTTGCTGTCCCGTCTCCCGGTTAATGTTATCTTTCGTGAGGGTAAACAGGGCAAGCAAATTCTGGTAAGTTGAGATTTCATGTTTCAACTTATCATCTTTCAGAGTTTCTTTCAACAGCTCGATCCGTTCTTTTTCGGACAACTCATGTTGAAAATATTTAGAGATTCTCTCATCCATAGATCCCGGTTATTTATAAAGTAAACGAATATGGATTAAAAACCCCTCAAACGAAAACAATCTTTTTTCATTTTTAACCTGAAAAAAATGATGACCAGGATAAAAGAGTCGTATAGAAATAAACTTCGGTACTAATTAGCGTTCGTTTATAGAAGATGTTAAAGGAAGAGGGATCAGGAAAGCAGAAACATAAGTAACGGAAGATAGTTTTTCAGTTCCTGGCGAAGTTTCCGGTACGCAATGCCGATCTGGTTTTCTACTGTTTTGGGGGTCAGATTTAATTCCCGGGCAATTTCCTGTTGCTTTTTTCCTTCTATTTTGTGTTTAATAAAAATCAGGCGGCAACGTTCGGGTAGTGTATTCAGTGCTTTTTCAATCACCTCTTCCAGATTATTCTCTTTAAACAGTTCATTGTCGAGTATATCCAGGGAATTGAATTTCATTTGTAGCGTGAGCAGATATTCCTCCTGGATGCGTTTGGCAGACCCCTGTTCCCTGATGCGCCGTCTGAGAAGATCAATGCAGCGATTCCGGATAGTGGTAAATGTGTAGGCAATCAGGTTCGTGTGATGGGTAAGCGTATCATATTTTTCATATAGTTCGGTAAATACCTCCTGAACAATGTCCTCCGCATCGTTTTCAGAAACTACATATTCACGGGCGAAATGCTTCAGACGTGAATACCATAAGGTATAAAACTCCTGGAACTGCATGACTAACTGTTTGTTTTTGACAAATGTAGGAAAAAGAGTTTATATACCCTGTCTTTCAGAGAACAATTGAATCTTTCAGGATCAGTATGCTTTCCGGTCCCATATTGAAAAGAAGATCTATAATGCTTAAATTAGGAAGAAAGCCATGTTTTTGTCTGAATACCTGATAATAGGGTATGGGGGAAAAAGTGGGATCCTCTCCCGGATGTTTGGGGCGGATGATCTCCCGGAAATCATTGGCGACTTCTGGTTGGTAAATTTCTGTATAACTAACGTGGGGTTGAATATCGATCAGTTCACAAATCAATTGTCTTAACTCTTCATTGAAGTCGAACAGAAAATTGTATTTTTTCTCATAGAAAGGCGCAAAGTCCTCTTCATAGTATTCGAAGAATGGACTCATATTGTAGGCGGAAATGATCGCATTCCAATGTAAATGTCTCCAGTTGCCATGGTCGGAGATACGGATATCTTTGGTCAGACATTTGACGGTATCCGGTTTTTCAACAGGAATGGACAAAGATAAAGCTCCGTTGGCTCCGGCAATTGTACAACGATTCCGGTACGATTGTTTAATATAGTTCTCTGCCGTTTCGATGTATACTTCAGGGAAGTGGTACAATTTACTATATTGTTGAACGGGACCCAGGTAGGTGGTGGATAGATAGACTGACATCAATGTATAAACTTAAACATACGTTCATGATCTTTGCTTAACCAGCAGAACCAGACATTTCCGGTCATATGGTCTGCCGGGATAAATCCCAGATAACGGGAGTCTATGGCATCTTCCGGATTGTCGGACAAGACCCAGTAGTAGTCCTGGGAGAAGTGGAAAAAAGTAGTTTCCCTGCCATCCAGAAATAATTTCTGATCCCGGATCACTGCCTGGTCTCCTGTTTCTCTGCGGATCGCCTCGTGCGCTGCCTGCAGGGTATGAGGATCTAACCGGTAGGAGTGTCCTTTCTTTGGAATGACCAACTTGTAAGCCGGGAACTCTTTCATCCGGATCCGGTTACTCTTCTCTCTGGAGATCTCCTCCTGGAGCTGGTATACTTCAAAAGGAGTGAGTGTCAGTTCTGTCTGTTTCCCGGACACGATCCTGTTACGCAAAGGGATCTCTAATTTCCTGAGGATAGATTCTATCTCAGGAGTAATTTCCTGATCCATCGTGTAAACCAATAAAATGGATGGAGAGAGCGGAACCCTGACCTGATTGATCAGATAACCTTCCGGACTAACTTCGATCGTATCACCCGGCATACCAATACAGCGGCTGACAAAGGTGGGGGTAGAAAGTGTATCTTTTAATAATGGACTATTAAAAAGAACGATCCGGTTCCGTCCGGGATTTCCTTTGACCGGCAGTTTGTTTACCAGCACATAATCCCCCGGATAAAGGGCACTTTCCATCGCATGGGTCGAGATCAGATAGGATTGCACACAAAAATATCGTATACCCATAAGCATAGCAGCTACTATCAGGAAAGTAACCAGCCAGTTCAGGGTCGACGATATTCCATTTTTATGTTGCATGTATTCTGTAGAGAGAGACCATTAATCGGCATGTACCATCCGGAAGATCCGGTTCCAGCGGATACCTCCGTCAAACAGGCTCCGGTCTTTATCCAAAGATAACCAGATCAGGATCGGTTTTCCCACGATATGGTCTTCCGGAACAAATCCCCAGGCACGGCTGTCGGCACTGTTATGACGATTGTCACCCATCATGAAGTAATAGTCATATTTGAAGGTGTAGTTAGTCTCCTCTTTTCCGTTAATGAATACCCGGCCATTATTCACCTCTAATGTATTGTTTTCATAGTTCTTAATACATCTGTGATACAACGCAAGGTTCTTTTCATCCAATGGAATCGATTCTCCTTTTTTAGGGATCCACAGGGGACCATAATTATCCCGTGTCCAGCCGGTTTCATATTCTACCGGATAAGTAGGACCTCCTAATACTTCCGGTTCAATGATCGTGTTTTTGACGATGGATAGCTTTTGTGCGATCCCTAATGCTTTTTCCGTGAGCGGTAACCGGTAAACCATATTATATTGTCCGGCACCGTTGGAACTGAACCCCAGGAAGGGTAACAGATTCTTATAGTAGGTGTCATTGGAGGCTAACACCCGGTCTTCTTTACTGACATTTAATAACCGGAATTGCTCTTCTGTCAGTGGGCCATCTGTTTCCACATAGTAGTTGAACTGCATATGTTCCGGATTTTTTCCCGGCTGTCCGTTTATATAGACCTGATTGTCCCGTATTTCAAACATATCTCCCGGCATACCGATACACCGTTTTACATAATTCTCCCGTTTATCCACCGGACGGTAAATAATGTCACCATATACCTGTGGGTTCAGGCGGAGCCGGTCGTATCCATACATTTCCACCTGTGTGTAATAATCCGGATTCTGGCTTTTCAGGGCAACCGTATCACCGGCTGGAAAGTTAAATACTACAATATCATTGCGTTTGACTGTTCCTGTCCCTTTCACTCTTTTATAATCCCACTCCGGCCATTCCAGATAGGACTTCGTGTCAAAGAAGGGAAGTGTATTCTGCACTAACGGAAAAGAAAGCGGAGTATTTGGAATACGGGGCCCGTAACTCAGTTTACTCACAAACAGATAATCACCTGTCAAGAGGGATTTTTCCAGCGAAGAACTGGGAATCTGGTAATTCTGGAAAATAAAAATATTGATCATGTACACTGCGATCAGGGCGAATAAAATATCGTCTACCCATTCCAGGACATTTCTGACCTGCGGATTTTTAGATCTTTTCCACGCTCCCCAAGGAACATAATGAGTCAGGAATATGTCTGCAATGACAATCAGTCCCAGTAATAACCACCAGTTCTGCATCCAGATGGTGAACAGGATATATAATACAGCAGCAATACTGAATTTGATCCACTGTTTTGAAGTAAATTGCTTCATCTATCTATTTTTCAAATTATTAAAATTTAAACAGGTCTTCCATTCCCAGAAATCCCTTTTTACCGGCTGTGAATTCAGCTGCTACCACCGCTCCCAAAGCAAACCCGGTCCGGCTTTTTGCATCATGTTTAATACTGATATAATCCACCTCAGATTCGTAAACGACCTCATGAATACCGGGAACCTCTCCCTCCCGGATCGCATGGATCGGAAGATCGGTTGCCTGGTCTGCTTTTCCCAACTGCCAGTTGTTTTTCCGGCTTATATTCTCGATGATCCCTTCTGCCAGTGTGATCGCTGTGCCGCTGGGAGCATCTAATTTATGGATATGATGGGTTTCTGTCATCTTTACATCGTAATCGGGGAAATTGTTCATGATCTTTGCTAAATATTTGTTTAAAGCAAAGAAAATATTCACCCCTATGCTGAAGTTAGAGGCATAAAAGAAGGTTTTTCCTTCTTCGGAACACATTTTTTTTATTTCATCCAGATGATCTAACCACCCGGTTGTGCCGGATACGACCGGAACCTGGGCTTCAAAGCATTTCAGGTAGTTTTCATAGGCAGTTGCCGGCGTGGTAAACTCAATGGCTACATCTGCTTTTTTGAAGTTCTCTGAATGAAAGTCGTCCCGGTTATCAATATCTATAATGGATACTATCTGGTGGCCTCTGCTAAGGGCAATCTGTTCGATCGTTTTTCCCATTTTCCCATAGCCGATCAATGCAATGTTCATGATTATATGTTGTATAAAATAAATATTCAGCTTATTACATAAGATTTTACAACCGCAAATATAAAGAAAATCAATTAGATTTGTGGTATAAATCTTAACTCTGAAAAAACATGGAACGTTTATTGCACTATGTCTGGAAATACAGGCTGTATCCGGGCATAACCTTAACCACTACAGATGGAAAACCTGTAACTATCCTGGATCCCGGAATCCACAACACACATGCCGGTCCCGACTTTTTTAATGCTAAAGTGAAAATCGAAGAAACCGTATGGGTAGGAGATGTGGAGATACATACGAAAGCTTCTGACTGGCACCATCATAAACATAGTCTGGACAAACGGTATGACTCCATTATTCTGCATGTTGTGGAAATAGACGACAGACAGATCACCCGGATAAATGGGGAAAGCATTCCACAGCTCGTGATAGAGATCCCGGAAGAGGTCCGGAGAAGTGCTGAATGGTTGGTGTCCCGGGAAACTTCTGTCCCTTGCCTGAATCAACTAAGATCTTTTGAGTCTGTTCATTTGTATACCTGGTTAGATGCCCTGTTGGGTGAACGCCTGCAAAGAAAAATAGGTGATATTTTCCGGTTGTTGGAGGAATATCAGCATGACTGGAATGAGGTGTTCTACATTATCCTGACCCGTAATTTTGGTTTAGGGGTCAATAGTGACGCTTTTGAATGGCTGGCCCGAAGCCTCCCTCTAAAATATATCCGGAAACAACGGGGGCCTCTTCACAGGTAGAGGCGATGTTCTTCGGACAGGCGGGTATGTTAGAGGAGACCTATGACTGTCATTATTTCAAATTGTTACAGCAGGAATATCGTTTCCTCCGGTATAAATTTGATCTCAAACCTTTGGAAAGCTCTTTATATAAAAGCCTCCGGATACGCCCCTCTAATTTTCCGCAGGTGAAGATCGCACAGCTTTCTGCTCTGTGGAGCCGGTATGATACACTCTTTTCCATGATATTGGAGGCGGGTAATCTCCGGCAGATCAAGAGCCTTTTGCGGGTCCCACCTTCTGATTACTGGGAAACTCATTATCATTTTCACCAGGTCTCTGCTAAAAAGGAAAAGCTGTTGGGAGAACAGACCTTAAATATCATGTTGATCAATACCGTAGTCCCGATGCTATTTGCTTATGGCTACCAGAATAACCTGACTGAATATACAGACCGCGCGATTGAGATATTGGAGCGGTTGCCAGCCGAAAAAACAGGATTATTTCCCTGTTTGACCAGGCAGGGATCGTGGCCAGGCATGCCGGAGATACGCAATCGATTATTCAATTAAAGCGGGAATATTGTGAAAAGGGGAAATGCCTGTTTTGCCGGATTGGTTTTCAATTGTTAAAACGATGCTGTCAAAATGGGGAAAATCCTTGATAATCATTTAAAACAATCGGGTGATGTAGGTGAGATTCACCGGATTTTCTATATTTTTGCTTTCTCGTTTTTATGCTTATGCAGACGATGAGAATAGGTATTGGGTTGAAAGTAAGATTCGAACATCTCACCTGGCAGGGATGTTGTTAAAGATTGATCGGATGAAATATAAATATATGAGAAGGTTTTTAGGAGTATGCATGGTGATCTCATTATGGGTGTTAGTACATTCGTGTGCTAACATGGCCACACCAAACGGTGGGCCTTATGATGAAGATCCTCCTAAATTTATTAGCAGTACGCCTGCTCCTAATGAAACTAATTTCCGCGGAAAGAAGATTGAAATACTCTTTGACGAATTGATCCAGATCGAGAATCCGAATGAGAATGTCATTATTACTCCTCCCCAGTTGCAGCTTCCGGTTATCCGGGCAGCAGGGAAAAAGGTAGTGGTAGAGTTGAAAGATACGTTGATGGATAATACCACCTATACGATTGACTTTGCCAACTCCATCGCTGACAACAATGAAAAAAATGTGTTGGAGAATTTCTCTTTCGCTTTTGCTACCGGAGAAATAATTGACTCCCTCGAAATATCCGGTATTTTGCTGAACGCGGAAAATCTGGAACCGATGCCATCCGTTACGATCGGTCTTCACCAGAACCTCGAGGACTCCGCCTTTGTGAAAGATATATTCATCCGGACTTCGCGGACGAATGAAAAAGGACGGTTCATGATCCGGAATATTGCTCCCGGAACCTACCGGATCTATGCCTTGAACGATTTAAACCGGGACTACCGGTTTGACCAGCCCGGTGAAGATATCGCTTTTGGTGATTCGCTGATCTTTCCCTCTTTTGAATATACCAGCAGACAGGATACTATCTGGCAGGACTCCTTGACAGTAGACACAGTCTATACCATACAATATACCCGTTTTCTACCGGATGACATCCTTTTACGTCTGTTCAAAGAGGAATTCCAGCGACAGTATATGCTTCGCCCGGAAAGGACAGTGGCTAACCGTTTTACGTTACGGTTCAATGCTCCTCTGGATGAAATTCCGGATCCTGTTCCTTTGAACTTTACACCTCCGGATCCTGTTTGGTATTTTCCCCAGTTAACGGAAGAGGGGAAATCGGTTCATTACTGGATTATGGATTCAACGGTCTGGGCACGGGATACTTTGCAGTTTGAAGTGAATTATCTGAAAAGTGATTCATTGAATATACTGCAACCTCAACTGGATACGGTCACAGTCGCTATGCGTCAGCGACCGGCTGATAACAGGAAAAAGAAAAAAGAGGAGGAGGAACCGCTCATCCTGTTAGGAATGAATATTGATGCATCGGGAACGAAAGATATGACGGATACGATCTCGATCGTCTTTGATGAACCGGTGCTGGACCTGACATCGGATCTTTTCTACCTGAGTATACAAGAAGATACGCTCTGGGTTCCTATTGAGTTTGACTTTTTCCCAAATGAAGAGGATCCAATGACTTTCCATATTCTGCGGCGGTGGAATTACGGAGAGGCGTATAAATTAGAAGTCGATTCGGCTACGATCTTTAGTTTGTATGGGAAGTGGAATGATGCGTATGAGGGAGAGTTTAAGATCCGGAATGAAGATGAATATGGCCACTTGTATATCAATATCACCGGTGTGGAACCTCCGGCATTTGTGGAATTGCTTAATTCCAGTGATGCACCTATCCGGAAAGCCGTACTGAAAGATGGCGGGGTTCTCTTTATGGATCTTAAACCGGCTAAATATTATGCCCGGATCATTCTGGACCGGAATGAAAATGGGGTTTGGGGTACCGGTAATTATGCGGAAAAACTCCAGCCCGAAGAGGTGTTCTATTATCCGAAAGAGTTCGATATTAAACAGAACTGGCAGGTGGAAGAATACTGGAATGTCAACGAGACCCCGTTACCTAATCAGAAACCGTTGGATATAACAAAAAATAAGCCCAAAGAGGTGACGCAAAGAAATAGAGATTACAGAAATGAAGGTAGGAGATAACTATCCGGAAACTCTTTTAAAGAAGAGAGACCGTTTTAAAATATATATTTGTATATGCCTGTTTTGGTTGCCATTCCTGGTGACTCAGACAGATGCCCAGTGCGCTTTAAATAAAAAAGTTTTTCATGCCGGGGAGCAAATCAGTTATGATATTTATTTTAAATGGGGATTGTTGATGCCCAAGGCCGGACAGGCCAATTTTGTGATGAAACGTACCCCCTACGAACAACACAATTCATGGAATTATAATCTGATCTTCCGGACCAATGGGATTTTTGAGAAAATCTATAAAATGCGGGATACGCTGGAATGTTTCTTTACTCCCAACCATCAGTTGCTTTTTAGCTCCAAAAGAACCACCGAAGGAGGACGCTACATGGTAGAAAATATAACCTTTACGAATAAGGGGAATAAAACCCAGTCGCATACTCACCGGTATAATCTGGAGTCTACCCGGATCGATACGACGATTATCACGGATGGGTGTGTATATGATATGATGGCCGGGGTCATGTTTTTACGGACGATAGACTGGAGTAATATACAGCGTGGACAGGAATTTGCTACTAAGGTCGCTATAGGACGGGACATCGTGAATATGAGTTTCCGGTATGTCGGCCAGGCAATTGTAGAGAGAAATGAAAATTTAAAATATCGTACCCGGCATTTCTATATTGATATCTATGGTGATGCCTTTACGCAAAGCAAAGAAGCCGCAGAAGTCTGGATAGGGGATGATGATAATCATCTTCCGGTGAAGATAAAGGCTAAGCTGAAGATCGGAGCTGCAGAAGTCTATTATAATTCTTCTTCTAATCTGCAATATCCGTTGACTTCCCGCATAGAGATCCCGAAACGCTAATGAAATGTATTATAGCAGCGGATCAAATTGGAGAGGTATCTCTTTTCTATATCCGGTCCCGTTAAAAGTAGCTATTAACTCTCCTTCCTCATTGGTGATCTGCACTTCACAATTGGAAAGGCGTTTGTGATCGAACACCTCCTTTGCTTCCGCATAGAGATACCCTTTGCTTTCCGCTTTAAAAAAATTCATAGTAGACGTAATAGATAAGGTCATTTTCGCATGGCTGTTCGTCGCAGCAGCGAATGCCAGGTCTGCTAAGGTAAAGATTGCTCCGCCCTGGCAAACACCACCCCCATTCAGGTGCATCGGTTTGATCTCCAGCCGGGCTTTTGCATATCCCTTTTTTACCTCCAGCAGTTCTATTCCGGCAAAAAGGGCGAATGAATCGCCCTTTAAAAAATCCTGTATAGTCATATAAGGGGAATTACCTGTTTAGTTTCCATTCTGCACCCTCCTTCGTATCTTTGATCTCAAATCCTAAAGCTGTCAATTCATTCCGGATCTGATCCGAAGTGGCCCAGTCTTTAGTTGCCTTGGCCTGTTGACGGATAGAGAGAAGAAGGTCCACAGCCTTTCCAAAGGCTTCATAATTGTTTCCTCCGGAAGTAGCAGCATCCTGAATCCCTAAAATATCAAACAGGAAAAGGTCAAACACCTGTTGCAATTCTTCGAGGTCTTCTTTGGAGATGGTCTCTTTTCCGTCTTTTACCGAATTAATGGCCCGTGTAGCGTCAAACAGATGAGAAATCACGACCGGAGAGTTCAGGTCATCATTCATCGCTTCATAGCATTTAGCCCGAATGCCCTGTACGTTTACGGAAGAGGTTTCAGAGGCATTCAGTTTTTTTAGATTGCTATAGGCTTCCAGCAACCGGGAAAGACCTTTTTCCGATGCCTGTAGGGCTTCGTTGCTGAAATCAACCGTACTACGGTAATGGGCCTGCAGGATAAAGAAACGGATGGTCATCGGAGCGTATGCCTGTTCCAGCATTTCATGGCTACCTTCAAAGAATTCATCTAATGTAATGAAATTACCTAATGATTTTCCCATCTTCTGGCCATTTACGGTGATCATATTATTATGCATCCAGTATTTCACCATATCATCTCCCTGGGAGGCTACCGCCTGCGCAATTTCACATTCATGATGCGGGAATATCAGGTCCATCCCTCCTCCGTGAATATCAAAGTGTTTACCCAGATACTTTTTCCCCATAGCCGTACATTCACAATGCCATCCGGGGAAACCGTCACTCCATGGGGAAGGCCAGCGCATAATGTGTTCCGGCTGAGCACATTTCCAGAGAGCAAAATCAACCGGATTCCGCTTTTCACTCTGTCCATCTAATGCACGGGTCGTGTTTAGCATATCTTCGATATTACGTCCCGACAGGATGCCATACCGGTAATCTTTATTATATTTTTCCACATCAAAATAAACCGACCCTTCACTTTCGTAAGCATACCCATTTTCCAGAATATCCTTGACTAATTGAATCTGTTCAATGATATGTCCGGAAGCCTGGGGCTCAATACTGGGAGGCAACACATTCAGCGCATCCATCGCTTTGTGATAGCGATTTAGGTAGTATTGAACCACCTCCATCGGCTCTACCTGTTCTAAGCGTGCCTTTTTGGCGACTTTGTCCTCTCCCTCATCCGCATCATGTTCCAGATGGCCTACATCGGTGATATTACGTACATACCGGACCTTGTATCCTAAATGGCTTAAATAACGAAACAACAGGTCGAAGGTGATGGCCGGACGGGCATGACCCAGGTGTGCGTCACCATATACGGTAGGACCACAAACATACATTCCGACATGGGGCTCATGCAACGGAACAAAGGGTTCCTTTTTTCTTGAAAGTGTATTATGTAGGCTTAATGGATGTTCCATAAATGAAATTGCAGAGTTTACTGTCCTGCGCCGGACCTTTTTAGAGGTACAAAGATAAAAATAATCCCGTAAGAGGATATGTTCAAAGTTGAATATAAAATGAATCAATTATTAATTCTTATAAAGGAGATCTCTTCCCGGGTATTTACCTGCAGTCTGTAACCTACGAAAAGAATAAAAATTGTTTCTTTGTAACGTGAAAAGAAAAAGTGAAATGAACTATTTCTGTTTTTTATAGTGGCATGGAGCATCTGTTTTCCTCTGAAAGGACGAGCGCAGGCGGCTGATTCTCTTTCATTTGCTTCCGGAAATTCCGCTCCTGTGTCAGAAAAGAACTTTCAACCGGAGCATTTGATTCTGCCGGCCTCTCTTATTACAGTGGGAGCCATTGGTACGGCTATAAACGGGATGAATGATTTCCATTTGTTATCCCGGAAAGATTCCGTACGGGGTATTCATGCAGATGATTATCTGGAATGGGGCATGTTGGGCTGGGTATTTATCTGTGATCTGCTGGGAAAGGAAAAACATTCGCTGGTGGATCAGATTTTTCTGTTGACACTTGCCGAAGGAATGAATGCCGGGATTGTGCACGGGCTTAAAAATACGGTGCGGCAAAGCCGTCCGGATGGAGGTCCCCGGTCGTTTCCTTCCGGTCATACGGCCAATTCTTTTTTAGGTGCGCATCTGGCATATAAAGAGTTTAAGGATAGCAATCCTTTACTGGCATATTCCGGTTATGCGATCGCCACTTTCGTCGGTGTTTCCCGTATCTATAATAACAGGCACTGGGTCGCAGATGTACTGGCAGGAGCAGGCATCGGTATCCTGTCTGTAGAGCTATCCTATCTGCTCTATTTCCCGGTAAGAGATGCGCTGTGTAAAAGAACAAAAAACAGGCATACCGGGAATCTGGTTTTTGCTCCGGCCTTCACTCCCGAAGGGGGTGGTGTCTATTTCTCCTTCCGGTTTTAAAGGATCAGGGGTGTTGGTTGATAGCCAATAGCTCTTCCAAATGTCCCCGGTCATTACTCAAACGGGGTATTTTATGTTGTCCACCCAGTTTGCCCTTTCCTTTCAGCCAGTCATAAAATGCATTGAAGCGGGCAATTGTGACCTGAGGGAGCTGGAGGGAGATATCTTTATAGCGTTTGGCTTCATAATCCGAATTCAGACTTTTAAGGGCTTCATCTAACCGGAGAGTGAAGGATTGAAGATCTGCAGGCATTTTTTCAAACTCAATAAACCATTCATGATATCCTTTTCCTTTATCTAACAAAAAGACCGGCGCAGCTGTATATTCTTTTACTTTTGCCCCTGTTTGCCTGCTGGCGATCTGGATCGCTTTATCTGCGTTATCCACCATTAACTCTTCACCAAATGCATTGATATAGTGTTTGGTACGTCCGGAAATAATGAACTTATGAGGGAAAAGAGAGGTAAACCGTACTGTGTCACCAATCTGGTACCGCCAAAGGCCGCCGGAGGTGGTAATCACCATGGCATAGTTCCGGTCCGTTTCTACTGCTTCCAGGGGGAGGATCGTAGGATGAGGAGAACCTACTTCATTGATCGGGATGAATTCATAAAAGATTCCATAGTCCGGCATCAAAAGCAAACTTTGATCTGCCGGATCATCCTGTATGCCGAAAAAGCCTTCGGATGCATTATATGTTTCCATGTAATGCATTTGATCGGAAGGGATCAGGCTTTTATACTGATCCCGGTAGGGTTCAAAACTGATGCCACCATGAAAGAAAACCTCCAGGTTGGGCCAGACATCTGTCAGATACTCTTTTCCTGTTTTTTTCAGGATCTCTTTGATGAGGACCAGCATCCAGGAAGGTACGCCGGACAAGCTGTTGACATCTTTATTCCAGGTGTTTTCCACGATGGCTTTAATCTTACTTTCCCATTCTCCCATCAGAATGATCTCTTTCTTCGGCACCCGGACCAGATTGACCAGTGGATTCAGATTTTGTAACAGGACAGCCGAAAGATCGCCGCAATGAGCCCGGTTATTTAAAGAGGAAGGACTATGGCTTCCACCTAAGATCAGTCCTTTCCTGGAAAAAAACGGACTGGAAGGATTGTTTCGTAAATAGAGGGCTACACAATCAAATCCTCCTTTATAATGACATCCTTTCAGAATATCCGGAGTAACAGGAAGATATTTACTCTTATCATTGGTAGTACCACTACTTTTGGCATACCAGTTTACCTCGGATGGCCAGAGAATATTCTTTTCTCCATTGATCATCCGGTGTATATCGGCTTTGACATCTTCATAGGATTGAAGGGGCATTCGCTGGCAAAAACCAGCATAGTCACGGATTTCTTTAAAACCATATTTTTGTCCCCATTCCGTGTTCCTTGCTGTATGTAAGAGAGTACGCAACTGTTCCTGTTGAATAGTGTCAATTCGTTGCGCGAACTTTTCAATTTCCAGTTGTCTTTTCCGAAAGATAAGTGAAACTGTTTTTGTAAAAATATTCATGCTCTCTTTAATTGAATTGCTGGCAAATGTAGGCATTCTCTTTTTATTTATATCTTTGTTCTGTATATAATTAACATTCATATGAGAATAGGAGTTCTTTCATCAGGAGGGGATTGTCCCGGGATTAATGCAGCGATCCGGGGGATCGGGAAGTCTGCGATCATGCATTACGGGATGGATGTGGTCGGCATCCATAATGGATTTATGGGGCTGTTAAACAGAGATATAGAAGAGCTGGACGAGAGAAGTCTGTCCGGAATCCTGAATCTGGGAGGAACGATTTTAGGTACTTCCCGGGAGAAACCTTTTCGTAAACTTTTATCCACCGGAGATACGGAAAAACCGGAGATCATCCAACAAAATTATCAGGAACTGGGGCTGGATTGCCTGGTTTGCATTGGTGGAAACGGAACTCAGAAAACAGCTTATCAGCTTGCGAAATATGGGCTGAATGTTGTGGGTATACCTAAAACCATAGATAATGATATCTGGGGAACAGATATTACCTTTGGGTTTGATACGGCTGTTAATATTGCCACGGAAGCTATAGATCGTCTTCATTCTACAGCCAGTTCCCACAGACAGGTGATGGTAGTAGAAGTGATGGGACATCATGCCGGCTGGATCGCTTTATATGCCGGAATGGCCGGCGGGGCAGATGTGATCCTGCTTCCGGAATTGGGCTATGATATGGATCAGGTGAATGCGATGATACTGGAACGTGCCCGGAAAGGAAAGCCCTATTCTATTGTGGTTATAGCGGAAGGGGTAGAGACGAGTACAAAAAAACGTCCGGCTGATTTTATGGCTCGTGCGATTGAAGAAGCAACAGGTATAGAAAGCCGGGAAACCGTATTGGGATATACGCAGCGGGGAGGAAATCCTTCTCCTTTTGACCGGAATCTGGCTACCCGTTTGGGGGGCTATGCCTCTGAACTGATCGCTAACAGGGAATTTGGTCGAATGGTATGTATGAGAGGTGAGCAAGTGGATTCGATCCCTTTGATGGATACCGCCGGTCGGTTAAAACTGGTCACTCCTGACCATGATCTGATCAAGCAGGGTAAACGGATGGGAATTTCTTTCGGAGGTAAATAGAATATAAACAGATTATTCTTCCCCGGCGATCTCCTTTTGCTCGGTCACTTCCAGTTCAGCCGTGATCTCTTCCGGCAGAACTTCAAAGTTTCCGGTCTCCGTACAGGTTTCCTGCTGTTTTTGCTTCAGGCTTTCAATGAATTGTTGGAATTCTTTATCCGAACGTAGTTTTTGATCGCCATTTTGGCTGCATTTTGCTGGGATTCCTTTTTAGAATAACCAATCCCAACCCCGATCTGGTGTTCGCCTAATAAAATAGCGGTCTGGAAAACCGGGTTCCCCTCATGATCAATAAAGGATTCAATCAGGTCAAAAGTCACTTCCAGTTTGTTCTTTTGGCTCCATTCGATCAGGCTTGATTTGAAGTTTACCTCTTTCCGGGCCAAATTGTCCAGATCCAGATGTTCTTTGATCAGTTTGTTATAAATAAACTGATAACACCCTTTGTAACCCTGATCTAAGTAAATCGCTCCGATCAATGCTTCGAGTGCATTACCATACATATGATTGTTATGGGAATGTTGTTTTGTAGAGGAAACCACTCGTTCGTTGATCCCTAATTGGATTGCTATGCGATTCAGGTTTTCACGCTGAACGATCTTGGAACGGGTATTGGTCAGGAATCCTTCCCGTCCGTTCTGAAAATGAGTATATACAATATCTGCAACGACTGCATCCAGGATCGCATCCCCTAAAAACTCCAGCCGTTCATTGTTTAGCCATTTCCCATCCCCGGCTTCTATAGAAGAGGATTTATGTAAAAAGGCCTGTTCGTATAAATGTATGTTATCAGGATAAAATCCTAACAGCTTATATAAAGACGAATAAGGCTCCTTACTTCTGTTCGAAAGGAGCCTTATTTTCTTATATAGTTTCGTAAACACGCGAATCTTTCGGTTTATTTTACAAACTTCTTCACGATCACACAGGCATTGTGTCCACCAAAACCAAAGGTGTTGGAGAGTGCCGCATTGATCTCTCTTTTCTGAGCTTTATTAAAGGTGAAGTTTAGCTTGTAATCAATTTCTGCATCGTCATCCCCTTCTGCATGGTTAATGGTCGGAGGAACAATGTTCTCTTTCACTGCCATCACACAGGCGATTGCTTCCAATGCTCCGGTCGCTCCTAAAAGATGTCCGGTCATAGATTTCGTAGAGCTGATATTCAGGTTATAAGTATGCTCACCAAATACATCTTTAATCGCCTTTACTTCTGAGATATCACCTACGGGAGTAGACGTTCCGTGTACATTGATATAATCAATCTCTTCCGGTTTCATTTCAGCGTCTTCCAGTGCATTTTTCATCACTAATTTAGCTCCTAATCCGTCCGGATGTGAAGCTGTCAGGTGATAAGCGTCAGCGGACATTCCCGTACCCACTATTTCAGCATAGATCTTTGCACCTCTTGCCAGTGCATGTTCCATCTCTTCCAGTACCAGGCAGGCACCCCCTTCACCCATCACGAAACCGTCACGGCTTGCGCTGAACGGACGGGATGCTGTTTCAGGAGATTCATTTCTTACCGATAATGCATTCATTGCATTGAATCCACCCACGCCGGATATTGTAATGGCAGCTTCTGAACCACCGGTTATAATGGCATCGGCTTTTCCTAAGCGGATGTAATTGAATGCATCTGATATTGCGTTTGTAGATGAAGCACAAGCTGACACAGTCGCAAAATTAGGACCTCTGTAACCGTACATCATTGAGATATGTCCTGCCGCGATATCGGATATCATTTTAGGAATAAAGAACGGATTGAAACGTGGACCACGCTCATCGTTGTAACCTCTTGCTTCATCCTCGAAAGTCTGAATACCTCCGATACCGGAAGAGAAAATTACACCTACTCTGTCTTTATTTACATTTTCATCATTTTCAATATTGGAATCAGCGATCGCTTCTTTCGCAGCGGCAATTCCAAGCAGGGTATAGCGGTCACATTTGCGGGACTCTTTCCGGTCCATGATCTGCGAAGCTTCAAAGCCTTTTACTTCACACGCAAACTGGGTTTTAAACTTAGATGCATCAAAATGAGTAATAGGTCCGGCTCCACTTTTCCCATTAATAAGACCCTCCCATGTTTCTGAGAGGGTGTTACCAATAGGAGTAATAGCACCAAGACCTGTTACTACAACTCTTTTTAATTCCATACCTTTAGTTAAAAGGGATTACTTCGCGTTTGCTTCAATATAAGCGATAGCGTCGCCTACTGTTGTAATTTTTTCTGCTTGATCGTCAGGAATTGAGATACCGAATTCTTTTTCAAATTCCATAATCAACTCTACAGTGTCAAGAGAGTCTGCTCCTAAATCATTAGTAAAGCTCGCTTCGTTAGTAACTTCTGTTTCTTCAACACTTAATTTATCAACGATGATAGCTTTTACTCTAGATGCAACTTCAGACATAACTTTTTCAATTTAGATTAATAAATAGAATATACTTTTTAAATTTGCAGTGCAAAGAAAAGAATTTTTTATCTTATAAAGCAAATTTAATCAGCTAAAAATGCGCAAAACTGCACATTTTTTCTTTTTTTGTGCAAAATAAAAGATTTTAAGAATGAAGAACATTGCTATTTTTGCTTCCGGCTCCGGTACAAACGCCGAAAACATTATCCGGTATTTTTCTGACAGTGAAACCATTAAAGTTGCTGTGGTGCTTTCCAATAATCGTCATGTAAAAGTGCATGAGCGGGTGAATAAGTTAGGGGTTCCTTCTTTTGTATTTACCCGGGAAGAGTTTGTTGAAGGTACTCCTGTTATTAATAAACTGGCGGAATACCAGGTGGATTTTATCATTTTAGCCGGATTTATGAATAAAATAGCAGATCCGTTACTGAAAGCATTTCCGAATAAAATTATCAATATTCACCCGGCTCTTCTCCCGAAGCATGGCGGGAAAGGAATGTTTGGTATGCATGTCCATGAAGCAGTCGTGGCAGCCGGAGAAAAAGAGTCCGGGATCACCATCCATTATATTAATGAAAATTATGATGAAGGGGCTCCGGTCTTTCAGGCTATCTGTCCCGTACTTCCGGAAGACACCCCGGAAGATGTCGCTGCCAAAGTGCACGCCCTGGAGTACGCCCACTATCCCAGAGTGATAGAAGAGGTACTGAATAATGTTCAATAATGTTGACTTTCCAAAAGTATAATCGTTGCGATATTACTCTTTAAAACTCATTTTAATTGAATGAGAGATCATTTCTCTTCTTCTTTCATACAAAAACGGTGTCAGTAAAGTTATTTTTTATTTACTGGCACCGTTTAATTTACAGTCTCTTCTGTTCTTAAAATAATTACATATAGTCAGATCTTCCAAAAAGACATGTATTGTTCTGGTTTAGCCCAAAACAGATCAGGATTATTTGTTTGTCATTTGATAATTAATTCCGTGTGAATTGTCTTCTCTTGGTACGAATCTTGTTTATTTCGGTAACCGTGGAAACGGTTCATCAATGATACCGGCGGGCCGTTGATTTTTACCTTCATATCCCCAGTCACCCATATCTTCACGTACCTGTTCGATCAGCCTATGCATGTGACTAACAATTTCCGGATGTTGATCTATGACATTTTTGCTTTCCGAAATATCCAGATCCAGATCATATAATTCGGCAGGATAACGTTCTGTATCCGGAAAATGGGGACCTTTTATTCTCTGTTCCAACGGAAGATGATATTTCCATTTTCCCCACCGGACCGCTTGTAATTGTTGTTTCTGGTAATAATAAAATATCTCTGTCGGGGAAGATCCTGTCTCTCCTTCCAGTATCCGGTTTACATTGTGTCCGTCAATGATCCGGTCATCAGGAACTTTAAGTCCGCAATAATAGGCAATAGTCGGTAGAAAGTCCATAGTCGTAATCAGTGCATCAGACGTTTGTCCGGCAGGAATAGTACCCGGCCATCGCATCAGGCAGGGAACCCGGAAGCCTCCTTCATAGGTCGTGCCTTTTTCTCCTCGCAAAGGATAGTTAGAGCCTCCGAATACCTCCTGTGCCCCATTATCCGAGGTGAAAATAACTAATGTGTTCTCATCCAGTCCTTCTTCTTTCAGAACGGTGAAGATCTCTCCCATAGACCAATCCAGCTCCTCAGTAGCATCTCCGTATAAACCATTCTGTGATTTCCCTTTAAAAGCAGGGGAAGCCGCCAATGGATCATGTGTCATATTATGTGGCAGATAGATAAAGAAGGGACGCTCTTTATGGCTTTTGATAAACTCAATGGTTTTAGCTGTATACCGCAGGGTGAGGGAATTCTGATTGACCGGAGCTTCAATGACCTCCTCCTGTTCCATCAGAGGTAGGGGACAATATTCCCGGTCCATATCATTACTGTAAGGAATACCAAAATAATAATCAAAGCCCTGCCGGGTAGGCAGAAAGGCTAATTGATCTCCTAAATGCCATTTTCCTATACAGGCAGTTGCATAGCCTTTTTCTTTCAGCAGTTCCGCAATGGTGATCTCCGATGGGTTGAGTCCTTTATGGGATACCGGAAAAAGCACCTGCCTGCCTGTTGAATGCAAGGGGGTAGGATCCGCATTCACATGCATGGAAATACGACGGGGATAGGATCCTGTTAGCAGGGCGGCACGGGAAGGGGTGCTGACACTGGAAGCCACGTAGAAATTAGAAAGTAAGATCCCTTCTTTCGCCATCCGGTCCAGATGCGGTGTCCGGTGGACCGTATTCCCGTAGCATCCCAGGTCCCCATATCCAAAATCATCAATAAATACGATAATGATGTTGGGTTGTTCCGCGGCGGAAACAGTATTCATCATACTTAACCCTCCGGCTAAGGAGAGAAGATGCAGCATTTTGTTTTTCATCTTTTTATTTGAATGTTAGAAATTGAAGTAAATCAATAATTAGTACACAGATGACCCCGGACGATCCGCCTGATCTATGGTCATCTGTGTGGCATGATAATAAAAACGAATTAATATCCCGGATTCTGTACCATCAACGCATTTCCGTTCAGCTCATCTTTAGGAATGGGCCAAAGTAACCGGTAAGCTTCGATATTCACCAGGTCTTCCGGATTGTAACAGAAAGTTGTTCCGGCAATATGTGCCTGGCGGGATTCTTTCAGTTTCCGGAGGGCATATTCTGTTCCCCACCGTTTCAGGTCATAAAATCGATGCCCTTCACCCACCAGTTCCAATGCCCGTTCGTTCCGGATCGCTTCCTGCAAATCCTCTTTACTGTTCAGTGGACGGAGTCCGTCTTCGCCGGTCAGTGTATATAAAGTCTCTCCGGCACGGGAACGGATCTGGTTCAGGTAATTTAATGCGACCGGGGTCGCTCCGTTCAGTTCACACTCCACCTCAGCTTTCATCAGGACGACATCCGCATATCTGAAAATGAGTTGATTAAAAGGACAGTCGCCCACCTCAAATTCATGTCCTACAGTCGTGAAATCGGTGAATTTCATAATGTGGGGATACAATGGTTCGGTTGCGTTGGTGAAGATGATCACCTGTTCTTCTCCCTGACTATCCGTATATCTGTATTCTCCTTTGTAATCTGCCGATATCTCCTCCAAAAGAGGTTTCCGGGAATAAAACAATTTTGTTCTCGGGCTATCCTCTTCCGTCATTTGCATCAGGTAATCATTTACCGGAAATGTTGCATTTGCTCCCTTAAAGGCATCATGCATAGGTAGGTAAAAACTTAACATGCCTAATCCCTGGCGGGGAAGAGTACCCCGTTCAATATTAACTTCCCAGATCGATTCTTCATTGAATTTCTTCTCCATATTCCACACATCCCCGATCTCAGGCATTAAAGAGTATCCTGTGATCTGGTCCAGTACAGTGGCAGCGGATGGAAAATCTCCTTTCATGAGGTGCACCTTTGCTAACAGGGTTAAAACGGCTCCTTTTGTGATACGACCAGCCGGGGTGTTATTTTTATCCGGTAAAGTCGCTGCCGCTTCCAAATCCATGATGACATGTTTCCAGACCTCCTCCGCCGGACTGCGGGCAATATCAGTTTCCTTCATATGGGTTGGTTCCATGCGTAGCGGCACATCTCCCCAGCGCATCACTAAATGATAATACATCAGGGAACGGAAGAATTTCGCTTCTTTAATATATTGCTCCTTTTTATCAGCCGGAATATCCGGGCTGGTGTTCTCCGTCAAAGCGTGGATATAAGAATTGGTGGTATAAATAACAGAATAGGCATGTTCCCACGCAATCACCAAAGGGGTTATTTCGGAATGCAGGGTATATTTCGGAAAAGCGACCGCTTCAGCAGAAGCGACTGGTTTATAGGTTAACAGATCGGAACAGGGCTCACTACGTACAATAAAATTCTCTCTCATGCCTGCTGTGGCCTGCGAATTAGTAGCCAAAGCATAAATGCCCATTAGTCCACCGAATGCTTCCGCATCTGTTTGATAGAACGTCTCCTGCATTTGCTGGCCTCTGGGATCTTCATCCAGAAAATCACTACAGGAAGCGAACCACCATATACAGGCTGAAAATAAACTTATTTTTATCAGAGTTTTCATATGCTTTTTCTTTTTAAAATCCAATATTTACACCAAAACTAACTGTGCGGGGAACCGGATAAGTAGCGGCATCAATCCCCTGTGCCATGACAGATGATCCCATGGAACTGACATCAGGAGACCAGCCGGGGTATTTCGTGAATGTATATACGTTATCCACACTTGCTCTAAGTCGCAGATTATTGACTTTGATCCGGTTCAGGATCTGTTTCGGAAATGTATAAGAGAGAGAAATATTGTTGATCCGGAAAAATGATCCGTCAAATACATGATAAGAAACATCCGTATAGGCACGGACATCATATCCGGAACGGGGTTCGGTCCGGCTGGGATGATTCACCTGCCACCGGTTATCATACCAGTCCTGAGCCGCATTATATCCTAACACCATCCGCTGGTTCATCAGATGTTGCATACTAAAGATGTCATTGCCTACCACCCATTGGCAAAGGATATCCAGTTGGAAACCTTTATAGGTGAAACTGTTGGTCATACCACCGGTGAAGTCCGGATTCGCATCCCCTATAATCGTTTTATCGGCATCGGTGATCTTGCCATCTCCATTCATATCTACAATTTTCAACTCGCCGGGAGCATATTGAACCTGTCCCATTTCCCGTGCGGTCGCAGACTCTGTTTCGTCGTAGATCACGCCGTCTGATTTGTATCCATAGATCAGGCCCAACGGAGATCCGACTTTCAGGATAGAAGGCTGGGATTGAATATCTCCCGCGGTGATACCTCCGCTTGGATTGATAATTTCAGTTCTCCCATCTCCCAGGCTGATAATCTTATTCCGGTTGATAGAATTATTAATATTCAGGTTCCACTTAAAATTCTTATTATCTATGATATATGCGTCTATGGTAATCTCTAAACCTTTATTGTCAATCGTGCCGATATTCTCCAGGCGGGAGACAAAACCGGATGAAGCCGGAAGTGCCCGTTGATATAACAGGTCATTGGTCCGCTTATAATAGTAATCAATGGTTGCATTCAATCGATTGTCGAAAAAACCCATATCCAGTCCTATGTCAACCTGCCGGGTTTTTTCCCATTTCAGATCCGGATCTGCGGAACGGTTAGGGTAATAGCCTGTGTACAGATCTTTTCCGATATATACCTGCCGGGCTTCTAAAGTAGAAAGTGTCTGGTATAACGGGATTCCCTGTTCTCCGGAAGTACCGTAACTGGTCCTTAATTTCAGATTGGATAACTTCCGGAAATCTTTCATAAAATCTTCCTCCATCACACGCCAGGCAAATGCACCGGAGGGAAAGAACGCATTTTTATTATTCGCTCCGAAACGGGAGGAGCCATCTATACGTCCGGTGAAAGTAACGGAATACTTATTCATCAGAGAATAATTAATACGGGTCAGATACGAACGCATCTGCCATGCACTATACCCCGAAGCCGCACTGAAGTTGGTAGCTTCTTTCAGATTATTAAAGGTTGAGTTGTCATTGGCAAATCCTGTTCCTGTAGTCTGGAATGTTTCCGTTACATCTTTCTGCCACTCTGCGCCTACCATGGCATTCAGGCTATGGATCTTATCAAAGGTATTAATATAAGTAAGTGTATTCGTGGAATTCCAGTACAATCGGTTGTAGGAACCTAAAATAGCTCTTCCTTTATCCGCATTTCCTTCGGCAATATAGGACGGAGTATAATGCTTAGCCGTTGCATTCGAGGCATCCGTGGCAAATGTGGTTTTAAACTTTAATTCTTTCAGGAAAGAAATTTCTGCATATATATTTGAAATAAAGCGGTTTCGGAGATCATTATTCGTAATCTCTTTTAAAGAAGCATACGGGTTTGCTCTTCTGCTCTCTATATCTACATATGGTGTGTAACTCCCGTCTTCCGCGAAAATGGGAACCACAGGAGATGCCAGGGAAATAAGTCCGATCATCGTGTTTGAATCTAACTTATTCCCCAGGCCGTTCTCTCCGTCATTATGTCCGGCCTGGTTACTATCCGTACGGGTGGCAGACATATTCACTCCCACTGTCAACAGACGGGAGAGCTGGTTCTCTACATTGGCACGCATGGTGTAGCGTTTGAAATCCGTATTCATAATAATCCCATCCTGAGAGGTATATCCTCCGGACAGCATATACCGGAGCTTTTCCGTCCCACCACTGAAAGAGATCTCATAACTCTGAACCGGAGCTGTCCGGAAAATTTCATCCTGCCAGTTTGTTCTGGCCGGCAGATGGTTCAGATCATATTTTCCCGTTCCATTATTCTTATAGTCCATGGATTCGTTCCACAGTTCCGCCCATTGTTCCGGACTGGTCAGTTTCAACTGGTTCTCAACACTTTGAAAACCTACGGACATATTGAAATTGGCCTGGAAGGCTCCCTCTTTTCCCCGTTTGGTCGTGATCATGATCACCCCGTTAGCCCCTCTTGAACCATAGATAGCAGTAGCAGATGCATCTTTGAGTATCTCCATGGATTCAATATCGGACGGATTAATAATAGTCAGCGGAGAGATGGATTCCCCCTGTAGACCGCCTGCTGCTCCTCCACCATCCAAAGGCACCCCGTCCACTACATAGAGGGGTTCATTCGATCCTAAAATGGAGCTGGTACCACGGACCCGTACGACTGCGCCGGCACCTGGTTGACCGGAAACAGTCGTAATCTGTACACCTGCTGATTTGCCTTTCAACGCCATATCGGGAGATTGTGCCAATCCTAAGGTGATCGCATCCGCTTTGAGGGAGGTCAATGATCCGGTCAGGTCACTCTTTTTGATCGTTCCATATCCGACTACTACTACTTCATCCAGGTCCATCGTGTTTTCTGAAAGCCCTACCTGGATAATGGATTGGTTCCCGACCGGGATCTCTTTATCACTATACCCGATATAAGAGATGATCAGCACCGCATTTGCCGGTACCTCCAGGGAGAAGTTCCCGTCCATATCCGTAATGGTTCCTTGTGTGGTTCCCTTCACCACCACATTGGCTCCAATGACGGGGTCTCCATAGTTATCTATAACTACGCCGGATATTTTTCTGGTTTGTTGAGGGACTCCGTTATGGGGAGTCAATATGATATGTTTATCAACGATCCGGTAGGAAATGTTCTGCTCTTTGGCAATCTGATCCAATATTTCAGGTACCAGCTTTTGGTGAGCCTGTAGGTTCACCTTCCGGTTACTGTCGATCTCTTCACTTTTGTAGAAAAACATAAATTCGGATTGTTCTTCTATCTGGGAAACGATATCATATAAGCTACCATTCTTCACTGATACCGAGACACGATACTGCTGTGCATAGGTGCTGGCTGTTACCTGAATGATACTGAATAAAATAAAGACGGATATAAATTTCATAATATTCCTGATCTTTTGTAGGGGTGTACGTGCACACCTGTGATTTTTTTTCCATATATTTGAGTGTTGTTCATTAATGAATGCCTCTCTTTCTCTCCATCCGGATTAGGCCCTGGAAGGAGATCATAAAATGAGAGGATTGATTTAATTAAAATGACATGCCGGGGATCGCAACTCCCCGGTTTTTTTTGATCCGGACTTTTAACTCATAGGCAATCAGATTTAAGGGTGTAACAGTTAGCGCGGATAGATGAATATCTCATTTCCTGTCCGCTTAAAATCAAATCTTTCATCATAATTAATGATCCGTAGAAGTTCCTGGATATCCTGATCCAGTGAAAAGGTTCCCGTATATAAAATACGTTTCAGATTCTCATCTTTCAGATGGATAGTAACGTCATAGTAATTTTCCAGTTTGCGAATGATCGTGGCTAAAGGCTCATCCCGGAATTTATATTCTCCTTTCGTCCATGCACAGGCCAATGCCGGATCAACCGTTCGTAGGGAAACAGCACCGCTCTGATGGTCCGAAATCGCTTCCTGATTAGGATGGAGAAGCATATGGCTGACCCTTTCGTCCTGTTCGTTGAATGTTTCCAGGCTGATACTTCCACTGGCTAATGTCGTTATACTATAAGGCTCCTCCTGATAAGATCTGACGTTAAAAGTCGTTCCGAGTACATGAATGGTTTGTTTTCCGGATCTCACCTGGAAGGGCTTAAGAGAGTCACCTGCAATCTGGAAGTAGGCTTCTCCATCCAGATAAACCAATCGCTCTGACTGATTGAAATGAACCGGGTAAGAAAACCGGGAGGCTGCATTCAGAACAACTAAGCTACCGTCAGGCAAGGTGATTTTATTCGCTTTGCCACCTTTTTCTACGAGGATCTCCGTATAGGCCAGAGGGCTTTTCTCTTTTTCCGGTGAAAGGGAAGTGGATTGCATCCCCACATACCATCCGCTCACCATTGCGACACTCACGATCGCTACATATTGAATGGTCTGTCGCCAGATCTTCCGGGAAGAAAAAGAGGGTTTTTTTGAGTCAATTCCGGCTGTATGCGTGTAAACATCCGTTCCCAGCTCTTCGCGGGGTCAGGCAATAGGATCTCTCTGTTTTTGGGAGAGGAATCGTGGATGCGTTTGATCTCAAAAAAGAGGGTTTTGTTTTCTTCTGAACTCCGGATCCAGTCCATGAGCTCATGGAGCTCTTTATCGCAAATATTCCCTTGCAGATAACGTATGATATACTCTTCTATGGGAGTAACTTCTTTCATTCTTAATTCCTGTTTTTATATAAATACGATTGAGTAGCCTTTTTTACTTATCCGGATGCTGGTTTCTTTTCAGGAGAGCACCCCGGAGCTGTTTCAGAGCTTTATATAATTGAGCTTCTACTGTTCTTTTGGAAATGTCAAGAAGGGAAGCGATCTCCGTTGTTTTTCGCTCTTCCAGATAGGACATGGTAAATATTTCCCGGCATCTTTCCGGAAGTTTTTCTATTTCATGATAAATAGCGGATAAGCGTCTGTCTTCGGCAAAAAGAAAGGAAGGATCATCATTAAACCGGATCTCTTCTATTTTCAGCTGGGTGAGGATCGTTTCCCGGTAATTCCCGGTGATCTCTTTATGTTTCAGATAATCTAAACAGGTGTGCTGAACGGAACGGTATAAATAATGGGAAATTCCCTCTTTAATATAATGAAATATTTTTTTCTGCCAGATCTTAAAGAATACATCCTGTACCAGATCTTCGGCAGTCACGGGATCCACATACTTTGCCGCATAGTAGATCAGTTGCGGAGCATAGGTGTTATAAAGAGCCTTAAACTCTTCCAGTTCAGTAGGATTCTCTCGTGGATTATTCATAGGGCCTGTAATCAGAAACAAGGTTCACTAAGCTATTTTTTATATAACGACTGAACAGGAAATAATACTTACCGGAAAGAAAATTATTTCAGAGTTTTTTCAGAAGGGTGACTTAATATATAAGTAAAGTAAATGTTTTATATGCTGACTATTCTACCCTGCAAGGGTAACAGCATCAGCCCAGGGCTGAGCGAAGCGAGCCCCTGGGTTGTAAAGTAGTATGATTCAACCCTGTAGTGGGTTGCATATTTATTATTGACTTATTGACAGAGAGTGAAACCCTTACAGGGTTATTGTTTTGGTAACCTTACCCAGGGATTCGCTTCGCTCAGCCCTGGGCTATTGCTGGTACCCTTGCAGGGTAGAATAGTCAGCATATAAAACATTTACAAGAAAATTTAACAGCCCTGGGGCATCGCCCGGGTTGTTGGTAGTAACAAGTGTTATTTTTTTACTATACTGCACCTACGGTGCGCGATCTTCTGATCCTCCACTGAACCCCAGCGTGGCTGGGGTCTGGCATATCGTAGGCCTCCGGCCTGTAAAAGAAAGGTATACAGAGTTGCTCCGGAATAGAGGAATTTATGTTTTCACCGGAACATCCAGCTAATGAAATCCGGTTCAGCAAAAGCATTGTTCCAGCTATCGTGGTTTACTCCCGGATATTCTTTGTAGTAAACTTCTTTTCCTGAATTTTTCAGTGTTTTATAGGCATCCCTTGACCAGATCACATCTACCGTATCATCTGCTGACCCATGATACATACGAAAAATGGTTTTCCCTTTGAAGTTTTTCAGTCTTTCGAGGTTGGCACCTCCACAAATGGGAGTGGCTGTTTTAAAAAGGTTTGGATAACGGCATACCAGATCAAGCGAGCCGATCGCTCCCATGGAAAGTCCGGCAATATGGATTTGATCCGTGTCGACAATCCCTTTTTGAATATAACTATCTAATAGTTCCCTGACAGCATTCAGGGAAGGAGTAATAGCGACCGAATAGGGGAAATGTCGTTTTTGGCCTTCCGGATTTGGACGGGTGTAGGTAGACCAGTATAATGCTGAAGGACACTAAGGGGCTATGATGATAGCCGGATAGGAAGATTGATTTTCATACGAGGCGAACATCTCTCCCCCGTGGGTCAACTGTCTTTCATTATCTTCCCCTCTTTCCCCTGCACCATGTAGGAACAGAATAACGGGATATGATTTATCCGGAGAATAATTCAGAGGATAAAGTATCCGGTAGTTCAGTTTATATCCGTCTTTAGCTGTAAACTGTTTTTTCAGGAAACTAACTTTGTCACCTGCAAAAGCTTGCGTTACAATAGAAAGGAAAAAGAATAAAGCGATTATTTTTTCATGGTTTATTAATTATATAAATTCTTTATTCAAAGATAGGGATCTATTTTAGAATGGGGATAAAAAATCTCCTGTTTTCTTCCTGGAACTTTTTTTAGGTATTCACCTATTCACCTTTTGGGTAAGTGGCTGATCATGAATCAGTAACGGTGAACACCTTGCGGTTTTAGGTATTCACCTCGGTGAATACCCCAGGGCAGAAGTATTCACCTTGCAGGGAGAGTATAGGATAATAAAGGGACATTTTGGTGAATAGTAAAGGCTCAAGTCTCAGGGGATGCCCACAAACTATTGCTACCCTCTACACCCTGGCGTCCGTAGCCGCCTACTTTATTGGTGAATAGATACTATCTTACCGGCGCTACCCTGTAGAGGGTAGCAATAGTTTGTGGGTGGGGCGGAAAAAAGAGGTATGCGGGTAGTGAATGATGATAGGGGATTCAATGAATACTTTCCCTATGGGAAAACCTTTCTTTGTCCTGAAAAGTGAATATCTTACTGGTAGGTATTCACCCAGGTGAATACCTAAAACAGCCAGGTATGCACCGCTACTGATTCATGATCAGTCACTTATCCAAAAGGTGAATAGGTGAATACCTAAAAATAAATTTATAGGGGGGAGATTAACGAGAAAGAGGATATCCTAAAAGTCTATCTCTGTTTCCCCGCATAGCCCTGCGGACTATGTGGGGAACATTTGGGCAAACCATGCATAGATCGTATGATTCCAGCGAATGTGTTTGTCATAGTGTAAAATGTGATATTGTTGACAATTATTTGAACTCTTTTAATAACCGGGTCAATTGTTTTACACCTTCGGAAGCACCTGCCTGAATGAAGTGTATATCTTTCCGGTATGTGTTTACCTCCTTCGGATCGATCAGGTAGATGGGTTGTCCCCGGCGAACGTAGTTTAATAATCCGGCTGCGGGATATACATTCAGGGAAGTTCCTATGACTACCACAATGTCTGATTGTTCCATTAACCGGATGGCCGGATCGATCATAGGAACAGCTTCACCGAACCAGACAATAAAAGGGCGTAGCTGATCTCCTTTAGGATCCGTATCGCCTACATGAAGTTCCGGATTTTCCGGAGAGATGTCGAAAGGAGTGCCCGGATCTTTGACAGAACAGGATTTCATTAATTCTCCATGTAGATGCAGCACCTTCGAACTACCCGCTCTTTCATGCAGGTTGTCTACATTCTGGGTAATGATCTCTACATCGAACTCTTTTTCCAAAGCGACTAATCCATAATGTCCTTCATTGGGTTCACAGGTTAGTAGTTGCCGGCGCCGTTGATTGTAGAATTCGAGCACTAATTGTGGGTTGGCAGCAAATGCTTCCGGAGTAGCTACTTCTTCTACCCGGTACTTTTCCCACAGGCCATCTGAATCCCGGAAGGTGGAGATCCCGCTTTCCGCACTCATGCCTGCACCTGTTAAAACAACTAATTTTTTCATGAACTATTTCTGTTTTCCGTGGATTGCAAACTTACTGAAAATAGTTGAATTTCTTTCAGCCGGCAGGTTGTTTCCGGATGAAATTGTACTTAGTCTTTACAACTGTTTCACCCTATATTTGTTATTAGGAAAAGGGACAATGAAAGAAGTACTATTACCTATCAACCAACAATATAATGGAATTGCTTATCTTTGTCAGATGAAACGAGCATTTGAGCAAAGGGCTAAATGGAAAGGATGCGAACAATGAGCCTGCCTTGCATGACGTATTTGCAAGTTTCATACTACCTTTAATAAAGAATAGTCTGTATGAAAGAATTTGTTATATCTGAGGCTCAGACTGAAAAAGCAGTGTTGGTTGGTTTGATCACTCCCCAACAGAATGAGCAGAAAGTAAAAGAACATTTGGATGAATTGGATTTTCTGGCTGATACGGCCGGTGTTCAGACGGTAAAAAAGTTTTACCAGCGTCTGGATCATCCGCATCCTGTGACCTTTGTCGGTAAAGGTAAATTGCAGGAGATCAAGGAATATGTAGTTGAAAACGAAGTGGGGGTCGTGATCTTTGATGATGAACTTTCTCCTAAACAATTGCGTAATATAGAGAAAGAGTTACAGGTAAAGATCCTGGACCGTACGAATCTGATACTGGATATTTTTGCTAAACGTGCCCAAACGGCCCATGCAAAAACACAGGTGGAATTGGCACAGTACAAATATATGCTTCCCCGCCTGACCCGTTTGTGGACGCACTTAGAGAGACAACGGGGTGGAGTTGGTATGCGTGGGCCGGGGGAAACCCAGTTGGAAACAGACCGCCGTATTATTCTGGATAAGATCGATAAGTTGAAAAAGGACCTGGTAGAGATCGATAAACAGAAAAGTGTGCAACGGAAGAACCGGGGGAAAATGGTTCGTGTGGCATTAGTTGGTTATACCAATGTGGGTAAGTCTACCTTGATGAACCTGTTAAGTAAAAGTGAGGTGTTTGCAGAAAATAAATTATTCGCCACATTGGATACGACCGTTCGTAAAGTGATCATCGAAAATCTTCCGTTCCTGTTATCTGATACGGTTGGGTTTATCCGTAAATTGCCTACTGAGCTGGTGGAATCATTTAAATCTACGTTGGACGAAGTCCGGGAAGCTGACCTGTTGGTCCATGTCGTGGACATTTCCCATCCTACTTTTGAAGAACAGATCCAGGTAGTCAATAAAACATTGTCTGAGATCGATGATTCGGAAAAACCCATGATCATGGTTTTCAATAAAATCGATGCTTTTACGTTTGTTCCTAAAGAGGAAGATGATCTGACTCCCCGGACCCGTGAAAATGTAGATCTGGAGGAGCTGAAAAAGACCTGGATGGGTAAAATGCAGGATAATTGTATATTTATTTCGGCAAAAGACCGTACAAATATAGAAGCGTTAAAGGAGATGTTATATGAACGTGTTAAACAGATCCATGTGACCCGTTTCCCATATAATGACTTTCTTTTCCAGCAATATGATGTAGAAGAATAAAAATTAGAAGATGGCAAAAAGAAATTTACGTTCTGAAGAGATTGCGCGCCTGCAATCTCAGCGATGTTGTGCCGATGACTGGAGTCGTATCTTAGTTCCTGAAACATTTGAGGTGGAACATGTGGAAGAGGTCCGTTTCTCCGGGACGGTGGAACTGGGATCCTTTCAAAAGATTTTTGAACTTCCGGGTGGTCTGAAAAAGCATAGTGGTATTAAAAAAGCGACTCTTCACAACTGTGTGGTCGGTGATAATGTCCTGATCGAGAATGTGCAGAATTATATCGCAAACTACCGGATTGGCAGGAACTGTTTTATTCAGAATGTAAATAAGATCCTGACGGAAGGAAAAGCCACCTTCGGAAATAATGTGCCGGTATCGGTCCTGAATGAGACCGGTGGGCGGGAGGTGCCTATCTATGATGGCCTGTCTGCTTCGCTGGCCTATATCATTGCTTTATACCGTCATCGTCCGGAACTGATCAGCCGGTTACAAAAGCTGATCAGTGCCTATACGGAACAGATCTCTTCTACCTGGGGAACCATTGGCGAAGAGGTGAAAATCGTGAATGCCGGTACGATCCTGAATGTGAAGATCGGGGATTATGCCGTGGTTGAGAATAGTACCCGGTTGGAGAATGGCTCTATCAATAGCCACCGGGAAGCGCCTGTTTTTGTGGGTGACAGTGTGATCGCACAGGATTTTATCATCTCTTCGGGAGCTGTTGTGTCTGATGCCGCGAAGATCATTCGCTGTTTCATAGGGCAGGCCTGTCATGTCACTCATAATTTTTCTGCACATGATTCCCTGTTATTCAGTAATTGTGCTTTTGAAAATGGGGAGGCGTGTGCTATTTTTGCCGGTCCTTTTACGGTTTCCATGCATAAGAGTAGTTTACTGATTGCCGGAATGTATTCTTTTCTGAATGCAGGCAGCGGATCTAATCAAAGTAACCATATGTATAAACTGGGACCGATCCATCAGGGAATTGTGGAGCGGGGATCTAAAACCACCAGCGATTCTTATATTCTCTGGCCGGCCCGGGTGGGAGCTTTTTCGTTGGTTATGGGACGGCATCATCATCACAGTGATACTTCTGATATTCCTTTTTCCTATCTGATCGAAAAGGATGATGAAACTTATTTAGTGCCCGGTGTCAATCTGCGAAGTGTGGGAACGATCCGGGATGCTCAGAAATGGCCGAAACGGGATAAACGGACGGATACTGTTTTGCTGGATAAGATCAACTATAATCTGTTGAGTCCGTATACGATCCAGAAAATGATGAAAGCAGTGGAAATTCTGGAGGAATTACAGGAACTGGTGGGTGAAACATCCGAGATCTATTATTATCAGAATACCCGGATCAAAGGATCTTCGTTAGTGAAGGGGCTGAAGCTGTACCGGATGGCGATCGATAAGTTTTTAGGGAATTCCCTGATCAAACGGTTGGAGCATACAAATTTCAGATCTGTTCAGGAGGTCAGGCAACAATTGGCTACCGAGGAGACCAATGGTTCCGGTGAATGGCTGGATTTGTCCGGGCTGATCATCCCCAGGAATACGCTGGAGATCTTGTTGGGCCGGATAGAGGAGGGAAGTATTTTCACGTTACAGGAAATTGAAGACTTCTTTGAACAGGAATATCAGAAATATTATTTCCGGGAATGGATCTGGGCTTATGAAAAAATAGAATCTTATTACGGAGTGGATCTGCGTTCCATCACACCGGAGGAGATCATCCGTCTGGTTAAGCAATGGCAAAAGTCAGTGACCGGATTAGATGAACTGTTGTATGAGGATGCACGGAAAGAATTTTCCCTTACTTCCATGACAGGTTTTGGTGTGGATGGTTCCCGTGAAGAAAAACAAAAGGATTTTGAAGGCGTACGGGGTGACTTTGAGAATAATCCGTTTGTAGTGGCAGTCAAAGAGCACATTGAAAAGAAACAGGCGTTAGGGGATGAATTGATCAGCCGGATGCAACCCCTTATAAAGCATCAGAAAGTTTATTCGTGATGTGTAAAGGATTCCAAATGTGTTTCCCGCGCAGCAGGCGGGGAACACATTTTTTATTTTTTTCTGTTCCGGGGATGGTGTTCTAAGATCTCTTTTCTCAGGAACTCCCGGTCCATGTGAATGTAGATCTCGGTCGTCGTGATTTTTTCATGTCCTAACATTTCCTGGATAGCCCGTAAATTGGCTCCTCCTTCCAACAGATGGGTGGCAAATGAGTGGCGGAAGGTGTGTGGACTGATATTCTTTTTGATCCCGGCCATTTCGGTATATTGTTTGATCATGTGGAAGATCATGATCCGGGAGAGGCTGGTTCCCCGGCGGCTGAGAAAGAGGATATCTTCAAATCCTTTTTTTACCTGGATCTGGTTCCGGTCATAGAGATAATTTTTTATTTCATGGAGAGCAACTCCCGAAATCGGGACTAATCTCTGTTTACTGCCTTTTCCTTCTACTTTGATAAACCCCTCTTCAAAATAGACATCAGAGAAACGCAGGGCGGTTAATTCGGAGACCCGTAATCCACAACTGTAAAGGACTTCGAGAATGGCCCTGTTCCGCTGGCCTTCCGGCAGGGAGAGGTCAATACATTCTATCATTTGATTGATCTCATTGACGGTCAGCACCTCCGGTAGTTTCAACCCGATTTTGGGTGATTCCAGCAGCTCGGTCGGATCATGTTGAATATAATCCTCTAACAGCAGAAAACGGTAAAAGGATTTGATCCCGGATATGATCCTTGCCTGTGAACGGGGATGTATCCCTATATCATATAACTGAGCCACAAATTGCTGCAAATGGGCATAGGTCACTTCAGTTATGTTGATCTGTTCACTCCGGATAAACCGTAGCAGTTTTTCCAGGTCCAGCAGGTAGGCCTCCACTGAATTAGGAGAAAGTGATTTCTCAAGACGAAGATAAATTTGATATTTATGGATAATCTCTTTCCCCTCTTGCATTGTTCTTTACCTATTAATAATATGAATAAAATAAAATGCTTACCTTTGCCGGATGGTTCCGGACATACGGAGCAAAGGTAATAAAGTTACAAGGAAAATGAAGAAGATTCAAATTATCAATGGCCCTAATCTTAATTTGTTGGGCAAACGGGAACCTTCCGTTTATGGAAATGCTTCGTTTGAATCGTATCTGGAGGAGTTATGTAAGAGATATCCGCAATGTGAGATACACTACTATCAGAGCAATGTGGAAGGGGAGATGATCAATAAGATTCATGAAGTGGGTTTTGAATTTGATGGGATTGTTCTGAATGCAGGTGCTTACACCCACACTTCGATTGCGTTGCATGATGCGATCAAAGCGATAGAGACTCCGGTGGTGGAGGTGCATATCTCAAATGTCCACACCCGTGAACCGTTCCGGCATGTATCGATGATATCTGCCGCCTGTAAAGGTGTTATTCTGGGTTTTGGAATGGAATCTTATCGTCTGGCATTAGAGTCATTTGTGTGTACTGACAAATGATGACTGCTCTCAAACTCCTAAACAGAATCTGAATTGAATAGGTTTTTTAGGTATAAATAGTGTTTTTTAATCGGTAATTGTCCGCTTTTGATTGACAATTCAAAAAGAAGTTTTTTATGATTAAGCATACAAAGATTGTTGCTACAGTTTCTGATCAACGTTGTGAAGTGGAATTTGTCCGCTCATTATTTAAAGCAGGTATGAATGTGGTGCGCCTGAATTCTGCGCATATGAATGAAGAAGGATTTGACCGTGTGATTGATAATACCCGTCAGGTTTCTGATTGTATCGCTATTCTCATGGATACAAAAGGGCCGGAGATCCGCACGACTATCACACAAAATCCGATTGAGTTCAAGACTGGTGACCGTGTGAAAGTAGTGGGTAATCCGGTAGGTGAGACAACTCATGACTGCATTTGTGTATCTTATCCCAATTTTGTGAATGACATGCATGTGGGAGATGATATGTTGATCGATGATGGTGATCTGGAAATGCGTGTTATAGAAAAAAATGCAGATCATTTGATCTGTGAGATCGGAAATGATGCTACACTGGGAAGCCGTAAAAGTGTCAATGTTCCGGGTGTACGTATCAATCTCCCATCCCTGACAGAAAGGGATCGCAAGACAATTGATTATTCTATAAAGAAAGGGGTGGATTTTATTGCTCATTCATTTGTCCGTAGTAAACAGGATGTGCTGGATATTCAGCGTATTCTGGATGAGCAGAATAGTCCGATCAAAATCATTGCTAAGATAGAGAACCAGGAAGGAGTTGATAATATCGACGAAATCCTGGAAGTTGCTTATGGTATTATGATCGCCCGTGGTGACCTCGGTATCGAGGTGGCTGCTGAAAAGATCCCGGGCATTCAACGTGTCCTGATCCGTAAATGTGTGGAGGTGAAGAAGCCTGTAATCGTAGCGACACAGATGTTGCATTCTATGATCACCAATCCACGTCCGACCCGTGCGGAGATCACTGATATAGCGAATGCTATTTATTACCGTACGGATGCGATCATGCTGAGTGGTGAAACTGCCTATGGAAAGTATCCTGTTGAAGCGGTAGAAACGATGGCTAAAGTGGCCCGTGAAGCCGAGAAAACCAAACTGGCTGCTAATGACATCCGTGTCCCTATTAATGGAAATGACCTGGATATTACTTCCTTCTTAGCTAAACAGGCTGTGAAATCTTCTTCCAAATTGCATGTCAAAGCGATCATTACAGATAGTCACACCGGAAGAACCGCCCGTTACCTGGCTGCTTTCCGTGGAACGGCTACGGTGTATGCTATTTGCTACAATCAGATCGTCATGCGCCAGCTTGCTTTATCATACGGTGTGTGGGCAGTATACCAGCCATGGAATGACAGCCGTCGCGGATATTTTATTGATGCATTGAATGAATTGATCCATAGCGGGCATATTAACCGTAATAATATGGTTGCTTACCTGAGTGGTAGCTTTGGTGAAGGGGGTGGTACCACATTCTTAGAGATCAACAATGTGGGTAAAGTGCTCGATGCGGGAGAAAAATATTCTCTGCCTACTTTCAAAGAAGAGGAATGATCGCGGAAACGTTAGATGACTATATTCTTTCACACATAGACGAAGAGGGTGAATTGCTCTCCGCATTGAACCGGGATGCCAATGTCAATCTTCTTCGTCCGCGTATGTTGTCCGGTCATTTGCAGGGGCGCATACTAAAAATGATTTGCCGGATGCTTCGTCCGAAGCGTATTTTAGAGATCGGCACCTATACGGCGTATGCTACTCTTTGCATGGCGGAAGGGATGACGGAAGATGGATGGATCCATACGCTGGAGATCAATGATGAGATGGAGGATTTTATCAATAAATATCTGTCCCGTTCTCCTTACAAAGAGAGAATTCAGGTTCATTTCGGAGATGCGATGGAGATTATTCCTACCTTAGACGAAATGTTTGACCTTGTTTTTATTGATGCGGATAAACGGTTGTATTCTGATTATTATGATCTGGTTTTCCCCAAAGTCCATCCGGGTGGTGTGATCCTGGCTGATAATATATTATGGGATGGTAAAGTGCTGGATGAACCGCATCCTTCCGATAAGCAGACGATAGGGATTCTGGCTTTTAATGAGAAGATCAAAGAAGATCAGCGGGTAGAGAAGGTGATCCTTCCCTTGCGTGATGGCTTGACGATGATCTGGAAAAAATAAATAAGAGATATGGAAAGTACAAGATTAAAAAAAATAGGTCGCCTTTTACGGAAGGAATTGGGTGATATCTTCCTGAAACAAACCAAAGGTATGCCCGGTACACTGATCTCTGTCAGTGCCGTGCGGGTGAGCCCGGATCTGGGTATTGCAAAAGTATATCTGAGTATCTTCCCTTCTGAGAAAGGTCCGGAGATCCTGAAAGCGATCCAGGCAAATGTGAAGGCGGTCCGTTTTGACCTGGGACAACGGGTACATCTGCAATTACGTAAGATCCCGGAATTGAGTTTTTACATTGATGATTCGCTGGATTATATCGAGAATATTGACAACCTGCTAAAAAAGTAACTCCGTTTTGAATTTCCCGTTCTATATTGCCCGGCGTTACCTCTTCTCCAAAAAATCGCATAATGCTATCAATATCATCTCTATGGTATCGGTCTGCGGGGTTGTGGTGGCTACGATCGCATTGGTTTGTACCCTTTCGGTATATAACGGTTTCAGTGATCTGGTCTCTTCCCTATTCAGTGATTTTGATCCGGAGCTGAAGATCACTCCCCGTACAGGGAAAGTATTTGATCCCGGTACGGTGGCTATCCGGCAGGTGAAAGATCTGCCGGAGGTGGCTGTGGTAGGAGAAGTGCTTCAGGACAATGCGCTGGTCCGGTATAAAGAACGGCAGAACATTGTGGTTGTGAAAGGGGTGGATGACCAGTTTTCCCGGTTGACCCATATTAATGATGTGCTCTTAGACGGAGAATTTATATTACAGGATGAAGTGGTGAATTATGCCACTTTGGGAATAGGGCTGGCCTATTCATTAGGTATTAATGTCGGTTTTGTTTCTCCTTTGGAGATCTATGCTCCCAAACGGGATGAGCGGGTGAATATGACCAATCCGGCTACCTCTTTCAATCTGGAATATGCTTATATCAGTGCTGTCTTCCGTCTCAATCAGCAGGTCTATGATGAAGATTATATGCTGGTCCCTATCTCCCTGGCACGGGAACTTTTCCGTTATGAGAAAGAGGTGTCAGCCTTAGAATTAAAGCTGGTTGATAAAGCGGATGTGGAAACCGTAAAAAAGCAGATCCGTTCTCTTTTAGGAGAGGGTTTTGTGGTACAGGATCGTTTTGAACAACAGGAAGCCTCTTTCAGGATGATGCAAATCGAAAAATGGATGACATTCCTGATCCTGAGTTTCATATTGGCCATTGCTCTCTTTAATGTGGTGGGTTCTCTTTGTATGCTTATGATTGAGAAGCAGGGAGATGTGCAGACGCTCAAAAATATGGGAGCAGATAACGCACTGATCCGTCAGGTCTTTCTGTTTGAAGGCTGGATGATCTCCGGGTTTGGAGCCATTATTGGGATTGGTATCGGGGTTCTTTTATGTTTCCTGCAGCAGGAGTTCGGACTACTACAATTGGGACAGACCACAGATGCATTTATTATTAATGCCTATCCGGTCCGGGTGGAGTTAGGCGATATAGTTGCTGTATTCCTGACCGTTGTCTCTATCGGCTTTTTATCTGCCTGGTATCCTGTCCGGTATTTGGGGAAAAGATGGCTTCAGTAAAAGAACAGATCTTATAAAAGAAAAAGCTGCCTCCGGTAATTAGAGACAGCTTTTGTCATTTAAAAGTATATCTTATTTATTAATCAGATAAATTCTTTATCATATTTCAACTGGACATCTGCCACGAATTCTTTGATACGTGCCTCATCGTCTTTTTTACAGATCAGGAGGACGTTCCCGGATTCGGCAATGATGAAATCCTCTAACCCCTGTACTACTACTAACCGGTTCGGATCATTTATTGCAATGATATTACCCGAGCATTCGTATAACATCGCATTGTTGGTTTTCAGAATAGAATTGCTGTTCGTATCCTTTGTTGCGATATCATATAATGATCCCCAGGTTCCCAGATCTGCCCATCCGAAGTCAACGCATAGCATATACACATTATCCGCTTTTTCCATAATTCCATAGTCAATGGAGATATTCAGACAATAGGGGAAATTTTCCTGAATGAAGTCTTTCTCTTCCGGTGTATTAAACTTATCAATCCCTAAATTGAACCGGGCAGCGATATCCGGCAGGAATTTGTCAAATGCATCCATGATCGTATTGACATTCCAGAGGAATAATCCGGAATTCCAGAAAAACTCACCGCTTTCCTGGAAGATCTTAGCCAGTTCCAGATTGGGTTTTTCAGTAAATGTTTTCACTTTCGTAAAATCCCCTATTATATGATCACTGCTCTGGATATAACCATAAGCTGTTTCCGGACGGCTTGGACGTATACCTAACGTAACCAATGCTTTATTTTCTTTTACAAATTCCAGCCCTTTTCGCACATCTTCCAGGAAAGCATCCTCTTTTAAGATCAAGTGATCAGAAGGGGCTACTACAATATTTGCATTCGGATTACATGCTTTGATATGATAGGATGCATAGGCTATGCAAGGCGCCGTGTTTCTACGGCAGGGTTCCAGCAGGATCTGGTTTTCACTGATCTCCGGTAATTGTTCGGCAATCAGTTTAGCATAGGCTTCGTTGGTAACAATATATATATTTTCAACAGGAATGATCTTTGCAAAGCGATCAAATGTCATCTGTAGCAGAGAGCGTCCCCTTCCGAAGAAATCAAGGAACTGTTTCGGATAACTTTCCCTACTGAAAGGCCAGAACCGGCTACCAATTCCACCCCCCATGATAACACAATAATTGTCTTTCATGCTATAGCTTTCTTTTTAATTAAACACAGTATGTACAAAGTAACGAAATATTCAGGGATTTATTCCTCAAAACAGACAATAAATGAAAAAATAGAAAGAAGATTTGTCAGGTAAAAAAAAACTACTACCTTTGCAACGCATTAAAGGAAAATGCCCAGATGGCGGAATTGGTAGACGCGCTGGTCTCAAACACCAGTGGGGTAATTCCCATGCCGGTTCGATCCCGGCTCTGGGTACTGGGTAAATACAAGCGTAGCTGAAAATTAATCAGTTACGCTTTTTCTTTTTATCTTTTGTTTCCAATTGTTCCCAAACAAATTTTCTTACACTATATTTTTCTCAACTTATGTTCAGACAAATCTTTCTCATATAATTTATTCCGTTCTTCCAACGTAGTATAAACAGGTGTTCCATAAGAATTTCTTTTTTTAATTATGGCGAAATAAAATTTCGCTATTAAATGCTAATTTGTGTTCGTATAAAAATAATTATGCCATGCAAGAATATGCTAAGAAACCTGAAAATACATCCCGTACTTTAGATAGTAATCCGAAAGCATCTAAACAAGCTTCCATAAGTCAGATATTGCAAACCTACAAAGACAGAATAGACGGAAAACCTGTACAACGACAAAGCGTAGAGGAAGAAGAGTTGCTACAAGCCAAAGGAGCTCAACAGGATTATATCAGGGCTGTGCTTCAACGATATAGTGAAAGAAATCTACAACAATATGTACCCGAAGAGGATGAAGAACTGATTCAAGGCAAATTCGATACAGTGCAACGGGAAGAGATAGACGAAGAAGAAATCTTGCAGGGAAAGTTTGAATCTGATACCCAAACCGAACAAGAGCCTGTACTGCGAAAGGAAAAGCCCAATAATACAGGATTACCCGACAACCTGAAAACAGGTATTGAAAATCTTTCGGGTTATAGTATGGATGATGTAAAGGTGCATTATAATTCAGATAAACCGGCACAACTGCAAGCTTTAGCCTATACACAAGGGACAGATATACATGTAGCTCCCGGACAGGAAAAACATTTGCCTCACGAGGCATGGCATGTGGTGCAACAAAAACAAGGGCGAGTTCAACCCACAATGCAAATGCAAGGGGTAAATGTAAATGATAATGAGGGACTGGAGAAAGAGGCTGACGAAATAAGCGTTCAATTAAAAAAAACATTAGGAATGTTTGCCTCAATAAGAAATATAAATAAATCTTCCAGTAAATCGATTATTCAAAGCAAATGGATTACTTTGTACCATATGCATTTAATATGGGATAAATTAATTGATGGAATCAGATGGTATTCAAATGATGGAGGTGAGACAATTTATTATGTGATTGAAGATAAGATGCAAGTGCCTGAAGCTTTATTAAAAAGCTTTAAGCAGGAAGAAAGAAAGGCTAAACCATATGATAAGTGGGAATCTGAAGTAGCATCAGAGGAAGATGGGAAATTACCAACAGAACAAATAAATCCAGCTCCTGGATTAGGAATGGAAATAGAACTAATAACAAAACCGCCTTCTATCGAAACGATTGCTGACTCAACAACAAAGGTTGAAGAACAGTCATTTAAAGCAATCATATCCGGATAGAGTGGCTGCTGAGGTCCAGTTCTCCGGATCCTGTGTTTCTCCGTCCGGGTCTATTCTTTCAAGCGCTACTCCTTTTTTGTTTTTAATGGAGGATGCATGCCATTTAGAGGAATAGGTGATCTCATCTATAATAAGAGAGTCTTTTCCCTGAAATAAAACCAAATTGGATGTGGTATTGGCCAAAATGGGTAATTTGACTTCATGAACTGCTTCTTCCGGCGCAAGAGGGTAGAAGAGGGTCACCTTTTCCTTACCGGAAGTCAGGGCAATGTACCCTTCCGGTCCCACCGAATCTTTAATATTGGCCAGTGAATAAAATGTTCCGAATTCCCCGTCGTTCTTTCTTTTGATAATATACAGATCCTCTAAATAGATCTCTTTTCCGGACCGGTTATATAGTTCTATATATTCTTCTCCTCCATCAAATGGTTCCGGTAATAGTTCATTGAAAATAAGATCTTTTTCCTGTAAGAGGGGGATTAGAGAGGGTTTATCTTTATCATTTGTCCCGCCTTCCGGAGGAGAGTTCTCTTTTCCGGGGGTGCCTCCTCCCAGGTCAGTGCTGAGATAAAATTCATCTCCTGCCCGTTCCCAGGCTATTCCGGGTTTAGCTTTGAGATAAGATATTTCATCTATCAGATTCTCTTCCGGATCTTTTAGCTGCAAATGTTTTCCATTGTTTGCCAGGGCAGCCGGGAATTTACTTAGGGGCATGGCTATTCCTTCCGGATCCACCCATATATCTCTGCCCTCCCTGTATAGAACCACATATCCTTTTGCAGGTAACTGTATGTCTTCTAATAAAGTTACTTTTCCATCGTAAATAAATTGCCAGTTTTTCAGGGGAATCCTTTGTGCGGTTGTATTATAAAGCTCCACATATTCGGTTTCGGGAAGTTCTGTTAAACCCTTCGGATCTGCCATCACTTCGTTGATCAGAACAGACTTCACCGGATAGGGTGGATAAGGATTTTCAGCACCCGGAGGTTTTTCCTCTTCATTTTCATCTTTTTCTAACATAATATCCCAGAAGTCATCTTTGAGTTTATTGCCTTTCTCGTCTTTCAGGTTTTTCCAGGAGATCGTATATTCATGATCTACTTTCATTTCGGAAGAATAGGTGGTATGGATGATGGAACGGGTTATTCCATAGTGCCGGCTAATTGCACTTCCTATTTCTGAGATATGGAAAGTCGCTTCGGAAATGTCCACGGGCTTATCAAAAATAAAAGTCAGTTCGGAAAGGGAGGGGATCTCTATCTCTATTAACTCAGGAGGATCAGGGCTAACAGGCTTTTCCGTATTTTCATCTGTCTCCGGAAACTCTGCCAGGTAAGGATGAACATGGATCTGATCTATATAATAAGTGCTGACTCTGGCTTTTACGTATTTGCACCATATATTTAAAAGCCCTCCGGGCCTGATTGTTTTTAATTCTTTGGAATAGGAGCCTTCATGATAATACTCAGTTTCACCGGTTTTCCTTGTATACAGTTTCCATGTTTTATTTTCTTCCAGGGTCAACCGGATGTGTATAAAAGCATAAGGTTCGTCTAAGAGTCCTTGCCGGCCGCTGATTAAAGGACTTTGTTTATTATTTTCAGAGCTATAAAATATGATCTGTTTATTATTGGTTCCCACCTGTATAAAATAGGCTGCTAACTGATTATTTTCCCCGGTACTATATACATATAATCGCATGTAGTTTTGGTTGGAAGAGGGAAAATCCAGTTTGATAGTAAAATCCCAGGTCATATTTTCCGTATAATTTAACGGAAGATAAATTGATTTTTCATCAGCTTCATTTTCAGGCGAGGTGAATTGTAGCTGTTGTTCTGCATTGATAAAGAAGTGATTAAGATTGCCCTGCCAGGGATTTTGAGAGGTGACTTCAGAGCCGGTGAAATTTTCACTTAATTGTGAAAAGACATACAGCGGGCAGAATGCCCACAATAATAGCATGATTTGTTTCATAGTTAACGGGTTATATGGTTATTTTAGCTATCTTTGCAATCCATTTCGTTTGAAAGGAGCGTATCCCTCTGAGGGTGAACGCAAAGTTAAAACATTTATTGATATTACAAATTAATTTGTGCTCAAAATGAAAGTAGCAATTGTTGGTGTGAGTGGAGCGGTAGGACAGGAGTTCCTTCGCGTACTCGACGAGAGAAATTTCCCGTTGGATGAGCTCGTTCTTTTTGGTTCGTCCCGTAGTGCCGGAAGTGTTTATACGTTCAGAGATAAACAGTACACCGTGAAGGAACTGAAACACAACGACGATTTCAAGGGAATTGATGTTGCTTTTGTTTCGGCAGGTGGAGGTACTTCTGTTGAATTTGCAGAGACCATTACAAAACATGGTGCAGTCATGATCGATAATTCCAGTGCCTTCCGTATGGATAATGATGTGCCTTTGGTAGTACCAGAGGTGAATCCGGAAGATGCCTTGAACCGTCCGCGCGGTATCATTGCAAACCCGAACTGTACAACGATCCAGATGGTAGTGGCTCTGAAAGTAATAGAGGAGATCTCTCATATCAAACGCGTACATGTTTCTACTTATCAGGCCGCCAGTGGTGCCGGAGCAACAGCTATGGCCGAATTGGTGAAACAGTATGAACAACTGCTGAAAGGGGAAGAGCCTACGATTGAAAAGTTCGCTTATCAGTTGGCCTATAACCTCATTCCTCAGGTGGACGTATTTACAGATAACGGGTATACAAAAGAAGAAATGAAAATGTATCACGAAACCCGTAAGATCATGCATTCGGATATTGAAGTAAGTGCTACCTGCGTACGTGTTCCTGTGATCCGTGCCCATAGTGAGGCGACCTGGGTGGAAACAGAACGTCCGCTTTCTGTAGAAGAAGTGAAGGAAGCATTTGCAAAAGCAGAAGGTATTGTGTTGCAGGATGATCCGGCCAACAAAGATTACCCCATGCCTTTGTTCGTGGCAGATAAAGAACCTGTATATGTAGGACGTATCCGTAAAGATATTTCTAATCCGAACGGGTTAACCTTCTGGACAGTGAGTGATCAGATCAAAAAAGGAGCTGCACTGAATGCCGTCCAGATAGCAGAATATCTGATCAAAGTAAAGAATATCGGATAAGGTAATCCGGAATAAAATAGTATAAAAGAGAATGCTCATCGGGTATTCTCTTTTTTATATAGGAGCATAGAACAAATCATATATATTTTAATCAAATTCCCTTATAGAAAATAGTTTGTTATACCTTTGTCTAAAATTTAGGTAATATGTTTACGGTTATCGGAATAATGTTTGGAGGGGTTGCTGTGGGATACCTGTTAAGGAAGATCCCGTTTTTACAGCATATAGGGAAACCTATATCTTACACTATCTTCCTGCTGCTTTTTCTATTAGGCCTTTCTGTTGGAAATAACGAGGCCATTATAAATAACTTTTCCACTTTAGGATTGCAGGCTTTCCTGATTGCTTTGGCGGCAACTACCGGTAGTGTGGTCGCTGCCTGGGTGGTCTATCGGTTCTTTTTCAGGGAGGATAAAAAATGAAAGGAAGCCTGATTGTAGTGGCATTTTTTGCTTTGGGAGGTCTGTTAGGGTGGAGCGGACTGCTGCCGGACCTTTTCGTTGAAAATAATTTTACCATATACGTTCTCTACCTGTTAATGTTCCAGGTGGGACTGAGTATTGGTTCGGACCGGAAGCTAAAAGAAATCCTTCGTACCATCCGGCCTGAATTATTGCTTGTCCCTTTGGCTACCATTGTGGGTACTCTGACGGCGTCCGCGCTGGTTAGTTTAGTGATCACCCAATGGAGTGTGTTTGATTGTCTGGCAGTCGGTAGTGGCTTTGCCTACTATTCCCTTTCTTCCATTCTGATCACAGAGTTCAAAGAACCCACATTAGGGGTTCAATTGGCTGCGGAGCTGGGAACCATTGCTCTGATCGCCAATATCATCCGGGAAATTTTTGCTTTGTTGGGAGCTCCTTTCTTTGTGAAATATTTTGGCAGGCTGGCCCCTATCTGTGCGGGTGGAGCGACCACGATGGATACGACTCTTCCGGTAATCACCCGTTATTCCGGAAAAGACATGGTATTTATTGCTATTCTTCATGGAATTCTGGTGGATCTTTCCGTTCCTTTTTTAGTTTCCTTTTTCTGTTCATTCTGATCTTTATCCGGGGGCTAAATCCCCTTTGCAGAGCGCCCTATGAGGATAAGAAAATATAATTTATCCATTGACGAAATATTTCTTTAATCGTTTGCGTGATATATCTATTTCACATACCTTTGCGAATGGATTTGAAAGGTCTGTTACTGAACCATGAAATTTATAAAAACAATTAGATAACTTGAACTATTAATCTTATGTGGTTACTTAATTCTTCTATCGGGAAGAAGCTGATAATGAGTATATCAGGTCTCTTCCTTGTTTTGTTTCTACTGTTTCACATGTCGATGAACCTGGCGGCAGTATTTTCAGAAGAAGCTTACAACATTATCTGTTCTTTGTTAGGATCGAACTGGTATGCGTTGCTTGCGACTCTGGTACTGGCAGCCGGATTTATTATCCACATTGTGTATTCAATCATCCTGACCCTGCAAAACCGTAAGGCTCGTGGTAACGACCGGTACGCAGTCAATGTTAAACCGAAACAGGTAGAATGGGCTTCCCAGAATATGTTTGTTCTTGGTTTGATCGTAGTAGGTCTTTTAGTGTTACACGGCAGCCAGTTCTGGTACAAAATGACGTTCGCTGAAATTATGGGATATCATGAAGTTACCTTAGGTTCTTCTGTCGTTTCGCCACAGGATGGAGCTGCATTTATCAATTACTATTTCAGTAATATCGTAAATGTGATCCTTTATCTGATCTGGTATGTGGCTCTGTGGTTTCACCTGACACATGGTTTCTGGAGTGCGATCCATACAATTGGTTGGAACAACCAGATTTGGTTCAATCGTTGGAAAGTGATTTCTAACATCCTGGCTACAGTTATTTGCTTAGGATTTGCATTTGTAACCATCGTATTCTACGTAAAGAATCTTTAATCCGGATTCTTCTTTTTATCAAGGTGTAATCAAACATTGAAATTAAAATTATTATGACTCAGATAAATTCAAAAATCCCTCAGGGCCCGTTGGCTGAGAAGTGGAAAAATTATAAAGATCATCAGAAACTGGTGAATCCCGCAAACAAACGTCGTCTGGATGTGATCGTAGTAGGTACAGGTCTGGCTGGAGCTTCGGCTGCTGCTTCCCTTGCTGAAATGGGATTCAACGTATTGAACTTCTGTATTCAGGATTCTCCCCGTCGTGCTCACTCAATCGCGGCCCAGGGAGGTATCAACGCAGCAAAGAATTATCAGAATGATGGTGACTCTGTCTACCGTCTGTTTTATGATACCATCAAAGGAGGGGACTACCGTGCCCGTGAAGCAAACGTATACCGTTTGGCAGAAGTAGCAAACAGTATTATTGACCAGTGTGTAGCGCAGGGTGTACCTTTTGCCCGTGAGTACGGAGGTCTGTTGGATAACCGTTCATTTGGGGGTGCCCAGGTATCCCGTACGTTCTATGCCCGCGGTCAGACCGGACAGCAGTTGTTGTTAGGTGCTTATTCCGCACTGAGCCGCCAGATTGGTCTGGGTAAAGTAAAAATGTACACCCGCTACGAAATGCTTGACGTAGTGATCGTAGACGGACGTGCCCGTGGTATTATTGCCCGTAACTTAGTAACCGGTAAAATCGAACGTTTCTCTGCTCACGCAGTAGTGATCGGTACCGGAGGATATGCCAATACGTTCTTCCTTTCTACTAATGCTATGGCATCCAATGGTTCTGCTGCCTGGCAGTGCTACAAAAAAGGAGCCTGGTTCGCTAACCCATGTATGGCACAGATCCACCCGACCTGTATCCCTGTTCACGGAGAGTTCCAGTCTAAACTGACCTTGATGTCTGAATCGTTGCGTAATGACGGACGTATCTGGGTTTCCAAGAAACTGGAAGATGCGAAAGCCATCCGCGAAGGTAAACTGAAACCAACCCAGATCAAGGAAGAAGACCGTGATTACTATCTGGAACGCCGCTATCCTGCTTTCGGAAACTTAGTACCCCGTGACGTAGCTTCACGTGCTGCTAAAGAACGTTGTGATGCCGGTTTCGGAGTAGGTAACACAGGGCTGGCTGTTTATCTGGACTTCTCTGACGCGATTAACCGTTTAGGTAAAAACGTAGTAGAACAGAGATATGGTAACCTGTTCCAGATGTATGAAAAGATTGTAAATGATAATCCATATGAAACTCCGATGATGATCTTCCCGGCACTGCACTACACCATGGGTGGTATCTGGGTAGACTATGAACTGATGACTTCTATTCCAGGTCTGTTCGCAATCGGTGAAGCTAACTTCTCTGACCACGGCGCCAACCGTTTGGGAGCTTCTGCTTTGATGCAGGGATTGGCTGATGGTTATTTCGTATTGCCTTGTACCATTCAGAATTATCTGGCTGACCAGATCCGGGTCCCTCGTTTCAGCACAGACCTGCCTGAGTTTGCTGAAGCTGAAAAATCTATTAATGACCGCATCAACAAATTGATGAGCATTAAGGGGAAACGTTCAGTAGACAGTATTCATAAGGAATTAGGCCATATCATGTGGGACTTTGTAGGTATGGGACGTAATGCGGAAGGTTTGAAGAAAGCGATTACAGATATCAAAGCCCTGAAGAAAGAATTCTGGAGCAATGTTCGTATACCGGGTGCTGGTAATGACCTGAACGTGGAATTGGAAAAAGCATTACGCTTAGCTGACTTTATTGAGATTGGTGAACTGATGGCTCGGGATGCTTTGGATCGCGAAGAATCCTGTGGAGGTCACTTCCGGGAAGAATATCAGACCGAAGAAGGTGAAGCCTTACGCCAGGATGACAAATTCTCGTATGTTTCCTGCTGGGAATATCAGGGAGAAGATAAAGATCCGGTATTGTTGAAAGAGCCTCTTGATTACGAATTTGTTGTTCGTCAACAGCGTAACTATAAGAGCTAACTACGGAAATAGTCAAATAATAAACAGTTAAGAGTAAAATTATGGATAAAAATATAAATATCACACTGAAGGTTTGGCGTCAGAAAGGTCCTAAAGAAAAAGGAGCTTTTGAAACTTACCAGTTAAAAGACATTTCCCAGGGTAGTTCTTTCCTGGAAATGCTTGATATCCTGAACGAACAGTTGGTTAATGAAGGCAAAGAGCCGGTTGTTTTTGATCATGACTGCCGGGAAGGTATTTGTGGAATGTGTTCATTATATATCGACGGACATGCTCACGGCCCGGATGAAAGTATCACTACCTGCCAGTTGCATATGCGTAAATTCAACGATGGGGCCACCATCACCATTGAACCCTGGCGTTCTGCCGGTTTCCCGGTCATCCGTGACCTGATGGTAGACCGTGGAGCGTATGATAAGATCATGCAGGCAGGTGGTTTCGTATCGGTTAACACCGGAGGTGTTCCTGACGGGAATGCGATTCCAATTCCTAAGAAAGATGCGGACTTAGCCATGGATGCGGCTGCCTGTATCGGATGTGGGGCTTGTGCGGCTGCCTGTAAGAATGGTTCAGCTATGCTGTTCGTTTCTGCTAAAGTAAGCCAGTTGGCACTGCTTCCACAAGGTAAAATAGAAGCGGCCCGCCGTGCAAAAGCCATGGTGGCTAAAATGGATGAGTTAGGCTTCGGTAACTGTACCAACACCCGTGCCTGTGAAGCGGAATGTCCGAAAGATATTTCGATCAGCAACATCGCTCGTCTGAACCGTGAATTTATCGCTGCTAAGTTACAAGACTAAGCAATTATCAGATATAAAACACACGAAAACTTCCCGCCTTTTATGGCCGGGAAGTTTTTTTATGCCTGGTATCTTCCCTTCAATCCATAGCAAAAACTCTTAATTTTAACATATTTGTTGATGATTTGCCATAAACCTGTCATCTATTAGGTTTTGTTATATCTCCCGAAATATTATTTAGCACTTTTATATTTGACCGTAATATAAAAAGCAATACTTTTGTACTGTGGTTTTTTCATAATAGTATTAGATTTAAGGTTAACAAAGTTTGGTTAGGGGTTGTCGTGAGACAACCTTTAATTGTTTATATACCTTCCATCCTGTTTTGTTCTTTACTGACAGACATCGCAAATATTCTTCAAAAAAACATCTATTCCCTCCACCAAGCTATTTTTCTGTGTAGAATGAAGACGTGTGATTCTTTTATCCGGATCTTCTTATACCCTTCCCGGACTATTTCTTAAATCCTTGGGCTAAGGTTCAGGAATAAAATATAAACCGAGTATGTAAGTTGATTAGCCGGAATATTATCCGTAAATTTAGCAACGTAGGCATACACATGTCTTTGGACAGGGAGATTTTTCCTATTTTTATAGGACAAAATTCTGAGCCCGCGGCCGGGGGCTCTTAGGCACACGGCGGTGGGCTGTATATCCTCCGGCCGTGTGATTTACAGCCCCCGGCCGTGTGCTTAAGAAAAGATGCCCTGCGAAACATAAGAAAGAGCAGGGGTAGAGAGAAAAAACATAGCGGAAAACTAAATTTAAATATTTGTGACCTATGGCTGTCTATTATGATTTTAAAAAAGACCGGATTTGAATACGGAGGAAAAGCAACCGGTTCTGAATCCACATGTTGTTTCATCGGGTACGGTTCCTGCCAGTCAGTTGTATCAAGAGATTGCAGATGGGACTACTTTTCAGCAGGGAGAGATTGAGGGGATTATGGACGCAGTGATCCATAAAATGATTGCTGAGTTGAAGAATGGGAAGACGGTTGAATTGGGGAAATTAGGCTATTTTTCCCTGAAGATCACCTCCCGTCCGGTGACGGATAAGCAGTCTATCCATGCCCAGTCTATCTCGTTTAAGAATGTCAACTTTCGTTCTTCTGCCTGGCTGAAAGACCAGTTAAGTGTTTTGTCGTTTGTACGTGCACAGGAGGGCTATCAGGCTTCCGTGGATACGAGTATTGAATTCAGGAAACAGACGCTGGAAAATTACCTGGCGGAACATCCGTTTATTACCCGGACGGAATATACCCGGCTAACGGGTTTATTAAAGAATAAGGCCCTGGCTGAGTTGAACAGTCTGGTGAAGGAGGGATATTTGGAAACCCATGGCAGGGGATCTCATAAGATTTATGTAAAAAAATAATTCCCCCTATTCATCGTCAGAACACTTCTTTTTTCGTCGGGAGCTTTCCCTTATTTATCGGGAAAAAGGCTTTAACAGCGTCTTTTTCATTGATCTGTTAGATGAACTCCCTTACTTTTACTCAAAATTTAAATTATTGCGACTATGAACGACTTTAAACATTTTCATCCGGCATGGCACCATACATTGAATGTGATTGTGGTTTCTCTCGCTTTCATTACAGTGGGAGTTTTATGGATTTTGCGTAACCTGGGGGTGGTCGATCCTACACTCTTTAGTATTATTGTTTCCTGGCAAATGTTACTGATCCTCTGGGGGGGTGGTCCAATTCATTAAACAGCATTATATAGGGGGAGTGATTTTAATCGTTACTGGTGGCTACTTTTTATTACCGCTGCTAACGGATATCGACCAGGAATGGACCCATACGTTCTGGCCGGGTATTTTTATTCTGGTAGGATTCCTGATTCTATTTAAAAAAAGAAAATACCGGCATCACTGGGGGGATAGATACAAAGGAAAAGAACGTCTGGAACAGTGTGTGACGGTAGATGGGTTTGTTCAGTCGGAAGTTTCCTTTGGAGGTGTTCATCAGATTGTGCTGGACCCTGTTTTTAAAGGTGCCAAGATTGACAACTCTTTTGGGTCTACTGTCCTGGATCTGAGAAAAACAACGTTGGCGGCTCCGGAGACTTATATAGATATTGAGTGTTCTTTCGGCTCGGTTGAATTGTTGATCCCGCCTCACTGGAATGTCATCGTGGAAACGGATACGACCTTCAGTGGGTCCAGTGATAAGCGACGCAGTCCTGTAGACAACCAGATTGATTTTGATCATAAATTAATTATTCGCGGAGATATATCCTTTAGTGGATTAGAAATAAAAAGCTGAATATGCAGTCCCATCCTTTTACCGCTTCGATGATCCGGAAAATAGGTGTAGGTTCACTTATTTTTTTGGCTGTTTTCATACACTGCGGTTTGCTGCTGTTTTATGAATGTGCTTCTCTGTCTGTGGCATTTGCAGACAGTGTGGTTTCTGTCGGCTTGTGGAGTGGGGCCGCTTATATGAGCTGGTATATAGTGGAATATACAAAGGTCTGGTCTGCCCGGTTTGTGATTGCGGTGGGGATACAGATCCTTTGGACCAGTTTGCTTTTTCCCTCTTTTGCCTGACAGGATTAGAGAGCCCGGAAGGTTTTTATCTCTCCTTACCCATCCGTTTGTTGACTGGGTTATTAGCCTGGATTGCTTTAACTCAATGGTATGACCGGTTGGAAGAAGGGCAGGAGGTTGTTGTGGAAATGACGGAGACAGAAGAAGATATTCCCGTTCCGGAAGAACATGTACTGGACCGTATTTCGGTAAAAGATGGAAGCCGGATCCATATTATCCATCCGGATGAACTATTGTATATACAGGCGTGTGGGGATTATGTGAATCTCTTCACGGATAAGGGACAGTATGTGAAAGAACAGACCATGAAATATCTGGCTGCTCATCTGCCTTCTTCTTTTGTCCGTATTCATCGTTCCTGTATTGTGAACGTAGAGCATATTCTACGCATAGAGTTGTTCGGTAAAGAGAGTTATCATGTCCGTTTAAAGAACGGGACTACGTTGCGTGCCAGTATTGCAGGCTATAAGCTGTTGAAGCAGCATCTGAATTTGTGAGGCAATAGCAGGCTAATTATCAGTAATATAAAGAAATAAGAATAAAAAGCCATAGTTACCCTGCAGGAGGCTGAATGTGTAAAAACTCTTATCGTTCATTGAAAAAGTTCCAGCTTGTAAGCCTGGAAGGCTTGAATGTAAATAACCGCGGGTGAAACCCGTGGTAGAAAGAATCAGTCTCTGTATCAACCCGGAAAGGGTTGCACCCCATCCGGGTGCAGAAAAGAGCGGGTAGCTTTTACCACGGGTTTTACCCGCGGTTATTCACATGGGACCCCTTCCGGGGTCATTAAGGGTAACCTATGATGCCTTACAATTCGTAAATTAGTTGGATTTATAAATTAGTTTTTATACAATCTCGACGGGGACCGCAAAGGAAGGGACGGTTCTCGTACTATTAAAGAGTTGAAACTGCCGGTTCTCATGCGGTCCCCGCCTGCGCGGGGAACTACGGGGTTTTACTTATCCGGTAAGCCGTTTTTACGGACGGATGGCTTCTTCTGCTTTTTGAAGGGCATCGTGGATATTACTACAGATATTTTCGCTTCCGATCTTTTCTTCAAATCCGGAGGTGGTGAGTACTTTATGTACTTCTTCATTTACTCCTGAAAGGATCAGGCGGATGTGCTCTCCCTGTGAAAGGCGTAGCAGGCTTTCTAAGTTGTGAAGTCCGGTGGAGTCCATAAACGGTACTTTACGCATACGGATAATCCTCACTTTAGGTTTATCGCCCAGTGATTTCATCACTCCGTCGAATTTGTT
>Ga0192242_10001_pt2 | contig 52787 bp, 46 predicted proteins | sample Koala_Koa27_J3_FD_131235 | JGI IMG/M metagenome (GOLD analysis project Ga0192242, IMG submission 131235) | Enriched cells from koala feces incubated with labeled cellulose particles, San Francisco Zoo, California, United States - Koala_Koa2-7_J3 ...
ACGGTCAATGTTTCCCAGTGTTCCTTGGCATAGTCCGCATTGCCTTCCACCATAGAAATGGCGGCTGCCAGCATCACCATATTTCCTCCTTCTTTATCCACTTTGCCCAAGTCGTGCGCATACGCCATGGCAGGCATTGAATTGATGCCGCTGCTACGAACATTCTGCTTGCCGGGAAGGAGTTTGCCGGTGTTGATAAATGCTTCTTTCATGGGGTTACGTTCTTCTATGCTGAGTGATCTGTCGGGGGCATCATTGGCTGCCAGATACACGTATCCCCAGTCTATACGCACTCCATCGCCCTTACGAACGGTGTAGGGTTGTTCTATAGTGCCTGCTTTCAGATAGCTCATGCCGTTATGTTCCTCCTTATTGGCAAGGGTGGGCTGACTGGGTTCATGCACAGCCAGTTGGGGAGTAGTTTCCAGATAAACCTGCACATCATGTTGCTTTTTATCCAAAGAGCGCACCCGGTAGGATATATAATTAATAGGACTCGAGATCAAGTCCAAGTCTTCCATCAGCAAAGGAGCCGTGAAGACAAGATCAAGCTCTACCGGACCGCACGCAAAAGTATAATAAGTCTGTGTAGGCAATACATTGACTGACTTCTGCACAGCGGCTTCCTTAAAGTTACAAAGTTGCTCGCTTTCCAGGTATAAGCCAAAATCCATATACGCCCCGCCGGTGGTGTTGTGGCAATGGGCGGCAATTACGTTCTTACCTGTACGCAGTTTCGCTTTTGCTTTCGCTGTCAGTTCAAGCGTTACATCATTCTTCCAAGAGTAATCGGTTGCCACCAACTGTTCCCCGTTCAGATACAGTTCAAAAGTATCATCATGGGAGTAGCGAAGGTAAACGGTCTGATTCTTCACATCTTTATCCAGCGTAAAATGACGGCGTGCCCAAATGTCCTTTGTATTCCACTCCGTACCGATGCGTTGCATATCCCGTGTGCCGAAAGCCGCCTTTCCGCTTTTCCAGCCAGCGTCATCATAATTAATGCTTTTCCAGTCTCCTGCCGGAGCATCAAATGTATATTGAGCTTCCCATGCACTATCGTCCGTCATGGGGACAAGCGACTCCAAGCTCAATTTATCTTTTCCCATGAAGCGGAATACCTTGCCGTCTACACGTACTGCTCCCAGCAAAGGATGTTCGGCTGCCGTCCAGTGTTCGGTATTTCCCTCTGTCAACTGGTTGTAGGGCGACCAGATGGAGAAATAAGTATCTGATGTGATTAATGGAACCGAAGGTGCCCTGAGTGCAATATCTTTGCTCGCCTTGAATAAATCAGCAGCCTCAACGCTTCCCATCAAGCAAATGGAGGCCATGATTGCTAAAACCTTTTTCATCTTTTTCCTTGTATTAAAAACTACTCGCCTAATGAGTTACAGATTGCTTCATTAATCTCTTTCACCCTCTTTTCGTCCACTTTTATCAGTTTACGGTCGTAAGTGATTAATCCGTTCACTTCTTCTTCCACATCCGTTATCTGTGTATAGACAGCCGCAGAGAATCCTTTCTTCACCAATTTCAAAAGAATATCGGTATACTTCACATATTCATCGGTCACCTCTTTGGGAGTATTGAATTTCACATATCCCCAGTTCTTTTCCGGTGTCCAAAGATGATCCTTTACTGCCATGCCGATGCCGCCATATTCGCCCAGCACAGTAGCGCGTTGTGCATCATAGAAATCAAGATGAGGCTGCGGATAGTTATGGAGATCCAGCATATCGCCACATTGGTAGTGGTTACCTCCACTGGCAGGGTCTACCAGGCGGGTAGGATCATATTTCTTGGTCCATTCGGTTATCTCTACTGTTTTGAACTGTCCCCAGCATTCGTTAAACGGTGCCCAGATGCCCACACATGGATAAGAGTAAAGCGCATCTATTATTTCTTTCCATTCTTTACGATAGTTGGCTTCCGAAGCCTCGGAACAGATCGCTTCAGGACCGTTATAGTAGTTGCGGCTTTGCCATTCGGCAGGTCCGCGTCCGCCGTTAGGCATATCCTGCCATACTATCAAGCCCAGTTGGTCGCAATGGGTGTACCAGCGTGCAGGCTCTACTTTTACGTGCTTGCGGATTGTGTTATAACCAAAGTCCTTAATCTTCTGAACATCATAAACCAAAGCCTCATCCGTGGGAGCTGTGTAAAGCCCATCGGGCCACCAACCCTGATCCAGCGGTGCGAAAAGGAAAATATCTTTGTTATTCAACTGGAAACGGACAATGCCATCGCCGTCCCGACGGGTAGAATATTTACGCATGGCTGCATAACTGCCCACTTTATCCACTACATTGTTATTGGCATCGCGCAAAACAATCTCGGTTTGATAAAGGAACGGACTCTTGGGAGACCATAATTTCATATCATCCGGCATATTAATCTCAATTTTCTGGCCGGTCAGTGCGGCAGCTTTGGCTATCTGCTTGTTGCCATCCATCACTTTCACTTCTATAATGCTTTGAGATTCGGGCATGCTTGTCTCTACTTCCATTACCAATGCTTTCTTATCAATATCGGGGGCCGCTTTGACCTGTGCAATGTGGTTGGCAGCTACGGGTTCCAGCCAAACGGTTTGCCAAATGCCGGTAACCGGAGTGTACCAAATGCCGCCCGGTTCTGCTACTTGTTTTCCACGTGGTTGTTCGCCTCTGTCCGATGGGTCCCATACTTTCACGGTCAGTTGGTTATCGCCTTTCTTCAGCACGGGGGTTACATCGAAAGAGAAAGGAGTAAAGCCGCCTGTGTGCCGGCCCACCTTGATGCCATTCACCCATACATCCGCTTGCCAGTCCACTGCACCGAAATGAAGAAGGATACTCTTTCCTTTCCAGTTGGCTGGTACGGTAAAGGTGCGGTTATACCACAGTTCTTTATTCTCACCTACCAGTTTGCCTACTCCGGACAGGGATGATTCCACTGCGAAAGGAACCAGAATATCGCCTTCATAAGCAGCAGGTTCTTTTTCTCCGCGGTTGGTAATGGCATACTTCCATAGTCCGTTCAGGTTTTTCCATTCGCCACGTTCCATAATGGGGCGCGGGTACTCAGGGAGTACATTGTTTACTTGGATCTTTTCTGCCCACTCGGTTTTAATCTTGTTGCCGGCAGGCTGCCACTGCGCAAAGATTGGAAGGCTAAGCGATGCGGCAAGCATAAATGTTAATAAGTTTTTCTTAATGATACAAATTTATTTATTTCTATATTTCTAATAATCACTTTCATTCAGGCATACGACTCCCCTGACGGCTCTATCATCCCTTTTCGGGAATAGGCTGTCTCAATAAAAGAAACAAGAATCTAATGTTACTTCATTTTATTTGCCCGAAGGCTTCGAAAGAGGACTTCCCACCCTTACCGGAGTCCCCAATTCAGGTATCCCCTGTGCATTCCACATTATCTTTTGCAACCTCGGAGTACGAGAGTCAATCGCTCCGGGGGCATCATTCGGTATTTGCCGTGCATGATACAACATATACCACTCCTTTTGGTCCGGCGAAGGAATAAATGAAATACCTCCCGTGCCGAAAACACTATCTTTAGGATTCTGCATAAAGACAGGAGAATCACTTTTATGCCATGCGGCGGGATCTAGTAAATCGCTATCGGCATCAGCACTCAGCATCCCTATACAATAATAAGGTGTCCATCCGCCACTTGCACCATAATATATCAAAACCTTATCACCGGATTGACTGAAAAAGGCTTGCGGATTCTCATTCACATAAACAGCATATGCCGTCTTGCTGCCATCCGGACTGATCCATTGGCGTTCCCACTCATACTCGGGCTGTGAAATGAGGACGCGCCCGGACGAAAGCGTCCACGGATTCTCCATTCCGGCAATGTAAATGCACTGCGTTTCCATATCCGTCTTCTTTTTCTGCCAGCCACTCCATATCAGGTATCGCTTGCCCCGATGTTCAAAGGTACTGGCATGGATCGCCCAATTATTATCAGCATCCGTAGAGATATGGCCTTTAAAGCGGAAAGCGCCCTGCATCGGATCTTCCGAATCATTCTCCGCCACATATATCTGATGATTGTCCGTATTGCCATCATCTGCCGTATAATAGAGATACCACTTATTATCAATACGATGAATTTCGGGAGCCCACAAATGAAAACGGCTTTTCTGGTTTTCGGGCACATATACTATTTTATGTTCTGCATTCCTTAAATTGGTAATATCGTCGGTCACCCAAAGCGAGATTTCACTTTCCGTTCCCTGCGTATAATAGTATTTTCCATTGTAAAAGGTAGCCCACGGCTCGGCGCCGGCATCCAGCAAAGGATTCATATAGGTATCCTTTCCCGCCGCGTCTGCCTCCTTATTATCTTTCTTGGTCTGGCAACCGGCGCAGCATATCAATGCTATTATTACTAACAATTTTGTTTTCATAGTCTTTCATTGTTTAACGCTACAAAGAAAGCATGATTCCAGGAATTACAAGCAAACTTTCCGTTCAAATAAAGCAAAAAGCTATTCTTTTTTACCTTATCGCACCCGCTGTGCACCATTTACAGGCGGATGAATGGAATTTATTATTTAATGAACAGATATTATTCCGGGTACTATCTTTATTTATCCATCTTTGTATCATTATTAAATAAAACTGCAAAATTCAGAATCATATGAGAAAAGTATCAGCCTTATTTCTTATGCTCCTTGCAACCGTGGGAGCCATGGCGCAAAAAAGCGCAACTTACCAAAATCCCGTGATAGACACCAGCCTGCCCGACCCTACCATCATCCGGGCGGACGATAACCTCTTTTATCTCTATGCCACCGAGAACATCCCCAATGTTCCCATCTATCGCTCTCCCGACCTGGTGCATTGGGAAATGATGGGAACCGCATTTACCGACAGCACCCGCCCCACTTTTGTACCCAACGGACGAATCTGGGCACCGGATATCAACAAGATAAAAGGAAAATACGTCCTATACTACTCCATGTTCACCTGGGGCGGCGAATGGACTTGCGGCATCGGCGTGGCAACCGCCTCCCGCCCCGAAGATCCTTTTACGGACCAAGGAATGCTCTTTCGCAGCAATGAAATGGATGTTCAGAATTGCATCGACCCGTTTTATATAGAAGACAACGGAAAGAAATATCTTTTCTTCGGCAGCTTTCACGGCATCTACGGAGTGGAACTGGAAAATAACGGACTGGCGGTAAAGAAGGATGCCCGCCGCATCCGCATAGCAGGAACAGCCTATGAAGGCACCTACATTCATAAGAAAGGAGAATATTATTATTTATTCGCCTCCATAGGGCGTTGTTGCGAAGGCGCAAAAAGTACCTATACTACAGTGGTAGGCCGTTCGCGAAACCTGCTGGGCCCTTACTTTAATAAGAAAGGAGATAGTATGCTGGACAATCAGCACGAGATACTGATACAGGGAAATGAGAAATTCGTAGGAACAGGGCACAACTCGGAGATTGTGACGGATAAGAATGGAAACGACTGGCTGTTCTATCATGCCGTAAAGGTAGCCGAACCGGAAGGACGTGTGCTGATGATGGACCGTGTGGACTGGGAAAACGGATGGCCTGTGGTGAAAAGCAATTCCCCTTCACTGGAATCGCCTGTGCCTGCTTTCTAAAGGTGCAAGCTTCGGGATACCCCATAAAAAAAGGAGCAACGCCTTGCTCCAACCTTTGTTAACCTTAAATCTAATACTATGAAAAAAATCACATTACAAATGTACAATTCACACCCGTATCTTCCAAACATTTAGAATAAAATCATCTCCTATTTAGTATTATTTCACTAAACACTCCGTTTTCGCACACAATATTACAATTCGATTAATTTTTTAGCGTGAAATAAGGAAAATGAAAGATTCTGCTATCAATATTACAAAAAGCCTTGTTTTTTCTTTGGTTCTAAGCAGATAACAATAGATAAGAACCAAGACAGGCTGTATCAGTCCAGCAGATGTGATTCATTTTTACCAATACTATGTTTAAGGTTCTGCATAAGGCATGAAGCCGATTCAAAACTTGCAAATTCTATCCAAACAATTCACAGAACTATCTAGAGGGTCAAGAAAGGCTTAAAAAAGTTATGGAATGTAGTAGAATCGCCTTATATTTGTTTTCATCATTAACGAAGGAGACAAGTTGATGTATAATTTTTTAATCCTATGAAAAAGAAAGAAAGGATACTTAGCTCATTGACATTTTGGCTTTTGCTACAAATTCTATTGCCGGGATGCTCAGGACGCGAGGAAGAAGAAGAAATTCCCGAAGGATTCTGCAAAATAGGAATAAATATAGATTGGACGGGAGTGAAAGAGTTGCCGGATAGAGTACAGGCTATTTTCTATCCACAAGATATGGAAGGCAGACTCAGCACGAACAACCTGCCGGCAAAAGGTGGAAACATCAACATAAAACCGGGAAAATATAAAGTATTGATATATAACTGTGATGACGGAGAATATGAAGTCAAAGTTCGTAACATAGAGAAGTTAGAAACCATAGAGGCTTATAGCGAACCCTATACGGCATTGGGAACGGATAAAAAACTGATGTGGGAACCGCTTCCACTGTATGTGGTGCAGGAAGACTTAACAATTGGCGAAAACGATATAGAAAAGACACTGGAAGTAAGCCCCCAACTGATTACTCAAACGTGTTCTTTTGAAATTAAAGTTGAAGGTTTGGAATATGTAAAAGAGGTCAGTGCAAGTGTTTCGGGAATGGCTTTCTCTTACTTTCTTGGGTTGAAAAGATTTTCGGATGAGTCTTGCACCATATTCGTAGAGATGCAGAAAGGCAACGGAGTACTGAAAGGTAAATTCAATTTCTTTGGAGTTCCCAGTTCAGAAGCTCGGGCACCTTCCTCCATGCCGCAGCAATTAACGCTGCGGATAGTGAGAAGAGATGATTCCATACAGGAAGAAAAAATAGACGTGACTGCCGTCATCCAGCAAATTATAGAGAATGGAAATGGAGGCGGAAGCGGAGAAGAACCGGGAGAAACTCCGGGAAGTAGCACAGAGCCGGGAGATGATATTGAGATAGAAGATAAAATAGAGGTGCCCTATGTGCCGCCCCCCAGCAGTGGAGGTGAAGGCGGAGGAGGCATCGGTGGAGAGGTTGATGACTGGGAAGATGAAGAAGAAATAGTATTACCAATGAAATAATAAAAAAAGAATAATAACTAACATCTAAAATTGTACATTATGAAAAAGAGTCTATTAGCAGTAGTAACTGCGCTGGCAATGGCCGGTTGTTCACAGAATGATTTGGTGGATGAGATTGATAATGGTGGTCAGATTAGTAAGGCTGAAATCAAGTTTAGCAGTGTAGTAAACAAGGTTTCTAGAGCAACTCCATTGACCTCATCCGATCAATTAACGTCTTTTCAAGTATATGGCTATACAACAGGTACACAAGATTTTGGAACTGGTACCGCTACAAGTTACCTAAGTGATAAAATCACTTATGATAACGGCAACTGGAATGGAACAAAAACTTATTATTGGCCTCTTACAGATAAATTAAGCTTCTTTGCTTATTCTTCTAGTCAAGAAGATCTAAGTTTCACTGAAGCTTCGGGTACTGGCTATCCTTCATTCTCATATAAAGTAGCAGGCATAGATACCCAAGAAGACCTGTTAGTAGCTCAGGACTTAAATAATTCTAAACCTGCAGAAAGTAGCACTATCACATTCGGTTTTACTCATGCTTTGACGCAAGTAAATTTTGCAGTACAACTCCCTAACGATGATTATTACTATAAAATAGACAATATTACATTAGAGGGAATCAAAGATGAAGGTACATATACCTACGCAGCATCAAATGAACAGTGGACCGGTGACGATACTACCTTAGCATCTTATGTATATGCGGGAGTTTACTCCATTGTACAAGGAAAAGGAAATCCTGTAGAATATGGAACAGAAAACAATGCTTTATTATTGTTGCCGCAAACACTAGGTGAGTCAGCAAAAATATCCGTTAAATACATTGTCACTAAAAATGCAGATGACACAACAGGGAAAGTGTACGAAGGAACTCAAAGTGTAAGTTTAGCAAATAAAACTTGGGGAGTTGGAAAAAACATAAAATATACGTTGGCACTACAACCTGATGGAGTAATTACATATAGTGCAAACATTGGAAACTGAGAAACGGCAGCTCCTAGCCCTGTAAATCCTAATTAATAATTAAGCTTTGTCTCGGGGGATTCACACTCCCCCCCCCCTCTATAAACCAAAACATATTTCCCCGCTCCGCAATGAAATAAGATTCCCCTTCAAAACTTCCTATTTCACTTGCGGAGCATTCTTTTTAATTCAACTTATTGCAAATTACCAATAATTCCCCTACATTTGTCAGACCAAGAAAGAAACACAAGCGTCTAAAGTAACATATGCCGGGTCTGCCATGTAGCCAAATGATGGACTGTCCCCACTGCCCTAGGGCGGTAGAGAACAGCGTTCGTCATATTCATTATAAAAGAGGATTCCACTTATCACCCCATAAGTGCGAAACGAATGTCCTATTCTTCCTACTGAAAGGCCAAATACTGATCAACAGCAAAGAATACGCCGGAACCATCCTGAATGCCGGAGACTTCGTATTGCAAGCCATCGCATCAAAAGTAGAAGTACTGGCCATGAGCGAAGCCGAAGCCATATTATACACCTTCGACAACCCCAAAGCCTTCTGTTACGACCGCTACGACTATGTATTAAAGAACATCCCAGCCCCCTTAATCTATGAACCCCTTAAAATAAAGCCCCCTATCAAACTTTTCCTGAACGGAGTATGCGGATACCTGAGCGAAGAAAAAGTATGCAAAGAACTGCTGGAATCCAAGCGGAAAGAGCTATATTACCTGCTGGCACACTATTACACAGAGTATGAACTATCCTCTATAGTACATGCACTATCAGAGTACACCACCAGTTTTGAATACTTCGTGCTGAAAAACCACACCCGGATAAAGACCGTAGAAGAATTTGCCCAACTGGGCGGATACAGCGTCACCACCTTCCGCCGCATCTTTAAGGCCGTCTTCAACGAGCCATCCTATGAATGGATAATGAGACAACGCAAAGAAAGCATCATGTACCAACTGAAGTACACCGATGCCTCCATCTCCGAAATATGTTTCAACCACGGCTTTGAGTCCCTCTCCCATTTCTCCAATTTCTGCAAGAAGTTCTTTGGAGTCTCACCCAGAAGTATCAGAAAAGGAGAAAACACAGAGGAATAAGTATTTTCTCATTTTTTCCTTCAATCCTTCATAAATGCTCTGAAACCCCGATGAATAAAGGGATTCACGCATGAAGGATTTGCTCAGAATCCTTCATAAATCCGTCATGGAAGGGGTACTTTGCGCGAAAGGAGAAAAAGAAAAAACAACCGCCATTGTTTTGGGAAACACCCGCCGTTGTTTGAGAAAACAATGGCCATTGTTTTTCACGCTCAATAAGACACCGCGAAAAGCTCCGTAACACACCGAGATACTGTAGTATCGCGGTGTGTTACGAGGTGTTTCGCGGTGTGAAACCGAAGACATCTCACCGAGATACAGACCGGACAAAACACCTGCATCTTACTAACGACAAAGCCGACACATTACTAATGATGAAGGCGAGACATTACTAACGATGAGGCCGAAACATTACTAATGACAAGGGCAAGACGTTACTAATGATATGACTGAAACAATACTTTTTCGCCCTTCGCCATCATAAGTGACACGCACAGATTGATCGCTGATCTTGCTTACACTAAAATCGCTCCAATAATAATTGGAGAGTACATCCTTCGTAGGAATAAAGCGCCTTACATCTATTTCTACGGTTGTCAGGTTATTCAGGTTGAGCAACGTAAGATTACCATTCGGATTCGTTTTATCATCTGTATCGAGATATAGCAGAAGATTGGCAGAGGTATCATAGCCGCTTTCTAAATACTGTTTATCTTTAAACAGATTCTTTCCGGTACTCTTTTCATACAAATACAGATATACGCTGTATTGGCATTCCCACCTATCCAGCACAAAATAATCATCGAAGTCTATCTCACTATAACGTATGGCAAACTTTTCTTTATCATAACCATCATACGGATCTTTTTCTACCACATACTCCCTACCGTCATGTTTCAGAGTAAAAACGCGCACACTGTCCGGCGACAAGGAGATTTGGAGTTCATACCCATTCTTTAATGAATAAACCACATCCTGCACCCGGGATTCTTGTCCCGAAAGACCGATAATGCATGGCATGATAACGTATGTCAGCATCGGGTAAATGGCTGTACTGATAAGGTAAAAGATTATATTGTCTTTCATTTCTGCTATTTGTCAAGCGCTCCGCAAGAAAGCCAACAGCTCTGTTTGTATCTTGCGAATAAACATAATCGCTTTGCATTTAGGACAAATATAAGGAAAAGATTACCAATCCCGACTGCTTTGCGGTTTAAATAGCACATTAAGCCGCAAATTTTGCGGCTTAGCAAGCATAGATAGCCGCAAACGAAGATAACACAAACAAGCGGAAGGGTGGTACAAAGACAAAAAGAGGATGCCCGCACGAGCATCCTCTTCTTTCAAATATCAAGTAAAACTAATCGAAATTAGTCTTTCAGCTTAGCAGCAATAAATTCGCGGTTCAGACGGGCAATGTTGCTGATAGAAACCAGCTTGGGGCATTCTGCTTCACAAGCACGAGTGTTTGTACAGTTGCCGAAGCCCAATTCGTCCATCTTGCTCAACATGGCTTTTGCACGGCGGGCAGCTTCCACTTTGCCCTGAGGCAACAGTGCCAACTGGCTCACCTTAGCAGAAACGAACAACATGGCAGAACCATTCTTACAAGCAGCCACGCAAGCACCGCAACCGATACAAGCAGCAGCATCCATAGCTTCATCGGCTACAGGCTTAGCAATAGGAATTGCATTAGCATCAGGAATACCACCGGTGTTGATAGATACGTAACCACCTGCCTGCATAATCTTGTCATAAGCGCCACGGTCTACCATCAAGTCGCGGATAACCGGGAAACCGGCTGAACGCCAAGGCTCAACAGTGATCGTATCGCCATCCTTGAAACGACGCATATAAATCTGGCAAGTAGTAGCACCCGTAGCAGGTCCGTGAGGATGTCCGTTGATGTATAATGAGCACATACCGCAAATACCTTCGCGACAGTCGTGGTCGAATACAATCGGTTCCTTACCATCATTGATGATCTGCTCGTTCAAGATGTCCATCATTTCCAGGAATGAGGTATCACCCGGGATATCTTTCATTTGGAAGGTATCAAAATGGCCTTTGTCTTTAGGACCTTTCTGACGCCAAACTTTCAGTGTGAAACTTATATTTTTATCCATGATTTCTATACAATTAATAATTAAGACTTATAGTTACGAGTTTGAACCTTGGTGAACTCATAGTTCAGATCTTCTTTGATCAGTTCAGGTTCTTTTCCTTCGCCAGTGTACTTCCAGCAAGCTACGTATGAGAACTTGTCATCGTGACGGAGAGCTTCACCTTCCGGTGTCTGGTGTTCTTCACGGAAGTGACCACCACAAGATTCTTCACGGTTCAAAGCATCGTAAGCCATCAATTCACCGATTTCGATGAAGTCGGCCAAGCGGATTGCCTTTTCAAGTTCTACGTTCAATTCATTAGCTTCACCCGGAATACGAAGGTCGCTCCAGAATGTCTTTCTTACTTCTTTCAGTTGAGCCAATGCCTTGGTCAGAGATTCCTTAGTACGTCCCATACCTACGAAGTCCCACATAATGTGACCCAGTTCCTTGTGGATAGAGTCTACAGAACGATGGCCCTTAATGCTCATCAGCTTCTGGATCTTTTCATTCACTGCTTTCTCTGCTGCAGCAAATTCAGGCAGGTCTGTTGAGAAACGGGGAACCTGGATCTGGTCTGCCAGATAGTTCTGGATAGTGTAAGGCAATACGAAGTAACCATCGGCCAATCCCTGCATCAATGCAGATGCACCCAAGCGGTTTGCACCGTGGTCGGAGAAGTTGGCTTCACCGATAGCATACAGACCCTTGATAGAAGTCATCAGTTCGTAGTCTACCCAAATACCACCCATGGTGTAGTGGATAGCGGGGAAGATCATCATCGGAGTCTTGTACGGATTCTCGTCAGTGATTTCTTCGTACATATCGAACAAGTTACCATAACGGGCGCGAACTACGTCTTCACCCAGACGGTCGATAGCGTATTTAAAGTCAAGGAATACAGCCAAACCGGTGTTGTTCACACCGAAACCGGCATCGCAACGTTCCTTGGCAGCACGTGAAGCAACGTCACGGGGAACCAGGTTACCGAATGCCGGATAGCGGCGTTCCAAATAGAAGTCACGGTCTTCGTCAGGAATTTCGGTCGGTTTCTTTGTTCCTGCCTGCAATGCTTTCGCATCTTCCAGCTTCTTGGGAACCCAGATACGTCCGTCATTACGCAATGACTCGGACATCAAAGTCAATTTAGACTGCTTGTCACCGTGCACAGGGATACAAGTGGGGTGGATCTGCGCAAAGCAAGGATTAGCAAAGCATGCACCTTTGCGGTAAATCTGCATAGCAGCCGAACCGTTTGACGCCATAGCGTTGGTAGACAAGAAGTAAGTGTTACCATAACCACCGGTACCGATCACTACTGCATGGGCAGCGAAGCGTTCAATTTTACCGGTTACCAGGTTGCGGGCAATGATACCACGGGCGCGTTCCACACCTTCATTATCTTTAATCAGTACCACGTCCAGCATTTCATAACGAGTGTACAACTTCACGTTACCACGCTGAACTTCGCGGCTCAATGCAGAATAAGCACCCAGCAACAACTGCTGTCCGGTTTGGCCGCGGGCATAGAATGTACGTGATACCTGGGCACCACCGAATGAACGGTTGTCCAGCAAGCCACCGTAATCGCGAGCGAAAGGAACACCCTGGGCTACGCACTGGTCGATGATAGCGTTTGACACTTCGGCCAGACGGTAAACGTTGGCTTCGCGTGCACGGTAGTCACCACCTTTGATAGTATCATAGAACAGACGGTAAACAGAGTCACCATCATTTTGATAATTTTTAGCAGCATTGATACCTCCCTGTGCAGCGATAGAGTGTGCACGACGGGGAGAGTCCTGGATACAGAAGTTTAATACCTTGAAACCCAGAGCACCCAGTGAAGCAGCAGCCGAAGCACCTGCCAAACCGGTACCTACCACAATGATGTCCAGACGACGTTTGTTGGCAGGGTTTACCAATTTTTGATGAGCTTTATAATTGGTCCATTTCTCGGCTAAAGCGCCTTCAGGAATTTTAGAATTTATAGTAGCCATATTCATTTACAATTTTATCATTTACAATTTACGATTAGCAAGCACCGCCGCAAGCGAGTGATTTAACGAAGTAGATAACGACTACTGCTGCAAAACCAAGAATAACCAAAGTAGAGTAGATGTTACCGATAGTCTTCCAACGCTCGAACCAGATTTTGTTGCTCCAGCCCAATGTCTGCAAAGCACTCCAGAATCCGTGAGTAAGGTGGAACCACAAAGCTGCTAACCAAATGAGGTAAAGCACTGTAAATACGGGACAGCCGAATGTTTCACGGATGTAAGCGGCACCGTCTGTAGGACCGAATGCGCCCAAATCATGAACACCGATAATTTCGGCAAACTGCATTTTGTACCAGAAATTGGCAAAGTGAAGCGCCAATCCGGCAATCACGATGATACCCAGGACAAGCATGTTCTGAGATGCCCATTCCACAGTTTTAGGCTTAACGTTAACTGCATAGCGTTCACTACCACGAGCAGCACGGTTCTGCATCGTCAACCAGAAAGCGTAGATGATGTGGATTACAAACAGAGCAGCCAGTCCCACCGTTGCAACCAACGCGTACCAGTTAGCTCCCAAGAATTCACAAATCATGTTGTAAGCATCTTCTGAGAAGAGCGCAACAAGGCTCATCGCCATGTGAAACGTCAGAAACAGGACAAGGGCGATACCTGTGACACTCATCACCACTTTCCTTCCAATAGATGAATTACTTAACCACATAAATGATTGAGTTTAAATTATTTAATTGTTAGAACTAAAAATTCTGTTAAAAGCTGTATATTCACGATGCAAAAGTAAAGGAATTCTAGCGATAATACAAGGAATTATGGAAATAATTCTTTAATACCTGGATGGGGCAACGCGGATTATATTATTTTTATATCTTTGTGGCGGATAAAAACGAAATGAAATTCAATTTCCATAGGTAATCAATATCGCATGAAAAGTTATTGTAACACAAAGAACACATGAAGAATAAAATAGTTATACTTGTGATTTTAGGATGTTTAATCGTGTCAATGTTTACAGGATGCCAGCAGCCTTCTTCAAAGTATATTATTCCCCAAACAGCCGACTCGGCCAACAATGATAAAGACAGGATAGGCTTGAATGGAAAAGTCAAAACGCTGGATATTTATTATTATCGTCCGGAAAATGCATCATCTTTCTTCTCGGTGAAATTCAAAAAGGGTGAGAAATGGGAGGAGGACGGAATACATCACCACCATTTGCGCTTCAATATGGACGGCAACCTTGTTCAATATAACGAATATGATAAGCAAGAGAATGTTATCCGAAAGACTGATTATACCTATGAGGCTTGGGGATATACACGTGCACTCAGCTCTCCGAAAAGTAATAATACGATTGTCTACAAATATAATACTGACGGAAAGTTGTTGGAAGTCATGTATAGCAATCTACACGGGGAGATAAATACCTATGACGACAGAGGAAATCTCATCCGGACGAAACAGATTGACGGCACGATTTACAAGCCGGCTATGATTGAATATGATTATAACGAACACGATTTATCGGTCGAGAAAAGGGAGTTTTATAATATAGGCGAACTATCAGGAAAGACAGTCTATGAATACGATGCAAACGACCTGTTGGCTCAGACTCAAGTGTATGATTTGCTGATCCCCGATATGCCGGAAACGCACTTCATCTATGAATACAGTGACAGTAACCGTGTTGTGACAGAATACAGGATTGACGATAAAGGTAATAAAGAATTGGAGTCCTGGTGTAAACGTGAATACTATCCAAACGGCAAACTGAAAACGGTTATCCGCAATAGTATCGTGCAAGAAAAATACGATGAACAAGGCCGGTCTATTGACAAGCAACCGGGATTTGAAGTATTCTACAAAGACTTTCAGGACTACGACTATGATACGAATGGCAACTGGATTGCAACAAAGAATTTCAAAGATTATGTTGATCTAGGCACAGGGCTCGGCCGTATACTGAAACCTTATGTTGAGCGTATCTTTACTTATTATGAAGAATAAAACGAATAAATGAAAAAACGAAGATTAAGTTTCCTTTTGCTGGCTGTATGCTTCACCTTAGGAATAGCTGCCCAGAATATAGATATAAATACAGTAAAGGCAATCAATAAATGGAACGTGCATGGTCTCAGCCGGGGATTGTCTGCCAGTGGGGCTATCTTGCCTGTGGGGGTTCCTGCAGCTATGGGAGTTTATGCGCTGATAAAGAAAGATCAGCCTTTGCTGAAAGATGCTATTTATATAGGTACCAGTGTGATAGAAGCTGCGGGGATTACTTATGCTGCCAAGCATATGATAGGACGTGACCGCCCTTTTGTGAAGTATCCGGACAAGATCCACCCTTATGGGGCACCGGATGTGGATAGTCCGTCATTCCCTTCGGGGCACGCGGCAGCGGCTTTTTCATTGGCAACTTCGCTTTCTATTACTTATCCTAAGTGGTATGTCATTGCCCCATCGGCGGTATGGGCTTGCGGAGTGGGGTTTGCACGGATGAATCAAAGGGTGCATTATCCTAGTGATGTGGTGACGGGAGCAGCTATAGGGGTAGGATGCGCTTTTGTGAATGTGTATGTAAACAGGTGGTTGAATAAGGCGTTATTTGGAGAATAAATATGCCCAAACACAATAGTAACGGTCATTTCGCTGTAGGGGCGGGGTTTTACCCCCCCGGAACAAATAAATTATTCAATAGGGCGGGCCAACCCCCCCCCAAATAAAAAAATTGCCCAAACAAAATTGAACCGGCCTTTCGGGTGTTGGGGGGGGGTTCCCCCGCCCGTAAAAAATAAATTTATCAATGCGGGCGGCAAAACCCCGCCCCTACGGTGAAATGATAATCAATGTTTATTTTACCCCCCATTTATTTGCCTATGGTTTGTTTCTTGGATAGCAAACCTTCAAAATCGGGCTGCTTCAATAATTCCAATGCTTTCTTTATGCTCTCATTGGCATCATTTATCACATGATAATACTCATTCATATCCCATAAATCACGGGCTACCAATGCTTTCATCTGCAACTTCAACAAAGGCAGGGCTTTTTGATATTCTTCCTCGTTATACTCCACTCCCATCTCTTTGCCAAAAGCGACCAATTGATCGAGCATTTCGGGAGTCACCTCAAAGTTTTTATAGAAATCATCGAACTTCTTATATTTGTTCAACCACTCCTTGCGATGTGCATCAATAGAATGGTAATGCGCCTTCATCAACGCGCCTTTATCGCGCAACTGACGATGGTACTGAGTATAAAGCGTCGTATCAATCGGCACAAAATAATCGGGCATGATACCGCCGCCACCATACACCACACGTCCCAGCTTATGAGTCTTGAACCTCAGTGAATCAGGGAAATGAATGCTATCCGCACTCATCATCTCACCTTTATTATAGCGATCTATCAAGTCCTCATTATACTTCTCAATGCTCTCGTAAGGTTTCTGGATGCAACGTCCGGCAGGGGTATAATAACGGGCTACGGTCAGACGGATCATAGAACCGTCCGGCAGGTCGATAGGACGCTGAACCAATCCTTTGCCAAAGGTGCGGCGGCCTACTACCACCCCTCTGTCCCAATCCTGCATGGCTCCGGTCACGATTTCGCTGGCAGAGGCAGAGAACTCATCTACCAATACGATCAAACGGCCATTCTGAAATTCTCCCGTTCCCTTTGCAAAGAACTCACTGCGCGGGTTGCGGCGGCCTTCCGTGTAGACAATCAGTTCCTTTTTACCCAGAAATTCATTGGCTATATCAATAGCGGCATTCAGGTAACCGCCACCGTTGCCTTGTAAATCCAGAATGAGGTCTTTCATTCCTTTCTTCTGCAATTCTGCCAAGGCTTTCTTAAATTCTTCGTGGGTGGTTGCCGCAAAACGGTTGATGCGGATATATCCTGTTTTATCCTTGATCATATAGGAAGCATCGAGGCTGAAAACCGGTATTTTGTCCCTTTTCACCGTAAAAAGCAGCAATTCTTTTACGCCACGGCGAGCTATCTTCAGGTTTACTTTCGAGTCTTTAGGTCCACGCAAACGGCGCATAATATCTTCAGTGCTCATCTTTACACCGGCAATCAGTGTATCTTCCACCATGATAATGCGGTCGCCTGCCAAGATACCCACTTTCTCGGAAGGGCCTCCGGACACGGGCTGGATAACGAGTAATGTATCTTCTGCCATATTGAACTGGATGCCGATACCCTCGAAGTTGCCCTGCAAAGGTTTGTTCATCTTCTTCACTTCCTCCGGATTGGAATAGGTAGAGTGAGGATCAAGCTGTTCCAACATCTTCACGATGGCTTCTTCCACCAGTTTTCCTTCATTTACTTGGTCTACATAGAGGTTGGATATAGCAAATTCCGCCAGTTGCAACTTGCGCGACGGAGAGTTCATAAACTTATTCTCTTGCGCCTGTACGGACACGATAGAAAAAAAGCAGGCAATCAGACCTGCAAAGTACATGGTATATTTCATCATTAATCTATTTTCATTCCTTCGGGCAAGAACGGGGTTACGTCTTTACCGAATTGTAATAATTCCCTCACAATAGTGGAACTAATGGAAGTCAACTCCGGTTCTGTAAACAACAGAATCGTTTCTATTCCGGCCAGTTTCCGGTTAATATCGGCTATGGTTTCTTCATACTCAAAATCGTGCACCGTGCGAATGCCGCGAACAATGAACTGTGCCTCTTTAGCTTTTGCAAAGTCGATGGTCAGACTGTCATAAGAGTCAATCTTCACCCGGGGTTCATCGGCAAACAGTTGTTCTATCATTTCAACGCGCTTCTCGGTAGGAAACCACGTTTTCTTATTCTCGTTGATACCGATGCCGATTACCACCTCATCCATGAATGTCAACGCTCTTTTTACGACCGAATAATGGCCGATGGTAAAGGGATCAAATGTCCCCGGAAATATTGCTCTTCTCATCTTTTTTAGTGGTGAGTGGTTAGTGATTAATGGTTAGTATCCATGCGGCGCGCGCAGCCCACTAATCACTAACCATTAATCACTAACCACTAATTTATGCTATATCTTCTTCTATAACAAGGTTATCTATAATAAAACTCTGGCGTTCCATAGTATTCTTGCCCATATAGAACTCCAATAATTCTTTCACCAAATCGGTCTTACGAAGCGACACCTGTTCCAAGCGAATATCCTTACCGATAAAGTGTTTGAACTCATCGGGAGAGATTTCTCCCAAACCTTTAAATCGGGTGATCTCGGGATTGGGGCTGAGCCTTTCTATAGCGGCAATCCTTTCTTCCTCCGAATAACAATAAATGGTTTCGTACACCCCTTTCCTACGGTTGCGCACACGGAACAAAGGAGTCTGGAGAATATAAACGTGTCCTTTCTTAATCAAATCGGGGAAGAACTGCAAAAAGAAAGTAATGAGCAGCAAGCGGATATGCATACCATCCACATCGGCATCAGTTGCTACAATCACCTTATTATACCGCAAGCCCTCCATGCCGTCTTCTATGTTCAAGGCTGCCTGAAGCAGATTGAATTCTTCATTTTCGTACACAATCTTTTTGGTCAAGCCATAGGAATTCAACGGTTTACCACGCAGACTGAACACCGCCTGCGTATTCACATCACGGCTTTTCGTGATAGAACCACTTGCAGAGTCACCCTCGGTAATAAAGATACAACTTTCTTCTTTCCGATCTCCCTTGGCATCATTAAAGTGGAAACGGCAATCGCGCAATTTACGGTTGTGCAGGTTCGCCTTCTTGGCACGTTCACGCGCCAACTTGGTAACGCCGGCTATCGCTTTACGTTCTTTTTCGGATTCCTGAATCTTTTGCAACATTACCTCGGCAATGTCCGTATGCTTGTGCAGGTAGTTATCTACCTCCGTCTTTACAAAATCACCTACAAACTTATTGACTGTAGGACCACCGGGAGCCATATTGGTAGAACCCAACTTAATCTTGGTCTGGCTCTCGAACAACGGTTCTTCCACATTGACGGCAATAGCTGCCACCAATCCGTTACGGATGTCCGCATAGTCCATGTTTTTGTTGAAGTACTCCTTGATAGTATGGGCAATGTGTTCCTTGAAAGCACTTTGATGCGTACCACCCTGGGTAGTGTGCTGGCCATTGACAAAAGAATAATATTCTTCGCCATACTGGCCGGTATGGGCAAAGGCTATTTCAATATCTTCCTCTTTCAGGTGAATGATAGGATAGAGTCCGGTAGCCGTCATGTTATCATTCAGCAAGTCCACCAAACCGTTGCGGGACAGGATGCGCTGTCCATTGTAAATGATTGCCAGCCCCGTGTTCAGGTAAGTGTAGTTACGAAGCATGGTTTCTACAAACTCCGAGCGGAAACTGTAGTTCTCAAACAACTGCATATCCGGTTCAAAGAAAGTATAAGTACCGTTTTCCTCGGTCGTGTCTTCGGTGGTATCCGTCAGCAGATTTCCTTTGGAAAAGGTAGCTATGCGCACCTTACCGTCACGGTAACTGCGCACCTCGAAGCGTGAACTCAGTGCATTGACGGCTTTTACACCAACGCCATTCAGTCCCACACTCTTCTTGAATGCCTTACTGTCATATTTACCACCCGTATTCAGCACACTTACAGCTTCAATCAGCTTTCCTTGCGGAATACCACGACCAAAGTCACGCACACTGACGCGGAGGTTTTCTTCAATTATAATCTCAATTTTCTTGCCCGCCTGCATTTTGAACTCATCGATACTGTTATCGAGAACTTCTTTCAAAAGGACGTAGATACCGTCCTCGGCACGTGATCCGTCGCCCAACTTTCCAATATACATACCGGGACGGGTACGCACATGCTCCATGTCACTGAGGTGGCGGATGTTATCGTCGGTATATTCTACGGCGGGGTTGTTTATCAGTTCGTTGTTTTCTTCCATATTGACTTATCACATTTTTATATTTCGTTGTTACAGAATACTTTTCTTGTAAGCACGGCGGCGTTTATGCTGCTCGGTCTTGAAATATTCCCATTGTGCCTGCACCTTTCCGTTCATTTCCAGTTCCGGATTGCTTTCGGCATATTCAAAACCCAGTTTCTGATAAGAAGGAATCAGATCAGAGAACAACAAAGCGTTCACTCCCTTGTTCTGATACTCCGGTTTCACAGCTACCAGCAGCAAATCCAATATCTTGGGGTATCGTCTCAGAAACAACAGTTTTCCTAAGTAATACCATCCCAATGGCAGCAATCTGCCCTTTGACTTCTGCAATGCTTTGGACATGGAGGGCATGGATATTCCCACGGCTACCAGTTGGTCTTCGGCATCGGTCACCAAAGTGAGCATATTTAAATCGACAATGGGAAGATACATCTTTATATACTGATTGATCTGCCCTTGCGAAAGCGCCGAATAACCATAAAGCGGTGCATAAGCCTTGTTCGTCAATTTAAAAATAGCCTGTCCATAATCTGCGGCCAATTTCTTGCGCGAAGTATATTTCTTTATTTTCAGATTAAACTTGCGCTGAATCAGATCACTGATACGCTTGTGCTTATCGGGAATAGCACCAGGAATATAGATTTTATATTCCACCCAGTCGGCATCTTTCTCAAATCCCAGCTTCTCCATATGTTGCGGATAGTAAGGATGATTGTAGGTAGTCGACATGGTGCTCAACTGATCGAATCCCTCTACCAATATGCCTTCCGCATCAAAGTCAGTAAAGCCCAAAGGTCCCTGAATGGTATCCATACCTTTCGATTTTCCCCATTCGGCAACCGCATTCAGTAGTGCACGCGATATTTCAATGTCATCCAGAAAATCAATCCATCCAAAACGGACTTCTTTTTTATTCCAGGTTTCGTTGGCACGCTTGTTTATAATCCCGGCTATACGCCCTACAACCTCATTATCCTTGTACGCCAAAAAATATTCTGCTTCGCAAAATTCGAAAGCGGCATTCTTCTTCGGGCTGAATGTATTCAGCATATCATCATACAAATCGGGTACGGAATAAGGATTCTCTCTGTATAACCTGTAGTTGAACCGTATAAAGGTTTTTAATTCTTTCTTAGTACTGACTTTTTTAATGGTAATAGCCATGCTGTATTTTTATAAAAATTCAGGGTGTAAAGATAGAAGTTTTTTGCTAATAGTCGGTTCTTTTTATGGCTTTTTCACTGTTGGGCAATAAGATAAGCGGTATAGGCGACATAACAAGCTACCATCAACACACCTTCGGCACGGGTAATGGTACGTTTTTTGAAGGACCAACCTACCAGCCACAACAGCACAGAGGAAGCGATCAGCACCGTCAGGTCAAGGTTATTAATATTCCCCATCGGAAGCGGAGAAACAGTGGCGCTGCACCCCAACACGAAGAAGATATTGAATAAGTTACTACCGATTACATTACCTATAGCAATTCCCGGATTCTTTTTCAAAGCCGCTGTTATGGAGGTAGCAAGTTCCGGCAGGGAAGTTCCTCCTGCCACTAAAGTAAGGCCGATAACCGAATCACTGACACCCCATGAACGGGCAAGACCACTCGCTCCATCTACAAAGAACTGACCGCCGAAGATCAGTCCCGCCAAACCACCTGCTATATAGAGCACTGATTTCCAGATAGGCATTTCTTTAACCTTTTGCTCCTCTCCCGCCTCATCAACTCCATTCCTGGCAATAGCAAACGTATAGCGCATAAATATAAGGAAGAATGCCAGTAAAATAAGCCCGTCTGAACGGCTGATTATATTCATTACTCCCCCGTTCAGCATCACATCATTGGCACAGACAAAGAGTACCAGCGAAGAAAGAATGACCAACGGAATTTCTTTACTCATTGTCCCATCACCCACTTTGATAGGAAGCACCAGAGCCGTACAGCCTATAATCATCAAAACATTGAAAATATTGCTACCCACCACATTACCAATAGCCATCCCGGCACTGCCATTCACAGCAGAAAGCACACTGATTACCAATTCGGGAGCAGAAGTCCCGAAAGCGACTATCGTAAGACCGATTACCAAATCAGAAATACGAAACCGTTTGGCAACGGCAGCAGAACCGTCAGTCAGCCCATTTGTCCCCAGCAAAATGAGAGCCAGTCCACCGATCAAGAAAAGAGTATCTAACATAACTATCGTAAATAGGGTTAAAAACAACGGACAAAGATAATTATTCCTCTAAATACTTCAATACATAAAGTAACTTTTATGTTTATCTCCGCACTCCGTTTTAAGTTAAAATAGGAACTATAATGCAGTATTTCAAATGGAGCGGCATTTTAACAATAGAAACACAAAAACTAAAAACAAAAGAAACGACATGAAAAAGTTATGTTTATCCATCCTCCTGCTTTCAATCATCTTTGGAAGCATCAACGCCCAAGAGATCTCGAAACCTAAAAAGCAGTTTGAAACTCCTTATCAAAAAGAGAAAAGACTGGACCTCACTGTAGGAAGCAACTTTGACTTAGCGTCTTCTTCCGGCAATCCGGCAGCAGCAGTACTGGGAACACGAAATACTGCCGCCCCTTTTATCGAGATGCGTTTTACACACCTTTTCGCCCGCCGACTGGGATGGTATGCAGCAGGAAAGCTCAAAATATTCAAATCAAGGAACGAATATGACTCGACTGTGGACAAAATAGCACAAGCTTTTTTGAGGCACTCTTTGGTCCCGTTACCTCCCTGCACATAGCCTATGATGCAGGAATGGTGTATCGCATGGAAAGTACCCGATGGAAATGTTACCCCAGAATAGGAATTGGAGCAAACTATTATGGTGAGAATATCAAAAAAGAGAAAGAAAAAGACAATGAGACATGGAAAATGGACGGCAATGGGAATACATTCTGCCTGGACTTCGGAGTCTCTACCCACTACATGATTCTGCCTAGTACCAGTTTGGTGCTCGATATTGCCTATCAACAGCCTCTCACCAAGGCAAAAGCGAATTATCTGCACACCAAAGGAGATCAGACTTTGGCAGACCACCAATTCAGAAGTTCCACTTATGGACGGGAATTGAATGTAAGCGGAGGAATCAGTGTCACTTTTTAAGGACACCGGTTCCTCCACCCAATCCTATTTTGTGCGCTTTACGGTATAGATTGCTTTTCCGGTCTTATCAATCATGTGCATATCCAGTTCTTTCTTATCTGCCGTAAAGATAGAGAAGCCCGGTTCGGGACTACAAAACAGAGTTCCTTCAATGGGTTTCACTTTACGGCTTAATGAAGCTGATGAATTTACCACATAATCAATGCTGCTGCCCGGCACGCGAATGTGCTGGAAGTTGTGGATATGTCCGCAAGCGTAGATGTCCACTTTGTGTTTACGGGGTATGGGATCCAGACGTTTCTGCATATCGCCGCGCTCACTATCATCTTTTGGAGTTTCGGCATAGATGGGATGGTGGCCGATTACGACCACCCAATCTTCCTTGGCGGCAGTCAGCACAGAGTCAATCCATGCAAGCTGCTTGTCCATATCCTGTTTGCAAGCATCGGGATAGGTTTCGCTCTCGTTGCGGTACTTGTCAATCAAAGGGGCGGTGTCTATCATCACAAAGCGGATGGCAGTGCCTTTCTTCTCGAATACTTTCGTATAGTAACGGTCGGGCATTGTCCAGCGGCGGCTTACGTTGGTATAATCCAATACCGCCTGGGTGCTGCCCCTGTATTCATGGTTACCCAAGACGGGGAACCAGTCTATCATCAGTTCGGGATGGCTGTAAATCAGTTCGTAGTTGGTCATCCAAAGGGGATCGTTCACACTGCGCACACCTTCAAAATGGTGAACATCTCCGGCGGCAAAGACACATTCCGGGCCTATCACATCGGCCATCTCGCCCATCATTTCGGCTATGGGTTTCTGGTCATAGTAACCGTTTCGTCCCAAGTCATTCGCCATATAGAAATTCAATTGTTTTTCCAGTCTTTTCCAGTCCTGTGGGGTCTGGGCGCATACATTCATGCAGATTGCCGTACCGATAACGGCAATCCATACCCATGTCAACACTTCTTTTATCCGTTTGATCATCATCAATGTTTTCATTTATTTATCTTTAGAAATTTACTTTGAAACCTGCATTGACACGTACACCATAGTATTCTGCCTGCATGGTGCGGTCTTTGGTGCCCTGATAGTAGCGCAACGGCTGGTTCAGCAGGTTATTAGCCTCGGCATAGAAGGTCATTTTCACTTTCTTGCCAAAAATATAACTGGCATTTACATCCATATAGTCTACGGCGTCATAGAATCTGTCATAGAACGCATTTGAGCCCATTTCATCGATAAAACTAGATGCATAGTTATAGCTCAAGCGTACATTAAAACCACCTTTTTCCAAATAAAGAGAAGCATTTGCCGTATGCTCGGGAGAACCCGGCAGTCTCAATCCTTTTTCATTTTCACGACCTTCAAAGTTAAAGTCCTCTACACGTGAGTGGGTATAAGTATATGTTCCATAGAAACCTACACACTTCAAAGCAGGAGCAATGAAACCGAAATCGCGCTGGTAAGAGAATTCCAGCCCCCACAGGTTGGCATTTCCGGCATTCTTGGGCTGAGTGAAACGGGTATATTCGATTCCCTGATATTCATAGTTCTTCAAGACCTGATCTACGATAAAATCGTCTATTTTCTTATAAAAGAAGCCTGCACTCACCAGTCCGATGCTCCTGAAATAGTAGTCGGCGCTCAAGTCGAAATTATAAGAAAGAGTCGGTTTCAAGTTAGAGTTACCTATCTTTATTTCATTGTCGCCACGGCTGATATTTACACTTGGAACCAAAGCCGAATATTTAGGACGGCTCAATGTTTGCGTGTACGAACCACGTATCTTGAAATCGTCGTTTACATCCCATTTCACCAGGACAGAAGGAAGAAAGTTCACATAACTGCTTGTCACGCGGTCTGTCTTGGTGGTCTTGTCTACTTCATCATCATAGTTACGGCCTGTATAGCGCAGTGAGGTATGTTCCAAACGAAGTCCCGCCATCAGGTTCACATCCGGTGTAAACTTATGGTCGAAGCGTACATATCCGGAGCTAACCGTTTCACGTGCCTCAAAGTTTTCCGCTAACTCAGCCTGTACCTGCTCTTTATCAAACAGGGAAGGGTTATTCAAATCCAGTCCGCCCACATATTCCTTGGAGGCAAATATTCCTGTCTGATATTTGGCATTCGGCATGAACTTGTCCGTGCTTTGGTCTACGGTATTCTTCAAGCTGTTTACCATAAAAGCATCTTCGTCCTTCGGAGTATATTCGTAGAAGTCAATCTCTTTTTCTTTGGTCTTGCGCACCACCTTCGCACCAAATTTCAGTTTAGCGCCATTATTCATGTTTGCCTTAAAGTTGGCAGAGAATTTCATATCCTCTTCTTTGATGTCTTCCTGTTGCTCGGTTAGTTCTTTCAGACCAAACTTATCACTCAAAGTCATGGTTGAACCCTGTTTGGGAGCTGCAAACGGCTGGCGTTCATTACTCAAATCCATATCAAATTCCTGTTTCTTCAACTGGAAGTCAAGATAGCGTTCATTCGGGCGTTCTTCCGTAGCTTTGGCATAGCTGGCATTCCAGTCCATGCCGATAGCTCCCCACAGGTGTTCGCCACCCAAGGCAAAATCCATAGTACGCTGGCGTTCCAAACGGGCATTGCGGTTATCGGGAGTACCCGCCTTGGTCTGGACACGGACGGTTCCTTTTCCGTTCTCATCCAAGTCTTTAAGAGTGGTGCGATAACGGTTTTCCCAGTCATTACGGTTATTGAAGATACCTTTGAACGTCAATTTGTTGTTTTCGTTTATATCGAAATCAAAAGCCGCAGAATAGCTTTGGCGTTCACGGGTAACAAAGTACTGACGTATCTGGTAGTCATTGACATATACTTTTCCGTCCTCGTTCTGTTCCCACATAAACTCGGTATCATAAGAGCCCGAAGGAGCATTCTGATAAGAAGCGGAAAGCAGCATGCCCAAACGGTCATTGAAGAAACGGTCTCCGTAAGTAAAGCCTAGGTTTAACTGGGCCTTTTCACTGATCCAGTTATAACCGCTTCCTGCCGTGGCACTGATAGTACGTTTATAAGGAGAGCTTTTTGTTACCAGATTGATAGAACCGCCGATAGCGTCACCATCCATATCGGGTGTTACCACTTTACTTACTTCGATAGTCTGGATCATATCGGCAGGAATCAAGTCAAGCTGCACGTTGCGGGTATCTCCTTCGGCAGAAGGAACACGGTTGTCGTTAATAGTAACGGAACTCAGATCGGCACTCGTTCCACGAACTTGTCCGAAACGGGCCTTGCCTTGGTCATATTGCACATTGATACCGCTGATGCGCTTCAATGCGTCACCGATATTAGAATCGGGGAACTTACCCACTTGGTCGGCAGAAACCACATTGGTGATACCCAGATTATTCTTTTGTGTATTAATTGCCTTTTTTCTGTCCTTGGAATGCGCCTTTTATTTGCACTTCCTGCAACTCCACCCCTTCATTCATAACGATGTCCTTCTCCAAGGTCTTGCCTTCGGGCACTGTAACTTTCATTTCAATGGGGCTGTATCCTACATAAGTCACTTTTACAGTGTAAGTGCCGGGTTTTAGGTTCGGCAATGTGTAGAAGCCGTTCACATCACTGATCACCCCGACTTTCAGGTTCTCAATAAAGATGGAAGCACCCGGCAAGGTCTGTTTGCCATTATCTATCACGCGTCCACGGATAGCGCCTTGTTTTACAGTGTTTTCATTCCCTTCGGCAAAGGTATTTCCACATATACCTGCCATTACTAAGATCATAGATACTAACCTAACTACCTTCTTCATATACTTTTTTATGCGTTATAAATCTGGCGCAAAGGTAGATGAGTTAAGTTTCGTAAAAGTTACAAAAGATTAAAGGTGTTGTGACAAATACATTTCATTTCGGTTACAGGGTGAGGAACCATTTCCATATCGGTAACACTTCTATTGAGAAACTCAGTTTGTTTCACATGCGCAACAAAAACAGATGCTTTTTATTTCCTATACGCAACAAAACAAGCTAATATCAAGCAAAAATCTTCTCCCCCAACCAACTACCCTTAAAGAGCCAATCGCTCTTTAAGCAGCCGATAACCGCTATTGCTTACTTTCAGCCTCAGCCCATTCTTCAGTATCAACTGATAGGATTCCTTGCCAAACAACTCCAAACGGGAGATTTGCTTCACCTGGACGATAGCCGAACGATGAATGCGTATAAAATCCGCTTCGGGGAGATGTGTCTCAAAGTATTTCATCGTCTGTTCCTTTATATACTCTCCTTTGGGAGTTATCAACGTCACATAGTCGCCACAGGACTGGATGCAAAGCAAATCAGCAAGCTCTATCAGATGAATCTTAGTCCCGTCCTTCACAGTAATGCGATCTAAACTTTCATTTATAGCCTCTGCTTCCTTTTCCTGATTGCTTTCTATCTGATTGACTTCTGCCTTCCGGCGTTCTTCTATCAAAGTTTCTTGCAAGGAAGCCAACTGGTTATCCATATCTTCCCGTTCCTCGGCTGCCAGTTGCAAGCGATACCACAACAGAACGACACTCCACATCAGCAACACACAGCACAAACGGAAAGGAAAAGTCATGGCAAAAGGAGTGTAAACAGTTTCCGTCACCGTTTCCAGTCCCCACTGTGTAAAGAAGCTGCTCAACATAATACAACATACCCCTAACCCACTGACAGAAAGCGTAATAATAGAAGAGTTGACAAACCCCAACACATACCACGCCCAGTATGCCAGCCCGGCAAACACAGCGGTAGAGATAACTCCATCTGTCAATGCCACCCATAAACCCTCATCCGCATAGTTCCACAGAAACAAACCTTGCACCACGGCAACCAGCAGAAGCAGGCAGATGGCAACCATCCATCGTTGCGACGAGACTTGTATAGGATGTGTATCCATAATCCTCCTCGCCTCAACCTTTAATAACTATACCACTCAGTGAAAGACTTCCGCGGATAACCAGTATCTTTTCCGGATTTTCTTTCCCTTCCCAACGCTTGTCCTCGCAACCCGACATAACGGCGTTACAGATGAATTTCACCGTCCAGTCCGCAGGCACATAAATCTCTATGCCACCGAAACGGCAATCTACATCCAGCACTGTTTCGCCCACGGGAATGTCTGTGCGACGCAAGTCTATAACGCTTCCGCCGAAACGGGTTTGAATGCTTCCGCCTTTCAGCATTTCATCCAGCATTACTTGGCGGACGCCGCCGAAAGCGTTATTCAAGCGCAAGAATCCGTCTGCCGAAGTATAGTTCATGGTTTCAAAATCGTCGGGACGCTTGCCTTGCCAGCGACCGCCCGAACACCATTTGCCGCGACCATGCCTCCTGCCGTGACCAAAGATGACGGCAATACCGATTAATACAAGGATTATGGGCAGCATAAATGCTTGAGCATCCGTGCCTACCAGTACACCTAATTCATCTTTCAGACTGTAAATGCTGATACCCAGCAGTATCAAGCCGGATATATAGTGACGGCACAACATGATGTAAACTCCCAGTGCGGCTACTAACCCTTGCCAAGACACCAGCATATTATACACCGGTTGATTCACCCATCCCATATTGCGCCCCAACAGCAGTGCTCCGCAAGCAATAAAAAGGAAAGCGATCAAATACTTTCCGGACACGTGTCCTCCATTGAATTGGACTTTTTGTTTTGTTCCCATTGTTCTTTCTTTTAATTGTTTATAATCGAGGTTTACGGTCGCAAAGTTCATAAAATGAGGCGAATGCGAAAAGAGTTTTTCTTTGAGTTACCGCCTTTTTTCCGATGAATGGGGGATATTTCCCGATAAAAGTAAAGGTATTCTTTGGGAATGCCAAAAGAAAAAGAATGATTCTTATATAAAAATCACTTTTTACTACTATACATTTTACCTTATATTCCATTGATATTCTGTTTCTTGTATGGACATTATCACCATCTGACGATGGTAAGACGAGCGTCTTACCATTATAAAGCGATCGGCTGATATAGATAAGACGCTCGTCTGATAATCATAAGACGGGCTTATCTGCCATACAAAAAAGAAAAGTAGAAGGAAGAAAACAGGAAATGCCTCCTATGCTTTCAGAAATAGTGCCAAAAGAGAATATACTTATGAAGTTAAGCCGAATGGTTTGTTACCCATTTTGCACAGCAAGATGCTACAAGGTGAAGGAGGTGAAGAGTAATTTTATAAGGGCTATTCACCCTGAAAGCCTCATGGATAAACGGTTTACAGAGAAGGTGAATAAGGTGAACCCCTATAAACCAATATATTGTGGAACAAGCAGATAACAGTTATAAATGCCATCAATAACCTGCTTGCCTTTGAATTTATTAATAGATTAATGTATCTCCGTCCAAAGATTTCCGCTCATAAGACAAATAGCGCAAAGGAGATATACCGGTTATCTTACTGAAAGCAGCATAAAACGCACTCTTAGACGAGAAACCACATCGTTGGGGAAGCTCCTCCAATGGACATTTACCTGCACGAAGCAACTCTTTGGCATATTCCACACGGTAAGTGTTCAGCAATTCCTTCAAATTGCAACCAAAGTACTTGTTCACTACGTTGGACAAGTAAGTCTGATTGGTATCAATCATCAAGCTAAACTTTTTTTAGGGAAAGCTCCCGATCCAAAAAGACTTGCTTTATTTCTAAGTTATATAATACACATTTATATATATCACAATCTATTTTCCGCCCGGCAATCTCCCGACCGGCAAAGTCTTGCTCCCACTGCCGTTCAGCAGCGTTAAAAAGCAAACGCTTCTGCTTCTCCGAAGTAGTAGTACGCCTGTTGCGTCTTAAAAATAGATAGTCCATATTCTTATTCTCTTTTAATTCGTTATACGATTGTCGAAACATACCTTAATTATATATACTTCGAAACAGTTTTACGATAGATCTCTTAGCAGGAGATCTATAATTTGTGGCAAATTTAAGCAAAGTTTTGAGAATTAGCACTATTCATAGAAAATAATCACTGATTGACATAATAAAAACATTTCTAATGCATATAAAATAGTCGTTTTTAAGGTTCTAAAGAATGTATAATGTGTTGATAATATGCACTTTATTAATTTGCGATAGATCTCCTGCTAAGAGATATACAAAATACGCCACTAAATTATCCATTTAAATCGCTCTATTACAGAGCTTTATAATCAAACAAAATCCTTTTTCCAAATAGCTGTACATTAAAACAAGGCCCAAGACTTCTATTTAAATATTCAGTAAAACAAGGACAACTAAATACAAAAGCGACCCAAAAGCCGCTTTCATATTTAGTTAATAGAACGATTAAGAATGCTCAAGCACCAAACAGCATTGATGCGCTGTGGTTTCAATGAAAAAGACATTGTGTTAGGAAGGGAGGTATCTTCGCCTTTCTCAAAAAAAGTGATGGTATAATTGATCTCCGTATCATAAGGACCGGAAAAAGTATAATCGTTTATCTGGTAAGACAGGACAGGGAAAAGCTGATATTGCCGTTGCAGTTCGGCTTTTTCTTGCTCGGTCAATGCATAGGCATGTTCCCCCTCAATGTGATATAACATACGCATAGCCTCATCGAACTCTTTATTTTTCAGATGCTCCAGATATTGGGTTGTGATACGAATCACATCAGCCGTGTCACCTGCACAGAATGTGGGTATTGTATCATTTACGCTTGATCCGCGCCCTGATTTGTTTCCTACACAAGAGCACAGGCCGGCCGTCAACATTATCAGAACGAAAATATAAGATGTAAAGCACTTCTTCATATTTTATCAGTTTTAAAAAAGGCGCTCCCTGTAAAGAGAATGCCTTTTGATTATTATAATTCTAATTTTCTCGTTCGATTATTTCGAATTAATCAGGATCAACAACCACAGTAATTTCTTTCACTACTGTACCCCACTTAGTCTGAACCTTTACAGGAATATAAAGTTCAAATGATTGCTGCAAGTGAGTACCGCTGGCATTGTTGAATACCAATGCTTGTTCAGCAGCATCGAATGTCAATTCCATCTTAGGATAGATAGCAATGATGTCACTCCACTTCGTATTCTTACCTGTACCGATTATCAGGCTCTTAGTACCATCGGCATTGGTCTTAACTTCCAAGTTAGTCTTAGCTTCTGAAGCAGCCCAGTTGATGTCCTGAACCTTATACCAGCTGATCAACTCGTCGTTCTTATGTTCTGCATTATCTTTCATACCGATAATCAGACGTTTCAAACCAAATACCTCAGAGATTGATGCCAAACCTTTCACAGAAATAGTAGAACCACCGGTTACCAAATCGTGGAAATGATCTTCAGGATTAGCAATAGTCACAGCCAGCGGAGTCATAAAGTTAACCAAGAAGTTATCAACATCCTGAGTCAATGCACAGTATTCGGCAGCCAGTTTAACGGGAACATTCTTTCCGATTAGCTCACAAGCAGCAGCAGTAGGCTGACCATTCTTACCACGAGACATTTCGTTCAGTGCAATAAAGGCTTCTCCGGCTTCGTTTACATCAATAACAGCAGCAACTTCAAGACCTTTCAACAATGACTTGCGGTCAACAGATACTGACCAACCATCACCCAATACAGCACTTACACGAGCAGCATCAAATACAAAGTCGGCAGTTTCTGCATTCTTAACCAAATCAAGAACGGCAGCAGGTTTTTCAAAGTATCCGTCTTTCAGGTCAGCAATCAACTGGCAGTCTGTATAGTTGGCAGCAGTACCAAACATTGCATCAGAAGTCAATGACGGATTTACCTGGAATGTCTTATCTGCATTAGCAGCAGTCAAAGCATCGCCGGATACATTCCAGTTGCCCTGGAAGTAACCTCTGGCTAAGGTCATTTTCTTGATATTCAAAGTCAACTTCAATGAGAAGTAGCAGAAGTCATTAGGATCATTTACATTCACATAGCGACCGTAAACTTCTCTTTCAGCCTTACCGGCAGCATATTCTGACTGGATAGCAGCATTAGTGCTGATATTGAATACCCAGTTCAGGTTATGAGTTGTGGTAGAACCGGAAGCCTTCACATCTGTCAAAGTACCCAATACGGTAGAAGCAGGAGTGCCAGCCTTAACAGCATCTTCAGAAGCGTAAATGTTCTGATCCAATTCATACAGTCTGTGGAAATCTTCCTTGCTGATGTTGATAGCTGCATAGATCTTATCGTTCATGTCAGCAGTCAAGACAGTATTGTCATATTCCTTACCACATTCATAGTCAGCAGTAAATTCTTTCAGTACATTCAACGGTTTCTGAGAGTTTGCAGTAGTCCATTTCACCTTGAAGTAACGAACGTCAACCACTTTGTTACCACCATTGTTGATGTCTTTCAATACAACCTGAATCATCGGTTCGCGTCCGATAGCATCCTTGTTGTTTGTTGCACCGTTACGGGCCTGAGAAGTCAACTTACCTTCACTTGAGATGGCAGCAAATTCTTTTTGGTTAGTCTTTTGCTCGTCAGCGCTAGTATCTTTCAGATAATAATCAACCAAAGCAAATTCAAATTTCAATCCGTAATTGGCAGGATTGTATTCAGTGCCATTCTTATCGCAAACCTTAACCAAAGTATTCAGGTTCAAGCTCTGAGTATAAGGCAGGTTTTCAATGATGTACTTGCCTTCAGTATTATTAATATCATCTGCCTTAACACCATCATGAATCTTTGTATAAGGGTAGAAATGAGGAACTACGCCATTTTCCAAGTCTTCAGTAGCTTCGGGAGTAATCTTATACTTGTTATAGTGAATATACGGAGTTACTGCTTCTTCATACAAACGAGCCCAGTCTGAATAAACAAACGGATCAACTCCCTGCTTTTCTTCTTCGGCTGTCAGTTGAGCCTCAGCTTTCAAAGCTACGATAGTAAATGATTTATTATTATCCGAACCGCCAAATGTCTCTTCCTGAGTCTTTTTTAAGTTCAGTTTCAAAACACCATTCACAATTTCGCCATCAATAGTAGCGTCGATAGGAGCAGCGGTTGCAACTCTGGCACTGGGATTCTGGATATTGGTAGCTGTATTGGCTACGATGCCTACAGACTTGATGTTTTCGACCTTCAAAGTACTGGGGCTTACCAAATATTCCACAGCAGTCTTTCCGTCATTGATAGTAACATCCGTTACACCGTCGGTTTTATCTGCCAACAACTGAGTCCAAGGCTTGTAAGTCAGTGTAGAGAACTTGATTGCTTCAATTCCATCAATGTAAGTAGAAGGAATGAACACTAAGTTAGTCAGACGCTTGCCTACGATATTGGAAACTTCTGAAACAAGAGCATTTACCTTGGCAATCAAAGCATTTACATCATCCAGTTTAGAATTGATAGCATCTTCCAACTCCTTCTGCATTTCTTTTACTTTAGCTTCAGCGGCTTCAACAGCAGCTTTCTTTGCGTCAGCAGCTGCAGCGGCAACTTCATCTTTAGCATCTTCGGCTGCCTGTTTTGCATCCTCGGCTGCTTTCTTTGCAGCTTCCAGATCAGTAGTAAGAGCTGTCAATTTTGACTGTAACTCTTCAATAGATGCTTTTTGTCAATTTGTGCCTGCAAATCCTCGATGTCGTCATCGTAGTCTTTACAAAATACAAATGTTCCTGTCGAAGTAACCATTAAGGCTCCGAACAGGATTGCACTTAAAAACTTTTTGTTCATAATAGAAAAACTTTAAATTTATAAATTTAAAAAAACTAAAATTGATTATACATAATTCATTGATTCTGAGACGTTATATTTCTGTTCAAATGATAAATAACGTGATGGAGGCACTCCTACTATTTTACTAAAAGCAGCATAAAACGCACTTTTCGAAGCAAAGCCACATTGCCGGGGAACTGCTTCCAATGTAGACCTGTTTGCACGAAGCAACTCTTTGGCATATTCCACACGGTAAGTGTTCAGTAATTCCTTCAAATTGCAACCAAAGTACTTGTTTACTACGTTGGACAAGTAAGTCTGATTGGTATCAATCATTGCACTAAACTTTTTCAGGGAAAGCTCTGAATCCAAAAAGACTTGTTTTATTTCCAGATGATACAATATACATTTATATATGTCACAATCTATTTTCCGTCCGACAATCTCCCGGCCAGCAAAGTCTTGCTCCCACTGCCGTTCAGCAGCGTTAAAAAGCAAACGTTTCTGCCTCTCCGAAGTAGTAGTGCGTCTGTTTCGTCTTAAGAATAGATAGTCCATATTTTATTCTCTTTTAATTCATTTTCCAACGCCTAAACCATGCATTTTACTATGGTCTAAAAACAAAATTACGGTAGATCTCTTAGTAAGAGATCTACCGTAAAATCACAATGCGCATATAATCAGCAATTTAGCCTTAAAATAAAGCCTTTAAATGAACAAAAAACTTCGCTTATAAAATGTTTTTTTATGTCACTTCGTATTTTTTCTCTCTAAATAGTGCTAATTCTCAAAACTTTGCTTAAATTTGCCACAAATTATATATCTCTTACTAAGAGACCTACCAAATAGACAAACTCCTTTCTTACAATAAATCATTTAGAATCAACATGTTAGCATTATCCACCACTGTTGTATCCAGCGATGCCAGATAGATTAACGTTGTCTTTTCCGAATCATGCCCCATTCCTTCACTGATGATAGAAACAGGAATATTCTTTTCTTTTGCAATGCTTGCCCATGAGTGGCGCGCCACATACATCGTCAAAGCATGAGGAAGCTCCAACATTTTACCAATTTCTTTTAATTTGCGGTTCACAAAGCAGATAGCACTCTTATACTGCTTTCTTTCATCCTTTACTCCATTCTCTATAATAGGAAGTAAATAAGGTGATTTTTTTACAGAATACTTATCTACAATGTCTTGCATACATGGTTCCCACTTTATAGACAATAACTAACCCGTCTTCTTTCTGCGATATGTCAGTACTCCATTCTCCAAATCCGTCTTTTTGAGATAAGCCATATCTATAAACGACATGCCACGAGTATAAAAGCTGAACAGAAACATATCACGTGCATATTCCAGCGATGAGCTGTAACTCAAGTCCATCTCTTTTATCTGCTTAATCACTTTAAACGTAACGGCACGTTTTACTGTTTTCTCTATACCCGTATAAACATGCTTAAAGGGGTAACGCTGCCTGGTTACTCCTTTTTCTACCGCGCGGTTGTACGTTGCACGCAAAATACGCATATAAAAAGAAATAGTGTTTAAACTTACTCCCCGCTCTTTCAGATGAGCTTCATAGGCCACCATCAAGTCAGAATCTAAATTACTCAATAAAATGTCCTTCCCCTTCATGAATTTCATAAAACTACTGAACGTAGTCATGTAAGTCTCACTTGTGCGTAGTTTGCCCGAACGTTTTAAACTGGCAATACTCACTTCCATAAACGAAGACAATGTTTTTTACCTGAGAAAGATAATCTTCTCCCACCTTTCAGTCTAGTTGATTCCATCATAATAATTTTTTTTAATGGTTTTGTTTCAATCGCTATATAAATAACTTAGACAACAAGATATAGATATTCTGCTAGAACAGAAAGGCATATCCCTAATGAATAATTCCTGTTTTTTAAAATAATAAAGCCATACTCCCTCCATTTTCTTCTATTTCCCTCTTTGAAAAAACAAAACCATATAGTTATTCCTTATAAAAGACTATATTTGTAAACGTAATTAAGCCCCAAAACGATCATGAAAAGGATAGGATTTACATATTTATTAACCGGATTTTGTATCATTTATTCTTGTACCCCTCAAACGGATACAAAAATAAAGGAAATTATTGCAGAGGTAAATGACTCTGTGACAGAGGTTATTGAGGAGGTGATAGAGAAGGACATAAAGCCCGAAGACATAAAATTGGAGAAAGAATTGCTGTATGACAAGCATACGCTGGAGGATTCCTATCCGTATAAAGATACAATTCGATATTTCCAATGGGATAAAATAAAGGAGCGACTGGCTTTGCTGGAGAATATTCAGCGAGAACCGGCACAATGGTGCATTTTGCAAAACTATAAGAACCGCAATGGAGAGTCTCCATTAGTTAAAAAATTCAGACGGGATGCCTATAAAAGAGTAGCCGATACACTGGGAATAGAACGTTACCAGGGCATACCTCTTTTCCTGCCGGATGATACCATTACTGCAGAACGGTATGGGCTGGATGGTTTGCTCACCCGCTACCTGGGCGAAGAAGGCAGCTTCACCAAAGTAGAACCTGTCTTTATAGGCGATGAATGGTATGCACCGACCAAATACGTGAAACTGATTCCCGATACGGTAGTGTTCAACAAAGCAATCTTTGTGGATCGCCACAATCAGAATATTGCTACCGTGGAAAGAAAAGAAGAAGGAAGCTGTCTCATCAGGAGTATGAATCCTGCCACCACGGGGCAGCATCGCCCACCCTATGCACAAGAAACTCCACTGGGAATGTTTGTGTTGCAAGAGAAGAAAACAAAGATGATTTTCCTGAAAGACGGTTCTGCCGCCACGGGAGGTTTTGCTCCTTACGCCAACCGGTTCAACAACGGCGGATACATTCACGGAGTGCCTACCAATGCACCTGCAACGGGAATCATTGAGTACAGTTACACATTGGGCACCACTCCCCGTTCGCATATGTGTGTGAGGAATGCTACCTCCCATTCTAAATTTATTTTCGACTGGGCGCCTGTTAATGAGACGATTATATTTGTTTTGGAATAGAAATGTGCGTAACTTTGCATCCGTTATTTTAGTTTTTCCTAGTGTATGCAAAAAGCTTTTTTATTTCTATTCCTGTTTTTTCTCCCACTGAGTAATGTATCCACGCGGACAGCTACGCCCGAGAAGAATGCCATTGCTGCTATCACTGCGTCCGGCAAAATAGATGGCGAACAACTCTTTGAAGATATGCAACTGGGGGGGGAGTGGTAAACTTTCTGGCTTTCCGCCAGGCAGTGGCAGGGTATAATAAAATAGAGAAGAAGAGCAAATCCATACTGACACTGATTGACTTCACGAAACCATCTACCGAAAAGCGATTGTTTGTATTTGACATGAAAGAAAAGAAGTTGCTTTATTCCTCGGTGGTATCTCATGGAAAGAACAGTGGGGAAAACTATGCCACTTCTTTCTCTAATGAAGTAGGTTCTTACAAAAGCTCTCTCGGATTCTATCTCACCGGAAGCACGTATCAAGGAAAAAACGGATATTCCCTTTTATTAGATGGACTGGAAAAAGGAATCAACGACCGTGCCCGCGAGCGAGCCATCGTGGTTCATGGTGCGGCTTATGCCAATCCCTCGGTTTGTCGGTCGGGACGTTTAGGACGGAGCTTTGGATGTCCGGCGTTGCCACAGAATTTGACTAAACCTATCATTAATACGATAAAAGGAGGAAGTGTACTCTTTATCTATGCCAATAATAAGGAGTATATGGCTAAAAGTTCTATCCTGCCCGGTCAGCAGCCGCAGGAGTTGCTTTCTTATGCGCGGTCTGGAGAAAGGAATAAGAGACTACCGTAAAGTCATTCTTTATCAGCTCTTTCATCGGAATATTTTCACGATTAAATAATCACTTTTATACTAACAAACACATTTTATGTTCAAACGTTTACTATTAGGGTTATGCCCCTACTATTGGACAAAATTATCCTGTCCACAATCCGAATACACGCATTACTATCGGTATATAATGAAGTATGGATATTCCCGCCATTTATTCGAGTTTCGGCATGAATACAAAAACATAGAGATTAATCTACACTATGACCAGACAAAAGAGCTATATTATATAATGACGGAAGGCAAACGTCTCTATTTCAAGAAAGACATGAAGCCTGAAAAAATAACAAACCTATATAAAGAACTGATTATAGAACAAGACAAAAGATCAGCTCACCATTACTTCGACAATACTGTAGAAGAAATCAAAGGAAAAACCTTTCTAGATGTAGGAGAGGCGGAAGGGCTCATCTCACTTTTTGTTATAGAAGCAGCATCTCATATTTATATCTTTGAAAGTGACCCTTCATGGATTGAAGTACTCAACGCCACTTTCCAACCATGGAAAGAAAAAGTCACAATTGTAAATAAGCTAATCGGAAAAGAAACAAAAGATGATTGGTTAACACTAGATGGCTTTTTCAGTGATAAGTCCTCTGATAATCTATTTTTAAAAATGGATATTGAAGAATCAGAACAAGATGCCTTAAAAGGTGCCCGCCAGCTGTTTCTTAATGGAAAGCAACTAAGCTTTGCCATCTGTACTTACCATGAAGAAGATAACGGTAAAGAGATCTGTTCTATCCTTGATGACTATAAATGTACATATACCCATCAAAAGGGATTTTTCAGAAAAAAGATTCGTAGCGTTGTAGTCCGAGGCAATAATAACCAAATGTAAAAGCTGTCAGTACCTCTAAACTAAAGAAAGAAGAAGTATGCTCTTTATGCCAAAAGTTCTATTCCACCCGGTCAGTAGCCGCAGGAATTATTTTCTTATGAACGATTTGGGTAAAGTGTGGCTTCTTTTTTCTAGAATGTATTTCTTTTAAGAGATACTCAAACTATCTCTATGGCAGCACAAGATTAAATTACCATTCATTTAGACACGAAAGTTCTGTTTATTGCAGAAATATCAAAAGCGAAACGAAAGTATTTATAACAAAAGCGATTCTTACAACGTTGCGAGAATCGCTTATAACTGTTCCATCTGCCCACGGGTCCGAAATACTCCAAAGAAAAGCGATCATCCACCAAAAACACTTACAATAAAAAAGTAGGAGTATTGAAACTTTTCTCATTCAAAAACAAATTATTTAACTACTTTTGTCTGAGTTATTATAATTAAAACAAGAGATATGGTTCTGAACTACATTTGGATAGCCTTTTTTCTGATAGCCTTTGTGGTGGCATTGATTCGCCTCATCGTCTTTGGCGACACACAGGTATTTCCGGAAATCATCAATTCTACTTTCAGTTCTTCCAAGACTGCATTCGAAATTTCATTGGGACTGACCGGAGTACTTTCTCTTTGGCTAGGCATTATGAAAATAGGTGAACAAGGAGGAGTCATCTCCCTATTCTCCCGACTACTGGGACCTCTGTTCAGCAAACTCTTCCCCGAAATTCCCAAAGGGCATCCCGTGACCGGAAGCATCTTTATGAACCTGGCAGCCAATATGCTGGGACTGGATAATGCCGCCACCCCGCTGGGACTGAAAGCCATGGAAGGCTTGCAAGAACTGAACCCTAAGAAGGATACCGCCAGCAATCCGATGATTATGTTCCTGGTACTGAATACTTCGGGGCTGACTCTGATTCCTATCAGCATCATGGTATATCGCGCCCAACTGGGAGCAGCACAGCCTACGGATATTTTCGTCCCCATACTGCTGGCTACCTTCTTCTCTACGCTGGCAGGCATCATTACAGTCAGCATTTACCAGAAAATCAATCTGTTAAACCGTACCATACTTCTTTTCCTGGGAGGAATGAGCCTATTGGTGGCCTGCATCATCTACTTCTTCCACACCCTGTCGCGCGATCAGATTGATGTTTACTCCACCGCCCTTGCCAATGTATTCTTGTTTCTTATCATCATCGGCTTTATCGTGGCAGGGATAAGAAAGAAAATCAATGTGTACGATTCCTTTGTGGAAGGGGCAAAAGAAGGATTCAGCACGGCTGTGCGCATCATTCCCTATCTGGTCGCTATCTTGGTAGGTATCGGCGTATTCCGCGCATCGGGAGCTATGGATTATCTGATTGACGGCATTGATAGCGCAGTAAAACTGTGCGGCATCAACAGCGATTTTGTAGGCGCACTTCCCACTGCGCTGATGAAACCCCTGAGCGGAAGCGGAGCACGCGGACTGATGGTGGACGCCATGGCCACCTATGGCCCGGACTCCTTTGTAGGCAGATTGTCTTGCGTCTTCCAAGGCTCTACGGATACCACCTTTTATATATTAGCCGTGTATTTTGGCAGTGTAGGCGTTATCAGGACACGCCATGCCGTTCCCTGCGGACTGCTGGCGGATTTGGCGGGAGTCATTGCAGCGATCTTTATCTGCTATCTGTTTTTCGGGTAAAGGCACAGGGAAAAGAAATGTCTTAAAAGTGATTCACACAAAGGATTCTTTGCCTATCTTTGCCCATCATTTATAATTCATTATTCTATGATAAGTTACCAGACTGAAGGGGTGAAGATGCCCGATATTAAAAAGAAGGAAACGACCGAGTGGATAAAGCAGGTGGCTGCCGGCTATGGAAAAAGAGTCGGAGAAATCGCTTATATCTTTTGCTCGGACGAGAAGATATTGGAAGTAAACTTGCAGTATTTGCAGCATGATTATTATACGGATATCATTACTTTCGACTATTGCGAGGGGGATAAGTTATCCGGTGATTTATTTATCAGTCTAGACACCGTCCGCACCAATGCCGAACAGTTTGAACAGCCTTATGAGCGTGAGTTGCACCGCGTGATTATTCATGGCATCCTGCACTTGTGCGGTATCAACGACAAAGGACCGGGGGAACGGGAGATTATGGAAGCGGCGGAGAATAAGGCTTTGGCTCTGATGGCATTGTAAAGGGCGTGTGTCAAGAGTCCAAAGTAACTTTCAAACCGTTACCAGTAGGGGCAGGGTTTGCCTGCCCGAATCAGCGGTCACGCTTCTGGGAGTATAATACATAAGGTTGAAACAAAGTGTTTCACACCGCGATACAAAGTGTTTCACACCGTCAAGCAAGTTGTTTCAACCTTTGAAACTGTTTTTTTCATACCTATAAAAAACCACGAAAGAAGTACGAGAATAAAAAAAGATCACTTCCTCCTTCCATTTTTATCTAACCAACGACTTGCTTTTCCGGATTAATTGACTTATTTTGTGGTAGAAAAACATATAAAACACCAAACACATAAACCAGATGGAAGCAAACGTATATTTATTTGCCGCATTAGTCAGCTCAGGAATCTTTCTTCTGCAATTCATATTGTCCATCTTCGTAGGCAGCATGGATACCGATATTGATGTAAATGCCGACGGAAACGCCGATATAGACATGAGCAGTGTATTATCCTTCAAAGGTTTGATTCATTTCTGCATGGGTTTCGGCTGGTTCATGTTCCTGATGCAACCGCCCTACTCCGTCCTGCAATACGTGGGAGCCTTCGCCAGTGGCGTCTTCTTTGTCTTCATACTGGCATGGATTTATAAGCTGTGCAATAAACTGAAACAAGAGAACAAACCGGAACAGGGAGAAGAATTGGTTGGCCGCAAATGCGTGATCTATAGCCCTTGCGGAGACACCAGAGAAGAAAGATCCGAATACGTGGTAAACATCACCATAAACGGTGCACAAAGGGAACTGACCGTGAAAAGCGCCAACGGCAACAACTACCGGGAAGGAGACACGCTGACTGTAAAAGATTATAAGGAAGGAATATATTATATTGATTAAATAAAACACTAAATGAAACCAAACTTATGGATGAACAAATGCTTATTTATGCAGCTATTCTGGTAGCTGTAATCGTTCTGACCATTGTCGGAATTTTAAGTCGCTACCGCAAATGCAAGAGTGACGAGGTATTAGTAGTATATGGTAAAACGGGCGATAAGAAATCGGCGAAATTGTATCACGGAGGAGCCGCTTTCGTATGGCCTATCATTCAGGGATACTCTTTCCTGAACATGAAGCCGATGCAGATAGACTGCAAACTGACCGGCGCCATATCCAAACAAAACATCCGTGTGGATGTCCCCACCACCATCACCGTAGCCGTGAGCACGGAACCCGAGGTAATGCAGAATGCCGCCGAGCGTTTGCTGGGACTGAACATTGAAGCTCAACAGGAATTGATTAAAGACGTGGTGTACGGACAAATGCGTCTGGTTATCGCCGATATGACCATTGAGCAGCTGAACAGCGACCGCGATACTTTCCTGGAAAACTGCCGCAAAAACATTGACTCTGAGCTGAAGAAGTTCGGTCTTTATCTGATGAATATCAACATCAGCGACATCCGTGACGAAGCCGATTATATCGTCAACCTGGGTAAGGAAGCCGAAGCAAAGGCCAAGAACGAAGCCCTTGCCAACATCGAGGAACAGCAGAAACTGGGTGCCATCAAAATTGCAGAACAGCAGAAAGAACGTGCCACCAAAGTAGCCGAAACAAACCGCGACAAGAACACCCAACTGGCGGATACGCAACGCGACGAAGAAATTAAAGTAGCCATTGCCGACAAGGAACGTGAGTCTAAAGTAGCGGAAGAAAATGCCGAAAAAGAATCACGCATTGCCATGGCAAGCGCTTCTATGGAGGTGAACAAGGAGCAGGCACGCATCGAACAGGAGAGCCGCACAGCCGAGCTTCAATCCGATATGGAAATCAAGCAGGCAGAGTCTCAGAAGAAGTCTGCCATCGGGCAAAATAACGCCGCCAAAGAGGTTGCAGAAAGTAATGCCGACTTGGAAGTCACCAAAGCGGATGCATCAAGAAAAGCCGGTGAAGCGCAAGCTAAATCACAGGCAGCCGTTCTTACTGCACAAGAAAATGCACAGCGCGAAATAGAAGAAGCCAAAGCACGCAAGGTGGAACAAGCCTTGAAAGCGGACAAGATTGTCCCTGCCGAGATAGCCAAGCAACAAGCGATATTGGATGCAGATGCTATGGCAGAACAGATAAAGCGTAAAGCAAATGCAGAAGCGGAAGCGATCCTGGCAAAAGCGAATGCAGAAGCCAAAGCTATACAACTGAAACTGGAAGCGGAAGCGGAAGGTAAGAAGAAATCATTGTTGGCAGAAGCAGAAGGTTTTGAAGCTATGGTAAGAGCTGCGGAACGCAACCCGGAAATCGCTATCCAGTACAAGATGGTGGATCAATGGAAGGAAATTGCTTCCGAACAGGTGAAAGCTTTCGAGCACATACAACTGGGCAATGTTACTGTATTCGACGGTGGAAACGGTACTACTTCGAACTTCTTGCAGAATGTGGTTAGCAAAGTAGCTCCCGCATTGGGCATTTTGGATAAGCTTCCTATTCACGAAACTTATCAGCATATCGTTAACCCATCTGCTAAAGAAAACGCTCAGGAGGATCAAAAGAAAGAGGATTTTGAACCGGTAGATAAGGATGGCAAGAAGAACCCTCCTGCACCGGGAAAGAAATAAAAGAAGAATAAACCTCTCCCGCCACCCGCCCCTACAGTAGATATCATCCACCGTAGGGGCGGAATATTTTCCGCCCGAATATATTCCACCTCCAACAATCCCCTTACCGTAAGGGCAGAGTTTGCCTCATAGCCGTCAAGCTAAGGAAAACATTGTTAAATCATCGCGCTAGCCTCCCCCTTTCGAAGGGGGATTTAAGGGGGATGTTCTCTTTGATATGGCTTAGCAATGTCGTTTGGCTATGATCATTTCCAAAAGAACATCCCCCTTGCCCCCTTCAAAAGGGGGAAGCTGCGCGATGACTTAACAATATAAAACTTAGCTTAACGGCTATAGGGCAAACCCCGCCCCTACGAATAAATAAAAACAAAAAAACCTTTACTCCACCCCCCCAGTAGAATCTTTTTAACCCTATTCTCACGACTTTACAGAGTAAAATTCGTAATTTTGCAAACTGTAAACAGAAATAAATCAATGGATTTTAAGTACGACGTTATTGTAATAGGTGCCGGACACGCAGGCTGTGAAGCAGCCGCTGCCGCAGCAAATATGGGTTCTAAAACCTGCCTGATCACCATGGACATGAACAAGATTGGGCAAATGAGTTGCAACCCGGCCGTGGGAGGCATCGCCAAAGGGCAAATCGTAAGAGAAATAGACGCACTAGGTGGCTACATGGGACTGGTTACAGACCGCACAGCCATCCAGTTCCGTATGCTCAACCGTTCCAAAGGCCCTGCCATGTGGAGCCCCCGTGCGCAGTGTGACCGTGGAAAGTTTATCTGGGCATGGCGCGAGATTCTGGAGAACACCCCCAACCTGCACATCTGGCAAGATACCGTAGAAGAATTAATAGTAGAAAACGGCGAAGTAACCGGACTCATTACCTGCTGGGGGGTGACCTTCCATGCCAAATGCATCATACTTACCGCAGGAACTTTCCTGAACGGACTGATGCACATCGGCCATAAGAAACTGGCAGGAGGACGCATGGCAGAACCCGCTTCTTACCATCTGACCGAATCAATCACCCGCCACGGCATCACCGTGGGACGTATGAAGACCGGTACTCCCGTTCGCATAGACGGACGCAGCGTAAACTATGAACTAATGGATACGCAAGATGGAGAGAACGATTTCCACCGCTTCTCATTTATAAGCGAGCCCCGCAAGCTGAAACAACTGCAATGCTGGACTTGCTATACCAACGAAGAAGTGCACGAAATACTGCGCAAAGGCCTGCCCGACTCTCCCCTTTTCAACGGACAAATTCAGAGTATCGGCCCGCGTTATTGCCCCAGCATAGAAACTAAAATCGTAACCTTCCCGGACAAACCACTACATCAGCTTTTCCTGGAACCCGAAGATGAAACCACACAGGAGCTTTACCTGAATGGATTCTCATCTTCACTGCCCATGGATATTCAGATTACGGCATTGAAGAAGATCCCGGCTTTCAAAGACCTGGTAGTTTACCGCCCAGGATATGCCATCGAATATGATTACTTTGATCCTACCCAACTGAAACATACGTTGGAATCGAAAGTTATAAAGAATCTGTTCTTTGCCGGACAAGTAAACGGTACCACCGGTTACGAAGAAGCAGGCGGTCAAGGCATCGTGGCAGGTATCAATGCACACATCAATTGCCACGGAGGCGAGCCGTTTACTTTAGGCCGCGATGAAGCCTATATCGGCGTATTGATTGATGACTTGGTAACCAAAGGCGTGGATGAGCCCTACCGTATGTTTACCTCTCGTGCCGAATACCGCATTTTGCTCCGTCAGGATGACGCCGATATGCGCCTCACTGAACGTGCTTATAAACTGGGACTGGTAAAACAAGACCGCTATGAACATTTGTGCAGCAAACGCGAGGCCGTAAAGCAAATCATAGGTTTTGCCAAAAGCTTCTCCATCAAAGCCGCATTGATAAACGATGCATTGGAGAGTCTCGGCACTGCCCCCCTCACCCACGGATGCAAACTGATAGACTTACTGAACCGTCCACAGGTGACGATAGAAAACATAGTCGAACATATCCCGGCATTCAAGGCTATGCTGGATAAAATTACCGACCGCAAGGAAGAAGTGATTGAAGCAGCCGAAGTCCTTATCAAATACCAGGGATACATAGAGCGTGAACGGATGATTGCAGAAAAGATACAGCGCCTGGAAGCCATCCGCATCAAAGGCAAGTTTGATTATAATTCACTGAACTCACTCTCTACCGAAGCCCGGCAGAAGTTGATAAAGATAGATCCCGAAACGCTGGCACAGGCCAGCCGGATACCGGGCATCTCCCCCAGCGACATCAATGTCTTACTGGTTCTTTTGGGACGGTAAGTAAAGGATGTTTCACGTGAAACAAGTAATTTAATAGATAAACAATAAAACACTGGTTATGAGCAAAGAAACGCTTAAAGCTAACTTAAGAGAGATTCCAGATTTCCCCATCCCGGGGATTCTGTTTTACGATGTAACAACCCTGTTCAAGAACGCTGAATGTTTGCAGGAGATGCTGGACACTTTATACGAAATGTATAAGGACAAGGGGATTACCAAAGTAGCAGGAATAGAGTCACGCGGCTTCATTATGGGCGGCGCACTGGCAGCACGCCTGGGAGCAGGATTTGTAATGGCACGCAAGCCGAGCAAACTTCCCGCCAAGGTAGTAGAAGAAACTTATGCCAAGGAATATGGCACGGATACCATTCAGATACATAAAGATGCAATCGATGAAAACGATGTAGTTTTACTGCATGATGACTTATTGGCTACCGGCGGAACAATGGCGGCTACATATCGTTTAGTACAAAGAAGCGGTGCTAAGAAGACTTTCATCAACTTTATTATTGAGTTGGGAGGTTTGAATGGAAGAAAAGCATTCCCGGAAGATGTTACGGTGGATACGCTGCTAACATTATAATATTTCCACCTTATTGCTGGAATTAAACAAGACTGTGTCATCGCGCAGGCTCCCCCTTGTAAAGGGGGATTTAAGGGGGATGTTCTCTTTGGTACAGTAGAGTATCATAGTAGAGTTACGCAATCTTTCCAAGAGAACATCGCCCTGCCCCCTTTACAAGGGGGAGCCTGCGCGACGATAACCTTCAATAAGAGAAATTAATCTCGCCCCAAAATAAGAATATCACCCCCATTTTAATACAAGTTTATGGAAAAAGAAGAGATAACCACCAATGATTACCTGAAAGGAATTGTCCTAAACCTGCCCGATAGCCCCGGTATTTACCAATACCTAAATGATGAAGGAACCATTATCTACGTTGGAAAGGCAAAAAATTTAAGGCGCAGAGTCTCTTCTTACTTTAACAGAGACCACCCGAACGGGAAAACAAGAGTGCTGGTCAGCAAGATTGCAGACATTCGCTATATTGTAGTAAAGACGGAAGAAGATGCCCTTTTACTGGAGAACAATCTAATCAAACAATACAAGCCGCGCTATAATGTAATGCTGAAGGATGACAAAACCTACCCTTCTATCTGCATCAGCAACGAGTACTTTCCACGTATTTTCAAAACACGTAAAATCATCCGCAACGGCTCGCTTTATTATGGCCCATACAGCCACGTTCCCTCTATGCACGCAGTACTGGAACTGATAAAGAAGTTGTACCCCATCCGCACTTGCAAACTCAATCTTACACCCGAAAATATCCGCGCAGGCAAATTCAACGTATGTTTGGAATACCATATAAAGAACTGCAAAGGTCCCTGTATAGGTTTGCAAACCCACGAAGAATACATGAGAAATATCGGTGAAATCAAGGATATTATAAAGGGAGATACACAAATAGTCAGCGACCTGCTAATGCAGGAAATGAAGGCACTTTCTGCCGAAATGAGATTTGAGGAAGCACAGAAAATAAAAGAAAAATATGACTTGATAGAGAGTTATCGTTCCAAGAGCGAAGTCGTTAATTCCATCATTCATAATGTGGATGTATTCTCCATTGAAACGGAAGAAAATTCAGCCTACATCAACTATCTGCACATCACGAATGGATGCATAAACCAAGCATTCACCTTTGAATATAAGAAGCGTTTGAATGAAACCCGGGAAGAGTTATTGCAACTGGGCATCATTGAAATGCGGGAACGCTATCAAAGTACTTCATCCGAAATCATCATTCCATTCGAACTGGACATGGAGATGAACAACGTCACCTTTACCATTCCTCAAAGAGGCGAGAAAAAGCACTTGCTAGACCTCTCCATCATGAACGTGAAGCAGTATAAGGTAGACCGATTAAAACAGGCAGAAAAGCTAAATCCAGAACAAAGAAGCATGCGACTGATGAAAGAGATACAAGAACAGCTACACATGAAAAAGATGCCGAACCACATTGAATGTTTTGATAACTCCAACATTCAGGGATCGGATGCCGTAGCTGCCTGCGTAGTCTTCAAGACAGCCAAACCAAGCAAAAAGGATTACCGCAAATACATCATCAAAACCGTAACAGGTCCGGATGACTATGCCTCCATGAAAGAGGTGGTCCGCCGCCGTTACAGCCGTATCGTCGAAGAATGCGGCACCCTACCCGACCTCATCATAACCGACGGTGGAAAGGGACAAATGGAGGTTGTAAGAGAGGTGATAGAAGACGAGTTGCACCTGGACATCCCAATCGCCGGACTAGCCAAAGACCGCAAACACCGCACTTCGGAATTGCTTTATGGATTTCCACCGCTAACCATCGGCATAAAACAAGGTACCCCCCTATTCCATCTGCTGGAAAATATCCAAAACGAAGTACACCGTTTTGCCATTACATTCCATCGGGACAAGCGTAGCAAGACCCAGGTAGCATCAGCTCTGGACAACATAAAAGGTATTGGAGGAAAGCGTAAGACTGCCCTGCTGAAAGCCTTTAAGAGCGTCAACCGAATCAAGCAAGCGTCACTGGAAGAAATTGCCGCCGTGGTGGGTGAAGCCGTGGCTAAAAATATCAAAGAAAGTCTGACGGAATAAAAAAGGATTTTCCTACCTTTGCGTGGAGCTGTGCCAAAACTAAACTGCACTATCACTTTGCCGTAGGGGCGGATTGAATCCGCCCTTACGGTGAACTATTTAGTAGTTGCTTCGGAATTTTGACACACCCTCTTATCCAACTAAAAAATAAAGAATAAAAAATATGAGAGTAGTAATTCAAAGAGTGAGCCATGCCTCAGTAACCATAGACGGGGTTTGTAAATCGGCCATCAAAGAAGGATTCATGATACTGGTAGGCATCGAAGAAGCTGATACACAGGAAGATGCCGACTGGTTATGCAAAAAGATAATCGGACTGAGAGTATTCGATGACGAGAATGGCGTAATGAACAAATCCATCTTAGAAGCTAACGGTAACATATTGGTTATCAGCCAATTTACATTACACGCTTCTATCAAGAAAGGGAATCGTCCTTCATATATCCGTGCCGCCAAGCACGATATAGCCGTCCCACTCTACAATTATTTCTGCCAAGAACTGAGCATCGGTTTAGGCAAAGAAGTAGGAACCGGAGAGTTTGGAGCCGATATGAAAGTTGAACTTCTGAACAACGGCCCTGTTACTATATGTATGGATACTAAAAACAAGGAATAATGACACTGGAAGAAGCACAAAAAGAAGTAGACAACTGGATTAAAACGTACGGTGTACGTTACTTCAGCGAGTTGACAAATATGGCCGTTCTGACCGAAGAAGTAGGCGAACTGGCACGTGTCATGTCACGCAAATATGGTGACCAATCCTTCAAAGAAGGCGAAAAATGCAATCTTGCCGATGAAATGGCAGATGTCCTTTGGGTACTCCTTTGCCTGGCAAACCAAACAGGCGTAGACCTGACCGAAGCATTTCGCCAAAACCTGGAAAAGAAAACAAATAGAGACAAAGATAGACATAAAAACAATCCTAAATTATAAAGAATTATGGAACATAATCACGAATGCGGATGTGGCCACGATCATCATGGCCACCATCACGGAGAAGAACCCAGCAAGTATGAAACTGCACTTGCCAAGTATAACACCCACTTGCATGATGAGGACGTAAAAGCAAAAACCGCCCAACTCATCGAAAAGCATGTGGCCGAAAACAATACTTTGGACGTGAAGAAATTCCTATTCCACTGCATTGACCTCACCACTTTGAAGTGTACCGACTCAGATGAAAGCGTCATGAGATTTACCGAGAAAGTAAATGATTTCGTAGACAAGTATCCTGACTTGGACAACGTAGCCGCCATCTGTGTGTACCCCAATATGGCAGAAGTAGTGAATGATACCTTGGAGGCAGACCACGTAAATATAGCCTGCGTATCGGGTAGATTTCCCTCTTCACAGACTTTTATCGAGGTAAAGGTAGCAGAGACTGCCATGGCGCTTCATACAGGAGCAGACGAAATAGATATTGTGATTTCCGTAGGTAAATTCCTGAGTGGCGACTATGAAGGAATGTGCGATGAAATCGAGGAATTAAAGGAAGTATGTGGCAACCATCACTTGAAAGTAATCCTTGAAACCGGAGCGCTGGGCAGTGCTTCCAATATCAAAAAAGCATCCATTTTATCGATGTATTCAGGTGCAGATTTCATCAAGACTTCTACAGGCAAGGAGAATCCTGCCGCCACTCCGGAAGCTGCTTTGGTAATGTGCGAGGCCATCAAGGAATACTACATGGCAACAGGCCGCAAAGTAGGATTCAAACCCGCCGGTGGCATTAATACTGTGAATGATGCCCTCATTTACTACACCATCGTAAAAGAAGTATTGGGAGAAGAATGGCTAACTAATGAATTATTCCGCTTGGGAACCAGCCGTTTGGCAAACCTCCTACTCTCTGAGATTGTAGGTACGGAAACCAAGTTCTTCTAAAAAAAGGAAAGTTACTCGGAATATAAAAAGGAATCCACAAATATCCGATAAACAGGATTTCGACTGATAAAACATCCAAATCTCTCTTTTATAAGGAAGTTTGGATGTTTTTTATATATTTGCAAGACCAAAGCCAGTACTACATAAGACTCTATACCTCTTTAAACATGACACGTATTTGCTGTATACCTCCAAAATACAACTTATCATGTCCCTATTTCTCCACTTTTCATACTATTTATAATGACTAAAACATTTGTAAGCATGGGCAATAATGACTTACTATCAAGGACTATCAGCTACCTAAGATTTCCACTTATGGTAGGTGTTGTATTTATACACTTCAATACGGATGCAGTAAACCCAGATGCAGTAAATCCCAACTGACTGCATTACATCACCAGTCTCTTTAGTTATGTACTTTCCGCCGTTTGTGTACCTTTATTTTTCTTTTTTCCGGATTCCTTTTCTTCTACCATTCAAATTTTAATGCTGATACTTATAAAAAGAAATTAAAAAGCCGTATCCGAACATTGCTCATTCCTTATATTTTATGGAATATCATAGCCTTAATAAATGCTGCTATCAGGCTACTTCCCTGTCTTGCCAAATTATTTCCCAATGCCTACAAACGTCGAATAGACTATTCATTATCAGCTATACTCAATACATTCTGGAACAATCAGGATGGGATGATTATACTACCCAAAGAAGATATAATCAATACCACAGGAGGCAGCATATTCCCCGCAGATGTTCCGATGTGGTATATAAGAGATCTGATGATCGTTATTATCTGCGCTCCCATTCTGTACTGGCTTATCAAAAAGATGAGTTTTTACTTCATTATAGCCTTAGGTTTAGTATGGTACATCGCAGCGCCTTTAGGCTTGGGATATTTGTACCAACTAATTTTCGCTTTGTTATTCTTTTCCTGGGGGCCTTTTACAGCATCAAGCAGATAGACTTCACTACGTTGTTCCAAAAACTTTATTTTGTCCCTATTCTCTATGCTACCATTATATTACTTGATTTGCTGACAGAAGGAAAATCATATAATTGGTACATTCACTCAGCAGGCATCATTCTAGGTATGATTTCGGCTATCAGTATCACAGTTACCCTATTAGAAAGAGGAAAGATCAAAATAAACAGTTTCTTAGTTAATGCAAGCTTTTTCCTTTTTTGCACTACATGTACTATTTATGAAAGAGCTCGGAAAAGCAATATACACCCTTATACATATAGACTCTCCTTACTATTTAATGTTCCTTTATTTCTTTGTTCCTATTGCTACCATTTTTATCTGCTTAGGACTGTACAAAGTATTAAGAAAACACTTCCCGAGATGCATTGCAGTTTTAACAGGAGGAAGATAAAAAAGGACAGACAGTTTCGCCTTGCATTATCGATGAAACTGTCTGTCGTCTTAACCTAGTAATATAAAAAGTCTAATCCGTTCTAATTCTCTAATAATAGAGAATGAATACATCCGAGCGTATTACTTATCTCTTTCAATCACATAATCAATATAAGCAGTCAAGGCATCTTTTACTGCCGAATCAGCAGTGGCAGGAAGTAGAGCCAACGCCCTGTTACGGTAATCAACCATAGCTTGCCGGGCATATTCTATGCCGCCTTTTTCCTTTATATATTCGATGAAACGGGCAATTTCTTCATCCGAAGCATCCAATGACTTGATGCGCAAAGCCAGTCTATGTATCTCCTCGTCACCAAAAGCATTCAGTACATGCAAGGCAGGCAAGGTCAATTTCCCCTCATGCATATCATTTCCGGTCGGCTTACCTATCTCATTCGAAGAATAATAATCAAAAATATCATCCTTTATCTGGAAAGCAATACCAATCATCTCACCAAACAATCGCGCATTTTTCGCCATTTCATCGGAAGCATGAACCGAAATTGCTCCGGCTTCCGCACTGACAGTAAAGAGTGCAGCCGTTTTTTTACGGATCACATCATAATAAACTTCTTCCGAAAACTCGGAAGCATTGATATTCGCCAGCTGAATGATTTCACCTTCCGACAGATTTTGTCCCAGACAAGCTACCAAATCTACAATCGTAATCTCACGTGTCAGTGCCGAATGCTTCAAGCTGGTTGCCAGCATATAGTCACCTACCAGCACAGACACCTTATTATTATAGATAGCATTTACCGAAGACTGCCCACGACGCTTGTCACTTTCATCTACCACATCATCATGTACCAGACTGGCAGTATGAAGCAACTCCAACGAAAGAGCCGCATGAAGCGTAGAATCATTGATTTCACCGAATAACTTGGCGATCAATAACGCCAATAT
>Ga0192242_10068_pt1 | contig 52152 bp, 37 predicted proteins | sample Koala_Koa27_J3_FD_131235 | JGI IMG/M metagenome (GOLD analysis project Ga0192242, IMG submission 131235) | Enriched cells from koala feces incubated with labeled cellulose particles, San Francisco Zoo, California, United States - Koala_Koa2-7_J3 ...
AAAATGAAGGAGACTTTATCGTTTCAGGAGAAAAAATTACTCCTGAGATAGTAAATTTTATGATTACCCACGGTAGAGGGCTACTTTGTGTACCACTCCCACGCTCCCGTTGTGAAAAACTTTGTTTGGCTCCTATGGCTCAAGAGAATACTTCATTATTGGGTACGCCATTTACTATGTCTGTTGATTTAAGAGGATATGGGTGTACCACCGGTGTCTCTGCTTTCGACCGTTCATCTACTATAAAAGCTTTAGTATCAGGGAATATGCTTCCGTCCGAATTTGCTCGTCCCGGACATGTATTTCCTCTGTATGGTGCGGATAATGGTGTATTGGAACGTAATGGGCATACAGAAGCCTTGCTGGATATGACGAGAATGGCTGGTTTGACTGCCGGAGGTGCTCTTGTTGAAATATTGAATGAAGATGGAACTATGGCCCGCCTTCCCCAACTCTGTAAGATTGCTGATAGATTCGGTTTGAAAATCATTTCAATTAAGGATATTCAGGAATATCGTAAAAAACATAACCTCTAAATCTAAGATAATATGGCACTAAATCAAAGAAGAATAAAAATATTGCATATGATCCGTGAGGACGGACATGCTAAAGTACAAGATTTGAGTAGAATATTCAATGTGACTGATGTTACTATTCGTCAGGATTTGGAAGCATTGGAGCAGATGGGGTATGTTCAAAGAGAACATGGAGGTGCCTTTTTGAAAGGAGTAGGTTCTTTTGCTAAAACTGGACAATTGTTTAACCAGACTCATTTGGAAGAAAAGAAGGAGATTGCCCAAAAAGCTATTCGGTTTATTCAGGAAGGTGATAGTATTATACTTGATTCCGGTTCGACTACCACGGAAATAGCTAAACTTCTGATGAATTATAAGAATCTGACAGTTATTACTAATGCTCTGAATATTGCTTTGATATTAGGTGAAAACCATGGTATAAACTTAATTGTAACCGGAGGTGAATTTAAGGCTCCTACTCTTTCCCTGACAGGTAAAATGGCGGCTGATTCATTTAAAGATATACGCGCGAATAAGTTATTTCTTGCTACCGCCGGTATTTCTTCAGATATGAAATTGACTTATCCCAGTCTGAGTGATTTGGTGGTAAAGTCTGCGATGATAGAATCTGCGAGCAAAGTGTATTTGGTGGCTGATTGTTCTAAAATAGGGATTAGTGCCTTTGCCAGTTTAGGTTCTGTTTCTTTAGCGCATGCAATCATTACAGATAGTACGATAACAGAAGAGGATTTTGAAAAGCTAAAAGAACTAGATGTTGAAGTGATTTGATTCAAGCCTTAAAATAAGTAACCTCATATATTAGTGATTGAAGGAATTTTATGGTTCCTCAATCACTATTTTTTTTATTTATCTTTATCCATTTGCATATTATTTTCTTTTGTGACCACTAACATGGGTACAAAACTAATTGTTGACTAGTCCTATTCCATAGAGATGCCTGTGCTCATATTTTGCGAATTCTTATTAATTATATAGAACTATAAGTTAATGTAATGCAAAAATATTTCCTTTTAGTTTTTTTCTTTGTTTTATTGCTTTTGTTTTCTTTTATTTGCGAAAGAAAAAGAAAATAAAGAAAGATAATATGGAGGTTAAAGAGTTAGAATTACAATCGGAAAAAAGTCGTATGCGTTTGATAGAAACCGTGTACAAAGCTAAAGCAGGGCACATTGGTGGTGATCTATCATGTCTTAATGTTCTGACAGCCCTTTATTTTGATATCATGCATGTTTGGCCGGATAAACCAAAAGAATCGAAAAGAGATCGTTTCGTTATGAGTAAGGGACATTGTGTAGAGGCTTTATATGTGACTCTCGAAGCAAAAGGTTTTATTTCCCGTAAGATAACAGATACTTTGGGAGAGTTTGGGTCTATTTTATCAGGTCATCCCATAATTAAGGTTCCGGGTATTGAAGTAAACACTGGAGCATTGGGACACGGATTGTCTGTTGGAGTAGGTATGTCAATTGCTGCCAAAATGGATGCTGCTGATTACAAAACATTTGTATTAATGGGAGATGGTGAGCAAGGCGAAGGATCTATTTATGAGGCTGCCATGGCTGGTAACCAATATAAATTGGATAATTTAGTTGCTATTATAGACCGTAACCGCTTGCAAATCAGTGGTACTACAGAGGAGGTTATGTCGTTGGAAAGTATTTGTGACCGATGGACAGCCTTTGGTTGGGATGTGATAGAAATGAATGGAGATGATATGGCAGATATAGTGAAAACTTTTAAATCTATTGATTATACTAATCAAAAGCCTCATCTGGTTATTTCTCATACTACAAAAGGGAAAGGTGTTTCTTATATGGAAGGAGTTGCTAAATGGCATCATGGAGTACCTACGGCCGAGCAATATGATGAAGCCATTCGTGAAATATCCGGAAGAATAGAAAAAATTGAAAAAGACTACAATGGCAAATAATATGATAGCATGCAAAAAGAGCTTTACGGACACATTACTGGAATTAGCTCGTTTAGATAAAGATATAGTGGCAGTAACAACAGATGCCAGAGGTTCTGTTACATTGGGTGATTTTGCAAAAGAATTGCCGGAACAGTTTGTGGAATGTGGAATTGCGGAGCAAGATGCTGTAGGCATCTCAGCAGGTTTGGCGCATAGTGGAAAAAAGTCTTTGTATGTGGCCCGGCTTGTTTCTATGTTGCTCGCAGTTTGGAGCAGGTAAAAGTGGATTTGGCTTATAGCCGGAATAATGTGAAGATATTAGGAGTTAGCGGCGGGGTTGCATACGGAGCATTGGGAGCAACTCATCATAGCTTGCATGATATTGCTGTTCTGAGAACCTTTCCCGGAATGAATATCATCCTTCCTTGCGATGCTCGTCAGACACGTAAATTAGTAAAGCTTTTGGTGGATTACCCGGAACCTGTATATGTACGGGTAGGAAGGGCTGCCGTACCGGATGTTTATGATAATGAAAATTTTGAATTCACGCTGGGAAAAGCAAATATGTTATTGGATGGAACGGGCTTGACTATTATGGCAGCAGGTGAAACCGTTTATCATGCATATCAAGCTGGTTTGATGTTGCGGGAAAAAGGTATAAGGGTGCGGGTCTTGGATATGGCTTCTATCAAACCTGTTGATAAAGAAGTCATAAAGAAAGCCGCCAAAGAAACCGGGCGCATCATTACAGTAGAAGAACATAGCCAATTTGGCGGACTGGGTGGAATAGTGGTAGAAACACTGTCTGAAAATCCCGTTCCTGTTCGGATTATCGGAATACCGGATGAGGATGTTGTGCATGGAAAATCTGGTGAGATTTTTGCCCATTACGGTCTGGACAAAGAGGGTATCTGTAAAGCTGCTCTTGATTTTATACAAAAATAAAAACGCCATCTTAAATCTGATAGTATGATAAACAGGGTTATTGCAATAGACCAAAGTACTTCTGCAACAAAAGCAATGCTGTTCTCTGAAAAATGTGAATTGCTGCATAGAGTGAATGTAGAGTATCAGCAATACTATCCACAAATAGGGTGGGTAGAGCATGATGCGGAAGAAATCTATCGAAATACAATAGAAGCTATACGATGTTTGCTGAAAGAAGAAGATCTAAATGCGGGAAGCGTTTCATATTCTCTTGCAATTACCAACCAACGTGAAACAGTAGTTGTATGGAATAAGCAAACCGGCAAACCGGTTTATCACGCAGTGGTGTGGCAATGCCAGCGAGGCGCGGCTATTTGTAAGGAATTGAAAGAGAAAGGTTACAGTCAATTGGTACAGGAAAGAAGCGGGTTATTAATTGACCCTTATTTTTCGGCTAGCGATGCAAAATGGATACTTGATAATGTGCAAGGTGCCCGTGAATTGGCTGAGAAAGGTGATTTATTAATGGGGACGATTGACTCGTGGCTGATTTGGAAACTAACAGAAGGCAGAAATCATCTCACTGATTATACCAATGCATCACGCACTATGCTTTTCAATATTCATACATTGGATTGGGATGAAGAATTGTTGAACCTGTTTACCATTCCTCGCGCTATGCTACCAAAGGCTCTGCCTTGTGATTCTGTTTTCGGAGAAACAACAATAGAACATTTATTTGAATTTCCGATAGAAATTGCCGGTGTATTGGGTGATTCGCACGGAGCTTTAACCGGACAGATGTGTTTTGAGGCCGGTATGGGGAAAGTGACTTATGGAACGGGGTCTTCTGTGATGGTTAATATTGGCGAAGCTGCGATTGCTGCTTCAGAAGGATTAGTTACTTCGGTAGGTTTTGCTGCTTTGGGAAAGGTTTATTATGCTTTTGAGGGAAATATTCATTGTACCGGAGCCACCCTCAAGTGGATAGTAGAGAAACTGGGACTTGTGGATTCATTCAATCAGATAGAGACATTGGCTACTTCGGTCAAAGACAATGATGGAGTTTATTTGGTTCCCGCTTTTACCGGTTTGGGAGCTCCCTGGTGGAAACCCGAAGTAAAAGCGGCTATTTGGGGAATGACATTAAATACAGGAAAAGCACATGTGTTGCGCGCCGGGTTGGAATCAATTGCTTATCAAGTGAAAGATCTGATAGCTATGATGACTACACAGGCTGGTATCCATTTGAAGGGGGTGCGGGTTGACGGAGGTTCCACTCGGAATCAATTCCTGATGCAATTTCAGGCTGATATGCTTCAAACGGTTATCAATCGTTCGGAAATAGAAGAAGCCTCAGCTTTGGGAGCCATTGTGATGAATGGATTTGCTCGTAAAAGATGGGCTACTTTTCAGGAAGCGTCTGCTATGCGTACAGTTGATAACTGTATTACTCCTTGTATGGAAAAAGAAGAAGTGGAATATCTAAATGACGGATGGCATAAAGCTGTTAAAAAGGTAATAGGATGAACTAACTGAAATATCGTAACTTTTAATACCATTAAAAATGAAAAACAAGAAGAAAATGTGTTTTGGTGTTATCATTGGAACACGCGCTTATTTTAACTCGGAATTGGCAAGAGACGTTCGTAAACAATTGTTAGAGACACTGACCAAAGAAGGCTATGACTATGTCATTCTTCCTGAGGATGCCACTCCTACAGGCAGTAGCAGTATCGAAACCCGTGAAGATGGCTTAAAATGCGCCAAATTGTTCCGTGAAAATCGTGATCGTATTGATGGAATTATTGTGTCTTTGCCCAACTTCGGCTTTGAAATCGGCATCATTAATGCTATCAGTGTAGCCGATCTGCATGTTCCTGTTCTGGTTCAGGCTTGTGATGACGAGAATGATAAAGTCGATTTGGATAGCCGCCGGGATGCATTCTGTGGAAAGATTTCCGTATGTAACAATTTGTATCAGTATGGCATTCCTTTCACAGATACTACGCTTCATACCTATTCTATTTATTCGGATTTGCTGGCTGCCGATATTAATAAGTTTGCTGCTATCTGTCGTGTTGTCAATGGGCTTAGTCATGCACGTATCGGTGCGATTGGAACTCGCCCGGCTGGTTTCCAGACAGTTCGTGCCAGTGAGAAATTGTTGCAGGCTTCAGGCATCACAGTGATTCCGGTTGACTTGTCTGAGATTTTGGCTGCTGCCCATAAGATTGAAGATGCGGATGAAGCACTACAAGCTAAATTGAAAGAGATCAGACAGTATGCTACTGTTCCGGAACAATATAGTGATAGACTGATGTTGCAAGCTAAGTTTGGTGTAGCTGTAGAAAGATGGATGGAAGCCAATGAGATAGATGCTGTAGCCATTCAGTGCTGGGATTCATTGGAACAAAACTATGGCTGTGCCGCCTGTGTGACCATGAGTATGTTGAGTGAAAAACTCATTCCTGCTGCTTGTGAAGTTGATATTGCCGGCGTCGTATCCATGTATGCCTTGACTTTGGCTTCCGGTCGTCCGTCGGCGTTGCTTGACTGGAACAATAACTTTACCGAAGACCGTAATAAGTGTGTATGTACACATTGTGGTAACTTCCCGAAATCTTTTGTCATGAATGATCTAAAGTTGGGAACTTTGGGCGTATTGGGCAGAACATTAGGTAAAGTGCATACTTTTGGCGCCGTATACGGTAAAGTAAAACAAGGAGATTTTACGTTCTTCCGCATCTCTACAGATGATACCAAGGGCTGCATCAAGTCTTACTTAGGTAAAGGTGACCTGACGGATGACCCGTATGGAATGGATGGTTGTATAGCAGTAACTAAAGTAAATAATCTGCAACCGCTTATGAAATATATCTGCAAGAATAGATTTGAGCACCACGTGGCGATGTGCCGTGGCGATGTGAAAGACATTCTGGCAGAAGCTATTGAAACTTATCTAAACTGGAATATCTATATTCACGAATAATATCAATGAAATATGATATTAGTAGATAATTACTTTTTGGCAATCCTCTGCTGTGTTATTTGCTGCGCCTGCTGGGGTTCTTGGGCAAATACACAGAAGATGGTCGCCGCTAAGAAATGGAGCTTTGAACTGTTTTATTGGGATCTGACCGTTGGTTTGTTCCTTACAGCTCTATTGGGAGCGGTGACTTTGGGCAGTATGGGAAGTGAAGGCCGTACCTTTTTCCAGGATTTGGCAGTCATGGACTGGTCTAGCATTCAATATGCATTCTTGGGTGGTGTTGTTTGGAACTTCGGTAACATATTTCTAACCGCAGCTATTGCTGTAGCCGGAATGTCAGTAGGTTTTCCCATCGGTGGCGGATTGGCTTGGATTGGTGGTATTGTATTCAATTATTTGTTGATATCTCTTGCCGGTCAGACCTATCAGGGAAACCAAATCTTGTTATGGAGTGGGGTATTAGTCATTATTGTAGCCATTCTGATTTGTGGAAAAGCTTATGGAAAGTTATCTTCCGGTAAGGCTTCCACTCCCAAGAAGGGTATCTTACTGGCTATTATGGCAGGCATTGCTATCATGTTCTTTTACGGATTGGTAGTGAAATCTCTTGATCCTCAGTATGTGACCGGAGGAACCGGGACCTTGACTCCTTATACAGGCGTATTCTTCTTTGCGGTAGGTATATTGGTTAGCACACCTATATTCAATACTTTTGCCATGAAACATCCGGTAGAAGGAAAAGTTGTGACCATGAAAGATTACTTTGCCGGTGATGCAAAGACTCATCTCACAGGCATGTTGGGAGGTTTTATTTGGATGGGTGGTATGGTGATTAGTTTTATGGGAGCCGGAGCAGCTAATCCGGCTATATCTTATGCACTCAGCAATGCAGCTCCTGTTGTTGCTATAATATGGGGTGTATTTGTATGGAAGGAATTTAAAGATGCTCCTCAAGGTACCAATAAACTGATTGCGGCTATATTTGCCTTGTTCATTATCGGATTAATAAGCATTACTTTGTCAAACTAAGATTTGAATGAAGAAAAACTATAAAATAGGGCTTGTGATGAAATCATTGCAAGCCGATTTTTTTTAAAGTAATGAAAGAAGGGGCCATCCGATATGCCGCCTCTCTTCCATTTTTGGATTTGGTTTGTGTGGGAACAGCCACACAGACAGAGATTACGGAGCAGATTAATCTGGTAAATTCTTTGATTAATCAGCAAGTCGATGCCATTGTATTGGTACCTATAGATTCTAAGGCATTAGTTCCGTCTGTAGTTGAGGCTGTCAGGAAAGGAATACCTGTAATTAATATTGATATCCGGTTGGATTCCGACCTGTTGAAGCAGGCTGGGGTGGAAGTTACATTTGTGGGACCGGATAACTTTGCTGCCGCTTATGAGATGGGTAAATTGCTGAGTGCACGGTTGCAACCCGAAGATGAAGTTGCTATTATTGAAGGATTGACCGTAGCCGATAATGCACAGCAACGCAAAAGCGGTTTTATAAAATCCATAGAAGAAAAAGGATTAAGATTGATAGCATCGGAACCTGCTGACTGGGAAACGGCGAAAGCTGTTGAAGTCTTTCAGAATTTATGGGTACAACATTCCGATTTGAAAGCCGTATATTGCAGCAATGATGCAATGGCATTGGGCGTTCTTCGGTTGATGCAGGAAAAAGATCAATATCTTCCGGTAGTGGGATTTGATAATGATGCTGTGATGAAAGATTTTCTCTCTACCGGAAGGTTGGTTGCTACGGCTGATATTTTCAGCTCACAGATGGCAGTTCGAGGCATCGAATTTGCGTTAAATGTATTGGAAGGAAAAATGGAGAATAGGGGAATCCACCCTACTCCTTATGCTATAGTAGAAAAGTAATAAGCTATGGTTTTCTTCCATGCCTGCTTCTTAATATTGCTGGTAATGAGCAATATTAAGAAGTATTCTTTTTACGAATGAAATATTTAATGTAATTTTGTGGCTCAAAATAAATTAAATAGAATCATTATGGCAGCAAAACCAGGTATTCCCAAAGGAACGAGAGATTTTTCGCCGGTAGAAATGGCGAAACGTAACTATATATTCAATACGATTCGTGACGTATTCCATCTTTTCGGCTATCAGCAGATTGAAACTCCTTCTATGGAGAACCTTTCCACATTGATGGGAAAGTATGGTGATGAAGGCGATAAACTGTTGTTCAAGATACAGAACTCCGGAGATTACTTCAGTGGCATTACAGACGAAGAACTGTTGAGCCGCAATGCGGTGAAACTGGCAAGCAAGTTCTGTGAGAAAGGTTTGCGTTATGACCTAACTGTGCCGTTCGCCCGCTACGTGGTGATGCATCGCGATGAAATCAGTTTCCCTTTCAAGCGTTATCAAATTCAACCCGTTTGGCGTGCAGACCGTCCCCAGAAAGGACGTTACCGCGAGTTTTATCAGTGTGATGCCGATGTGGTGGGTAGCAACTCCCTGCTGAATGAAGTGGAATTGGTGCAGATGATTGACCGTGTATTCGGTAAGTTCGGTGTACGCGTCTCTATTAAAATCAATAATCGTAAGATCCTGACCGGTATTGCCGAAATCATCGGTGAAGCCGATAAGATAGTAGATATAACCGTTGCTATCGACAAACTGGATAAGATTGGTCTTGAGAATGTGAATGCAGAATTGGCGTCAAAAGGTATTTCTCAGGAAGCAATAGACAAGTTGCAACCCATTATTTTGTTAAGCGGTAGCAATGAAGAAAAACTGGAAACATTGAAAACTGTCCTCTCTGCCAGTGAAACAGGTATGAAGGGAGTGGAAGAAAGTGAATTTATCCTGAATACCGTTGCCTCACTCGGTGTAAAGAGTGAAGTGGAACTGGACTTGACCTTGGCTCGTGGCTTGAATTACTACACAGGCGCTATCTTTGAGGTGAAAGCGCTAGATGTTCAGATTGGTAGCATCAGCGGTGGTGGCCGTTATGATAACTTGACCGGGGTATTCGGCATGGATGGTATGTCCGGTGTAGGTATCTCTTTTGGCGCCGATCGTATTTTTGATGTGCTGAACCAATTAGACCTGTATCCCAAGGAAGCTGTGAATGGAACGGAATTGCTGTTCGTGAACTTTGGTGATAAGGAGGCTGCTTATTGCCTGCCTATTCTGGCGAAGGTTCGTGAAGCCGGTGTTCGTGCCGAAATTTATCCGGATGCTGCAAAGATGAAGAAGCAGATGGGATATGCCAATGACAAGCAGATTCCTTTTGTAGCGATTGTGGGTGAGAATGAGATGAATGAAGGTAAGTTGACTTTGAAGAATATGACTACGGGTGAACAATCACTCGTTACTCCGGATGAGTTGCTGGAGGTGATGAAAGCGTAGTTATACCTTATATATAAAGAAAAAGATCTCAAAAAGTAATTATAGCTCTCGTCCACCGTAGGGGCGGGGTTTGCCCGCCCGAAAACGGTTCGCTTTATGTATTCGGGCGGGCAAACCCCGCCCCTACGGTAAATGTTAATGGAGATGTCCCTTTACTTTGTATCCATAAACAAATCTTCCTTGCTCCTGTTGTGGCAAGAAGAGCCGCGAAAGCGGAATGATTAAAACTCAAACAGAATGGATACAGAAAAATTAAAGAACAAAGAAACGGACTCCTTCTCCGCCAGCCCCATGAATCTGGCAGAATTGATAACCTCCGTTATCCTGCTACTGAAACAGGAAAAGAAACGCCCTGCAGTGCATACTTACACTGCCACCCTACACTCGTATGTGACTTTTGCAGAAGAAAAAGGCTTCCCTCTCACCCTGACGGAAGTATTCACTGCCGGACGACTGAAGGAATATGAAGAGTACCTGCGAGACCACTCGCTGGCATGGAACACCGTCTCCACCTACATGCGTACCTTGCGGGCGGTGTACCGCCGTATCCTTCCCGCAGGACATCCCGAACACAATCCCCTTCTGTTCAAAGATGTGCATACCAAGGTGGAATCACTCACGAAACGCGCACTGACGGAAGAAGACATGAACAAGGTGATAAGCAGTGCGAACAGCAACACACTCCCCGTATCCCTGCACCGTGCACTTGCCTATTTCTCCTTGCTGTTCCAACTACGGGGAATGCCTTTCATAGACCTCTGCCACCTGCAAAAGAAAGACCTGCAACGTGATGCACAAGGAAACTATATCCTGACCTACTGCCGCCACAAGACAGGGAAACAGATGCGGGTACAAGTACCCCGGGAGGCAGTGGAACTGCTGAAAACCTGCCGGAGCAAAGACCCCGATTCCATCTATTTATTCCCCATACTGGAAAACAGGTCAAAAAAGAAACGGGGAAATGGACAGGAGGACGAGCTAAAGAATAACACTCCGGCAGATCCGCAAAAGACAACAGACAACGATGACGTTTACCACTATTACCAACGCGCCTTAGGTCAGTTCAACAAGGCACTGGCAAGCCTCGCCGCCCTTCTGCTGCCTCCGGGGATGAAACTAAGTTCCTACACCGCGCGCCATTCATGGGCTACCATTGCTTACCACAAAGGCGTACCTATCGGCATCATATCCAAGGCACTGGGACATTCCTCCATCCGCGTGACGGAGAACTACCTGAAACCCTTCTCCGATGAAGAAGTGGATAAAGTGAATGAAGATATGATAACAGGAATAGTAAGGCAACGGGTAGCAAATTATCCTTTTACCGGTCTGTAAAAGAGATGGGGAACAGGCCGGAAATTACTTACCAAGTAACGCACAAGCCGATTCGCAAAAGTGACCTTTTTTTACAAATACACAAATAAAATAGAATATATTTATTGAAAACCTTTAATTTTTTACGCTGATAAGACACAAATTCCTGCAAATCTACATATGAACCAGAATCCGGGTACCGCAGATACACGGATATAGCATCCATCTTTACATCATAAAAACGGACTACTCATTTTTTGTATGTATCCCGTCAGCAAACGTGCGTTTGGAAGCTGAAACGATGCATACGGAAACACTTTTCCGCCATGCACGGGAGGGGTACGGGCGTTACTTGGTAAGTAACGCTCCAAAAAAGCCCCGGGGAATAGTACTGATGTCGAATTTATAATAACCAACATTTAATTGATAACTCTATGAAAAGCAAATCTCATCCCAAAGGGAACTTACCCATGCATTTACATGCCTACAAACCCTGTTGCATTCCCTTGGAAGGAACACCCGGACATATTTGAAAAATATAAACCTTTAGCAATATCCGAAAATAGAATCCAACTAACATATATGTTTAACAAAAAAATCCAAAAACAAATGAGAAAAACAAAGCATCACGCCCTGCTGCTCATAGTAGCATTGGCCATGTTCGGTTGCGGAGACGACTATGACGACACCGCACTGAAGAACGACATCAGCGACCTGAAATCGCGAGTGGAAAAACTGGAAAGCTGGTGCAGCACCGCCAACACGCAAATCAGCGCCTTGCAAGGACTGGTATCGGCATTGCAAGAGAATGACTACGTGACGGGAGTAACCCCCATCATGGAAGGAGCCAAGGAAGCGGGTTACACCATCACCTTTGCCAAGGCAAAGCCCATCACCATCCTGAACGGAAAAGACGGTGAAAGAGGAACGGACGGAATCACCCCCATCATCGGAGTGAAGCAGGACACCGACGGAGTGTACTACTGGACTGTAAAGACAGGCGAAGCTGACTCCGTATGGCTGACCGATGCCGAAGGAAAGAAAATCAACGCAGCCGGACAAAATGGAGAGGCCGGAGAAGCCGGACACACCCCTGTTATCAGCGTGGAAACCAGCGATGGCAAACTCTACTGGAAAGTAGATGGCAAATGGTTGCTGGATGAAAAAGGCAACAAAGTACCTGCCACAGGTGAAAAGGGAGCAACCGGAGCAACAGGCTCCACTGGTTCAAAAGGCGACCAAGGAGACTCCATCTTTAAGAAAGTAGACAATGATGAGAAAAAAGACTATGTGATATTCATCCTTGCCGACGGAACGGAAATCAGACTGATGCGTGCACTGGATGTAACCATCGGTATTAAGGACGTAAAGGATGAAATGATCGTCACCCCCACCGACAAGGAAGCCGGTGGCAAGGAAACAGAACTGGTATTCTCAGCAGACGACTACAAGGCCATAACAGCCGAAATCAAGAGCAAGCAGGGTACAGACACAGACATCGTTACCCGTGCGACAACAGAGGGGCCTGAACTATGGAAAGTAGAACTGACCGAGCCCGTAATAAAAGATGACAAAGTAATAACTCCGGGAAAAGTGAAAATTATCCCATACAAAGATGCAAAAGAAGGCGATAAAGCTATCCTCACACTTTCTATCATCGACAGCCAGAACATTGAGCATACCACCGTCATCATCATCACCTATACAAGCAAAGTACTTGTAACCGGTGTAATATTGGACAAACCTACGCTCAACCTAGAAGTAGGAGATAACCAGGAACTCATCCCCACCATTACCCCGGCTGAGGCAAGTAATAAGGAAGTGACTTGGAAAAGCAGTGACGAAACCATAGTAACCGTATCGGACAAGGGTAAAGTAAAATGCTTGAAGGCCGGAACAGCCACCATCACCGCCACCACCGTGGACGGAGGCTTCACCGCTACTTGTGCAGTTACCATAACCAACGTTGCCGTAGAGGGAGTAGCCTTCGATCCGGAAACTGCCACTGTTTCCGTGGATGCCACAACAACGCTGAAACCCGTCTTCACCCCACAGAATGCCACGGACAAGACCGGAACATGGAAAAGCAGTGATGAGACGAAAGCCACCGTCAGCGATGCAGGCGTAGTAACCGGCGTAGCAGAAGGAACTGCTACTATAACTTTTACTTCCACTGATGGAGCAAAGATAGCCACCTGTGCGGTGACCGTAAATGCCGCCCCGGCAGGCTATGCTTGGTATCGCGACCCGACAGACAAAGACAAGAAAATCTATACCATCAGCACGGCAGACGATTTCATCGAATTTGCCAAACTGGTGAACAAGGATTCCACTCTTCCTAATGAATTAAACACTGGTGATGACTTCAGTGGTAAAACCGTGAAACTGTCTACATCTATTGATTTAGGTAATCAAACAGCTTGGCAGCCGGTAGGTATTGGAGATGGCCGATATTATTTTAAAGGTACTTTCGACGGTGGGAATAACACAATAACCGGAACTCTGACAGCACCTTCCACGGCAGAAGGTTTTGGCATCTTCGGATTTGTAGATGGCGGAGAAATCAAAAACCTCAACTTTGGGGGAACAATGGATATATCTGCCATGTCTCAGGCGAATCAATTTGTAGGCGTTATCGTCGGAACTATAAGCTCTGGAACAATTATCAATTGTAGCAATACGGCCAATTTAACGAATACAAGCGTGATACTTTATATAGGTGGAATAGCTGGTAGCACTTCCGGTAGTAAAGTTATAGCCTGTGTAAACCAAGGAAATATAGAAGGAAAAGACGGCGGCGTGGGCGGAATCGCAGGATCAGGCGAAGGAGCAATAACAATAGTCGGATGCATCAATAAAGGAAACAAAATAGCAACTACTGATGGGACTACCGGAGGTATTGTCGGCATTGGCAATCCCATATCTTGCTGGAGTACTGCAACATCTGTTAGCGGGAGCAGTACCAGCGGTAGGTATGGAGCCATTGTAGGTCTTATATTCGGAAAATCAAATAGTTGCTATTGGAAGGCGATAAGCAATGTTTCTGGATACGGTGAACTCTTTACTAGTAGCGATGCCGCTACTGACTATGCTTCCTTCACTGGTGATGCTCCTTCTGCAGAGCAAATCACCAAGATGAACACAGCTTGGACAACAGCGGACGCTGACCGGAAATACCAGTTCAACGCCACCACCGGAAAAATAGAAGCTATACCGGCACAATAAAACTCTCTTGCCTCATCGGATATGCTATCCGATGCCCAAGCAATGCCCGCAACAGTATCCGGGCACTTTGACACCCCGCCGGGAGCTCCCGTGAAGCCTTCCGAAGCCTCGGAAACCTCTAAAGGAGCTCCGGCGGAACCTTCCGGGTAGCCGGATACCCTCAAAAGAACTCCTGTGGAATCTTCCGGACACCCGGAAGCCTCCACGGGAGCTCTATTACTAACAGATGTGAACCGGAAGGCAGTAAATAAGCTCCATTACTAACGAATGTGAATAAAACAAGTATAAACCTGTCCCGAAAGGAACATAAAACAAAAAAGATTATGGCTATAAAAATCAAAAACTTAGGAACAACATCACTCACCATCGCCGCACACGCCAAATTCCACGGCGAAGTCATCGCACTCATCAACGCCGCCACCGAAATTCTTCACCTTGAAGCAATTCACCCTCAATACCTCGCCGCCATCACCGCCGAAGACGAAGTGGTGAACCGTCCCGGCGTCTATGCCGAAACCAAGCAGATGCAAACCGCCGACCACAACCGCGACATGGGTATCTCGCTTACCTTCAACCTGACCGATGCCTACCTGCGCAGCCCCCTCACGGCACAATCTGCCGCAGCCGAACAGGTGAGCGTTGCCATCAACCCGTACCGCAACATACAGAGCCACGAAATGAACCGTGAGACACAGGAGTTGGAAGGACTCATTACCACCCTCTCCGACAAGTCCCTTGCCGAGCCTCTTAAAACCCTGGGCATGAGTGGTATTCCCGAAATGCTTACTTCCCTCAATGCTGACTTTACCGCCGCCATCAAGGCGCGCGATGCCGAAGCCCTTAACCGTCAACCCATAAAAGAGGCTGATACGCATCAGCTTCGCAATGCTACCGATACTCTCTATCATCAAGTAGTAGACACTGTCAATGCGTATGCATTGATTCAGCCTGCCAAGGAGATTGATGCCTTTGTGCAACAAATGAACGTGTTGGTGGATAAGTATAAGAATGTGATTGCCAATCAGGGAAAAAGAAGGAGTGAAGCATCTGCGGCACTGTCGAAGGCCTAATAATTGATAGAAGAATATGGCTTTTCAGTAACGCTTCCATCCACTGTAGGGGCGGAATATTTTCCGCCCGATAACATGAACGAAAGCAATAAAAGCATCTTTGTATGCCATCGGGCGGAAAATATTCCGCCCCTATGGTAAATGTTAACGATATATTCTCTTATAGATGTCGTTCCGGATATAAATCTTCCCACCACTCCGGACTATCCTGCAACCAGCGTGCAAACCATGCCATGATGGTATTTTGCCATAGCACCCGTTTAGGATAATCGGCAATGAAATGATTCTCACCGTCTACCGTCACAAATTCCACTGCCTTGCCTAATATCTTTAAGGCATTGAACAACTGAATACTTTCACCGATAGGCACATTGGTGTCTACCGTTCCGTGTAGTAACAACAATGGAGTATTGATCTTATCCGCATTGAACAAAGAACCTTGTTTAGTAAACAGTTCGGGATTCTTCCAAGGATAACTGTCGGCAGCAGCTACGGCATTATAGCTATATCCCCAATATCCTTCTCCCCAGTAACTGGTCACATTACTGATACCGGCATGTGAAACGGCGGCGGCGAAAAGATCCGTCTGAGTTTGCAAATACTGAGTCATAAAGCCGCCATAAGAAGCACCCAGACAACCTATTTTCTTATCATTTACAAACGAATGCTCTTTACAGAATTGCTTGGTCCCTTCAATAATATCATCAGCTGTCCTTTTTCCCCAGGCATTGACGTGGCGGGCAGAGAACTCCTGACCGTAACCAATCGTTCCGCTGGGATTGATAATATACACCACATAGTTGCGTGAGGCAAATAACTGGGCGCAATACGGATTACTGATTCCACGCTCTGTAGGAGTAGTACCACCATAATAATATACGATAAGCGGATACTTCTTGTTCGGATCAAAATCGGGGGGCAGACACATGATGCCTTGTATTTCGGTTCCGTCCGAAGCCGTAAAGTTCCACGGTTCTGTATTGCCCAGTTGTATTTCGTCCAAAGTCTGTTTCAACGGGTCGGCAAGCAGGCGCGAAGTCTTTTTCTTCATGTCATATAGGTAAGCCACTCCGGCATTATGATTGCTCTGTCCTATGTAAGCAGCGATTTCCGGATTATTCTCTGACAGGGCAAAGGCACTGGTTACGTCCGTCTCCAGATTCAGCTTCTCGAATTGTTTCGTCTTGGGAGAGTAGCGGTAGATATTTCTACAATCCTTATCATTGGTATTGAAATAGATGCAACCATCACCGCTATTCCATTGCAACGGAGATACGGTAGGATTGAAATCCTTAGTGATCGGTTCTATCTGGCGTGTAGCCAAGTCCATAATAAAAGCCTGAGTGTCGAAATCATTAGCAATAGGCTGATTGCCACAGTTCTTGCCAATGCCGCCGAAGGCTTCGGGGCTTCCGGTGAGGAGCAACTTCTTTCCATCGGGAGAATAGCTGGCACTACCCATAAAACGGTCATTGATAAACAGCGTGTCTATAGCCAATGTTTCCAGATTGACTTGATAGAGCGCACTCAACGAGAAAGGACGCTCAGTAATGTTTTCTTTGGAAGTGCTATATAGCATATACTTGCCATCCGGCGAAATATCATTAAGATAAGTGCTATGATTGCCGAAAGTCAGCCGTTCGGACACTCCTGTTGCGGGATTGTACTTGGCAAGGAAACTGCGGCTGCGAGAACCCGGAATACGGCCTGCCGGACTGACGATACGTTTCAACGGGCCTTCCTCTTTGATACCTTCGTCCGACGGATAATAAATCAAGTAATCCTCATTGGGCGACCAGGTGAAACCTTCTTCGGGAATACCTTTCAAGATGGTTTCCTCTTTCAGTGTAGCCGGATCCAGCGTTACGACATCATTCCCTTCGGCTGCCTGCACGGTGTAGTATAGCTTGTTGCTTTTCGGCATCCAGCGCATACCATCCTTGGCATTTGCCAGAATGACCTTTCCGGTTTTCAATTCGGACAAGGTGCAATAGATATAGGAACGTTTCAAAGAATGATTGTTCCAGTAACGGGTGAGCAGGTATTTCCCATCCGGCGAGATGGAAACTCCGATAACGCGATTTCCATATACGGTGTTTGGAAGGGCGAAACGCTTCTTCTGCTCGGGAGAGATATAGCAAGCTACTTCCTTGAACTTATCATCTTTAATAAATTCGCATTTCAGGGTTGGCAGGGCTTTATCATCTTCTTTGGACAATAACTTGATAGTGATTTCATAATCGGCTTCCGGTTCCAGACGCAAAGCAATTTCGCGCGTGGACGCTGTCGAAATGCTGTCCTCTGCACCCTCTTTTACCATTTTGGAAGTCCCGTTTACAAAAACTTCCCAACGGGCAGGAGAGGTAACTTTCAGTTTCCCTTTCAGAAAACGTGCCGCACGCAGCCGGGTGTTCAGCAGATAGAGTTGATTGTCTTTCTCGGCTTTACTCAGAGATAGCGTACCGGCAGTGTCTGTGCTTAGTATTTGTACCGGGGCATTGGATAAATCCAGCACTACCGGGGTCTGTAATAGGTTCTTGTCAGAGTACTTCTCTCCTTTTGGGCTGATGGTGTCGTTCATAATGGGCGTGCGCACAGTGATGGCATCACGCACCTTGTACTGCATCAGCTTTTCTTGAGCTTGGATGCTCAGGCTTGCTCCTATGGTCAGAAGGGCAAGGATGGTTGTTCTTTTTTTCATGGTATTCATTCTCGGTATTTTTGTTAGTAAACTATTTTATCTAATATGCCGTTCAGGTGGGCAATGGCTACTCCATAATTGGTCATGGGCACCTGTTGATGGCGGGCACGGTCAATGCGGCTTAGTACATATTTGCGATTAAACATACAGGCTCCGCAATGAATAATCAAATCATACGGTGCCAAGTTATTAGGGAAATCGGTTCCTGCCACGATGTCTATTTGTAGTTCTTCACCTACTTTCTTGCGTAGCAGCCGGGGAAGTTTCACTCTTCCTATATCTTCCGATAGCGGTGCATGGGTGCAGGCTTCGGCTATCAGTACACGTGATTGCGGGGTAAGCCGGTCTATGGCTGAGTCTCCTTCTATATAATAAGGTATATCGCCTTTGTATCCTGCCATCAATACGGAGAAAGAGGTGAGCAGGCTTTCCTCAGGTTTTTGTTGGTAGACGGTGTGGAATACTTGCGAGTCGGTAATGATCAGCTGGGGCGGACGGGCAAGTGCTTGCAAGGTTGCGGCCATTTGGTCGGTGGTACAGCTCATTACCAGGCATTTCTTGTCCAGCAATTCACGCAAGGTTTGTACTTGGGGGAGGATTAACCGTCCTTTGGGCGCTTGTAGGTCTTGGGGCATTACTAAGAGGACAAGGTCGCCTTCGCTCACTAAATCTCCTGTGATGGTTTGTTGGTCGAAGTCTTCGGGCAGCTTTTCCAAGATGGCTTGGTGGATTTGCTTGATTCCTTCTCCTGTTTTGGCGCTGACAATCAGTGGGCTTTGGGCGCAATTCTCTTTTATGCGGGCGGCTAATGCCGGTGCATCTGTCCCCTGTATATCGGCTTTATTCAGAATCAGGATGATGGGGATATTCTTTTCTTTTAATTGTTTTATCCATTGTTTTTCGTCTTCAAAGTCACCATCCTCACATAGTAGCAGGGTGATGTCCGTCCGTTCTATGGCTTTCAGGGTGCGGGCGATGCGCAGTTCTCCCAATTCGCCTTCGTCGTCAAATCCCGGAGTGTCGATAAAGACGCAAGGGCCAATGCCGTGTATTTCCATCGCTTTGCTCACGGGGTCGGTGGTTGTGCCGGGGATGTTCGATACAAGGGCGGTGTCTTGTCCCGTCAATGCATTGATTAAAGAGGATTTGCCGCTGTTGCGTCGCCCGAAGAGGGCGATGTGGAGGCGATTGGCGTTTGGGGTGTTGTTTAAACTCATTGTTTGTTGTTGAATATAAAAATAATGTTCAGTTGAAAGTAACTTAGAAGCTATGTTCAGTCGGAGGTAACTTCATCCCCTCTTGAGAGGGGGTAGGGGGTGTGTGAGATGCGCCAACTTATGTATTTGCGGATGTATTCTAACACACCCCTACCCCTCTCAAGAGGGGATGAAATTACCTTCGACTTATTTTGTCTATATGAGAGAATATTCGATGCATACCTATAGTACATATCCAGCTAAAATCTAAAATCTCTTTTTCCTTCCGCAATCTCTTTCAAATTGCGCATCGCTATCTCCTTGATCTTCGGATTGGGAATATGCTCCAACTCTTTCTCTATCAACCGAATCCCTTTTTCACGTGTATCCGGCGAGGCATAATCTTCCAAATACTCCTTCAGCGTCATCAGCGCATTCGGCGCACAGCAATTCGCAATCTGTCCCGATTTTACCAATGACATAAACCGGTCTCCCGTGCGCCCTGCCCGATAACAAGCCGTACAGAAACTAGGAATATGCCCCAAATCGAGCAACCAATTCACCACCTCATCCAGTGTCCGTGTATCGCTCACATCAAACTGAGCCGAATTATCTTCCGGTGTTTCAGCCTCGGCATACCCGCCTACACTGGTACGTGAGCCGCCACTGATCTGAGAAATTCCCAAATCCAGTACCTTGCCGCGCGTAGCAGCCGATTCGCGTGTAGAAATAATCATCCCCGTATAAGGTACGGCAATGCGGATCACCGCCACAATCCGGCAAAATATCTCATCCGAAATAGCATCGGGAAAGTCCTGCGTAGAAATGTCATCCGCCGGACAAATGCGTGGCGCACTAATGGTGTGCGGTCCCACTCCGAAGGTCGCCTCCAGATGTTCTGCATGCATCAGTAGCCCCACAAAGTCATAGCGGTAAGTGTTCAGACCAAAAAGAACTCCCATACCCACATCATCTATCCCGCCTTCCATGGCGCGATCCATTGCCTCGGTGTGATAAGCATACTTGCTTTTCGGCCCTGTGGGATGCAGAGCTTCGTAATTTTCTTTATGGTAAGTCTCCTGAAACAGAATGTAAGTGCCTATACCGGCTTCCTTCAACCGGCGATAATTCTCTACCGTGGTTGCAGCTATATTGACATTCACCCTTCGTATTTCCCCATTCTTATGCTTAATGCTATAGATGGTATCAATGGATTCCAAAATATACTCGATGGGATTTCGCAACGGGTCCTCTCCGGCTTCCAGTGCCAGACGCTTGTGCCCCATATCCTGCAAGGCTATTACTTCGCGGCGAATTTCCTCCTGCGTCAGCTTTTTGCGGGCTATGGTCTTGTTCTTCAGATGGTAAGGGCAATACACGCATCCGTTTACACAATAATTGGAAAGATACAGCGGCGCAAACATCACGATGCGGTTGCCATAAAACTTCCGTTTTATTTCCTGTGCCAGCCGGAAGATCCGTTTTATCAAATCCGGTTGGTCACATTCCAGCAGCAAGGCTGCCTCCCGGTGGGTCAATCCCTTGCACAGGGCTGCTTTGTCAATCAGTGACTCTATCAGTTCACGATTGCTTTTATGAGTGCGGGCATAGTCTAAAGTATCCAGTATCTCCTGGTGATCAATGAATTCTTCCGCTATCTTTGAATCTGCTTTATACACGGCGTTTTCAGTGGTTAATGGTTAGTGATTAGTGGTTAATGGTTAGTGATTAGTGGTTAATGATCAGTGGTTAGTGATTAATGATTAGTGTTTAATAACCAATGCGCCGGCAAAACACCCAGCATTGCATTAACCACTAATCACTAACCACTAACCACTAAAAAAGTCTCCTCTTTCTGTTGATACCCGGTAGCCGATTGTTTCCAATCGTTGCGCCAGGTTCCGTAGACCCTCGGCCGCTTCGGCGCCGAAAGCTGCTTTGTTGTCATACAAGGCATATTTTTCTCTTTGCTCTCTGGGTGAGAGGTTGGGCATTACTACATTTGCACCTGCCAGTATTCCCCGTTCCCGTCCGTCCGGCGCAAGGGTGGCCAGTGCGGTGGTAGAGGGGGATGAGAGCCGACGGATGCATCAGCCGGAAAATGGATAATAACTTCAAAGTCATTTCCATGCTTCCGGCAGGTTCGGTGGCAAAGGGGGTATCATGGTGGGGGATGAAGGGGCCGATGCCTATCATCTCGGGTTGAAGTTGCTCTATGTAGAGCAAATCCTCTGCCAGGTGTGCTATGGTCTGTCCGGGTGTACCTACCATGATGCCTGTCCCGGTCTGATAACCTATTTCTTTCAGCCATTTCAGGCATTGCAGTCGATGGGAAAGTGACATATCTTCGGGATGCAACCGCTGATAATGTTCTGCGTTATGGGTTTCGTGGCGCAGCAGGTAGCGGTTGGCTCCTGCATGGAAAAAGCGCTGGTATGCTTCGCGTGATTTCTCCCCCAGTGACAGGGTGATGGCGCAATCGGGAAACTCCCGGCGGATGGCGGCGACTGTCTGTTCTATCCACTCGTCTGTCATTGCCGGGTCTTCTCCGCCTTGCATCACGAAGGTGCGGAAGCCCAGTGCGTATCCTTCACGGCAACATTCCAGAATGGTTTCGCGGGTCAATGCGTATCGGGCAACTGATGGATTTCCTTTTCTTATTCCGCAGTAGTAGCAGTTATTGCGGCATCGGTTTCCCACCTCGATAAGTCCGCGGATAAACACGGCGTTGCCGAATCGGGCAAGGGCGACTTCCTGTGCTTGTCTTTGCAGATAAGACAGGGAATCGGCATCCCGACAGGCTAGGAGGATGGTGTATTCCTCTCCCGTCAGCCGGTGGTTATGGCGGAGTTTATCAATCAGTTGCTTCACTTATTTTATTCTTTCTAAATGTCTTTGTTTATATTAGTAGAGTGTAACGATAACGTTGCCATCCACCGTAGGGGCGGATTGAATCCGCCCGGATACACAAAGCAAACTGTCATCGGGCAGATTCAATCTGCCCCTACGGTGGATGAAAGCGCAGATGCTTTTAATACGTCTTCTCCTGTTTCGCCAACTCCTACACCAACTGGCGTTTTCCATTATTTCCGCTATGCGTGCTGGGTCCGGTGATGCAACCGCCTTCGCAAGCCATCACCTCGATGAACTGCCCCGGTGCTTTCCCCGATTTGGCGTAGGCGCGCAGCACCCCTATATTCTTCTTATTCAAATCCGAAACCTGAACAGCATTCACCTTGTCGGCCTCCATCTTCAGGAATGCCTTTACCGCACCCATCACACCGCCTGCCTGTGCAAACCCGTGGGCTTCGCGTACCGAAGAGAACTCCATGACATAAGGCTGAACAATCTCCAGATTGATTTCGAATGCATCCATGATAGATGCAATCTCCTCGAAAGTCATCACAAAATCCACTGCCTCATCGCGCTGCGCCTCTTTGCGTTTTGCCACGCACGGACCTATGAATACCACCTTTGCATCGGGATATTTCTCTTTGGCAATGCGCGCCGCATAATACATGGGCGAACCGGTACTCGATACATATTTCTTCATATCGGGAATGTATTTATTTACCAGTTCTATGTAGGAGGGGCAGCAGGAGGTAGTCATAAACTTCTGTCCTTCTTCCATTTTCTCTATCAGTTCGTGCGCCTCGTGCTCTACGGTAGACATGGCGCCTTGCGCCACTTCTATCACATCCGTAAATCCTATCTGGCGGAATGCGCCATACACTTGTTCAATGGTGGTGCTGAACTGTCCCAGAATGGAAGGAGACACGATAGCCACCACCTGTTCTCCTTTGCGGATGCGTTGCAACACATCAAAGGACTGGGAAATATCGAAGATAGCGCCAAAGGGACAAGCGTTCATACACTTTCCGCAATAAATGCACTTGCTTTCGTCTATATGCTCAATTCCCATTTCATCTTTGCTGATCGCCTTTACCGGACAAGAATCCTCGCACGGCACGGGAATGTAAACAATGGCATGATAAGGGCAACTCTTGTGGCAAATGCCGCAACTGATGCAGGTATCATGGTCTATCCATGCTTTCCCGCTATCGGCATGCACGTGCACGGCCCCTTTTGGGCAATTGTACTGGCAACTGCGAGCGGTACATCCGCGGCACAAATCCGTAATTTCATAATTAATCTGTACGCAAGCCGAGCAAGCCTCGTCTATGACGCACATTATATTTTCTTTGGGCGTACCGTTCTCGGCGCGCTCCATGGCGCGGGCGGCATATTCGGACAAGGGGGTAAGTTCGTCTATCTCATCATCCATATCCATTCCCAGCAGGGGGAGGGATTTGTACTTCCACACGGCACGTTCCTTGTGCACGCAGCAACGTCCGGCGTGTTTGGAACGCCGGGGACTTAGTTCGATGGGGAGTCGGTCTATCTTATCTACCAGTTCTCCGTTTTTCCACAGTTTCACAAGCTCGGTTAACAGCCTGTGGCGGACAATCATTATATTGTTCGTAAAAGCCATATAGGTAAAGGGGTTAGTTAATTAGGTTGTGCAAAGATAGTGATAGTTTGTATGCTATGGAAATATTAAAAAAAGAAAAATCACATCTTTCTCTTTTTATTCTCATTGTTCTACTATAAATTCATTCAACCGGATAATGCATATGCTCTTAATCATATGCTTTTTATCGAAAAAGCTTAATATCTTTCATAACTCCTTCATTCTCCTTCATCATATTCTTCAGTAAGGTCAATATCAATAGGTGATTGTTTATCTTCAATAGTAGTTTCGAGAATATTAAACGGACGAGACTCGAGTATCACCTAGGGAACACTCGAGTTTCATACTGTGACTACTCGAGTTTCATACTGTGGCTACTCGAGTTTCATACTGTGATTACTCGAGTATCATACTGAGAACACTGAATCATTGACGTGCTGAAGATAATGGCGTGAACTCAATACATATTAATATATCCTGGACGTGTCTTTATATATTATATGGATACCAAATATGATAGACTAATCGAAATTCCCCTAAAAAAGCAGAGAATAATGAAGTTTATCGGAACCTTTTCGGGAAATAAATGTTATAGTTGTGCCAATTTGGCAGAGTGTCGCTGTCAATTTCTCCTTTCCGGTATTTTGGCACGCTTTTCGTAATTGGTTTTGCGTCCTTTATTTAACTTAAAGGGCAAGCAACCTATAATATTAAAGTATAACATATAAAAATGAAAGAAACTATGAACATTAAACCATTAGCAGACAGAGTACTGATTCTCCCTGCTCCTGCAGAAGAAAAGACAATCGGTGGTATCATTATTCCTGATACAGTAAAGGAAAAACCGTTGCAAGGTGAAGTTATCGCAGTAGGTAACGGAACTAAAGACGAAGAAATGGTGTTGAAGGTGGGCGACCAGGTATTGTATGGCAAATACTCAGGCACTGAACTGGAACATGAAGGTAAGAAATACCTTATTATGCGTCAAAGCGATGTTCTCGCTGTTTTGGGATAATTTCATATTAAATTAATAAACCATTAAATTGTAAATAGAATTATGGCTAAAGATATTTTGTTCAACATTGACGCCCGCGACGAATTGAAGAAGGGCGTAGACGAATTGGCTAACGCAGTGAAAGTAACTCTGGGCCCGAAAGGTCGTAACGTGATTATCGAAAAGAAATTCGGTGCTCCCCACATTACTAAAGACGGTGTAACTGTAGCTAAAGAAGTGGAATTGAGCGATCCGTTCCAGAACACAGGTGCACAGCTGGTAAAATCAGTTGCTTCCAAGACCGGTGACGATGCCGGCGACGGTACTACTACTGCTACCGTATTGGCTCAGTCTATCGTAGGTGTTGGATTGAAGAATGTTACTGCCGGCGCTAATCCGATGGATTTGAAACGCGGTATCGACAAAGCCGTTGCCAAAGTGGTTGAATCTATCAAGTCGCAGGCTGAGATGGTAGGTGACAACTATGACAAGATAGAACAGGTGGCTGCTGTTTCTGCCAACAATGATCCTACTATCGGTAAGTTGATTGCAGATGCCATGCGTAAAGTTTCTAAAGATGGCGTTATCACTATAGAAGAAGCTAAAGGAACTGATACTACCATTGGTGTGGTAGAAGGTATGCAGTTTGACCGTGGTTACTTGTCAGCTTACTTTGTAACCGATACGGAAAAGATGGAATGCGTGATGGAACATCCGTACATCCTGATCTATGACAAAAAGATTTCTAACCTGAAAGATTTCTTGCCTATCCTGGAACCGGCTGTACAGAGCGGACGTCCTCTGTTGGTTATAGCAGAAGATGTGGATAGCGAAGCATTGACTACTTTGGTAGTAAACCGTCTGCGTTCTCAGTTGAAGATATGTGCAGTGAAAGCTCCCGGATTCGGCGACCGTCGCAAGGCTATGTTGGAAGACATCGCCGTATTGACCGGTGGTATCGTTATCAGCGAAGAAAAAGGTTTGAAGCTGGAACAGGCTACTCTGGAAATGTTGGGTACTTGCGACAAGGTAACTGTTTCTAAGGATAACACGACTATCGTAAACGGTGCCGGTGCAAAGGAAAACATCCAGGAACGTATCAACCAGATCAAAGCTGAAATAAAGAATACTACTTCAGACTATGATAAAGAAAAATTGCAGGAACGTTTGGCTAAGTTGTCAGGTGGTGTAGCTGTTCTTTACGTAGGTGCTGCCAGCGAAGTGGAAATGAAGGAAAAGAAAGACCGTGTAGACGATGCTTTGTGCGCAACCCGTGCAGCTATCGAAGAAGGTATCGTTCCAGGCGGTGGTGTGGCTTACATCCGTGCCATCGAGGCTTTGGAAGGCATGAAGGGTGAAAATGAGGACGAAACCACAGGTATCGAAATCATTAAGCGTGCTATCGAAGAACCGCTTCGCCAGATTGTGGTTAATGCCGGTAAGGAAGGTGCGGTAGTTGTTCAGAAGGTACGCGAAGGTAAAGGTGGCTATGGTTACAATGCCCGTACAGATGTTTACGAAAACTTGCATGCTGCCGGTGTGGTAGATCCTGCTAAGGTAACTCGTGTGGCTCTTGAAAATGCTGCTTCTATCGCAGGTATGTTCCTTACTACCGAGTGTGTGATTGTAGAAAAGAAAGAAGATAAGCCAGAAATGCCGATGGGTGCACCCGGAATGGGTGGCATGGGCGGCATGATGTAATCTTTAACCCATAAATGAAAGAAAGGCTCCCTGCTGACGGAATGTTGGCAGGGAGTTTTTTTGTTCACACATCTCATTGACGTTTACCGTAGGGGCGGATTGAATCCGCCCGAATACACAAAGTAAACTGTTATCGGGCAGATTCAATCTGCCCCTACAGCTGATGCACCCAAGCAAAAAACCGTTTCTGAATATTCAGAAACGGCTTTCTCTCTTTTCTTGAGCCTCTTGTCGGATTCGAACCAACGACCCCGAGATTACAAATCACGTGCTCTGGCCAACTGAGCTAAAGAGGCATTGCTTTTTTTGTTTAGCGGGTGCAAAGGTAGACATTTCCTTTAAACTTGCAAATATTTCGCAGGAAAAAAAGATATAGAAATTACCAAATGGTAACTTTTACCCCGAAATAACCCTCTACCTTTGCACCCGGAAAACAAAAAAAAGAGAAAGTAATGAAGGATAGTATTGATTTTGGTAGCATGGAAATTCCGAAACTGTTTCGGAAATTGCTGATACCTACTGTGCTGGGGATGGTCTTTTCGGCTGCGTTTGTGATAACAGACGGAATTTTTGTAGGTAAAGGAATTGGGAGTGACGCTCTTGCAGCGGTGAATATCACGGCTCCCTTATTTTTGATAAGTACGGGTATCGGACTCATGTTTGGTGTCGGTGCATCGGTGGTGGCATCCATCCACCTGTCGCAAGGGAAGGTTAAGGCAGCTTGCATTAATGTGACGCAGGCTGTGGTGGTTTCTTCTTTGTTCCTGGCATTGCTGTGGGGAGTGGTTTGCCTGTTTGCTCCGCAAGTAGCGGTGTGGCTGGGCAGTTCGGAACGGTTGTTGCCGTTGGCGGTAGAATATATGTATTGGTTTCTGCCTTTTCTGGTGTTCAGTGCATTGCTCAGTTCGGGCATGTTCTTTGTGCGGCTGGATGGTTCGCCCAATTATGCCATGTGGTGCAATGCCATTCCGGCGGTGGTGAATATTGTGCTCGATTATGTGTTTATCTTCATATTTAAATGGGGCATGATGGGTGCGGCGCTTGCCACCAGTCTGGGCTATATATTGGGTGCCGGAATGATTCTTGTTTATCTGGGCCGGAAGAAGAATGTCATTCATTTCTGCTGGGTAAAGCTCAGTAAGAAGAGTATGCAACTCACTTGGCGCAATGTGAAATATATGTGCAAACTGGGTTCCTCCACTTTTCTGTGCGAGGCGGCGATTGCCAGTATGATGTTTGCCGGCAACTATGTTTTTATTTTCTATCTGGGCGAAGATGGAGTGGCGGCTTTCAGCATTGCCTGCTATTTCTTTCCTATCATCTTTATGGTATATAATGCGATAGGGCAATCGGCACAGCCCATTCTGAGCTATAATTTCGGGGCGGGAGATGCAGTGCGTGTATGTTCCACCCTCCGTTTGGCATTGAAGACGGCGGTGAGTTGCGGTCTGGTATTCTTTGCCTTGACGGCGGTATTCAACCATCAGATTGTAGGAATGTTTATTGACCGTTCTTATCCGGCTTATGATATTGCGGTGGCAGGGTTACCCTTGTTTGCATCGGGGTTTATCTTCTTTGCAGTCAATATTGTTTCTATCGGATATTTTCAGAGTGTGGAACGGGCGCGTCCCGCCACAATGGTTACTGTGTTGCGCGGATTTGTTTTCATGGTGGTTTGCCTTTTCGGGTTGCCGTTGTTGCTGGATGTGCCCGGCATTTGGTTGGCTGTTCCGTTGGTAGAGGTGCTTACTTTTTTAGTGATTGCAGCAATTTATTATCGCAAACGTCAGTTGGTTCACGGATGATTTCTTACCTTTGCGGTAATAAAATCAGGTGGATCATATGGATACGTTTGTACAGAAGTTTTGTGAAAAATACAGTTTGCCCGTAGCACTTAGTTTGCAGTTGTTGGAGCAAATGGAGAAGTTTACCTTCCGCAAAGGAGATTTCCTGGTGCAGGAAGGGGAACGGAACTCAAACTTCTATATTATAAGTAAAGGAATCTGGCGGGGGCATTACCTGAATGATGGGGTGGATGTCTCCGTTTGGTTTGCTTCCGAGGGAGAGGCGATGTTTTCTTCCTGGGGATACATTGAGTCTACACCTTCGTTGGTCTCCATTGAGGCAATGTGTGACAGCGAACTCTATGGTATTTCGAAATCGAAGTTAGAGGCCTTTTATGCATCGTCTACCGAGTTGGCAAACTTTGGGAGAAGGCTTTTTGAACAACAATTCCTTAGTCTTGAAAACTGGATTATCAGTGGTGGAAGCCCCCGCGCCAAAGAGCGTTATCTCACTTTATTGGACGAAAATCCGGAGTTGTTGCAGTATGTGCCTTTAAAGCATATAGCCTCTTATCTATGGATCACTCCGCAGTCATTAAGCCGTATCCGTGCGGAACTCAGCCGGAAACCGAAAAAATAAACTTTATATCTGAATTATGGAACTACACAAGTTTGAACGCCAGCTCCGGCTGATGATGTTACTGACACAGAATCGTAAATACACGTTGGAGGAACTGGGCCAACGCCTGGATATGAGTTCGCGCAATGTTTACCGCTATATTGAGGCTTTCAAGATGGCAGGATTCATTGTGCGGAAAACCGGTAGTTATTATTCTCTGGACAAGGCTTCTCCTTATTTCAAAGATATTTCCAGCCTGGTACATTTCACGGAGGAAGAAGCATACATCCTGAAACGCGCCATCGAGAGTGTGGACGGAAATACTTCTTTGAAGCAGAATTTGAAAGAGAAACTATATAAGGTATATGATTATGAAATTCTGTCGGAGATTGTAGTCCGCAGTGGCATTGCCGATAATGTGCACAATCTGTATGAAGCCATCAAACAAAAGAAACAAGTGGCTTTCCATCAATATAAGTCGTCCAACAGCCATGCCGTGACCGACAGGGTAGTGGAGCCGTTTGCTTTTACTGCCAATAATAATGAGATATGGTGTTATGAACCCGCCAGTGGCAAGAATAAATTGTTCAAAGTATCACGCATCACCTCCGTAGAAGTGCTGGATGCGGAATGGCGGGATGAGTCGTCGCATAAGGAAGGTTTTATAGATGTGTTCCACATCAGCAGTGAACTGCGCCTGCCTGTAACCCTGCGTCTAGGGATGACGGCTGCCAATTTGTTGGTTGAGGAATTTCCGTTGGCAGAGAAATATATGGAGAAGGAAGATGAAACCCATTGGATTTTCAGGACAGAAGTTTGCAGATATGAGGGCATCGGCCGTTTCGTCTTAGGCTTGTTTGAGGATATAGAAATCATTGATTCTCCCGAATTCAGCCAATATATCATTGAAAAAGCGAAAAAAATAAGCGATAAAATACAAAATTGACGTAGTCTGTCAAAACGGGACTGTTTCTTTGTGGCATCATAATAAACAAAGAACAGTCATGAAAAAAGAATTATCACTCCGTTTATCCCTGATGGGACGCGTTAAACTTTATGTAGCCGATTGGGCAGACGCTTATGCGAATTTGTTTTCACTCTTTTTGGGTGAGAAAGTAAGTACTGGACATGTGATGCGCATCACCCATGCCGTGCTGGCATTCACTGTGCTGGTGTTTTCGTATGGCAATGCTTTGGTTTCTTTGCTTTTTCTGGTATGGTTTGTTCTTACTTTGCTGGATTGCAAAAGGGCGGGAATAAAATAAACGAAGTGTCGGTTGAAATTGGAATGATTGTTTGCATATCATTAAAAAAATGCCGAATATTGTACCCAAACACAATAATTAAGAAAAAAAGATACCATGACAAAAGAGAAAATGCTGGAACTCTGGCGTAAAGAGTTTGAAGAAGGATATAATCGTATGAATTTCCCTCCACAGGTTTATGAATACTTAGATGAAAAAATAGGTTATCCGTCAGAAGTGGACAAGATAGGCAGAAAAAGCTATGCTTCCTATGAAGACTGGATGCTGAAAGAATTGGACGGAGAGAATGCCGAAATGGCACGGCGTATGTTGATGATCGTTTCCAAAGTGAAGTACGGAGGCATGGTTGGCGGCACTTATAGCATTGTTCGGGATACGGAAATATGCTTGCGCATTGGCTATGATTTTGATGCTATTCTGAAGCAAGGGATTTTGCGTTATGGCACTAATCTGGATGCCGTCTCCATTTATAAGGTAGCGGAATTGTTGCTCAATGCTTACCCTGCGGAATCGGAAGCTTTTGCTAATTTGTTATTGACGGATAAGCTGGATGCTTGGAAGAAACAGAATGCAGATTTTGCATTGGCTATGTATCTGGCTGTTCATTTATTGAAAAAGGATGCAGCAAAATATCATCTTTACTTGCCGGCGTTGGTTACTGCGGTTCCTAAAGGAGGTGACTATGTATTGGGTATGTTATATTACGGATATTCTTTATCTCCGGAACTCAAAGAATCATTGCTAAGTAAAATCACCACAAATACTTCTGCCATCCGCACCCTTTATGTCTCTTTTATGAACTATTCGGATATGCAGCCTTTGCTTCAGGAAATAGGCGCCCCCCTTTGGCCTTATTATTATATTGTGGCCAATGAAGTAAATACCAAACTGGATAGGAGCGCCACACTTCATGAATTATACAAAGAAAACAAAGAAGTCTTTTTGGATACTTATGCTCGCATGATGAGCAGTACTGCTTCCCAAGATGCCATTTATGGACTGTATGTGCTGGCTATCCTGTTGAAGAACGGAGAAGGAGAAGCTTTGTTGGAGCGTGCCGACCGTACCATTATCCATGCCATGATACGCTTACTTAACGAATACAATCGTCAGAATCGTCAAGGCAATGGAGGAAACGGGCCTACTGAATTACAAATGATGAACAAATCAAACACGACGGAAGAATGGAAAAAATGGTTAGGAATGATGAGCTATTTTGGATGGGGAAATGCTAAATTAATCATAGCGGCTTTAGGAGTGCTATATGAATATTCCTCACTGGCAAGAGGTTTTGTCGATAAGCTGATGTTGGAGGTAAAGGGAAGTGATTGCCAGAATAATGTTTCTTTGGCTATCGGCTATATATTGGCTGCGCGAAAGAAGTGGCTGGGTAAGTCACCGCGTGAGAGTTTGCAAATGCTGCTGGATGCGGATAATGAATTTACCATATTCCAAGCTTTTAAGGCTTATAGCTTCAACCCTTCTGCTATGGCAGATGCATTATCCAAAGAAGACGTGGAACAGCATAAACAGGAAGCATTGGAATTGCTCACCAATGGCAGTTTGAGCATTGAGGAAACCATTGAATGGCTACAGTTTATATATGTGACTTGCTGTTTCGAGGATTATCTGCCATTGATTGCTTTGCTGTCCAATAAATCAAAAACTCTCCGTAAACAGGCTGAAACAATAATTGGTGATAAGGAAGCGGAAGTGCGCCCCTTGCTGGAAAGTCAACTCAGCAAATTGAAAGGAGATGCATTGGCTATTACCAAACGCTTGATAAAGCGTTGGGACAATGAACGTAAATTTGGTGACGGTTTTGTTTTCACCAATGCGGCTGTCATTGAATATTGTACCGATAATTATGACAAAGGCAACCAGAAATTCATTTCCTGGATTCCCGAAGATATGTTCCTTGATATTCGTTTTGCCGATCTGGCAGAGAAAGCTCCGGCTATCGTCCTTCGGTATATGCTTTCCGAATACTTGAGCTTGGAAGAACCTTATAAAATCAAGGCTTGCGACAAGATAGCGGAAATGTTGCATCCGCAGGATTTGCAGGCGGCACTGGAAAATATCTACCAGTACTGGAAAGACAATGGTGCGGAAGCCAAGAAGAAAATGATTATGATTCCTTACTGTATCTATGCTTCCGACACTCAGATCCTTCGCCTTAAAACACAATTAAAAGACTGGGCGGAAGCTGCCCGTGGCGCCATTGCCGCCTTTGTGGTAAATGCCATCGCCATGAACGGGGGCAATCTGACCTTGATGATGATAGACAGCATGGCCGTCAAATTCCCTAATAATCAAGTGAAGAATGCATCCAAAGCCGCTTTTGCTTTTGCAGCCAAGGCACTGGAAATTCCCGAGGACGAACTTTCGGACAAGATTGTCCCCACTTTGGGCTTTTCTAAGGAAGGTGAAAAGATACTGGATTACGGTCCGCGTAACTTTACCATTACCCTGATGCCGGATTTCTCATTGTCCATATTTGATAATGACAAGCAGAAAGCCATAAAATCCATGCCTGCCCCAGGAGCGAATGATGATGCAGTGAAAGCCACTGCTGCCAAGAAAGAATTCTCGGAATTGAAGAAACAGATAAAAGCCACAGTGCAGTCACAGACAGCCCGTTTGGAAAAAGTGTTGATGAACGGACGTAGCTGGAATGTGAAAGCGTGGAGCGATCTGTTTGTAGAGAATCCCATTATGCACTATTTTGCTATGGGACTGATTTGGGGCGTGTATGAAAACAAACAGCTCACAGCTACCTTCCGCTACATGGAAGACGGCACTTTCAATACCGTAGACGAGGAAGAATACACTTTGCCCGAAAATGCAACAATAACTTTGGTGCACCCTGCCGAATTGTCCGAAGAAACATTAGCACAGTGGAAGGAACAATTGGACGATTATGAAGTCGTTCAGCCTTTGCCACAGTTGACGGCTCCGGTAGTTACTTTAGAAGAAAAAGATTTATCGGGAAAGAAGATTGTGCGTTATGCGGGAACCGTGGTGCAGTCCGGCAAGATTGCGGGTATAGCCAAGAAATATAATATGGTTCGCGGTGAGGTTATGGACGGCGGAAGTTACATTTGCTTCCATTGGGTGGATAAATACCTCAATGTGGCTGTCCAGCTCAATTTTGAATATATGTATATGGGACAGGAGTATAATGACAATGTGACTTTGGGCGATGTAGTCCTCTATCGATTGGATGAAGACCAGTTGACGGACGATGAACCTAAAAACAATATGCTTGTAGCTGCCGATACCCTTCCTGCCCGTTTTATAAGTAGTGTAATCGGCGTATTTGATCTTTTGAAAAGTGAATAACCTGTTATGAACGAAAAAATACAGAAACCTTTAATGGAGATGCGGTATGCCGAAGAACTTGCCGCACTCCGTTCACAAGATACGGAAGCCAAGCCTGCCAACTGGCTGCTCTCCCCACGGGCTGTCCGTGCTTTTATCCTCGGTCAGAAAGAACCGATAGCCTATAACGGCAAGTCAGTAACCATTACACCCAAGTTCTTTGGAGATGATGCTTTGGTGGAACGCTCCATCATCACCCTTGCCGGAAATCGCGGGTTGATGCTGGTAGGAGAGCCGGGCACTGCCAAGACAATGCTCAGTGAATTGCTTTCGGCGGCCATTAGTGGCATCAGTACCAATACTGTGCAGGGTACGGCAGGAACAAGCGAGGACAATATAAAGTATTCATGGAATTATGCTCTACTGCTTGCCAAAGGCCCGGTAAAGGAGGCTTTGGTGCCTTCGCCGGTTTATATCGACATGCAGAAAGGCATCATTACCCGTTTCGAAGAAATCACCCGCTGTCCCCTCGAAATTCAGGATAGCCTTATCAGTATCATGAGCGACCGTGTACTCAACATTCCCGAACTGGGAGAAGAAGGATTCCTTTTTGCTTCCTCGGGATTCAATGTGATAGCTACTGCCAATACCCGTGACAAGGGAATCAATGAAATGAGTAGCGCCTTGAAGCGCCGTTTCAATTTTGAAACCGTGGAACCCATCCGCAGTGTGGCTTTGGAAAGTAAAATTATTACCGACCAGTGCCAGGGTATGTTTGCTGCCAACGGACTGGATGTACCCATTCAGGAAGAAGTGGTGGATATATTGGCTTCCACCTTCAACGAGTTGCGCAACGGAACCTCTTTTGAGAAAGCCAAGATACAGAAACTCTCAGGTGTGATGAGTACGGCAGAAGCTGTATCCGTTTACTATCAATCGGCATTGGATGCCTATTATTATGGAGACGGGAATGTAAGTATGCGTTCCTTGGTGCAAAACTTGATGGGGGCCGTGATGAAAGAGAACAAAGATGATTTGCCTAAACTGAAAGAGTACTTTAACGGTGTTATCCGGTTAAAGGCCGAAAGAAGCGGGGGAAAATGGAAGGAATATTACGAGAGCCGGACTTGGCTGAAATAGAACGGTTGTTTGTCCGTAGCTTCGACTTCGCCGGACAGGTGGTGTATTATCCCGTGCGTCACCATTCTCCGGCATGTGCGCTACACTTGCAACGCACCATTGAGCAATACAGACCGGATCTTATTCTGATAGAAGGTCCGGCAGACTCCATGCAACTGCTTCCTTATATTGCCGATGCCGCTTCCGAACCTCCTTTCTGCATTTATTACAGTTATGACGATAAGGAAGGAAAGGTGAGCGATGAAAAAGAAAAATATCGTGCTTACTATCCTTTTTTGTCTTATTCTCCGGAACTGATAGCCATTCGTGAAGCGAACCGGCTCGGTATTCCTGTGCAATTTATTGATCTTCCTTATGCGCTGCGCCTGATCAATAAAGTGGAGACTGAACCCGCTGAGTTTCAGTTCTTCTATAATGAAGATAAAGAATATGAAGTAAACAGTTATACGTCCATGCTGGCACAGCGTAGCGGTTGCCGTAATTTCGCCGAGTTTTGGGAAAGCCATTTTGAACTGGGAGTTATGGAAACAGATACCCGTTCTTTTGTAAAGAATGTCTTTCACTTGGGCTACTTTATGCGTTTGGCGACACCCGGAACAGCTTTTTCTTTGAAAGAAGATTGTCAGCGTGAAAGCTATATGGCAGCAGAGATTCGGAAACATCTGCCATCCGGTCAACGGATATTGGTTGTGACAGGCGCTTTCCATGTGGCAGGTTTGATAGATGCTCTGCACAAGGATGAAAAAACAGTCACTGACTATGTATGCCAAAGACTCGGTAGCTTCTTATCTGATGCCTTATACTTTTAAGGAGGCCGACAGTAAGAGTGGCTATGCGGCCGGTATGCCGTTTCCGGCTTTTTATCAGGCAGTATGGGAGAAAATTCAGAAGAATAAACCGGATGTCTTTAGTGCTACTATTCTGGAATACATTATTAAAACAGCTCATTTTGCGCGAAAGACACAGACTATTTCTTTGCCCGATGAAATCAACGCTCTGAATATGGCACGCTCCTTGGCTGCGTTGAGGGGGAAGAAAACAACCGGCGTTTATGAACTGCTGGATGGAGTAAGGAGTACATTTATTAAGGGCGATGTGCATGCCACCTCTACTTTTGAGATTGACTTTCTGCTGCGGTTATTATCCGGCATGGGGGCGGGCAGGATTGTAGCCAATGAATGTATCCCTCCGGTGGTGAAAGAGTTTCGTGCTTTATGCTCGCAGTTCCGCATTAAGACTTCTACGGTAGAGCGTCAGGAGATCACTTTGGATATAATCAAGAATCCTGCCCATTACCAGAAAAGCCGTTTCCTGCACCAGTTGCTTTTTCTTGAAACAGGTTTCTCTACTCTGCAATCGGGACCGGACTATGTGAACCAGCGTAACCGGAACCTGGTGCGCGAAAGCTGGATATGCCGGTATAATACTCAGGTGGAAACACGCTTGATAGACTCGTCTGTTTATGGCAGCACCTTATCCCAGGTATGCGCTTCATTGATAGAAAAGAATTTTAAAGACAGCATGACTGCCGAGGAACTGGGAAAACTCCTTCTTTCTGTCCAAGTAATGGGCGTGGAAGGCTTTTACCAGCAATATGAAGAATCCATCAGGCAGGTAATAGCGTATGAAAAGAATTTTGTGAATCTCTGCAAGTTGCTGGGCAGCTTGCGCTATCTGGCTCATATGCAGCGGTTGATGGATGGCGAAGTAAATCCTATTATTCCCGAACTGGGCAAAAAAGTATTTAGTGAAGCGATTTATCTTATTCCTTTGGTCAAACAGGCTACCGAAGACGAAGAACAGGGCATATGCGAACAAATGCGGAACCTGTATCATTTCTCATTGGAAGAAGATGCTTGGCTGGATGTGGATACCTTTACTTTTGCAGTGGCGGAGGTGCTGAAAGATACATTCTGTAATAGCCGTTTTTACGGGCTTTGTCTGGCTGTCTACTATAAGGAAGGGCGCATAGAGCAGCAGGCTTTTTGCAATCAGATTGCCGCTTATCTGGAGAGCAGCATTGCACATCCCGAACAGGCTGCTTCCTTTATTTGCGGGCTTTTCCTGGTAGCGCGCGATGTCCTTTTTATGGACAGCCGCATTTTGGAGGCGATGGATCGTGTGATAGGTAATGCGGATAATGAGGTTTTCCTTTCGATATTACCCAATTTGCGTTATGCCTTTACCAGCTTCCTACCTATGGAACTGAATCGCTTGGGGCGTATTATAGCCGAAAATCATCAGATAGCGGAATCCCGTCTTTCGGGCAGCATAACCGTTTCACAAGCAGAAGTGACCGAGGCTATGCAACTGGATAACCGGGCAGCCGAGGCTCTTAAAGTATGGAGGATATGATATGGATGAACAACAATTAGTAAACCGCTGGCGGTTGATATTAGGTGATTTTGCTGAAAGCAGTCTGCCTTTGAATCCGGAAGACAGGGATTTGGACGGCGCTCTTTATTTCCTTTACAACAGGGAATATGGCGATGAACAAGGAATGCGCGAGGATAGCCCTTCCAGGGCAGGTCGTGGCGGTTCTATGCTGACTGTACCCGGTTGGTTGAAGCAAGTGAAACGCCTTTTCCCCCAGAAAACGGTAGAGATTATGCAAAAGCAGGCATTGGATAAATACAATCTGACCCAATTATTGACGGATGAATCCGTTCTCCGTCAGTTGGAACCTAATGTCGGTCTGCTCAAAAATATACTGGCTTTCCGTAATATGATGCCGGCAAATGTACAAAAGTTGGCTTATACCATTGTGGAGCAGGTGGTCAAAGACTTGCAGAAGCAGTTGGAAATAAAAGTGAAGCGTACTTTCTATGGCCGTAAACTCCCCATGTCCAATTCTACCTATCGCATCTTCCGTAACTTCGACTTTAAGCAGACTATTCATAAGAATCTGAAGAACTATAATCCGGAATATGGCACAGTCATCCCTGACCGTTTATATTTCAATCAGAATATCCGCCGATATAATCCCTGGCACATTGTTATTTTAGTGGATGAAAGCGGAAGTATGGTAGATTCGGTTATCTATACGGCGGTAATGGCATCTATTTTTGTCCGAATGCCCTTTTTATCCGTAAAGTTAGCTATCTTTGATACTTCGATAGTCGATTTAAGTGACCATATTGACGATCCGGTAGGTACACTAATGAAAGTACAGTTGGGCGGGGAACCGATATTCACGGTGCTTTGGAATATGGCAAGAAATTGATTACCGCCCCGCAAAAGACGATTGTCGTCCTGGTGAGTGATTTATATGATGGAAATAATTATAACTATATGTTTCGTTTATGTCGGGATATTATTGAGGCAGGCAGCCGCTTGTTTGTGTTGCCCGCTTTGGATTATTCCAGTACCCCTTGCTATGACAAGCGCGCAGCCCGTCAGATAGCCAATATGGGTGCGGACGTAGCAGCAATAACTCCGGAGGAATTGGCCGAATGGATTGGAAAGATCATATCATAGCAGAACAGCCGTGCCCGGAGCAGGCAAAGGCTTTTGTTCCTTATGCTGACGAGCCCTTCTTGGTAACTTTGGCAAATAAGGGACTATACAAACGTGCCTTGAAAGATTTGGAAACAACCGGGCGCATAGAACTGAGTGCGGCGGGCGATGGACTGCAAGTCATACTGGATGATGTTACTGTTACATTATATCCTAATGTAGCACAGAGCACTTGTAGCTGTCCCTCTAAGACAGTATGCAAGCACATCTTGATGGGCATTCTGTCCGTTTCCGCCTACGCCACCTCCCCGGCAATGCCCCCTTTATCGGATTCCCAGCCCTCGGCATCCACTGCAGGGGCGGAAAATCTTCTGTCCGAACCTTGGGAAGAACTCAAAAACATAGATATAGCCCTCCTCCGCAAACAAGCCGGAAAGAAACTGTTCGAAGACACCCTCCGCCTCATCCAAGATGGGTGGACTGCCGATTTAACAGAAGGCGATATGTTGGAAGCCACTTTGAACACCGAGAATATCTCCGTTTACTTTCCCCGTCAAAACAGCTTGGAAGGCTCTATCTGTAAATGCGGATCTACAGGTTTGTGCAAACATAAACTAATAGCCATTCTATCTTATCTCAGTCGGCAGAAAGGAGAAATATCTCCTTTGGAAGACGGTAACTCTTTTTCTTTGCTTACTGATGAGACACTATCCATATTGGAATCGGCCGATAAATTTATCCTTCGTATATTAGATAAGGGAATGATCAGTTGTGGAGAGAATGAAGTAGAGGCCGCCATTCAGTTTTCCATTCGCATGGAGACTTGTGGCATTGGCAATCTTGCCCGCCTTTTCCGTTCCCTTTCCACCGATTTGGAAAATATGCTGGGCAAGCATGTCGGTTTCAGCCAGATCATAACTTTCTCCACCCTGTCGCGTTTGCATAATACGATGCGCCTTATTCTGGATAACCGTCAGGATAACAATCTCCTATCCCAATTGATAGAAAGTACCCGTTCCGATTATTATACTACACCGATAGGTCATTTCACGGCACTGGGTGCCTGCCCCTGGCAGACCCGCTCCGGCTATTTCGGCATTACAGCCTATTTCTTCTATCAGGAGAAACAGGCCATTTGTACCTACACCGTCAGTATGGCAGATTATTATGAACAGACGGAAACCCTGGCAAATATGGAAAATCTGTCCCGGCAATTCCAAAAGACTGGGCATTGGGGAGGAACAGTTTCACTGGCTTCCCTGTCACGTGCCGAGTTTACGCTTCGTAACTTTAAACTGAATAGCCAAAACAGGCTTTCCTCTTCTTCGCAAACGCAATGTGAGTTGACGGGAACAGTGGATAGTACACATATCATTCCGCTTTCCGCCCTCCCTCTGTTTTCAGGTTCGGATATGGAAGCCGAAATGAAGTATGACTATTTTCAGAAAAAGCAACCGCCTCGTTTGCTGCTCGTACCGTTCACCCGGTTGGCGAACGCTGATTTCAATCATACGGAGCAGAAACTATTTCTGACCTTGGAAGGAGAAGAAACCGATGCCGTGGAAGTTATGTTACCTTTTAATGAAATGACAGAAGAAGCTATTCGTTGTTTGGAAAGGCTTTTCCGCGTCGGCAAAGAAATGCCTCGGCATATGGTATGCCTGGCTGGACTGGACGGGCTGACTCCTGTTTCCATCATAAGCGCGGCAGGTATTGATAATTTCTTTTTTCCACAATGATAGGAGGTACGGTTATGATGATAGAAAATGTGTTTAGAGAACTGGAATTGCTGCTTTCCGATATGGCCTTTGGCGGTTTGCGGAATGTGCAACCTGTTACCCTGCGCAAGTTGGAAGAACTAAAGCAATGGCTGAACGAACTGAATATGACGGAAGGCGTAGAGCGCATAGACCGCTTGATCCGGTCTTTTCATGAGTATCAGTCGGGAGCACTGCCTATGGAACGGCTGGCTTCTGAATTCTGTGCTTTAGAGTTTTATGAGAAGCATATATTGGCAAATATCCTTAGAAAATAATCATTAAATAAGTAAAGTCATGATTGAAGACATTCTGGAATTTAACAAGAAGTTTGTTGAGAGCAAGGGGTACGAAAAGTATATTACGAACAAATATCCCGATAAGAAAATCGCGATTCTCTCCTGCATGGATACCCGGTTGACGGAGTTGCTGCCTGCTGCTTTGGGCATAAAGAATGGTGATGTAAAGATAATCAAGAATGCGGGAGGAGTTATTTCACACCCGTTTGGCAGTGTGATCCGCAGCCTGATGGTGGCTATCTATGAATTGGGAGTGAAAGAAGTAATGGTCATTGCCCATTCCGATTGCGGCGCTTGCCATATGAACAGCGATGAGATGATAGAACACATGAAAGTGCGCGGCATCAAGCAGGAAACCATTGATATGATCCGTTTCTGCGGAGTGGACTTTGCTTCTTGGCTGGATGGCTTTGAAGATACGGAGAAATCGGTTAAAGGTACGGTTGAGGCGATTGTCAATCATCCATTGATACCGGGTGATATTACTGTACGGGGATTTATTATAGATTCGGTGACAGGAGAATTGACAAAGGTATAAAGTGCGCTGATGCGGAAGCAGCAATGAGAAACATAAATAATCAGTTTATTAGAATGAATAAAAAGTTTATTTTCATAACCCTGTGTGTCCTACTGTCCGGTTGCATGGATATTGGAAAGCGGGCATCGGTTTCGGCTACTCAATCTTCCGGTAGCGAAAGTCAGCAATCTGAACACGCTCTCAGTCAGCATTGGATCGGGCGGTATTCTTTATATGTCAAGCCCGAAGCCATTATGGACGATGCCAGCAACATCGGAGTCGGTTATGGTTTTGAGATTCGGGATTCGATAGTTTCTTTTGTTGCAGATGGATTTCAAACATATTTTGAATGCGAGTGCTCGTTGCAGGAAGGGCAGGATCAGTTGATATTATTCTACAAAAAGACAACCGAATGCGCCACTCCTGTACCTTTTCAAAACGTGGGTGATACGGTTGCCTTCATTACTTGTGAACAAGGTAAATATTATATGCAAAGCCCGGTTGTCCCGGATGCCGAGTGGGCTTACAATAAAAAGTTCTTGCTGGAGAAGATCTCTCTTGATACATCCGGGGAGTCGGACGATGACTCGATTCCGAAAATAACCTATTGGCATGAGAACTTTGAATATGGCAACGAAGATGATTGTTTAGACCGTTGGGTCAGTGCTATTGACGAAGCTGAATTCTCGGCGGCATTGACTAACTATAAGAATATGCAGATAGACAGCACAGTTCAGTTGTCTGTTACTAAGGAAGGCTATGTGGTTCCACTGGAAAATGGAAATTCAAGAATACTGTTTGATAACTATGAACAATCCGATGGCCGTTGTATATACCAATACAAAGGATATCTTGCGCAAATAAATTGTTATGTATTCGAATATGAAGGCTTCGAGTGGGAAGGACTTGCATACATTCCTAAAGCAGATGGGAAAGAATGTCTGTTCCAAACTGAGGCTTTGTTTTCGCCGGATCATAAGAATTGTTATTGTGTTGATGCAACCACTGAGTCCGGAGATGAAAGAATCGGAGTTATAAAGGTGTTTCAGATATCACCTGTCAGAATCGAATTCATGTTCGGCTTGTGGTCGGACAAAATATTCCCGCAAACCGTTTGTTGGCAGGATAATACCACACTGTATATGAAAGCTCTCCGAGAGGAAGATGGCGCGGATCAGACTCATTACTATAAGATATCCTTGGACCAGGTACGGTGATATTCAGGTAAGAACCCCAAGTTGGTCAAATCCCCTTTCACACAAAACACGCTGTAAGCCGTTGCTTCGGAGTAGGGGATTGCAAATTTCTTATCTCCGCTTTTCTTTTTTCCGGCTAGCCGAAATAAAGGCAGGAAGTCCTTGCTCTTTCAGTTAGATTTCGTACTTTTGTCCGTTCAATATTATCGTTTCACTTAGGATGATTCTTTCATTCTACCCGGCTGATACGATCGTGTCACAAGGTTGAATAGGTCGTTTCACTTGGGTGATATGTTGATATTGAACGGTCGTGACAACGAAATGTAATAGATGATAAGATGAAAATAAAGTATGATTTGTATAAGAGCCCTCCAAGGAAGATAGGAGGGAAGGAGGTGACACGCCTCCATGCCCGTGTGGCGGACTCCCATACGGTGAGTATCACTGACTTGGCGGGACGGATACAGCGATCCTCCACCTTAACCAAAACTGATATGATGGCAGCTTTGTCTGAAATAGGAGAACGATTTCTGGAAGAACTTCAGAATGGGAACAGGGTGCACCTGGAGGGAGTGGGGTATTTCCAGATGACGCTGACTTGTCCGCCGGATATTAAGGATAGGAATGATGTGCGTGCAGAGTCTGTTCACTTTAAGTCCATTGCCTATACGCCGGAAAAGAAATTGCGCAAGCATTTGAGGCATACCAAATTTGTGCGCTCGGATCGTAGCGGGCATACATTGGATTATTCGGGAACAGAGCTGGTAGGCATTCTGACGGATTATTTTAAAGATCATGACTATATCACTCGTTCCGAGTTGGAAAGTGTGTGCGCAATGACGCGCAGTACGGCTTATCGCCGTATAAAGGCGTGGATAGCGGAGAATAAAATGAAGAAGATTCCGGGGATTGATGCGTATAGTCCGGTGCCCGGAAATTTTGGTGTAAGCAGGGAGGAATAAACTGCCTTCACACTTATGGCGTTGACTGATAGTGATTTATCGGGGCGTTTTGTGTGAAAGCTATAAGTGTAAACTTAAGGCTGCGCGGAGGCAACCTTAAGTTTATGCTTATACTTTATTTTGCAAAAGCATGGTGATAACCATCCACCTTATTCCAACCACCACGGGTGAAATCGGGAACAGCTACCGGAGCACTGCCGTTTTCAATGGAAAGACGAGTCAAATCGGCCATGCAGCACCATTCTGCCAAGTCGTACACATCCATGTCTAGCGGCAAGCCGTTGCGCAAGCAATATACCAGGCGGTAATCCATAATGAAGTCCATACCACCATGACCGCCTACTTTCTTAGCCATTTCTTCCAACTCCTGATGAATAGGATGTTTGTATTTCTGCATCAAAGCCTCCTTCACCTTTTCGGGCACTGCCGAGTGCATACTCAGATTTTCATGGTTGGGCACATCATCACTCTTGATTTGATCCGGACGGAAACAATACTCCTCGATAGGATATTTATTGGCGAAACCTTTTGTACCGGTCAACTGGTACATGCGGCTGTAAGGACGCGGATTCATTACGTCGTGCTGAATATGGATGGTCTTGCCGTTTTCGGTACGGATAAATGTCATGGTGTGGTCGCCGTTTTGGAAATCGGGAGCCTCTTCGTTTTGATATTGTTTTACCAGTTCGGGGCCGGTTACGGCTTTTGTATCCATAGCTACCAAAGTCTTCATGCGGTCGCCACGGTGAATGTTTAGTAATTGGCAGGCGGGGCCGAGGCCGTGAGTGGCATATACGTCTCCGCGGAATTCACGGTTGTAATCCAAACGCCAGTTATTCCAATAGTAAGGCCAGAATTCTTCTAGATTGTGGATGTAAGAACCTTCTACATGAAGCACTTCGCCGAACAGGCCTTGTTGTGCCATGTTCAGAGTGGTAAGTTCGAAAAAGTCGTAGACACAGTTTTCAAGTTGCATACAGTGTTTGCGGGTTCTTTCGGAAGTATTGATCAATGCCCATATTTCGTCTAGGGACATGGCGGCAGGTACTTCGATGGCTGCATGTTTGCCGTGTTCCATGGCGTAGATGCCCATTTCGGCATGGTGCTTCCAGTCGGTTGCAATGTACACCAGGTCGATGTCATCGCGTTCACATAATTGTTTCCATGCGTCTTCGCTGCCCGAGTAGAGGGTAGGGGCGGGCATACCGGCATTGGTTACGATTTTCTGTGCTTTCTCTGCGTTTTCGGGCAGGAGGTCGCAAAGGGCGACAATCTTGGTTCCGGGGATGTGAGTCCAGCGTTCTACGGCACTGGGACCGCGCATACCCAAGCCGATGAAGCTTACGCGGACGGTGTCCAGTTTGGGGGTTACCAGTTCGATGACATCTTGTTGTCCGGCGGGACGCTCGGGGATGGTTACTTCAAGAGGGGTGTACTCGTTGGTGGCGGCAGCTTCTTTCTGTGCCGGAGTGCAGCCGGATAGGCATATCAATGCTATGCCGACGAGGAAGGTGGATAGGTTTTTAATCATGGTTTTTTCTACTAGATTTATGAATAAACAATGTTTGTGACACAAATATATGAAAAAATAAAATATTGGAGAGACCTTTATATGCGTATTTAGCAGAATGATACCTTAAATGATAAAAAAGGTGTGCGCAGGAAGGAAAGTAATTTTTCTATCATGTTGTACGGGCGGATTATTATCCGCCCGTACAGTGAACTATTTGAATAGTTAGCTTTTACTTTTCGATACGTTTCCTTTGATAAATTTTATCTTAGTTGAGGACTACTCCACTGTTACTTGTCGGATTCTGGCTTAATGTTCCGGGGTAAGAGTTTATTGCGTCTTGTGGAATATAATAAACTACTCGGAAATCATTAGCAGGAATATCTTCAAACTGTTTTTGAGGTCCCGGATAACGACGCACTAATGGTGTTCCGTTCCGGAATACATCATAGCTACGTTCTGCTTGATAAGCCAATTCCAGTTGGCGCTCTTTGTCAATTCTTTCACTTGCATTAGTAGCATCAAGTGAAGGGTAACCACCGTTAATGATGGAGCGTTCACGAATGGTGTTTAAATCTATCAATGCCGGACCATATTGTCCTAGTTTAGCATAAGCTTCGGCACGGTTCAGGTATATTTCACCTAAACGGCTGATGACAGGTGAATGTAGTTGAGAATCTTCGCCTTCACGGGAACATTTAGTAATGTAAAACTGCGGATATACACGGTTCAGAGAGATAAAATAATCCAATACACCTTCATAAGTTTTTCCATCTTTATAATTAATGGAATAGATTTCTTGTTCTTTATCTATGGGAGTTAACGTGTAAGTCTGTTCTCCATCACTGCAAGTTATAGTAGTGCTATTGCGGGTTACATTTAACTGTGCATAGTTTAAAACAGTTTCTGAATCTTGCTTGATAAAACGGAATACCTCTTTATTACCTTCTTCGTAAGTTGGTTCAATAAATGAGGCGCGTGCATCTACAATTCTTCTGTGATCCGGACGCCAGTCATTACGTCCTGTTTCATCTAATAAGCCAATGTATTTTGCACTGGCATACATTTCTCCCCAGCCCATGCCGCCGATGTTGGAATACATACCACCGATGCCATAGTAATGATCATCACCCGAAAATTCTGATGCAACACGCTTTACCACAAAAATGGATTCATCATTATTTTCCGGTACAATTGTATTATATTCCATAAATTCGTTGCGTGGTAGCAATGAATATTCACCTGAATTAATCACTTTGGTTGCATAGTCCACTGCTAACTGAGCGTATTCTGTATTTGGGCTTTCATAAGTTCCACTCATGTAAAGATATACGCGTGATAGCATGGCTTGGGCAGCTTCTTTTGAAGCATATGCCGGACCTTTATTGATCGTCATCAGGCTTTCTGCCTTTTTTAGGTCATTGAGAACTTGTTCATAAGTCTCTTTAACTGTTGCTCTGTCGGGCAATAGCATATCACCCATAATGTCATCCGGGGTACCATTTACGATAGGTACACCCAGGTTTTTATCCGGCGCTTGATAATAAGGACGACCATAAGCACGAACGAAATAGAAATACATCAGACCACGAATATAATAACATTCTCCTATCTGGTTATCTATTTCTGTACTTTGTCCTTCTTCCATCATTTTAATAATATTGGAAGCTTGTGCTACAGCTTTGTATCCATAGTCCCAGAAGTTTTGCAGGCGGTAATTTACCGGTGTTCTTGAGAATGAAATAAATTCATAGAAAGCATCTGTGGAAGACCCACGAATCATTATATTATCTCCGGCATATTCTCCACATCGGTGCATCGGGTCCGACCATGTTTTTAATTGTGCATATACACCATTCATTAATGCGTCTAATGAGGCTGAAGGATCACTGGTAATCTGTTCTGATGCCATAGAACCGTATGGTAGACGTTCAATATCGCAAGCAGTTAATGTTATGATTGCGAATAATATAGTTAATATCTTTTTCATATTCTTATTGATCAATTGATTAGAAAGTTAAATTTAAGCCGAACATGAATTTGCGGACAGACGGATAAACGGCAGGTCCGGCACTTCCCATGACAGCACCCTCATCTGATGCAGGAATCTCAGGATCTACTCCTGAATAATCTGTAATGGTAAACAGATTTTCGCCATTAAAGAATATCCGTAGATTTTGGATGCCATATTGGGGGAGTTTGAAATTATAGCCTAATGTCAATGAACGTAATTTTAGGTAATCACTATCTTCCAAGTAACGTGAGGATGCTGAATTGCCTTTATCCTGATTGTTATATTTGGCTACAAGGTGTGTTGCTATGTCACCCGGTTTTTCCCAACGACTCCAACCACTCTTTAATTTCATTTGGTTACGGTCAGTATAAGTTCCGTCCGAATCATATTCCTGTCTGGAATAATTGTAGATCTTACCTCCGATAGAATATCCGAACACTGCACCTAAATCGAAGTTTTTCCAAGTTAATGTAGTGCTGAATCCACCAAATAAGTCGGGAGATGCCGAACCACATTTATAGTAATCTGCCTCTGTGTAATCTGAGGTTGTTTCTTTTCCTCCGCCTTCTGCATCTTTATACCACATTGGAGCACCATTCTCAGGATTTACGCCCGCCCAGTCTTTTAAATAGTAGGTATCTACAGGATAACCGATTTCTAAAACACGCTGAGCTGTACCGGCTATATTCAGTCCATCACTGATGATGACCGGTTTTACTACATAGTTACCATTTGTGTCTTTTTGTTTATACAAATCTCTTAATTCATTGCTATTGTGACCTATATTTAAATCTACTCCCCAATACCAATCTTTTGTACGGATTATGTCCCCTCTTATAGCTATTTCATATCCTTTATTTTTCATTTTTCCGATATTTCTCCAAACTCTAGTTACACCGGTGATGCCTGTAACGGGGACATTATATAGGATATTGTCAGTCTTCTTTAGATAGTAATCAAAAGTAAGACGTAAACGGTTTTGTAAAAAACTTGCATCCAAACCGATACCTGTGGTATATGTCTTTTCCCAAGTCAAGTCTTTGTTACCGATTGAGCTGATCAATGCTCCGGAATTTTCATTATAGCTGGAAGATACCGAATATAAATCGTATTGTGGATATAATGAGCTAGGACGATTACCTACAGAACCATAAGATGCTCGGATCTTTAAATTATCAATCCAAGGAACATTAAACCAATTTTCATGACTGATGATCCAACCTCCGCTGATAGAGAAGAAATTACCATATTTAGCGTTATCTCCAAAGTTGGAAGCACCATCACGACGGAGTGATATTTCTCCTAAATACTTGTTGTCGTAAGCGTATTTCCATTGGGTAAAATAAGATTGAACTGCCCATTCACTGATGCCTCCTTTAGTGCGCTCTGGTTTAGCCACAACATCCAAAATTTCGAATCCGGGAACAAAACCAGTACCATAAACGTCCAGATTTTTATACCAATAGTCGTTGAATTCATAAGCTAATAAACCATTGATTGAATGTTTACCGAAAGTTTTGTTGATAAGTAGTTTCTGATTTGTATATCGGCGAACTACTTCTGCGCGCCATTCAGTAAGGCGTCCATTTACATTTTCGCCAGCATTTGAGCGTGGATCAGCATAACTATGTGAAGTTGAATTAACATATTTGTAATTGTTTAGAGACTGGAAGGTTAACCAATCTGTTATCTTGACGTCAAAATCAAAGCTACCCATGAATTCATAGTAAGTTGACTCTGAATAATTCCATTGCAAATCATATAAGTAGTTTGTTTGCTGACTATTTACCCAGCCACTATAACGATGAGGTACTAAATTTCCGTTTTCGTCATAAGGGCTATCCCAAGGCAACATAGAATACATAGCCGTCACTGAATATTGACGATCTTCAATGTCACGACGAGAACCACTGAGTGATGGCTTGATAGTTAACCAATCATAAGGTTTGTAGCTGGTCTTAAATCGGAAATTATAACGGCTGTAGTCATAACCTTTTACAGCACCTTCTTCATCATAATAACCCAAAGATAAATAGGATTGGATTTTCTCATTTCCTCCTTGCAGAGAAATATTATAGTCTTGAGTAAAACCGCTTTGGGTTGCTAAGTCCCACCAGTCAAAGTTACTGTTACGCAAGTCTGCATTCCACCGGGGAAAAGCGATTTCATTGGCATTTTGGAATGAAGTATAATAGTCATACAATTCTGCCCCATTCATTACTTCTAAATTGCCATTATTCAGACTGCTAATACCCATTTTGATTGATGCATTGATTGACATTTTTTCTACCCGTGCATTTTTAGTGGTGACGATAATGACACCATTCGCACCTTGAGAACCATAAATAGCAGTAGAAGCTGCATCCTTTAAAATAGTCATACTTTCAATGTCAGCAGGGTTTAGCTGTCCGGCATCCGAGCCTACAATAACCCCGTCAATAACCCATAAAGGAGAAGTTCCTCCGTTTAGAGTGGCTTGTCCACGAATGACTACGGCGCCGTTGGAGCCCGGCTGACCAGAACCCGGAGCCACATATACTCCAGGAACTTTGCCGTTCAACATATTTTCTACCGATGGAGTAGTGATGTCTTTTAATTTGTCGCTTTTAATGTTACTCATGGAACCCGTCAAGCTTTCTTTACGCTGAGTGGTATAACCTACGACAATTACTTCATCCAAAGTTTCCGAGTCTTCAGCCAATTTGATTGTCTGGGGTTCTGCAATAGCTTTTACTTCGATTGATTTATATCCTATGTAAGATATAATTAAGGTAGAACCGACAGGAGCATCTAATTCATATTCACCGTCGAAATTAGTAATAGTACCGTTTGTAGTCCCTTTTACTAAAACATTGGCCCCAATAATTGCTTCTCCCGTTTTAGTGTCTAAAATCTTACCTTTGATTTTAGCGACTTGTTGTGTAACGTTTGGTAAGGAAATGTCAATATCCCCTGTAGATAGGGAAAATGAGGGATTTGAGAGCATTCCAAGTGCACCTGCTAATAAGGCGCACTTACCTTTTTGAGTTAAAATCTTAATTTTCATAAGTGTTTCATAAGGTTAATAATAAGGTAAACAATAAGGTTTGTATATGAATTGAGAGGAGGACCTGCAGAGTATCTCAAGAACTTATCCGCCCTTCTCATAAGCCTTTAGAGAGGGTTGAAGGTTCTTCTTTGATGCTTTAGAACGTATTTTTTCTACTTAATTTCTACTTATAATCTATCGAATGATCATGAATAAGAAGGGAGTAAGGAGGAGGATTTGTTAAATGAGTGAAATGTAAATGAAATATTTTTGTATTTCTGCTCTTTAAATTAGCAAAAAATACAATTATATTCTTATCTTTGTGAACGTATATGAATAGGAAAAGCCGGATAAGTTCTTGAGATACTTATCCGGCTTTCTCTATTTACCACGTTATATTTAGAAGTATGATAACGAATAATTGTTTTGTATTCTTATTTACTTTGCTCCTGTTATTTTATCCATTTTGCAAAATATCTTCTTTTTCCGGGGCAGTAGGTTCTTCCCTTTGCAGAGGGTTCAACGGATTGAAATAGTAAATGCCCAAAGTATCCAGATAGTTCAGAAATAAGGGAAGACGTTGCATAAAAACACTCCATTCTTTACTTCTGCAAGGAGTCCAAGCAGCCTCGGCAAGTCCTATTAAACGGGGAAATACCATAAAGTCCAGCCTCTTTTCATCTGCTACTTTTTCTGTCCATAGGGACATTTGCATGCCCATTATCTGGTTTTCATATCCTTTGAACAGATGAGAAATGGATTCCGGAAAGTGATAAATGTTTTCTAATGGGTTGTATCCATTCCACTGGCGTCCTGCATGGTGAGAAGCGTGTTGTATAAAGTCGGCATACATGGGGCGGCGGGGAGTCAATATGACACGATAACCTGATTCCAAGGCTTTGAGTAACTGATATTGGCGGTCATGCCTCCACCACATCACTACTGCTTGTTTGGGAGATACTTTGGCGTCTACTATTTCGTCCCAACCGATCATTGTTTTTCCTTTTGATGCTATCAGACCGGCAATGCGGCGAATGAAATAATGTTCCAGCCCTTTCACATCCACCAGATTCTTTTCAGCTATAAATTGCTGAATGTCGGGGTCGGTAAACCAACTTTGATTGCCATAATGCACTTCATCACCTCCTATATGTATATAAGGTGAAGGAAACAGGGTAATCATTTCGTCTAATACATCGCTGATGAACCGGTATGTTTCTTCCTTGCAAGGGTGGAATGTGAAACCCTGCCAGCGACCTTCGCCTCCACCGGAAACTTCGGGATAGGCGCGGCAAACTGCTGTGGCGTGCCCCGGCATATCAAATTCCGGAACTATCATGATATGGCGCTCTGCCGCATAGGCTACTATTTCCTTTATATCTTCCTGTGTGTAGAAAGCTGCGGCAGCCCGTGGATTGTGATAATTGCCAACGGCGCCTGTCTGTGTCAATTTGGGGTATTTCTTGATTTCTATTCTCCATCCGGGTTCGTCCGTCAAATGCCAGTGAAATACGTTTAGGCGCAGAGAGGCCATGATGTCAAGGTATTGTTTAACTTTCTCTTTGCCGAAGAAATGGCGGCTTTCATCGAGCATGAAACCGCGCCACTGATAGGTTGGCGCATCATTTATAGTGCAACAACGTAATTTCCCTTTTCCGAATCGTGCCAATTGTAGCAGTGCCTCTTTTGCATGAAACAGACCACACGCCGAGGAGGAAGATAGTTGGATTGTATCGGGTTTTACTTGTAAATGGTATCCGCCGTCGGGTATTGATGAATCGGAAACTAAAGAGAAAAGGATTATATTGGGAGTTTTTCTGTCGGTAAGGGGGAGGGATTGAATTGTTTGTTTGAAAGTATCTGCCAGTTTCCTTGCATATTCTTCATTACCCGATATTCGGGTGGAGGTGCTGAGGAAGAATTCACCCTGTCTGCGTTGCATATCGGTTGGTGTGGGAAATAAGGTTTGAGCATATGAAAAGGCTACTCCTTCAATGAATAATAATGTGAGGATAAAGAGTTTTTTCAGTTTGTTTTTCTTGTTCATCGTTTTGTTTGTTTTACCGGTTAACTACTTGTAAGACACGAAAATACATGAAAAACTTCTATATTACTCCTTTTTTGTATAAAAAAAATAAGACTGCCCTATTTCCAAAGCAGCCTTATCTATCTAACTGTAATTTAAATCTTTAAGTAAGTATGGTTGTTACTTTACTTTGCAACCATATATTAATGCGGCATTCATTTCAATGCCTTTCACGCATTCTTTAAGAACATCTTTCATTCTTTTCATACTGTTATTCTTTCTCTCTTGGTTAAAAAAAACGGGGAAGTTTCTTACTTAATCCCTAAGCCCCAGGCTCTTACTTCGTTTTCGCCCATCAGAACCAGAGTTCTCTTAAAAATGCTTTTTACCTTTTTCATAATCTCGTTATCCTTTCTTTTTATGTTTTACAACACAAAATTACGCTGTTTTGTTCTAGGTTGTACTCCTATAAGGGTGAAATATACACTAAAGGGTCAAATTCTTGACCTGCATCAAGAATTTGACCCTTTTTATGAAATAGTTGTTTCAGAAGCCTAGTTTTTTGAATTCGTTCTCGAAATTAGGCGTAAATATTTCTTTTCCTATATTGGCTCTTATCTCATCCAATGACCAAAAGCGGCCGCCGTCCAGCTCGTCGCTTGGAGTGATGGGACCGTCGTAGGTGGTTTTGTGTGGGAAAACTAACTCTTTTTCGCGGGCTGATTCAAATACATAGCTTGTCAACAGTTCGGGGGTAAAGTCGGTGATGCCCAATTCTTCCTGTACTTCACGTTTCAGAGCTATTTCTACGCTTTCGCCTAAGTCGATGTGTCCGCCTA
>Ga0192242_10069_pt1 | contig 52109 bp, 30 predicted proteins | sample Koala_Koa27_J3_FD_131235 | JGI IMG/M metagenome (GOLD analysis project Ga0192242, IMG submission 131235) | Enriched cells from koala feces incubated with labeled cellulose particles, San Francisco Zoo, California, United States - Koala_Koa2-7_J3 ...
GCATGAAGCACCTGCTCTGCAATGCCCCAACGAACCAAATCATAGAAGCGGTCAAACTCCAAACCCAGTTCCACCCTACGCTCGTGCCGGATTGCTTCACGCAATACAGACTGATCCAAAGAAGTGATTTCAGGCAATATATCCGGATTGCCACCACGAGCACGGGCACGCACCATCTCCAAATCTTTTTGAGACTCCGTTGTATTCCCCAACTCATTAGCAGCCTCAGCCGCCATCAACACCACATCCGAATAACGTATCAGACGAATATTCACCCAATACCCTTTATTCGTGAACTCTTGCCGCAAAGCGGGATTGGTATAGGCTTTCTTATTAAAATAAGCACCCATAGCCTGTGACACAGGAGATTCCCCATAAGGCTTATTCGTGTTCTGGGGAGTAACCGGGTCCGTATCCTGACGACGGAAATAAAGCAAAGTGGCATCCTTGCGCGGATCACCGGGTTCAAATGCTTCCGCCATCAATTCGGTAGCCATGTGCCAGCCCCAGCCCAGATCCCACTGTCCGGCACCACGCACGCCCTGCACTTCACAAAACTGACTACCTATCTTATCACTCTGCGGCATAGCAGCCGTAGCCGTACATTGCAGTTCGAATATCGAACCGCCACTATTCTCGCCTTCATCCGTGAATATCTTATCATAAGGAGTATTCAAGTTATAAATCCCCTTCCCCATCACATCCGAAGCTGCGCTGTACATATTCTTCCAGTCATTGCGCATCATATAGGTACGGGCATGCAGGGAACGGGCTGCCCCACGTCAATCGCCCCAAGTAGGCTGCCGGCCACTGGGCGGGGAGCAGGTCTTCGGCATCATCCAAGTCTTTGTCTATCTGTTCATAAACCTTTGCCACAGTCGTTTTAGGCACATTTGCCTCCGAAGCCTCATTCACCTTAAAAGTAACCAACGGCACTTCGCCAAAGGCCCTCACCAAATTGAAGTAACAATAGGCGCGGAAAAACAAAGCTTCTCCTTTATTATAAAGATCGTTTTCCCCGGTCAGATGCCCTGTTTCGATGGCATCAAGCACATCATTACACTGATAAATAATAGCATAATTCTGTCTCCAGTATGATTTAATCAACCCATTGCTGGCATTGTACAGAAAATCATCGTACATAGCCGCCTGCTCCGAACCGTCACTGGAGATACCGCCCTTCTCCGAATCCTCGGAGCGGAAACAGTGGATGGCAAACGCCGGAGTACCCGCAGTAATATCAAAACTGCGCATCATGGTGTAGATATTGAACACCTTTCCCTCTGCCAAGGCACCGGGATGATCATCCTCCGTGAATTGTCCCTGAGGACTGCGGTCTAGGAAATCATTACAACCGGTCAGGGCAAGTATTCCTGCCATCACCTCTATGGATAATAGATATTTATTTCGTTTCATAATCAATTAGAATGTTATATTGAGTCCAAATGTATAAATAGCAGGAACCGGATAACTGCCGTTATCCACCCCGAAAGCGATAGCAGAACCGCCAAACTCGGGCGTATAGCCCGTATTGTGTTTCCAGGTTTTCAGGTTTTGGATATTGAAATATGCCTTCAATGCTTTCAGCCCTATCTTGGAAATGAGTGCCTTGTCAAAGGTGTAGCCCAGTTGCACATTACGGATGCGGAAGAAACTGCCGTTCTCTACATAATATTCCGAGTTCTCGAAGTTGATGGCATGTTTGGTATTCAGTAACGGCTGGGTATTGGAAGTACCTTCTCCGTGCCAGCGGTCCATACGTTGATCCATGTAATTAAACTGTGCCCAATTATAGTTATCCCAGGTACGATAAATCTGATTGCCGCCCTGACCCATCATGTCGATGCCCAGTTCCCAACCTTTATAAGATACACCCAGGGAGATGCCATAGGTTACATCCGGGGTAGGATCACCGATCTGGGTACGGTCAGCAGGAGTAATCTCGCCATTACCGTCCACATCGGCGAATTTCAAGTCGCCAGGAGTCACTGCAGCTAGTGTATTCTTGGGAGAAGCGTCAATGTCCGCCTGTGACTGGTACACTCCCTCCACTTTGTAGCCATAGAAGAAGCCGATGGGATAACCTGCCATAGTATAGCTCTGGTTCTTATCTCCGGCAATGATGGAATAACCGTCCTGCACCAAGCTCTTTACCCGATTCTTGATGGTAGTGAGGTTCACTCCCACATTATATCCCCAGTCGCCTATTTGGTCGCGCCAACTGGCTGAGAGTTCCACCCCTTTGTTCTCAATCTGTCCCAGGTTACCGATGCCGGGAATGGTTCCCGAAAGACCGGGGACTTTAGCCAACAGATCTTTGGTATTCTTCTTATAATATACTCCCTCAAAATGCAAACGGTTGCGGAACATATTCGATTCCAATCCCACTTCCCAGGCCTCCACCTTTTCCCAACGAAGGTTCGGATTGGGCAGATAAGCCAACTGATAGCCCGGATAGATGGTAGAAGGATTCCCGAATACCGCCCCGAAAGCATTTTCCAGTAACGGTTCTGCCGGATAAGCCGTATCCAAGTTCTGATTACCCAGCGTACCCCATGAACCTTTCAACTTTAACATATCCAGCCAATCGATTCCTTTCATAAACTCCTCCTCCGTCATTAACCATCCGGCGCCTACGGAATAAAAGTTCTGCCATTGATTTCCGGTGTACGAGAAAGCCGAAGAACCATCCCGACGGAAAGAACCGTTAAAGAGGTATTTACCTTTATAATTGTAGATCACACGTCCCAGGAAAGAAACGGTAGAACGCTCCCATTGGGTACTTCCATTGGTTGCCGTGGCAAGGTCGCCAATGCTGACAAACCATTTATTGGGATCATCGGGGATAACGAGTCCGATACCTTGTCCGCGGGAACCGTCCAGGCAGCTGAGGGAATTATAGTAGGTAGTGAAGCCTGCTGTGGCAGTCAGGTTATGGTCGCCGAAACTGTTGGTATAGGTCAGTACATAGTCACTTTGTACTTTCGTTTCGTTTTCTTTGAACTGACTCACTTCCGTCTTGCCGGTGCCCAAGGTAGCTACATTTCCTTTTACCGTATTGTCATATACCTTAATAATCGGTTGATACGTCCGTCCGTTATTGGAACCATAATCCATAGAGAATACGGCTCTGAAATTAAAGTGTTTCAGGAAGTTCACCTCTCCATAAATATTACCCGAAGCGCGGTAATTCTCGGCACGGGTGGTATTGGCTTTCAAATCCACATCCACCATCGGGTTCATCATCTGTGCCTTTTGAAACTCCGGCAAGGCGGCATATAGCTGGTATTCCTCATTGAAAACAGGAGCTACAGGGGTGGTGCGGACAGCTCCCAATATGGATTTGCTATCGGCAGGCAACATACGCGCACCGTTGAACTGAAAGCTTACCTTTATTTTATCAGTGATTTTATATTCATTACTGGCATTCAGGGTGATCTTGCTGAACTTTTCGTGCTTGATATTACCCTGTTCATAGGAGTATCCCATGCCTAAGTAAAAGCTATGTTTCTCCGAAGCGCCCGTTACACTGATATTATTATTTGTGAGAAAGCCGTTTTGTAGGACTTCATCCTGCCAATCCGTATCGGCATTCCAGGCGGAGAAGTCAAAAAGGGAATTTCCTTCATTGGTGAGCTGTTCATTATAAAGTTCTTTGAACTGGGAGGCATTCACCATCTTGATTCTATCCGCTACATGTTTCCAGCCGAAAGAAGTGTTGATGTTCACCAATGTCTGCCCCTCCTTTGCCTTCTTGGTGGTAATGATAATCACGCCATTGGCACCTCGCACACCAAAGATTGCCAGTGAGGAAGGGTCTTTCAATACTTCCATGGACTCTATATCTTCGGGATTCAGAAAGTTTATGTTATCATTAAACAGTCCGTCCACAATGTAGAGAGGTTTATAGCCATTAATGGAGTTAGTACCCCGCACGCGGATTTCGGGGTCCGAGACGGCCTGTCCCGAGTTGATAATCTGTACGCCGGCTACTTTTCCTTGCAGGGAGGATAAAGGGTTGGTAGAAGGTTTATTGGCTATTTCGGCTCCTTTGATGTTGGTGATGGAACCGGTTAAATCGCGTTTCTTGGCGCTACCGTAGCCAATCACGACTGTTTCCGCCAGCATCTGCGAATCTTCTTTCAGCGTTACGTTGATTACATGCTGGGTGCCTACTTTCACATCTTGTTTCACCATACCCACGTAGGAAAATTCCAATACGTCTTGGGGAGAGGCGGGGATGCTGTACTTTCCGTCGATATCTGTTATCGTGCCGTTGGAAGTACCTTGAATAAGTACTGATGCTCCAATCAGGGGCTCATTGGCCGAATCGGTTACGGTTCCGGTTACGGTCGTTTCCTGGGCGGAGAGCGACGTAACCATTAGCAGCAGGCAGGCTAAGGTGCATAATGTCCTTAGTTTCTGCCGGCAATGTCTTAGAGGTTTAGGTTTATTGTTCATTGCATTGTCTATTAACAAATAAATAACTAGTTTAATTTCGTCTATTGCAATGAAACAAAAAAGGTACAAAAAAGATGATGGGCCTTAAAGAATTAACATCTAAGGCCCATATTAACATGGTTTTGCTATCATTTAGCTGTAGGGACGGGGTTTGCCCGCCCGAAAACAGTTTGCATTATGTCTCCGGGCAGGCAGACCCTGCCCCTACAGTGAACTATTTGATAGTTACTACTGACTATTTAATTTATTACTGCACAGTAACAGTCAACGGATTACGCACCCTCTGTGCATATTCTTCCAAATACTTAGTCCAATCCGTTTCGACTTCAAAACCATACTTGCTCCAACCCGAACCCCAGTAATATACATACTCGTCTCCCGGTTCATAGTCACTGATACCCAGCACATGACCCAATGCACCTCCATGCTCTTTCTGTTCCTCTTTAGAGAACAGCTGCGTTGTAGCCTGAATATTGGCAGGGAATACAGCACCTATATAAATCACTCCATTATTGTTACGCGGATTTTCCGTAGAATCAGCGTATGCAATGTAACCTGCATTCATATCAAAACTATATCCCATCGGATTCTCTTTGTGTAACACAATTCCCGTCACCACCGGAGTTATTTCTTTCAGATTATCATAAGTAACCACCGTTTTATTCAACTGCGACCCCTTATCCAATGAAATAATACGAGTCTCGATGATACCAGAATCACCTTTTACAATCAGCGGATTATATACCAACTTGGCTGTAAAGCGCAAAGGACCGTTATCCAATACCTCACATTCCTTATAGCAATACGGATAAACAATCATGCTATCGGGGAACAATGCCGCCGTGCCCCACCCAGAGTAGGACCTACCGCATAGCAATCCATACCATTGCCATGATCCACATGGTAAGAGATATGATGATTCAATTCATTGTCATAACGATCTTCCACTACCATCTCGGGGACGCTCTTGGTCCAGACATCATAGCCAAAACCACGCTCACCCTTTGCTTGCAAGGCAGGGCCATAAGCACGATAAGCCGCCCGGTCATTCTCCCACGCCATATCATCCAAACGTTCCGGATACTGGCGTCCGCAGGCTGCCACATCCACGGGCTGCGGAGTACCTTCCGATATAATAAAGGTGGCAGATCCTTCCCCTTTCACCGAAACAGGGAAAATAAGCATACCATTATAAGTAATCTGATAGGGTACTTCCAACCCACTCTCATCAAACACTACCACTTGTGCCGTATCAGGTAATTGCAACTTTTTCGAGATTTCCGCCATAGAGACTTCTACCATCTCGCCATCTCTATCCAAAGCCAACGGATTGGTTACCGTAACAGTCACCGGCTCTTTCTGAGAACAGGAAAACATCATGAATACTGTTGCTACAGCTAAAAAGATTTTCTTCATACTATTTATTTTTTGTCAACCAAGGTACAAAAATACAAAGAATCTGCAAGCATCAGCAATGACGCAAGCAGATTCTTTGGTATTCTGTCAAATAATTATTTAGGCTGTTTACCGATGTAAGCCAAAATACCGCCATCTACATACAAGATATGGCCATTGATTGCATTAGAGGCTTCGGATGCCAGGAACACAGCAGGACCGGTCAACTCCTGAGGATCCAACCAACGTCCGGCAGGAGTCTTGGCGCAAATAAATGTATCAAACGGATGACGGCTGCCATCAGGCTGAATTTCGCGCAACGGAGCAGTCTGCGGAGTGGCAATATAACCCGGGCCGATGCCATTACACTGAATGTTGTATTCACCATATTCTGAACAGATGTTACGGGTCAACATCTTCAAGCCGCCCTTAGCTGCTGCATATGCAGATACAGTTTCACGTCCCAGTTCGGACATCATAGAACAGATATTGATAATCTTGCCATGTCCCTTTTCCATCATAGCAGGCAGAACGGCCTTAGAAACAACGAACGGAGCATTCAAGTCAATATCAATGACACGGCGGAAGTCAGCAGCTTCCATTTCGTGCATCGGAACGCGGCGGATGATGCCGGCATTGTTTACCAAAATATCAATCGTTCCCACTTCCTTTGCTATAGTAGCTACCAAAGCTTGAACAGCAGGTTCGTCGGTAACATCACATACATATCCGTGTGCTTTGATTCCCTTTTCGGCATAAGAAGCCAGACCTTTATCTACCAATTCCTGATTGATGTCGTTGAAACAAATCGTTGCACCCTGTTCTGCGAAAGCAGAAGCGATAGCAAAACCGATACCATAAGAAGCGCCGGTAACCAGTGCTACCTTACCCTCTAAAGAAAAATTCAAATACTGATTCATGATACTTAATTCTTTAAATTAATGAAGTTATGTTTTTATTATTTCAAGTCTGTGATTAATGAGAAGTCTTGGTCGCCATAATCCAGATTCTCGCCGCCCACACCCCAGATAAAGGTATAATTATGTGTAGCGGCAGCGCTATGGATAGACCATTCGGGAGAAAGAACCGCCTGATCGCCTTTCATCCACAAGTGACGAGTTTCGTTTACTTCACCCATAAAGTGACATACGGCATGCTCTTCAGGCACTTCAAAATAGAAGTAAGCCTCCATGCGGCGGCTATGTACGTGTGCCGGCATAGTGTTCCATACACTTCCCGGTTTCAGTTCGGTTATTCCCATCTGCAACTGGCAGGTAGGCAATACCTGGCTTACCAGCATTTTGTTGATGCAACGGTGGTTGGAACCTTCCAATGAACCCATTTCGGCTACAATGGCATCGGCTTTCGCCACCTTCTTATCCGGGTAGTTGCGATGTGCGGTGACAGAGTTGAAATAGAACTTGGCAGGATGACTGGCATCTTTGCTTTCAAAGGTCACTTCACGGTCGCCCGAACCCAAGTAAAGTGCCTCTTTATAATCCAATTCGAATACGGCATCACCGACTTTTACAATGCCGGGACCTCCTACATTGAAAATACCCATTTCACGACGGGTCAGGAAATAAGGAGCTTTCAACGGATCGATAGCTTCCAGCGTCAATACTTCCCCCACCGGTTTGGCTCCACCTACCACCATACGATCGTACATGGAATATACCATATTTACTTCGTTGTCCGAAAATACTTTCTCTATTAAGAAATCGCGACGTATCCGTGTGGTGTCATAGCTTTTGGCATCTTCGGGATGGGCGGCATAGCGAATTTCATAGTTTGTCTTCATATGCATTCTACGTTTTTATAGTATTCATCTGGTTTCTACTTTGGCAAAGTTACGAAACAATATTGTTACTAGGCTATAAAAATCGTTCAGAATAGGTGTAAATTTTGTCCGATTATATGCGTAATCTGCTACATAATACGAATAAATACACCTGAAGGCTCAATTTCAACGCGACAAAATATCACATACCTTATCTTGGAAAGCGCGGGCGCGGCTTAGTTTCAATACATTCTGGTTAATGATTACGAATGCTAACTGATGCCCATTCCTTGCTTTTACATAGCCTGCCAAAGAGCTGACGCCTGTCACCGAACCGGTCTTGGCATGTACATTTCCACGGGCTTTGGTTTGCTTCATACGGTTTTGCAAAGTGCCGTCCACTCCAGCTATGGGAAGGGATTCATGCAGGGGAAGAAAGATTTCCCGATGGTAATAGGCATATTTAAGGTATTCCAGCAACAAGCGCGGGGAGATATAATTGTATAAAGAAACACCGCTACCGTCTACTATCTTATAATCGTCGGGGTTAAAGCCTAATGCGGTTTTCATAAAGGCGTTGATGGCATCCGTACCGTCCTCGCCAGTCACCTGTTTATGCAGGGAGCGCTTGGCTGCCAAATGGTAGAACATGGATTCGGCACATAGGTTATCGCTCTTTTTCAAGGCACGTTCCAAGACTTCTTTGATGGGTCTTTGAATGGTGGTTATACTGTCGGCTGTGGCAGGGCATTCGGCATAAGCATGGGTTCGTGCTTCAATGCCTTTATTTCGCAGACGGCTGATGAAGGTGTGGAAGAAGAAATCTTTGGGGGTGTACACATTTAGTTTTTCGGTATAGGGACGGGATACGTTACCCGAAATCGTGATTACATTACCGTTACTCAGCCAGTTGCGGGTGATTTCCAGTTTCCCTGCTTGCGGATTGCGGCTCGTTCCCTGATTATTCACGGTATAGTAGTCAGAAACAGGGATGCAGGTTACTTGGGGCAAAGAGTCTTTTTGGGTAGGGGAAACGGAAATATCTACGCAACCGCGGTTCAGTATCAGAGGGGAAAGATAAGGTTGGAAAGGATAGGGTGTATCATCCCATGACCATCCGGGCCCCCAATAAACAGAGTCGGTCATGGAGACGTCGGCGGCGATAGTATCCGTTATGTAGCGGATGCCACGGGATTCCAATGTTTCGATGAGGCGGTTGAGGTCTTCATCCATAAATTCTGGATCGAAGCCGCCTATCAGGTAGAGGTTGCCTTTCAGGGTATCGTTTTCTATTTTTCCGGTATAGCGCAGGCTGGTATTCATGGTGTAATCTGTACCCAGTTGTGCCAAGGCTGTGACGGAGGTAATTATTTTCTCGATGGAAGCGGGGCGGTATAGTTTTTCGTCTTGGTAACGATAGAGGGATTCACCGGTGGTAAGATCGAATACGGTGATGCCGACTTCGGAGGTTTTCAAGAGGTCTTCATTCAATAAGGCGTCCAGTCGCTGGGAGAGGGGCTGGGCGTTTATGAGATTTATGGATAGGATCAGTAATAGGGAAAGGGAAAATCGTTTCATTTGTATATATTCGTATATGTATTACTTCTCCAAAGCCGTGGCTATGGGGTTCAAAACGTATTCTAAAACAAAGGCAACACCGCGCCAGCCTCCCCCTTATAAAGGGGAGAACCTGCGGATGGAATCCTTAGTTTATTTATAACTCTCTAAATATCTCACCAACAGTAGGATGAGGGAACACATACCGCTTCCAATCCTCTACCGTCTTACGATCTTCAATAGCCATACCTGCCATTACAATCAATTCCGAAGCCGGATTGCCCAACATATGCGCGCCCAATATCGTTCCATCTTCAGCAGTCAGCACCTTGCAAACTCCATTCACTCCTTCATTCTCTGCAACGAAACGTCCGGAATAAGCCATCGGCAACTTCACCGTATTATAAGGAATGCCCGCAGCCTTCAAGGCTTCTTCGCTCACGCCTACTCCGGCAATTTCAGGATTAGTATAAACTACACCCGGAATAGCACGATAACTCATTGCGTCTTCTTTTCCGATAATATGATGAACAGCCACTTCCGCCTCACGCACAGCGGTATGCGCCAACAAAGAAACTTCGTTCAAGTCTCCGCATACATACACTCCGGGAACAGACGATTGCAAATATTCATCTACCTTAATGCATCTGCGTTCCGTCACTTCCAAGTTCAAGTTTTCCAATCCGAAACCTTTTGTAACCGGGCGGCGTCCTACACTCATCAACAATTTCTCGGCTTGAATAGTCATCATTCCACCTTCCGCCGGTTCGCAATATAAGGTAATGCAACCCATTTGGTTCTCAATCTGAGTCACTTTTGTACTCAGCATAAACTGGATTCCTCTTTTAGCATACTCGGCACGAAGCAGGGCAGACAATTCCTTGTCCATGCCACCCAGAATTTCATCCATCATTTCGACAACGGTGACCTTCACTCCCATGCTGTTGAAATAAGAAGCAAATTCCATTCCGATCACTCCACCTCCCACAATGATCAGTGAAGCGGGCAGTTCCTTGCAATCCAACGCATCGCGGTGTGTCCAATAATCTACCGTGTCCACTCCCGAGATAGGAGGAATAAAAGTCTCACTTCCGGTGCACAGCAACAAGTTCTCACATTCATAAGTTTCTTCACCGCATTTTATGGTATTCTTGTCTATGACGGTTGCTTCTCCGGTTACTATATTTACATTATGGGCAGTCAGCTTCGCCTTGATACCCAGCACCAGCTTGCGCACCACTTTTGATTTACGGGCTACTATCTTAGCCGCATCAAAAGAAGCTTCCGGCACTGTTACCGCATATTTGGAAGCATGCTTGGCATAATCATACACTTTTGCCGAGTAGAGCAATGTCTTTGTGGGGATACATCCTTCATTAAGGCATACACCGCCCAGACTTCTCTTTTCGAATAATACAACACTCAGTCCTGCCTTTCCGGCAGCTTCGGCAGCTGTGTATCCCGCAGGGCCTCCGCCGATAATTGCGATTTGATATTTCATGGTATTTATTTTGGGTTAATCAGTTTTTTATCAGTTCAAAACCTTCAACAGAGAGGTTTGGATATATTTTTCTCAACGCTTCTACAAATTCCAAAGGCTTATCGGGGTTAACCATTACAAATCCTTGGGCATGCTCTATCTTTACCTTTTGTATTCCTATTGCATTAGGATTATAAGACACTTTACAGATTCCATCTACGCATATTTTATTTCCCCAGCCCGGTTTGATTTCCAGTACCCCATTGTCTTTAATAAAATAAAGCGTCTTTATTTGTGAATACAGCAGAAAAAAGGTGCTATGGTTCCTGCAAGCGCAGGAATAGCCCAATTTTTACCTAAACATGCACTCAGAAGGATAATCAAAATTACAATACCGATTATTATATACTGCCAGGTACCAGCCTTTTTCGTTTTAAACACTTGTTCCATGTTTTATTCCTCCTCTATCCTATGTTCCAGACGTTTCACCAGTGCATTGATAAATTCTTCCGGTTTTACCGGAACCAATGACAATAAGTTTTTATTCTCATAGTGTATCAATACATATTGTGAAGGCATTATGCCTCCAAATCCGGAACTTCGTTTCAATTCCACATCTGTAATATCAGTTAAGGAAATAGTCTTCCCTTTATAGAAACGGCCATAATACACCACCACCTTTCCGTCCGCAGTCAGCGTATAAGTAGAATGAATGATGCGTTCAATATTGACAATCAGTAATAATGCCATGATCATTCCCACTATCGCTTCCTGATACCAAAAGGCAATAACCATTAACGCCGTACACAGGACAAGAAATATATAAGCACCTTGTGCTATCTTTACATGAAAAATACGATTCATCATCTTTCTAAAATTTGTCCGCAAGATACAAATTTTATCTATTTGTTCTACCTTTTTCCGACTACTTTATCCTTTCTTGGTCTTCTTCACCGTACGTTTCACTTTCAAGGCATACAGGTTCAACTCAATAGAAGATTCCGTCTCCGTTATTTCACCTTCATCAGCCAACAGATCATTCAGCAGTTCTCCACTACGTTACATCAAGCTTTTCTGCTTTTCCTCATCGCGCTCCGTAGACATTATATTCACATTCCGCACTCATTCTCTTAACTTGAAAAAAGATTCAATGATAGCAAAAGTGGTTGCGGTAGCTCGCGGACTTCTTAAAATTGTAGCTAACATATAAATTCCCTTTTCAGTAAATGCTTTAGGTTCTACAGGAGAATGTTTCAATCCTGCGAACCGGTCGAAATTTTCGACTAGTTGCTGTTTTTCATACACTTGCAACGAAAACATATAGCCATCGGGGAATTTATCCCGATTGTTTTTTACTGCTTCATTGACTCGTTTGGTTTCCACACCATACAGCTTGGCCACATCTCTATCTATCAAAACTTTCTCGCCACGCAACTCTATAATAAGTCCTTTCACTTCGCTTTCGCGAACAACCTGCACATCATTTTCCATCGCATTTTATTTAAAAATGCGGAAAGTTACACTTTAATTTCCATTCGGCAACTATCCCTTCCACTTAATTTTCCATGAAAAAAGCAGTAAAAACGCCCTCAAAAAGTACAAGCAATAAAGGTTTTTCGTAGCTTTGCACCCATAAAGCATATTATCATGGTTAAAAAATTCGATTTCCTTGTTATCGGCTCAGGACTTGCGGGAATGAGTTTTGCGCTGAAAGTGTCTCATAAAGGTAAAGTCGCCTTGATTTGTAAAGCCGGATTGGAAGAAGCTAACACTTACTTTGCTCAAGGAGGTATAGCATCCGTTACCAACCTGAAGGTAGATAACTTTGAGAAGCACATTGAAGATACGATGATTGCCGGAGACTGGATAAGCGACCGGGCAGCCGTAGAAAAGGTAGTGCGCGAAGCTCCGGCGCAAATCAACGAATTGATAAAATGGGGAGTAGATTTCGACAAAAAAGAAAACGGTGAGTTTGACTTGCACAAGGAAGGCGGACACTCTGAATTCCGCATCCTGCACCATAAAGACAATACAGGCGCCGAAATACAAACCAGTCTGATTGAGGCAGTAAAAGCCCATCCCAATATCACGATCTTTACAGATCATTACGCAGTAGAAATCATTACCCAGCATCACTTGGGCATTATTGTTACCCGCTATACTCCGGGCATCAAGTGTTTTGGCGCCTACGTGCTGAATGAGGCTACCGGCGATGTAGACACCATCCTTTCCAAGGTGACCATTATGGCAACCGGCGGTTGTGAAGCTGTTTATCGCAACACCACCAATCCGTTAGTCGCCACCGGAGACGGAATAGCTATGGTATATCGTGCCAAAGGTGCGGTGAAAGATATGGAATTTATCCAGTTCCACCCCACTGCCCTCTTTCATCCGGGCGACCGTCCCAGCTTCCTTATTACCGAAGCCATGCGCGGTTATGGTGCTGTACTGAAGAACCAAAGCGGTGAAGAATTCATGCAGAAGTATGATCCGCGCCTCTCCCTTGCCCCACGTGATATTGTGGCACGCGCCATCGACAATGAAATGAAACAGCGCGGTGAAGACCATGTATATCTGGACGTAACCCACAAGGATGCGGAAGAAACGAAAAAGCATTTCCCCAATATCTATAAGAAATGCCTCAGCTTGGGCATTGATATCACAAAAGACTATATCCCCGTGGCCCCGGCTGCACACTATCTGTGCGGAGGCATCAAGGTCGATCTGGACGGACAGTCCAATATCAGCCGCCTGTATGCCATAGGCGAATGTTCGTGCACAGGTCTGCATGGTGGAAACCGCCTGGCATCCAATTCGTTGATAGAAGCAGTGGTCTACGCCGATGCGGCAGCCAAACACGCTTTAAGCGTACTGGATCGTTACGATTATAATGAAGACATCCCCGAATGGAATGACGAGGGTACGATGAACAACGAGGAACGCGTACTGATTACCCAAAGTATGAAGGAAGTGAACCAGATAATGGAAGCGTATGTAGGCATTGTTCGCAGCAACACCCGATTGATCCGTGCATGGAACCGTCTGGATATTCTGTACGAAGAGACAGAACGACTGTTCAAGCGTTGCAAGGCTTCGCGCGAACTCTGCGAACTGCGCAATATGATTAATATCGGCTACCTGATCACCCGTCAGGCCATGGAGCGCAAAGAGAGTCGCGGCTTGCATTATACGATTGATTATCCGCACGTTTCTGATAACAAAAAGTAAAGGCTTATCCTTATAAAAATGAACAAGAGGTTATTCTTCCAAGAGTAACCTCTTTCTTTTTGTAGCCATCTACTTAAAATAAAAAGCAAAAAGTTTTAGTTTTATTGTTTGTTATTTAAAAATGTTCATTATCTTTGCATCACTCTTTCAAAAAGGAAGATAAATGGTTTCATCATCTTCTTTTTGACAGCAGCGCAAGGGATACATACAAAATACAAATACAACTAACGGTTTTAGAGAATCAAGATGATTCATTAGTCACATTCTATTTGGAATGGTTATGAATCAATAGTTTAAGGTAAACCTCCGCCCCTACGGTGGATAATTTGGTTCCTTTCCGTTTTGTCTTGTTTGCTTTCACGTTTCACAGCTGCCGAACCCCTTTGTTCATGGGGATTTTCGTGTGAAGACTAATGTTGCACTCCACTTTCACACTCTACTAATTGCAGTACTACAAGTCGTTGACAGCTTCTTACAAAGAAACACTTCAATCTTTTCAAAAAAGAAGGAAGTCTTTTTAAAAAAGCCGGTTATCTTTTTCCAAAACTTCCTTTCACACCAAAACAGCGATGAACAGAGAAGTTTGAGAAGTGAAACGTGTGAAAGGAGTTTGGACTAACTTTCTATTGATACGGAATAGCATTGAAAACATTCCTTTATCTATCGTGAAGGGGTAGAGAACATCAAGCTAAATGATGCAGACGATGCAGGTGAAAGATTACTAATGTCATGGCTGTAACATTATACATCTTACACCCATAACATTAGTAATGTGATAGCCGAAAGGTTAGTAACGTGAATGGAAGTAGTACCCTCAAACACTTTCGACCATAACTAATCTTATTTCAAACCCCCGTTATTTTACCTCCTCCCATTTCGGAGGATTAACTCCCATCAAATGACGAACAAAGAAATCATACCGTTTATGTTCCCCGAAATCTTCTCCCATCGTATGATGAGCACCCGGAATCACAACCAATTCAAAATCCTTGTTTGCCTTAATCAATGCATTGACCACTTGCATGGTAGAAGCAGGATCTACATTATCATCCAGTTCCCCTACTACCAACATCAAAGGGCGACTTAACAAATGGGCATTTTCTACATTCGATCCTTCCTTATATTGATCTCCTACAGGATAGCCCAACCAAAGCTCATTCCACCAGATCTTATCCATGCGATTGTCATGGCAACCACAAGCGGAATAGGCCGCCTTGTAGAAATCAGGGTGAAGCAAAACGGCATTCGTGGATTCCTGTCCGCCGGCGGAGCAACCATAGATGCCTACGCGGTCAATGTCCATAAACGGATATTTTTGTGCTGTCGCCTTTATCCAAGCAATATGGTCGGGCAAGCCGGCATCTTTCAGGTTCTTATAGCATACATTCTCGAACGAGCGGGAACGGAAGGAAGTACCCATTCCATCTACCATCACTACGATAAAACCGAGTTCGGCTAAGGAAGTCATATACCAATTATAAGAGAGAAAAGTCTTGGGCACATACTGATCACCGGGACCCTGATAAATGTATTCAATGACCGGATACTTCTTATTCGAATCAAAGTTAGTGGGGCGGGCAATCAGCCCCCACATATCCGTCTTGCCATCCCTCCCTTTGGCAACAAATACTTCCGGAGCTTTCCAACCTTCTGCTTCCAGACGGGTTATATCAGCTGTTTCAAGTGGCATTACCACTTTGCCATCCTTTGCGCTGCGCAATACGGCAACCGGAGCTTTGTTTACCAAAGAATAAACATCTACTAAGTAATTCATATCATCCGAAAATGTAGCCCGATGCATCCCTTCCTCGGGGGTAAGGCAAGTGAGCCCTTTGCCATCGAAACCGATGCGATAATAACGGATTAAGTAAGGGTCTTCACCGGGCTGCATACCATTTGCCGAGAAATAGATCTGACGATTATCCTCATCTACCCGAAGCACTTGGCGCACATACCACTCTCCCTTAGTTATCTGATAATCAGGCTGGGCAGTGGCGAGATTATACATATAAAGATGATTCCAGTTATCACGTTCACTCATCCATATCATCTGCTTACCATCCTTCAGATCATGCCGGAAATGACGGGTATAGTTCACATATTTATTACTAGTTTCTTCTACCAAGGGGCGCGCCTGTCCTGTTTCGGCAGAAAGTTCCAGGACACGATATACCTGATGTCCGCGCTGATTGTATTCAAATGTAATGCCATGGCTGTCGCTGTTCCATTCGGGACCATAGACTTCATATTGCCGGTCAAACAATTCGGTAGAAGGAATCACGCCTCGCCCCGTTTCTACCTCATAGATGCAGGGGACTTTGAAGGGAAGTTCATCCCCCGGCTTGGCATATTCTTGTTTGTGAAGTTTGGGCTGAAGCTGATCTGCCGGAGAAGATTCCACATAATAAACATAACGTTTCTCCACCGGACGGATTTTGCAGGAAGCCACTTTCGTGCCATCCGGTGACCAACGGATGTAGGCTGAATAATAGTTGCCCAATGTACCATCCAAGCTTAACTGTTTTTCTTTTCCCGTAGCCGTATCCTTCACATATATATTATGATTCTTGATAAATGCCACATATTTCCCATCCGGCGAAGGAACAGGAGCAGCAGTCTTTTCATCATCCGTTTCCATCCAATGCTTTTGCTTGGGAGGAACAGGAAGTGCGCCTTCATTCATTAACCGGTTCTTGCGGGTGGTGTACATCCAACGCTGATTATCAAAGACAAAACGGAGTGTATCCAAACCCTTATTCACAGACAATCGTTCCAGGGAAAGGGAACCGGGTTTTACCTCTTTACCGGATGCAGCACTAAGGGCAGTTGCAAGCCGCTGATGGTCAAACAATTCCTGTCTCCCCTTCTTATCTGCATGGACAGACACATAGATGCGTCCGTCCGGAGTATTCCTTACATACCAAAACTGATGCGTACCCTCTACCCATTGCGGATTGACATTGGAATAGAAGACTTTGTTCGCACTGAATTTCTCTTTCAACGCATAGGCACGGCGATAATCGTCAGCCGTACCTTGAGCGATAGCCATGCTCCCGCTAAGGAACATGGCTACCAACAAACCTAATTTACTAACCTTCATATATAAACCTATTTAACTTCCCATTCAAATAAACCGGATGAATTGTCAGCAGGCTGTACAATCTCGAGTTTCACTGCTTTCGTCTTTACAGGATCGAAATTGACCGTATTCCCTGTACCTTTCTCCACTCCGTACTTATCGGCACCACTCACGGGCTGCCATTGTCCCTGAGCATCTTTATAATAAATCTTCCAGCTCTGAGGGATGCGGCAACCTCCCCACGGAGCATCATCATACCAATATACCGTAGCGCTAGAAACAGTCGATTCAGAGGGGAATTCGTATGAAATCCATTCGGTAGTTCCCTGTTTAGGCCACCAGTGGTAGTAAGGAACGGAACGGTCATTCTCATCCTTCGGTACCAAGCGGTCATTGATGGCTGAAATAGATTTCGCCTTATGCGAAGCATCTACCTTACTTTCCGAAGCCAAAGTAGCAGGCATGGCAGGACGGGATGCGCTTAACTCTTGCGGCAACCACACAGCCATAGCACCTGCACCGCGATGTGCCCATGCATAGTAAGGAATCAAAGTAAGTTTTACATCGGTTGCAGTCAGACGGCCGCTGCCATCATAACCCAGTATCTGTGCATCGGTCTTCAGTTGGTTGATGCCGTATAGTAAGTCCGGCTTTTCAATCAATTCAAACTTCGGAGTACGGTTCATAAATACGCTCAACACATCAAAATCATTATCCGCCCATTCAGCACAATATACTATTGGACCACGCTCTACGGCAATGCGGCCACGGTCTGCTTCCACCTTATTATTAGCTTTCACCGTACGAGTCTCCATGTCAAAATGTACTTCTACTTTATCCCCTTTCTTCCAGCGGCGGTCTATGCAGAAATAGCCGTTCTTCAGTTCGCTCTGTACAGGTTCTCCGTTTACCTTAATAGAGTAACCCAAACGCTTTCCATCATTATAGGTATAAAGGTCACTGGGAACCACCTGATTGCGAACCCATCCCGGAATACGGACTTTCATCGTAAACTGTCCGGCATTGTTCTTATTGATGCCGATGGTGACATCCCCATTCCAAGGATATTTTGTTGTTTGTTCCAAAGAAACAGCCTTCCCTTCTACTTTCAGGTTGGAAGTATTACTCATGAAGAGGTTGACATACACATCTTTATCCTTTACCGCATACACATATCCCGGCAGGGAGGGAATGAAACGGCAGATGTTGGACGGGCAACAAGCACAACCGAACCAAGGCTGACGCTGGTGCTGGCCGATGCTTTCCAACGGATTAGGATAGAAGAAACTGCCACCGTCCAGAGATACACCCGAGATCAAACCATTATATAAGGTGCGTTCCAGCACATCATAATATTTTGCATCGCCATGAAGCAGGAACAGGCGATAGTTGACATACACACTGCCGATAGCCGCACAAGTCTCGCAGTAAGCTGACATATTAGGCAATTCATAGTTCTTGCCGAAGGCTTCGCCATTGCTGGTGGCGCCGATGCCTCCGGTGATATAATATTTCTTGCCCACAATGTTATCCCAAATGCGGTCTATGGCATGGATATATGCAGTATCTCCCGTCAATGCGGCCACGTCTGCCATACCTGCATACATATAAGCGGCACGTACAGCGTGTCCCACAGCCTCATCCTGCTCAACAACCGGCTTATGCGCCTGGCTATATTCGTCCGTGCGAGTGGTATATCCGCGCTGATCCAAGAAGAATTTGGCTTGATCCAAGTATTTCTGCTGTCCTGTTACCAAATATAGTTTGGCAAGTGCCATTTCGGCAATCTGATGTCCGGGTACACGGATTTGTTGTTCCGGATTAGGACCTATTTCGCGGCATACACAGTCGGCATAGCGAATGGCAATATCCAAGAAATTACGTTTTCCGGTTGCCTGATAGTGGGCGATAGCACCTTCCACCATGTGGCCCAGGTTATAAAACTCGTGGCTCAGTTCCTCCACTTTCTCCCATCGTTTGCTTCCGGCCCATTCGTGCGGATGCTTGGGGTTCATGGTGCGACTGGTGTAAAGATAGCCATCCGGCTCTTGGGCGGCGGCAACTATTACCAAAACACTATCAATATATTTAGCCAGTTTCTTATCAGGATAGGTTTGCAGCAGGTAACTGGCACCTTCTATGGTTTTATATACATCAGTATCATCAAATGCCAGTCCGCCCACTTGGATGGTATCACTGGGATGGGCTGCATTTACAAAGTTAGTGTAGCGTCCTGTTTCCTCGCATTTGCTGAAAGCGAGAGGAATGGTTACTTCACGGCTGACATTAAGGCGTTGTCCCCAGAATGAATCGGTTACTTTCACTGAAGTAAAAGGAACGGGGGTGATGGGGTAGCCGTGCGATGGGTGTTTTACTTGCGCTGTTCCGCTTGCTACGACAGCGGTCAACAAAGCAGTGGCTAAAAGTTTTTTCATGGTTCTATTGTTTTTTTAATATGTTCTAAATCAATTTATGCTCCAAAGAGTCTTGTTTCTCTAATACGTAGTTTGTCCTTTGCAATACTTGAATAGGTACAGGCACTATTTTCATTATACCGTTAACAGAAATCAACAACAATTCATTCAATGTCATAGTAGTAGATTCCGGCTTACAATAAAAACCATTGTTAATACCTGATACTTTAGTAAAGAAAGAAGTATTAGACAATTGAAAATCATAATAAATATCTTGCATACGTGAACCAGTTCCTGAAATATCTGAATAGTAGAAATATAAACGTCCTCCTTGATAAATCTTTGCTGTAGGAGTCAATGTTGAACTTGACAAATTCACAGTCCCATTAAAATTACCACTGGAACTTTCCGAAGACCATTGCAGATTTCCTGTATTACCCGACACCAAAACATGATATATAACTTTTGAAATATGCATAACATATCCTTTAGGAGTCGTTATTGTTACATCTAATGTATATTTCTGAGAACTTGCTTGAGGATTCTTATTGATTAATACAATACTTTTTCCTGTTAATATTTCTGTGTAAGATGAAAATGGGGTTCCTGTCCGATTCGTATAAGTATTGCAAGTTACATTCCAACTTGCAATATAATCATTCGGGATATTTATAGAATAAGTCGCTTTATCATTAATATATAGAGAACCGGATATCGCTTTACTAGAAGAAATACAAGCAGATTTTAAAAGAGAACTATTTTTAATCGTTTCATGAATTCGTTCTATTTGTTTTTGAGTAATTTTTTCTCTGCAAGAGCCTGAATATGACATAATATTCAAAGGATCAGGATGATAAGAATCACCATTTGCATCTACACTTGTACCGACATAACGGCAATTCCATGTATCCCAAATACAAGGATCAGCCGGAGTATCTACAATATAATCACCTGCTATTGAAGAGTTACTTCCATTCACCAATTCTGGATTCTTTCCATCTTTAGTTCCTTGATGAGTATGATATAATCCTAAGCAATGTCCTACTTCATGAGGCAATGTTGGTTTTAAATAATAAGTGCTATTTATAGCGCAAGCTGTTGAAGGTATATTATCAGCTTGTCCTGCTATTTCCTCTATATTTCTTCCAGAACTATAAATATAAATATCGATTGCATTAGAATGAGGATTTACACTAAACACTTTAGCCACATCTTTGTCAGATATCGCATCATAATAATCCGAATCAATGTACTCTGATCCTAATAAAGAAAAAGATAAATTTGTTTCTGCATAATAATCGTTCAAATTCTCCAGAATAACCGCAGACACGTCCTCTTTATTAAAGCCAATACCAGAAGAATTTCGAATAATATGTACAAATGTCCTAAATTCATAGCTTTTATCATATTGCAATCCTGTTGATGAAGCACGAGTAAAAAACCAAAAGGGCGGTTCGGGTGAAGGAGTACCACACTCCAAATGTTCATCTCCTCCCATACTACGAGCCTGATTTGATGACGGGGATATGGAAGTTAAATCGATGGAATAATAATAGACTGTAGAGCCAAATATATCACCAGATTCTATATAATATGATAATATAATATTTCCACTAAAGACAATCTTACCTTCATATTCCTTGTATTTTTCCTCCATTTCAGAGATTATAAAATAGCAGCCATCTTCATCCCCTACATAAAAAGAATCTCTATTCGGTATTATTGTCCATTTCTTTAATTCCTCATCATAACATAATCTACCTAAAGCGTCTTTCAAAGTATACTCTTTGATCTCTGTAGGATAAACCTTTTTAGGATACTCGTCTTCATCATCCTTACAACTTAAAAAGGACAAAGAACTGATTACACAAATTAATACGGCAAAAATAAATACGTTTTTCATAATTCTCTCTTTTTAGTTAAACTCTCGATCTTTAAAAATACAATAATGCACCTTAACACTGCATCGAATCACTTATTATTTTCTCTTTGGAATATATTCATCCCACAGCTTCAATGAATGCAGATAACCAGTAAAAGGCCACTCCCCTTCGGCGTTACGTCCCAATGTTACGAATTGTGACGGTTTTACCAATAGTTGAATATCCTTCTCACTCACTAGCCGACCATTGATATATACTCGTTCTATCCTACCATCAAAGCAAATATAGATATGCTGCCATTTACCTGCCAATGTCTTCATATCCTTATATCCTGCATCTTCATACCAACCATAATGATTAATCACTCCACAACGGGGTTCCGTACCATTAACCAGCATAATCTTCTCCAACTCGTCATGCGATGTCGTAAAATCCGCCACGCATTCGTTCTCGGCAATGGAATCATTCAGTATCCATGCTTCCAATGTATAAGGAGCATTATCCTGCAAAGTGACAGGCAGAGAGAAATTGGAACGAAAGACTTGTGTACCCTCAAAATGAAAAGCCTTCTTTCCTTCCATCTCTTTCACAATAACAGGTTCTTTCTTCGCCTCAAAGTAACCGTGCACTCCATGATTGGGCAGATAAGGAACTGTATCATTTACTACAAAATCATCGGCAGTGATGCTGACTACCAACCCACGCTTCTGCTGATCGGCTGCGGGCAGGCGTACAATATCCGTTGATGCATCGTAATCCTGTTCGGCAGGCGCTTGTTTCCAATTATAATAACGGAGATTAGTTATAATCAAAGGTTCGGCATCACTATGAAGTGTAATCATTCCTGATGAAAGGCATGACTCCACCTCATAGCTCTGCCATTTACCTGACCTATAAACCAACCCACTTATGGTATGTTCTTTTGAAGGGGAGAGTAACGGATGGCGATATTCCAAGATAGTACCCGGCTCCAGTACCAAAGCATCACGCCCGTCCATACGTTGGGTACGGGCAGAACCTTCTTTCATTGTGAAAGCTCCTCCCAGCATCCCTTCATTGTTTTGCCATTCACGGCCATTCCAATCGGCAGCAGTCAGTCCCAGCCATTGTTGTGGTGCAGAATCTTCTATGCCTTCGAACACCTTGATATTCCATACGGCACCGCCGAAACCGTTCTTTTGTCCACCAGTAAAAGTGAGACGTACATAGCGCGCCTTTACTTTCCCGAAATCAACTATCGGGCTGCCTGCCAGATGATTGTTCCGCTTATCGGCAAAAACAAACCAGTGTTTTCCATCCGCAGAAGTCTCAATCAGATATTGACAAAATTGGGTGCCATATTCAAATTGAGTCCAAATGGTTTGTATCTGCCGGGAGCTGCCCAAATCAATTTCAATCCACTCCTGCCCCATACCTTGAGGACGCCATAAAGCTCCGTTATTATCATCTACAGCATGTTCAGGACGGAAATTCTCATCGTAATAAGAAGAAGCTTTTACCTTAGCACCCAGAGCCAGGTTCTTCGATTTCACTACAGAAGGTGCTAATGCACCCACACCTTCATGGGTAGGAATTACTTTTTTATACTTCCGTCTTCGGCAAACTCTATGCGGTCTATGCAGGGCTGACGATGAAATCCACGATTAGAATGGGGATTGTCATGGCGATGGTAAGCAATATAATACTCCTTGCCTTTTTTCAAGATACTATGATGACCCGGTCCATGAACTGTTCCATCGGCATTGGTTTCAAGAATACAACCCCGATAAGTATATGGCCCCATAGGTTTGTCCGAAGTGGCATATTGTACCCGGTAGGTATGATCATGACAGGAACCTGAAGAGTACATAAAATAATAAGTACCGTCCCGCTTCATCACAAATGGCGCTTCAAAAAAAATCAGTAGCTTCCGTATTCGGAATCAGACGTGTCCCGGTAAAGCTTTTCATATCGGGAGCCAGCTTCCCGGCTCCGCAACCAAAACCTTTATAAATTCCCCATGTACCCCAATACAGATACACGGAACCGTCATCGTCTACAAAGGTCTGACCGTCCAACGTTATGGCATTGGTCACAAAACGATCCGGGACAAGGACAGCCTCACTGTCACCCAGAATATTCTTCCAAGGACCGCGTGGCGTTTCACTTGTTCCACAATGAATCCTGCAGGGCTGGCAATAGAAATAATAATAATTTCCGTCGGTATGTTTCATCACATCGGGAGCCCATATCCAATGGCTGTCCGGCCAGTTCATAGGCATCAAGGTCCAGTTTGCAAAATCTTTGCTCGTCCACACTTGGGCGGGACCGAAACCTGCACCACTGCCATCGGTGGTGGCATACATATAATAGGTATCGCCAAACTTCTTCACCGTGGGATCGGCAAAGTAGCCGGGAATAACGGGATTGCCTGCACCCGGAGCATCAAAAGCCTTTTGGGCAAAAGCAGAAGTTACCCCCAATAGTAAAGAAATGACTAATAATTGTATTCTATTCATATTTCTTATTTATGTACAAGGTTATTAATGGGTATCTCAATCTCATGAAAATATTCTTGCAACAACCGATACATATCCGGATCATATGCTTTCAATTTCGTACGGCGATTTACCCAGTTATGAACGCCATTGGCAGGTTCAGCATAACGGTTACAGTTGAAGAAAGATTGAACGCACTCGGCAAAATATTCTTCTTTATTGCTTACCGCATATGTTTTGTCCCACAAACCTTTCTTAATAGCATTCTGACGAAGATCTTCCAAACGTTCATTGAAGCCCGGTTCTATTCCTGCGATACCTACCGTATGGATTAGATGAGCGAACTCATGAATCAGGATATTCTCACCTACATATTTATCTTGAGGCAATGCCAGCAAATTTTCTTCCCCACAACTGGATGAAAACTCATCTTCGGGTGCACCGCCAAAACCACGAGCACGCCAATTCCAGTACTTAATACTGTCTTCACAGTTACAGATATGGCTAAACTCAGGTAAATCACAAGTCTCCTCATCCTTACCTATAATCATCACGTGACAGCCCTTCTTCACCATATGCGCTTTCACGTCCGGACGCTTTGCCAGCATCAAGCTAATGATGTCACATGCTTTCAACAGAGCCTCATCACTCACCCGCTCAGATGAAGTTACATATAAACCTTCTGTTTCAATATACTTTTTATAGAAAGAAGGAATATTCTTGCCTTCGGGAATGTCGATAACCTGTCCCTGTATGGGACGAACTTCCAATTTCATGGCAAATCCTCCCCCCGATGCTAAGTGTACCTTCAATCGGCTGTCTTTATTGACAACTATTGTTTCCTTACGATAATCCTCAGCCTGCTTGTTGGCATTCATGCCATCGAAAAAAAGAGTAGCAGTATATTGAACTCTTTCAGGAAGGAAAGAAAAATCAAGTTCCACATCCCGTTCATCCCAATTAGTCACTCCACCGATATACCAGTTAATGCCTTTCTTGCGGACGGTAACTATATATTTCCCAAGTTCACCGGCAGCAATGAAAGTAGAATCGACTTCTACAGGCAGGGAGGTTATAAAGTTCACACACTCTTGTTCGTTCTGGTAATTAGTAGGCGCATCACACAACATAGTAAAAGGAGAATCATGAACAATATAAGCAGCCAGCTGGTGGCAACGAGTTCCCATGCTCATCGGTGTATAATAAACGGCACGCCAATCGGCTTTCGTTGCGTTGCGCATGGCACCCGGCGTATAATCTACCGGTCCCGCCATCATACGGATATAGGGAAAAGTGACATCATAAAGGAGCATGTTGTTCTTAATATCTGTCCACTTTGCTTCTTCCATTCCGAATACGCTTTCAAAGTTGATGATATTAGGATATGTACGATTGATACCCGTCGGCTTATAAATGCCATGAAGGTCAAGAGTCAGTTTATATTTGGCGGTTGCCTCGGCAATACGATAGACCATTTCAACGGCGGTCTGGTCGTCACGATCCAAGAAATCCACTTTAAAGCCTTTAATACCCATATCAGCATATTTCTTACAGGCAGCTTCCAATTGGGAATCGAGTATATTGAATACAGTCCAAAGCACAATTTCCACTCCTTTGGATTTAGCATAGGCTACCAATTCCGGTAGATCAAGTTCGGGAATGACTGTCAGCATATCACCGCTTTTCGGATTATACCAGCCTTCGTCCAGCACAATAAATTCGATGCCGTTGCGACTGGCAAAGTCAATATAGTATTTATAGGTGTCCATATTGATACCGGCTTTGAAAGGGACGCCTTTCAAGTTCCAATCGTTCCACCAGTCCCATGCCACTTTTCCTGTCTTTATCCATGAGGTATCACCGATGCGATTGGGAGAAGCTAATGCATAAACCAAATTATTGACCGGTATATCCGTATCTTTCTCTGTAATTGCCAATACACGCCACGGATAGGAACGGGAACCGTTGCTACGTGCGATGAAATCAGTCGTTTCGGTTACATATTCCTGTTTGCGCCAAGGATAGAAATCTGTTTGGGCAGGATAGGGAGCAAAAACACCTTTCAGGGTATAAGGAGCTTTTGTGTGTTCGGGCAGAAGATTTTCTGCCCCTACGGTGAGGAACATGCCGGGGTAGGCTTCCAAGTCGGACTCCAATAGTGTAAGTTTTACCTTGCCGCAATCCACTGTGACCGGAAGGAAAGCAAGTTTGGGTTGGGCTTTTGACAAAGGAGTCACATCATATACATTCTGAAAAGCCATTGCCATTGGTTTCTTCTCGTTGGTAGTATAGGGAAGATAGGCTGTATAATCCTTATTAAAGTTAAATTCCGCCAGTTCATTCTTTATAATGATATCTGAATGTTGCGTTGTATAAAAACGATAGGCAATTCCTTCATTATAAGCACGGAAAACAATCTCGAAACCACCTTTTAGCTTCAAGGTAAGTTCGTTGCCTGTTGCAACGAACTCCCTGAAGCGATAGAATGGTGATTCTACATTATCCTTTATCTTTTTCCTTTGCTCCCCTGTGATACGAGGAGTTTTACCTACGAAGGTTCCGTCGGTCAGAACCAGACCTATATTAGAGTGTGAGAGAATTGTGTCATTTCCATGCGTGACTTGATAAGAGAGTCCGTCTCCGGCACTGATTTCTACCTTTAACTTGCCATCGGGAGAAGAGAGCACATACTTTTTATCCTTGGCTGCAAGCGAGGCATTGCCAAGCAATAAAAGCAAAGATAAAATTGCCAAACTGAGTTTATTGTTGTTCTTCATAATCTATAGGTTGTGTACTTTGTCCACTTGCAAAGTAAAATAAAAAAAGGATATGGAAAGGGAGAAATAATATAATGTAATGGCAGAATAGTCCAATAATAACTATATTACAGTATTGATATATAGTTGATTGCACTATTCTTCCATCCCTTTAGATTATTTTTTCATTGTCTTATAAGATATGAGTTCCGCTTATTTTTATCCGGTAAGGCCATTGTGCGTCCTTTTCCTCCGGTCCGGGATTCATCCAGTGTTCTGTCGGAGCTCCCATGACTACTAGCCAAAGATGCACCAAAGATGTACCCTGAGGGATAGTATACTTTATCACCCCTTCCGCATCGCTGCTCATTTCTCCATAGATGGATTTGCCTTCCTGTGTCACGGCAACAATGCCATACCTCCAACCGGCTTTGTCTATATGGATAGTGCTATATCCCTCTTTACCTGCTTCTCCACAAAACTCAACCGTTACAGTAGTTCCCTGTTGGGCTACAGATAGAGGTATAGCATTAAATCCGTAATTTTCAGGACAGTTTTCTGCTGCTATCCGAAACCAGTTGTCAGCAATAGGATTCAGCTTGCAAGTATATTTATTTGCATACAGACGCGTTTCTTTCCATACCCGTTCAAAGTCCCAGTTGATAAAATGGCAACAAGCATCGAACATTTCATCACAGAATTGTTCTTGATTGAGGTTATTCAACCGTTTGTAAGTAATGACGGGATCTTCTCTCCTTTTCCCTTGACGGAACAATTCTCCGATAATCAGCAGTCCCCGTTTCATACCCCAATATTCAAGAACATAAGGGGAATGATAGATATTTTCCAAGTGCAGATAGGCTTTATGTGTCAGTTTCATAAATGCGTCCCAATGATACTTTTCATCGGTTATCCATTCGGGATTCACCTGCCAAAGCATCCATTGCGAAACCATCTCGAAAAAGCCGCTTCCTCCCCAGCCTTCCCCCTGTCCGTCGCAGGATATTTGTGACTGGAAGCTGTGTCCCAGTTCGTGGGCGATGCAGTTCAGTTTTTCATCTTGTATGCGGCTGGGGGCAATCCATAGCACACCGATCTGCCCGTCATAATCCCCACCGTAGGCGGTACCTTCCAAGGAGTAGTTTATCATGACCATCATGCGATATTTATCACACTTTGATCCGGCTTTTGCAAATTGCAAAGTTTTATAGAAATAGTTATAAAAGCTCTCCAGTTTCGCTTCCAGATTAGAAAGGTTTACTTTCATGTCATGCCCTTCCAGTTGGGGAGGATTGGAAAGGTCGTTGCCGAATCCTTTCTCCCAGAAGATGGCAAAGTTTTCGGTACAAGCCATGCGGTGGTAACTCCATTTGCTATCAGGGTTCCAGAGGTCCATGCCTTGCAGGTCTTTGGGGATGTAGATGGACTTGCCGGGAGGCAAGGAAACTTCAGAGAAAGCTGCATCCTGAGCATTTGCACGAATGACGGCCAATAAAAGGAATAAAAATAGAATGTGTTTATTCATAAAGTAAAAAATTTATTAGTGGTTAAAGTCACTATGTGGTACATTCCTTTATCAAAGAATATACCACTAGCTATTTAAACATCTATTGAACAGCAATTAAAACTGCATATTCAGCACAATGGTCGCTTTATACTGAACACCATTTTTAGTATATATCAGAGTAGGCTTCAGTGTATATTTCTGTCCGGCAACACTTACCCCATTACGGTGTCCATAAGTCATGCTCAATCCGCTGAACTCAATATAAATAGGTGCCGTATCGCCCCAATTACCTATGTTACCATTCGACTCACACCAAAATCCATTATTGGCGGTAGATGTGTAAATGAATGTATCGTCTGTTTGCTGAAGTGCGACAGCCACCTTGTCTTCGGCAGGTTCTGCACCTACGGCAGCCAGTTTGCTTTCTAGCACAGCCGGTTTCATGACAAATGCCTGCGCCAGTTCCCGGCTGTTTTTTAAATCAACTATTCCCTGTGGATAGTCCTCGGAAGCAGCGTTGCACCTTACATCGAATGTTAAGGTAATATTTTTGGGAACAGCGGTATCATCAATAGAGAAATTGCCGAGCAAGTCCGTTCCTTCAAACTTCACTTTATACGGCCACTGTTCATCGTCTGTCTCATCATCATTCCATGGATGGGACTTATATTGAACGGGAGCACCCATTACTACCAAATATAATTTTTCTGTACCTATAGGTACCGTGTAAGACACGCCCCCGGAATTGTCTTTATTCATAGGAGCATACTGCGGAACTCCATTCACAACGGACACAAATCCATAACGCCATCCGGCAATCGTATTGCCACCGTTATTGTTGTAAGCTGTAGTTGTTCCCACGGCATTGCCATCACCGTCAAGCATTGTTCCCGGGTCGTCTGCCGCCAATGCACACCCTACGCCCAGTCCGGCAAAATCCGCCTTGACCGTTGTTCCTATTTCGGGGACATTCAATGGAATGATATTGAACCCGGTAGTGCCCGGACAGCTGGCATAGCCTACCTGATAATATCCTCCGTCTACATCATACATCTTTGTAGCATAGTTGCATGCAGCCACCGTCACATAATTGCGCACCACATCAATGTCATAAGTCACCATACGGGTAGCATAATCATAAAGTTCCGTATAGAGAGTTTCTAAGTTATTGTTACAGTACAGGCGCTGATAAGTCATTAGCGGATCTTCGGGATAGCATGACTGCGTCCAGACATTCCCCACCACATCGACACCATGTTTCTGTGCCCAATAATATTGCATCCAATAACTGGCATAGCGCATCCATTCATGATTGAAGTGACGGTGATAATTAGCCTTCCACACATCGACATGATATCCGAATAGTTCAGCCGGATAATCTTGGAATGACTGCCACTGGGCACACTGTTCCCAAAAAGCATTTCCTCCTTCACCATTATTTCCATAGCCATAACGGAAACCTACTTGTGAGAAGTCTGTCTCCCCATTCAGTATTTTGTCACAACTCACTTGATATTGAAAGCTATGCCCTATTTCATGTGCAATGGTGGAGCCTACCGGATGACAGGTACTGGGATTTACCCACAATGCACCAATCGTGTTGTCGTAACCGGAACCTGTAGCAAGCCACTCAGTCTGATACAACAAGTAAATTTCCATCTTATATTTATCTAGAAAAGACTTGTTTTGTCCGGTGTCGGCAAACTTCAAGGTTTCGATATTTGTGTGATAGAATCGTTCGGCCTTTGCCAATAAATCATCAATGTCTACACGCAATGCCTCCGGCACTGATTCCGCTCCCGGATCCTCTCCGAAGCCCGGTTCCCAAAACACGAAGAAATGTTCGCTTTGTTTCATACGCCACCACGACCAACGTGCATCACTGCGAAGCATATTCTCAGGTCCTTTCCCAAATCCTTCATTATAAGCAGCTGGCGTATAATACTTATCATAATTCGGTATATCCGCCGGATCCAAGATCAACACAGCATTTGGGTTAGCTTCCTGACGAATATTGACAGTTACTTCTGATTCTCCACATGCTATGACAACAGTCGCTTCACGGTAGTTCTTGCTAGCATTCTTCTGGAACTGCATGGGCAAAGAAATTTCTCCTGCTTCACCTTCATATCGAGGCAGTTTAATCCATGTACAATTAGAACCAGTGGCACGGCTGGTTACATCTTCTACTGTAGCTGTCCAAGTGCCAGTGGCGGTAAACTTGACGGAAGTCTCTATCTCATCCCAGGCCAGTATTTTACTATGTTGACCACTGTCTATGGTGAGTTGGAGAATGGTACTATCATCCTTATCACCACTACAGCTACTAAAGCCAATAAAGAAACAGCAAAGCATAGATAAAGCAAGTAGTGATTCTTTGCAAAACATTCTTTCCATAATTATAGCTTTTATTGGAGTCCCATTTGAACACTTGCTGTTCCTGTTGTCCCATTTGATAAAGGCACTAGAAATATCACATTAGCAGATCTACTTGCATCCAAATCTATCATTTCTTTATAATCTTTCGAAAAAACAGAGATTTGACTAGCTGATGAATTATTTGCTTTCACAGTGAAGAGAACAACGGCTCCACTAAGTCCTGCTGTAGCAGTGACATTCAGAGGAACAACAATAGGGCTTAATCCATCAACTGTTACAGTCTTTTGGTCAGGATAAGCGAAATAATAAGTACCAGCTTTACCGGATATCTGGAAAGTGACAGTACCGTAACTAATCATTGTTACATCTACACCATTGTTTTCGTTTGTTACATTTTCTGCTACAATATTCATTGTACAAATAAGACTAAATAAAATGGTGAAAAAACTACCTAATAATAAATTTCTCATAATATTATAATTCAAATTCAGTTTACGCTTATGTATATGTATTGATCATTTGTCTCGTGGATAGGAACAAAAACTTGCACTTGGGCCATGCCATTAACAATTGGATATTCGCTTCTATGATGTGTATTAGTTGTTACAACAGTAACTTTTGTAGCAGAGAAAGAACTATCTATAGTTACAGTAAAATTCAGCATCACACCCCCAATACTAACAAAGTCTGCTGTTGTTTCTATACTACTTCCTATATGCCCAGTCGAAATATGAATATCACTTGGAAGAGAAAAATCAATATTTACTCCATTACCACTAACACATATATAAAGCTTCTGATGGCCACCCGTTTCAGCAAAACTATTTGTAAAGCTAAGACATCCTAATAAAGTCACTAAGAGACCTTTTAATAACAATATTTTCATACAATTATTTTTTAAAAATTTACTAAATAAGAGAGAAACCAATATCTATTATAGATATTGATTTCTCTCCATAAAATATCATTCTAGCGTTGCTTTTACAATAAATTCAACGAATTTACTATTATCCACCTTAAGTGCATAAACAAAATTCACATTGAAGACGGAACCGGAAGTTGAAGCCGGGTTTCGACCGATATTAACCATATCACCATCTTCTTGCGTTTCAACAAACAAAACACTACCGGTCGAACCATCATCACTCCAATTCGTTACTTTGTAATTGGCAGTCAACCAATAGCCTATTCCACTACCGCCAGCAGTATAATCACTAGTAGTATCCCATTCACCGGATTCACCATCGACCATATACAAAGCAACCGGTCCTTCCGGCTCTTTACAAGCAGCAATAAATTCAGACAAAGTCATATCTAAACAACTTTCTATCACATCTTGATAATCTGCAAATTCAATAGAAAATGCTGAATAGTCACCAGCAGGAATTGTATTAGCAACAACAATACGTCCCGGATCAGTAACAGTCACATCAAAAGTAAAACGTATGTAATCATCAAAGTCTGTACCATTGTCAATGGCAAACCCAACGTTCATAGAAATAGCCGTACCCACAAGAGCTGTTTCCTCTACATTAAGTACCAGTTCTTTATTTGTGATATTCAGTTCAATACTGGCTATACCGGAATTTGCCTCACAGATACCACCTGCTGTATTATAATACCAGCCATTGGCCCCCTTGGTAGGAGTGGTTTTATTCCAACAATTTTTTGAAATATTGATAGGATAAAACACCACACTTCCATTTGATAATGCAGATAATGTCTCATCCACAGTCATTCCCAAATAAGTATGAAACTTTTCAGCATAATCAATCAGTTTAATCGTTTTAGCCTCAAGACGATTGATTGGAAATTCTGCTTTGGTAGAAACCACAGTATCCGCATTAGTCTTTAGATAGGGATTTTCATTCTCCCCATACACATGTTTGCTGGTAGCATCCTCCGGATCTGTGCTGCATGCAGTCAATGACAGAGTAAAACAAGCAATTAAAGCATATATAAAATTCTTTTTCATTGTACTTTTCTTTTTAATTAATGAATCTCATTTTATTCGGCACTGCCATATCCCGGATTCTGTTTCAACTTGATATTACCATCCAATGCAGACTTAGGCAACGGGAAAATATCACAATGCTTGTCCGTTTTGTCGGTCTTTGCATCTTTACAGAACCACGATTTGCCATTATATACATTCTGATTGGTTCCATTGATACGGAAACGAATCAAATCCTGACGGCGATGATGCTCTGCCACAAACTCCCAAGCAAGTTCGTCCAACAAACCACCCAATTCAATATCATCACCACCTTCTTCTGTGATAATCCAATTATCTGATTCCCCCATAATACCTTGATTTTCACGATGGCCATAGTTGTAACGGCTTCCACCTTTCAGTTGGGCTACAGTAACCGTTGCTTTACTGGGATCAGACTTGAAAGCACGTTGACGCACGGCTGTTACCAAATCGGCTGCTACTTGTTCGCTTTCACCATTGTAACCACCTAAACGGAGCAGGCACTCAGCTTTTATCATGTAAGCATCTGCCAAACGGAAGAAAGGTACATCATCATAAGAGGTTCCGAAGTCTCCAGAAAGGATTTCATATTTCACTAGACGTTCACTTTCAAAAGGATAACAACCGGGATTGTCAATGCTATGCAATTCTCTAGTATATACTAAAGGTTCACTGTCTACATAAATAGGAGCACCGGCATAATCATATTGTTGCCCTGAAATCCAGCAATCCGTATAGCGACTATCCTTTGCATCATAAGTTTCCAAGAACTGAGGAAGAACAGCTCCACCACCGGTAGCCCATTCATTGAACTGCCAAGTAGCACGTCCGGCAACATGCATCCACATATTTGCCATATAATTTCCACCCGCATATTTGTTCTCAAACGGAATTCCAAAAATGATTTCCGGTGAGCCGGATATATCTTCTCTGAAATTATCTGAATAATTCCCCGATAATGAGAACTTACCGCTGTTAATCGCTTCATTCACTTCATCAATAGCTTTTCCATAATAAGAATCATCAGAATAGTCATTGAACCATGCGTTGTGATTCAAGTACATCTTTGCCAAAAGCATATTGATAGCATAGTCGTTAAGTTTACCCATTTCTACGGTTGTACCGCATTTTCCTTTTACATCAGTCAACTCACTGATAAGGAAATCCCACATCTGTTGAGGAGTGGCTTGCTCTGGCAACCAACCATCTTCATGGTCATATTGCGTATCCAATGGAATATTACGGAATAAATCGAATAAAATATAATAATAAAGAGCACGATAAGCCCTTAACTGTGAAGATGATTTTTCATCTGCGGCAACAGTTTCATCTGCCAGCAGTTTGTTACAGGCATTAATACCGGCATAGTTACGATTCCATGTATCGTTAAAGTGAGCAATCTGTGAATGGAACTGATGTTTGTGCATGGAAACATACAAATCGCCCCAACCAATACTGATTCTATAAGGAATACACCACACATCAGATGACTGGCCCATCATATCTGCATAACTGTACCATCCCCAATAGACATCACGCAGACTACTATATACCGGGGCAAACATCGCCTCTCTATCTCTATCAGTAAACTCATATTTTTCAGAAGCTATTTTATCATAAATGGTTTCGCTCAAGTCCGTACAGCTACCTAAAGACAAGGTACAAGCTCCTATAGCTGAAACTAAAAGTGTTTTATTGAATATTGTTTTCATATTATTTCTTCATTAAAAAATTAGAAAGATACATTCAGACCAAATGTAAATGAACGGGTTGATGGATATTTATCACGCCAGTCAATGCCCAAAGACCAAATATCACCATTTGACATTTCAGGGTCCAAACCATCATATCCGGTGATACAGAATAAATTATCAGCTGAGATATAAGCACGAACACCCTTTACAAACTTATTATTCTTTAAAGGAACATTGTATCCCAAAGTAATGTTGGTCATCTTCAAGAAATCACCATCTTCCAGATAATAACTTACAAATGTCTGTTTCTGAGCAGTAGATAATGTATATTGCCCTCCATAAGGAGCATTCTTCACTGACTGCAAACGATTATAGGCAATAGAATTATTCTCGTAATAAGCACGAGGTTCATTTAAAATCTTAAAGCCGAACTGACCAGTCATCTGGAAAGACAAATCAAAATCCTTGTATCTGAAAGAGTTGTTCCACCCAAAATAAAGTTTTGGCAATGCATTCCCCAAATACTGGCGGTAGTCATCATTGGACAGCATATTATCTGTAAATTCCTCTATTTCGCCAGTCTTTACATTCTCAATCATCCAAAGTCCATTCTCTGAAACACCCACAGACTTCATGCCAAAAATTGTCCAACAGACTTACCGACTTCCATGCGCTGAGTAGAAAGACTGATAGGTTCGCCTAAACCACCATGGTCTATTTTATTGGACGTTTCATGCAGATCATTAGAAAGACTCAATAATTTATTGGTATTATGAGAAGCAGTAACTGTTGTTTTCCATTCAAAGTCCTTAGTTTGTACAGGAATAGCATTCACAGCTATTTCAATACCCTGATTACGCATTTTTCCAGCGTTAGCCAATGTACTATTATACAGATTTGGAGGAGTCGGCACTGTAAAATCATACAACATATCTGATGTTTTTTTCTGATATACATCAATAGAACCACTCAGACGTTCACCCAATACAGCCCAGTCCAGACCGATATTAAATTCTTTAGAAGTTTCCCACTTCAAATCCGGATTAGGATTTGATTTCACACTTAATCCTTGATGCCAAACACCATTGTCATAGAAATAAGGTTCGCCATACTCATATTTAGTCAATGAATTATAAGAATCACCCACAATAACACCTGTCACGCCATAACCGGCGCGCAGTTTCAAGTTATTCAGCCAAGTAAGACCTTTCATAAACTCTTCATTACTGATAGTCCATCCCAAAGATACAGAAGGGAAGGTAGCCCATTTATTATTATCACCAAATTTGGAAGAACCTTCACGACGAACACTAATCAACACATTGTATTTATTGTCATAACCATAGCTGACACGACCAAAGAAACCAATCAATGTATTGTCATTCTTATAACTGCCCATTCCAGCCTTTCCATCTTTCAAAGCTGTACCCAGGCCCAAACTGTTATACTGATAGAAATCTGTCGGGAAATCATAATTGTTAGCATTGAAACCTTCATTCACATTATACTGATAACTATATCCTGCTAATGCGTCAAAACGATGCTTATCCCAAGTATGATTATATTTAGATGTAACTTCCAGATTATCTGTGGTATATTCATTCTCTGAGTGATAAGCATATCCTGTATGATTTTCGCTTTTTTGTGAAAAATATTCAGAAGTATAAAATCCACGGTTATGGTCAGTGGTAGTTCTGCGACTCAACATCAAGTTTGTCTGCCAATTTTTTATCGGCTCAAAAGTTATGTTACCTGTCATACGAGTATTTTCACGGGTATATTTACCTTCTTGTTCACGAATAATACCCACTGGATTATAGTAATAGTTCACTGCAAAATTTTCATAGTAAGTACCATCTTCATTCCAAATAGGTTTGGTAGGATTTCGCATGATAGCCTGACGATAAATACCGGAAGTTGCCGCATCAATAGGACCATTCTTATGAAGCGTCTTCACCATATTTAAATTAACTTTCAACACATCATTCAACATCCAGTGGGAAACATCGAAACTCATTCTCATCTCTTCATTATAGGTATCGAGTATCACACCCTCTTCTTTACGATAAGTAACATCGGCAGAATAAGTCGTACTTCTTGATCCACCGGAGATATTGAAATTATGATTATGAGTGAATACTGTGCGGGTCACTGCATCCAACCAATCGGTATCATATCCTTTATCACTAAAGTTGGTCAAACCCTGGCGGATTTCATCTGCACCAAAGAAATCAAGCGTCTTTCCAAATTTAGACAGAGACATATACCCAGAATAGTTGGCAGAAGTGCGTGACTCACGGGCACCATTCTTTGTAGTAATCAAAATAACACCATTAGCACCACGTGTTCCATAGATAGCCGCTGCCGATGCATCTTTCAATACATCAATAGAAGCAATATTTTCAGGAGCTACAGTTCCCAAACTACCTTCTATACCATCAATTAAAACCAAAGGGGTTGAACCACCTTTTAATGAAATAACACCGCGCAGACGGATAGTAGATTCTGCATTTGGGTCACCAGAACCTTTAGCAATGGTCAAACCAGCCACTTTACCCTTAATCAGTTCGGCTGCATCACCAATTTTACCTACTGCAAAATCTTCTGCTTTCACAGAAGCCACTGCACTCGTTACATCTCCTTTACGCTGAGTACCATAACCGATTACAACCACTTCATCCATCAGTTCAGAATCATCTTGCATTGCAATATCTATCTTTCCACCATTTCCTACCGGAATTTCCTGTGTTTTATAACCAATATAAGATATTGTCAACATAGACTTGGTACTTTTTACATTTAGCGTGTATCTACCGTCAAAATCAGCAATAATACCATTAGTAGTGCCCTTTTCCATAATATTGGCACCAATAATAGGTTCACCTTTCTTGTCCTTCACCACACCGCTCACCGTCACAGTCTGTTGCTGTACCGTTTCGGTTCCCATAGTTTCTGCTGTTCCCGATGCTGCCAGCGCCGGAGTAATTCCCCCACCTGCAGCAAGGAAAAGACAGGTTGCAGCCCGCAGCAAAGATTTGCTGAATAAAGCTCGATTCTCTTGTGTTTTCATATACATTTCTTTTAAAAGGTTTATATTCTCTATTTTACTTTCCATTCTATAACTCCTCCCGATGCGCCTTTCTGCAACTGGGCAGCAATCTTAAGACCCTTTGTTTTGACAGGCTTGAAGTCCAAACTGTTATAACAATCCTTCTTTACAGTATATTCGGTCAGTGCTTCCACTTCTTTCCATTTATTGCTGTCTTTATAATACAGTTTCCAACTTTCCGGCACACGGAAATCACCGTCATAATGGTCAAAATCCAACCAGTACACTTGCACATTTGAAACCGTATAAGACTGATCGAATTCATAAGCTAATGTTTCTACAGTGCCATTTTTCAACCACCAGTAATGATAAGGTTTTGAAATATCCGATGAACGTTTCGGTTCCCACTGATCATTTACTCCCCATGCCCATGTCTCTACTGAAGCAGATTCGGGAGCATCTTTCTGAATAGGGGCCTGTATCATTAGTGTACGTGCCTTGCTGGCAATAGTTGGTCCGGGAGTAGGACGGGCATACTCGGCAGCTTCGGGAATCCATACGACCATTTGATCGGCACCACGATTATTCCATGTAGAATAAGGAATGGCCTTGAAAGGAACATCCTTCACACTACCCTCTTTGGCTACCTCTTTAGCTATGCCTGTCAAAACCATTACCCCATTCAGCAAATAGGCATCATAAGAAGCTTCCATGATTGTACCATCAGGAATAAATTTGTTGAATACCGTACTGTCAGCCTGATCTTTTCCTTCCAGACAGAACATGATAGACCCACGCTCTATAGCCAGTTTGCCGCGATCATCCTCTACATTATCATTAGCTTTAACACGGCGTATCTCCATAGGAAGATCAATTTCAATTACATCCCCAGCTTTCCAGTTACGGACAATAGTAACATAACCATCATATTGTTCCGCATTTACCCTTGAGCCGTTCACTAAAATATTGTAAACCTTCGCTTTATCTGTAAATGAATAAAGATCAGTAGGTACAGGAGCATCCTGTGCCCATCCGGGAATGCGTACACGCATTGCAAATTCCTGTTCTTTCTCAGGAGTAACGGCAATGCTGACTTTACCGTCCCACGGATAGTTTGTAGTCTGTTCTATATTTATTTTATTGCTTTCCGTATCAATGTCCGCCTTACTCTGGATATAGAGGTTTACATAAACATCATTTCCTTGGGTAGCATACATATAATAAGGAACAGAAGCCATGAAGCGAGTAATGTTTCCCGGGCAACAAGCACAACCAAACCAGTGCTGGCGTTCATGCTGTCCCATAGATTCCAACGGGTTATCATAGAAGAACTTATCACCACTGAGTGAAACGCCTGAAATCACTCCGTTATAAAGTGCACGTTCCAACACATCAGCATACTTAGCATCCCCCGTGGCGAGGAACATGCGATGATTCCAATACACATTGGCAATAGAAGCGCAAGTTTCACAATAGGCAGTATGATTGTTCAACTCATAATTCGGACCAAAGCCTTCGCCTTGGGGACGGGAACCTATTCCACCCGTAATAAAGAGTTTCTTTCCGGCCATATTATCCCAAATACGGGTTAAGGTATCAAAGTAAGCTGTATCATGAGTCAAGGCAGCTACATCCGCCACACCCGAATAAAGGTATCCGGCACGTACGGTATGTCCTACTATCTCGTCTTGTTGCAAAATAGGTTTGTGATCCTGGCTATATTCGCTTAGTTTATGTCCGTCGGTTCCTCTGCCAGTCTCTTCTACAAAATATTTGGCAGTCTGCAAGTATTTCTCATTGCCCGTCACCTTATATAATTTGACAAGAGCCATTTCTGCTATAGAATGCCCGCTGGGACGATGGATCTGTCCCTCATCGGGACCAAAAACCTGACATACCAAATTGGCATTCTTGATAGCGACATCCAGCAAGGTACGTTTTCCGGTTGCACGATAATGAGCAACGGCAGCCTCATACAAGTGACCGCTATTATAAAGTTCATGACTATTGATCTTTTCCCAGCGATGAGTCCCCCACCAACCGGAAAGACGGGTACATTTATTAGTCACACAAGTAGTCAGATATCCGTCAGGTTCCTGGGCAGCGGCAATAACTGTAATGACACTATCCAGATAATGATCCAGCTTTTCATCATATTTTACGGCCAGTGAATAGGAAGCTCCTTCTATTATCTTATAAGGATCAGTATCATCGAAAGAGAAATCACCACGATGCTCACCTTTCATCAGTCCGCCGGCAATGGCAAAATTATCAAACCGGCCATTCTTTTCACATTCCCTGAAAGCAGAAGGAATGGAAACCGTGCGATTCGTTTCAATGCGGGGAGTCCAAAAATTGTCATCCAAATGAACTTGGGTGAAGGGTACTTCTTTAATAGGAGCATCGGGCTTAGTATAAGGTGTGCTACATGAACATACGCTTATTATAGCAATGACACTACATACTATTTTCAATTTGTTCTTCATAAAATATATGTGTTTTTGTTTCAGTATCAACTATGTCAACGGATGCAAAGTAAGCAAACAAACTTTAAATGGGATGGAAGAAAAATCTATTATGCTGCCAAAATAGTCTTAAATGGCAAAGGCATTCTTGAAGCTAGACACATCTGATTATCAATGATATATATTATTGTGATAGACAATCCTTTTATTTTGCTAGACAATCGTTTCATCTTTATTTTTAGAAGATTATATAAATATTGAAATCCTAATAGGGGAAAAACTCAATCATCATCTTTACCGTGCAAGCACACAACTATAGCATAATGTCACTTTTCCCTATTTCTTCTCCATTTATTATCATCTTCGAAACTTTTTTCAAAATTTTAATGGTTCTTTTACCGAAAAATATTAATCTTGCATAATATTTAGAAAACAAGGAAATACTATGAGAAAATTAATCCTGTCCATATTCAACTTATTAATGCCAATACTGCTATTTGCCGCATCAAATGACCTCCGTTTCCGTCATTTTTCTGTTGAAGACGGTCTATCTTCCAACTCGGTACGCGCCCTGATGCAAGACAAACACGGATTTCTATGGATAGGAACCGATGAAGGCTTGAACCGTTACGACGGCACAAGCATCAAACTATACAGGCTAAAGAAACAAGGAGCCAATGAGGCCATCTCATCCTTATATGACACAGCAGATAAAATCTGGATAGGCACAGATCGAGGTATATATACCTATGATTACCAAACCGAACATATCGAGCCTTTTACCCTTGCCACATCCAGCCATATCAGCATTCAAACCAACGCAAACGACATCATTGAAAATAAAGACGGAAATCTCTGGTTCGCTACCATCGGTCAGGGAGTATTCAAATATAATATTGCAAATAATGATCTGGAACAATATGAATTCAAAAATTCAAATGGATTGATGGCAAGTATATTGGTAGACAGTGAAAACCAAATATGGGCTATCACTAGTTGGGGAGATCCGGGTATTTCCAAACTGGACAAAGCAAAAAATAAATTTGAGCCCTTCCGCCCCATTTACGAGTCCCAAAAGTATAGCTCAAATGCACTAATCATGATGGAGGATTCAGAACATACACTATGGTTGGGAGCCTGGGAATGCGGACTGCAAAAGATTGATAAATATAGCGGAAAAGTAACGACTTACCTGCATCCCTCAAATGAAAAAGGAGCAATGCACATACACTCCATGATAGAATATGCACCGCATCAATTACTTATAGGATCGGATGACGGACTGTTACTATTCAATACTGTTACAGAAGAATCCCAGCTATTTACGGAAGACGAAACAAACCCCTATTCATTATCCAACCGTTTTGTCTACCCTATCATCAAAGACCATGAAGGAGGAACCTGGATAGGAACCTACTATGGAGGAGTAAACTATATCTCGCCCAACACAGGACGGTTTGAAAGCTTTGTCCACTCGCATTTCTCCAATTCTGTCAATGGAACCGTTATCGGACGCTTCTGTGAAGATCCTTCGGGACGCATCTGGATAGCTTCCGACGACGGAGGACTGAACAGCCCCCCCCCAAAAACAGGGAGTTCACCCATTATCTGCCATCGCCCAACAAGAACAGCCTCTCCTATCATAATGTACATGCCTTGTGCATGGACGGCAATAACCTATGGATCGGCACATATACCGGTGGAGTGAATGTACTGAATCTGCAAACAGGAACTTTTAAAGTGTATTCTCCCTCACAAAATGATCCGACGACACTGGACGGAAGCAGTTCCTACGCCATATTCAAGGATAGGAATGAAAGAATATGGGTCGCCTCCATGTCAGGAGTAAACCTATACAACCGGGAAAAAGATAACTTTATCCGCATCAAAGACCTCGATGCGCTAACCATCGACATAGACCAGGATACCAAAGGAAATTTATGGTTCTCCACCCAAGGAGAAGGATTATTTAAATACCATCCCGAAAAGCAGATATGGAAAAACTATAGGCACGATGACAAACAACTGGGGTCGCTGGCCAATAATCAAGTGAACTGCACTCTGATAGACACTAACGGAGAAGTATGGATAGGCACAATGGACGGTCTTTGCAAATACAATCCGGAAGAAGACACTTTTGAGGCAATCCCGCTAGAGATTCCAAGCCACAATATATGTAGTATCATCGAAGATCAACACATATTATGGCTCACTACAACAAAGGGACTCATACGATATATCCCCGGAGAAGGTTGCCAGATATTCACTAAAAGCGATGGATTACAGAGCGACCAGTTCCTGCCCAATGCAGGTTTTAAAGCATCCGACGGGAAAATCTATATCGGATCTGTAAACGGCTTTAATGCCTTTTACCCCTATCAGATTAAGACAAATACCGTATTGCCCCCTGTCGTTATCACAGAGCTGGAGATATTCAACAAAGCAATCCGAGTAGGTGACGGGTTACTGCCCAAAGCCCTGGATAAAATGCAGGAATTGGAATTGTCTTATAAAGATAATGTATTCAGCCTTCTCTATGCCTCACTGAGCTACTGCACCCCTAAAAAAAACAAATACGCCTATAAGCTGGAAGGATTTGATAAAGATTGGAATTACGTGGATTCGCAAAACAAGGCGACCTATACCAACTTGCCCGCAGGTACATATACATTCAGGGTAAAGGCCACCAACAATGACGGCATCTGGAATGAAAAAGGCACAAGCCTGAAAATCACGATCCACCCTCCTTTCTACTGGTCTACCGCTTCCAAGCTGATTTATTTCATAATGGTCTGCATAGCATTTGGATTCCTTATCCGCTTTATCATTAAGCGCACGGAGAAGAAGCACACCGCCGAAATAAACAAGCTGAATAAGAACAAAGAGAAAGAAGTACACGAAGCCAAAATTAAGTTCTTCACCATGATAGCGCATGAAATCCGCACGCCAGTATCTCTCATCATAGGTCCTTTGGAAAAGATCATGAAATCATCTCTGACATTACCGGCAGCGGTACGCGATGATCTCAACATCATCGACCGTAACAGCCAAAGACTATTATTCCTGGTCAATCAATTGCTGGACTTCCGTAAGGTGGAACAGGAAGGCATGAAAATGAAGTTTGCCCCTCAGAACATCCACCAGTTGCTAAAAGCAGTGTGTGAACGTTTTGAACCTTTCATCGCCCAGCACGGAGCACACCTCCGGATAGAATATCCGGATATGGATTTTACCGCCATCATAGACAGCGAAGCCATCACAAAACTGGTGAGCAACCTGCTGACCAACGCCAGCAAATATACAAAAGATGAAGTCCTCCTTTCATGCATCACACAACCGAAGCAACATACGTTTGTAATCCGTGTCACCGATAACGGCATCGGCATCAGCAAGGAAGAGCAAGAGAAAATTTTCAAACCTTTCTATCAAGCCATGGACAACAAACCCGGAACAGGCATTGGGCTGAGCATAGTAAAAAGCATCGTAGAATCTCATAACGGCTGCATTGAGGTAGAATCTGAAGTCAATAAAGGCTCCACTTTCATTGTGACGCTGCCCATGGAGCAATCAAAGAATATATCGCAGGAAGAAGAAACTGCAATGCTGGATAATCCGGCTATTCCGGAAGATATTTTGCCGGGAAGCCTTCCCGCCGTAACTCCCAAAAATAAACCGGTCATGCTAATTGTGGATGATAATGAGGAGATGCTGAATTTCCTTTCGAGCAGCTTCTCTGACAAATACAACATCCTTACAGCAGAAGATGGAATGGAAGCTCTGGAAAGATTGAAAGAGAACGAGGTCACACTTATTGTCAGCGATTGGATGATGCCGCGCATGGACGGGGTGGAATTTTGCAAGACAGTACGCGCCAACCAATCCACCAGCCACATCCCATTTATTTTGCTCACCGCCAAAACAGATACAAACTCCAAGATAGAAGGTATGGATTGTGGCGCGGATGCCTATATCGAAAAACCTTTCTCCGTACAATACCTGGAAGCGTGCATCAAGAATTTGGTTGACTTGCGCAGCCTGCTACGCCAGAAGTTCTCCAAAATGCCGTTAGTACCCCTGAACAGCATTGCCAATAACTCTATGGACGATAAATTCCTCAGCCGCATGAATGAAACAATAGAAGAGAATTTCTCTAATCCCGAACTGTCAGTCGACTTTCTGGCTGAACAATTATGCATCAGCTGTTCCGGATTATTTGCCAAGATTAAAACATTGGCAAATGTCACTCCGAATGAACTGATCCAAGTAGTGCGTTTGAAGAAGGCTGCAGCCTTACTTGCTGAGAATAAATATCGGATCAATGAGATTTGCTATATGGTAGGGTTCAACAATCCTTCTTATTTTACGAAATGCTTTCAAAAACAATTTGGTATGAAACCGGGAGAGTTCGTTAGTGGGAGAAAAGAAGAATAACGGTTGGTATTTATTATTTAGCCTCAATAATATAAGACCTAACAATTTACTTCTATATACTGTAGAGGTAGCCATATACGTCTACCTCTACAGTAAAGAAAATAATAGAGTTTTATTTGATCTCCAAAGGCAACACCTTTAAATCTTCCAGCCGGGAACTTCCCCCATACAGCAACTCATAATTCCCTGCCAAAGTACGCATGGTATTTGTCTTTGTATCAAACCATTCAAAGTTCTCATCCGTCAGGCTGATGCAAACCTCCTGCTTCTCGCCCGCTGCCAACTTCACCCGCTTAAAGCCGCGCAAAGTACGCAAAGGAGCATCCGCATCTCCCGGTTTACGAAGATAAACCTGCACCGCTTCATCTCCCTCACGGCTTCCCGTATTGGTCACCGGAATATAGAGCAACATCTCATTCTTCGCCTTGTCTGCCCGATACACACGGGCATCGCCATAAGCAAAGGTGGTATAACTCAACCCATAGCCGAATGGAAACAAAGGAGCATCTGTGAAATAACGATACGTGCGTCCTTTCATCGAATAATTCTCAAAATCGGGGAGCTGACCGGCACTCTTATAAAAAGTAACCGGCAAACGACCGGAAGGATTATAATTGCCAAAAAGCACATCTGCCACAGCCGTTCCCCCTGCCTGACCGGGATACCATGCCTGCAAAATCGCCGCGCAACGCTCACTTTCGGGAGCCAATGCCACCGCCGAACCGGAATAGTTGATAAATACAACTTTCTTGCCTGCATCCACCAACGCTTTCACCATATCGCGCTGAATCTGCGGCAGCTCAATGTCTGTGCGGTCACCTCCCTTGAAACCGGGAATCATCACCGGCATTTCCTCTCCTTCCAGCAACGGAGAAATGCCACCGGCAAAGAGTACCACATCGGCATCCTTCACCTTGTCCACCGATGCCTGGAGATCCATCGGAACCACCGGTCCCATATCAAATTGCAGAGATGCAACCCCATGAGTCTGTGCAAAGCGGATCTCTATCTCGTATGATTTACCCTTCTTTGCTTTCAAGGTATAGAGATCGGTTGTCCGCTTGAGGTCTTTCTTCTTCTCTATTTCTTTTCCGTCGATACTCAACCGGACAGCACCATCGGCACGGAAACGGAAGACAACATCGCCGGACTGAGTAGGACGGAACGTGGTCTTATAAACTCCGGAAAAGTCCTCGATATTCACATTCGGCGCGAAAGCCGTCGCACCCATTGTGACGAAATTGAAAGGAGTAGTAAGGCGGACTTTGGCAGCCGGAGTGCCTTTTCCTTCCCGATTATTCCAGTATTCGGCTACAAAACCGGGTTGCCCATCGAAACTGCATTCGGAGAACAGGCTTTTCACGGTCTGGGTGGCGGTGTGGTCGCAACCCGGTTCGTAAATCACCCGACTATCCGGCAGTTGGGCACGAACGGCTTCCAGCAGGGTTACTGTATGCGAAGGAAAGCCATTGTAGTTTCCCCATTGCATCACGGAGTCGTTGGCATTCGGCCCCATCACGGCTACGGTCAACTCCTTGCCCAAAGGCAGAATATTATTCTTGTTCTGCAACAATACGATGGATTCCCTTGCCATGCGCAAAGCCAAATCCTGATGCGCTTTGCTGTTCACTACCGAATAAGGGATGGGCCAGGCATTTCCATTATCCATCTCACCCAGTTCATATCTTGCCGTGAGCAGGCGAAGCAAAGAAGCATCAATGCGAGCCTCATCAATCAAGCCTTGCTGTACTGCTTCGGTCAGGTGTCCGAATTCCGGACCGCATTCCAGATCCGTGCCATTCAATACGGCACTGGCAGAGGCATGGGTGGCATCGGGGTGAGTCTGATGGGTATTCGGTTTATAGAAGTCGGAGATAGCCCAGCAATCGGAAACTACCATTCCTTTATATCCCCATTCATCGCGCAGAATCTGCATCAGCAGGCGGTTGCTGCCACAACAAGGATCGCCCTCGAAACGATTGTAAGCGCACATCACTTCCTTCACATTTCCTTTCTGTACCAGGTCTTTGAAAGCAGGCAGATAGGTTTCCCACAAATCGCGCGGATCTATGTCTTTGGCGTCAAAGCTGTGACGGTTCCATTCGGGGCCGGAGTGCACTGCAAAGTGCTTGGCACAGGCGTGGAGTTTGTCATATTCGGCATCTTCCGGACCTTGCAATCCGCGGACTACAGAAACTCCCATGCGGGCGGTCAGGTAAGGGTCTTCACCGTAAGTTTCCTGCCCGCGTCCCCAGCGGGGGTCACGGAAGATATTGACATTAGGAGTCCAAAAGGTTAATCCTTGATAGCGTTTCAAGTCGCCGGTCTCACTGAATTTATTATACTTCGCACGCGCCTCATCGGATACTGCCGTAAAGGACTGATAGAGTAAATCATCATCGAATGATGCAGCCATGCCTATCGCCTGTGGGAAAACAGTTGCCAGTCCCGCGCGTCCCACTCCGTGCAATGCTTCGCTCCACCAGTCATATGCCTTTATTCCCAGATGCGGAATGGCGGGTGAAGCGTTCTGCATCAAAGCGGCTTTTTCTTCCAACGTCAGTTGGTTTAATAAAATTTGGGCACGTTGCCCGGCCAGTGTGCGCTGTCCCAGTACAGCCGAACTGCAACATAGTGCCACTGCCAATACATAGAATTTCCTTTTTTTCATGTGTTTCCTCCTAAAATCAAGATTGAAGATTTTTGTTTCTAAATCCCACCCCTACTGGAAAATGGGATGCATTAGATTTAATGCTTATGCAAAAGTAATGAATAATCTGAATTTATAGAGTACCATTTCTTCCAGATACTTATCACTGCATACCACTCATGACAATAGTTGCCTATGAAAGAATATCTTTGCATAGAACATTCTGTGCGTGAGTTGTAGGATATGAAAGATTTTAAGTTGAAGATCTCGAATTATGAGTGTGCACCTTGCGGATTTAATAAATAGAGGTGATTGAATTATCTCGGTGTGAAACGTAGCATAACACACCGAGATAATTTTTTTTCGCGGTGTGTTATCACCCGTTTGACACCGCGGAAATTTAAGAACAAACCATGCGGTCAGTAACCTGCTACACCCCCCCCATTTCTTATTGAGTCGGCTGCTCATTACAAAATGTAAATCGACTCCTTCGCTAATGTCCTCATACCTCAAGAATGATTGATTATAGCGTTTACCATTCAAATACATCTCCTTGATATATACATTCTTGGGCGACCAGTTCTTGGTAGTAACCTTTATCTGCTTCCCATTACTCAAATTCATGGTAATAGCCTCAACGCAAGGAGAACCTATGCTATATACATTGCTGCCGGGGCTACGGGATAGAAACCCATACAAGCAAAAATACACCAAGCGGACATCTGTCCGCAATCGTCATTACCACTCAAAGAGCCCGGTTTATTGCCATAGAAACGCTCCGTAATCGTACGTATCCATTTCTGGCACTTCCACGGTTGTCCTAATTGGTTATACAGAAAAGCAATATGGTGACAGGGTTCATTGCCATGCCAGTACGCACCGATGCGTCCTTGGATATCATGTGCTCCGGGAATATCCTCATCCATCTCGGTAGTGAACAATTCATCCAAACGATTCAGTAAGAAATCCTTGCCGGCTATATCCATATATCCCTGAAAATCATGAGGTACATACCAAGTGTACTGCATGGTGAAACCTTCGGTTATATCTCCCCAGCCGTGTACCGATCCCGATCCCTGATAGGCAATGGGGCTGAACGGGATGCGCCAGTTACCCTTACTATCACGTCCACGCATATATTTGGTTTCGGGATCAATCAGATTCTTATAATTCATGGCACGCTTCATAAAGTAATCATAATCCTTTTCTTTGCCTAAGGCCTTTGCAGCCTGGGCAATGCTATAATCATCATATGCATACTCCAAAGTCTTTGACACGGACTCGGCTTCTTTATCGAAAGGTACATAACCCAGTTCCATGTATTCCGGCAAGCAATCATAGTGGCGGTTCATGGCTGTGGTTTTCATTGCTTCAAAAGCACGCTCGTAATCAAAGCCCTTCACTCCTTTCACTATCATATCTGCCAGAACCGAAACGGCATGGTAACCTATCATGCACCAAGTTTCATTTCCGTAGAACGACCACAAAGGAAGCATTTGCTCCACACTCTTATCATAATGCGCCAGCATGGAATTGGCAATATCTGCATTCAACGGTTGATTTACCAAATTCAGCAAAGGATGAAAAGCACGGTAAGTATCCCAAAGCGAAAAGGTGGTGTAGTTGGTGAAGCCTTCGGCACGGGCTATGTTTTTATCCAAACCGCGATAACCGCCGTCCGCATCTTGAAAAATAAACGGATGCAAAGCCGTATGGTAAGCACTGGTATAAAAGGTTTGCTTGGTTTTAAGATCGCCTTTTATCCGGTATTTACCCAGTTCTTTTTCCCAAAGCTGTTCTGCCTGTACCCTCACTTGGCCGAAAGTCAACCCATCCAACTCTTGCAGGTTCTTTAAGGCTCCTTCGGTGCTAACACCCGAAATGGCTGTTTTCACATAGACCTCTTCTCCTTCATGGGTTGCAAAAGTAAGACAGGCCATCAGTTTCTCACCCCATGCCTCTTTGTGGCTGCGGAAACGTGAGGTGTTATAAATCACCGACTTGCCTGCTTGCAGGATGCGGAAGTTATTCAGTTTACACGAGAAGGTAGCTGCGAAATACACATGGCGTTCCGGCCCCAGCCCTTCACCAGTTTATATCCTACGATGGTGGAATCGTTCACCTGCCGCAAGTTAGACCAAGGACAACTTTGCCACAAAGTATGGTTCAAATCGACCAAGATAAATGCCTTGTCGGATTTGGGATAAGTAAACCGGAATATCCCGCTGCGGCAGGCAGAGGTCATTTCCGCTTTTACGCCATAATCTGATAATTCCACACCATAATATCCCGGAGATACCCATTCTTTTTCGTGCGAGTAGCGCGAGCGATAGCCTTCGTCCGGATTCTCGTGTGTGCCGGGGACAGGCTTCACTTCCCCCGTACCGGGAACAAAAAGAAAGTCTCCCAAATCAGGAATCCCCGTTCCACTCAGATGTGTCAGGCTGAATCCCATGATAGTGGGATGGGAGTATTTATAGCCGGCAGCCGCATCATAAAAATGATCGTCGGTATCGGGACTTATTTGTATTCCGCCAAAGGGAATCTGTGAACCGGGGTATATGTTACCATATCCGTCCGTACCCACAAAAGGGTTCACATAGTCGGTCAGACGCTCTTCCTGCGCCCTTGCCGTTAAGGCAAAGACACAGGCCAGAGCCAAGAATAGTTTATTTTTCATTCTTTCATCCCTTTATATCACCCACTGCAACCTGATATTCATTCCACAGTTCGTCCATATTATATTGCTCGCCCAGTACATGCTTGATAGCGCCATCAAATGACCAAGGTACAATCTCAAGCGCACTACGGTTGAACTTGCGCAGGAAATCGGGATCTTTATTATCACGCAGCCATACAAAGAAATAACCTGCATGGCGATAACCGTTCATATAATTTCCTCCTTTGGGACGGTCGGCTTCTCCATGAAAACCGCCATTGGCTACACGTACCGCATCCGCCATGCCTTCAATAAATGCCCAGAACACTTTGTTGGTTCCATACGAACCGATTCCCTGCGGTTCCAGTTGGTAGGCATGGGTCAGTTCGTGCAGCAACACTCCGCGAGTCTCAAAATCCACCTTTGCAGTATCCTTATCTACAAATGATTTTTCAATATGGCGGGTACTGTAGAAGATAGAGATTTCACCCTTTTCACCGCCTTTAGCCGATATACCGTCTATGTCTTCCAAGCGATAATGCAAATTATAAACAGGTGTGATGCTGTCCTCCGGACTAAAATAGAGTGTATTCAACACGGTACGGGCTTGCTTACTGATATATGCCTCCGCATCGGGGATCAGACTGCGATAGATGCGTGATCCCTCACTTTGCGGGGCCTTATCCTCAAACAAAATATTACCTACAAAATAATCTTTCCAAATACTATCAGCATTCGCCACAACAGGAGTTTCCGCCTCTGTTTCCGGTTTCGCTGTCTTTGATGTACACGCGGAAATGCCCATACACAAGCACATAGCCGCCATTATATATTGTTTTTTCATGTTTGTCATTACTTTTAATTTATTGTCGTTCTTATTCCCCATCGGTCAGCGAATAAGGCTTGTCTGCCTTTGCCACCCCACGGGTCTTGTTGGGAGAAGTGCTCATTGCAAATTCCAATATTCCCCGTCCAGTATATCCCGGTGTGTGATATACATTTTAGAGTAAGGTTTGCCGTTCAATCGTACCGATTTCACATAACGCTTTTTATCACTTACGCCCGGAGCCTTAATTTCCAATGTATTGCCATTGGGCAAATTCAGCTTTATATAGGGTAAGTAGGGAGCACCCAATACATATTGGTCGGTTCCCGGACAAACCGGATAGAAGCCCATTGCCGTAAACACGTACCAGGCAGACATCTGTCCGCAATCGTCATTTCCGCCCAAGTCGCGAATGTGGTTCTTATACATCTTGTTCATCACCTCGCGCACCCAATATTGTGTTTTCCAAGGTTGTGAAGCCCATGCATATAAATAAGGTATATGGTGGCTCGGCTCATTGCCATGTACATATCCGCCAATCAGGCAATCGGCCGTAATATCCTCGTTATCCTTGTAATACTCCTCGGGCAAATGCATGGCAAAGAGTTCATCCAGCTTGCGCAAAAACTCCTTTTCACCACCCATCAATTTCATTACTCCGAATACATCATGCGGTACATGGAAAGAGAAATTCCATGAGTTACCTTCTATAAAGCCTTCACCATGCGTTTGCAACACATCGAAATCTTTTTTGAAGCTGCCATCTTTGTAACGGGGACGGGCAAAGCCCAATTCTGTATCAAAGATATGGCGATAATTCAAGGCACGTTTCTTGTATTGTGCCGCTATCTCCTCATTTCCGGCATTCAGGGCAGTTTGATAGATAGTCCAGTCGTCATAGGAATACTCCAATGTGGTAGATGCTGCCGTTCCGCTTGTTTCCAAAGGAACATAACCCAGTTTTACATAATCTCCCACTCCGTCAAAGTAAGCTACATTGGAGGTAGTCACCATAGCTTGCAAGGCTTCTGCTTTATCAATATCAGCTCCTTTGGTAATGGCATCCGCCAAAACAGAAGTGGCATGATAACCACTCATGCACCAATTATCATTTGCCATGTGGCTCCACACGGGCAACAATCCATGTACACTTTGCTGTTGGTGACGAATCATGGATACTACCATATTGCGCGCTTCCACAGGTTTCATCAGCATCAGTAAAGGATGCTCGGCACGATAAGTATCCCAAAGGGAGAAAATGGTATAGTTGGTGAAACCATCCGCCTGATGGATATTATGATCCAATCCACGATACTTGCCGTCCACATCCATATATATGGAAGGATTAATCATGGTATGATAATAGGACGTATAGAACATAGCCCGCTGGTCTTCCGTGCCTTGCATGTCGATAGAGGCAAGTTGATGATTCCAGCTTTCGGCTGCTTCGCGAGTGATTGTTTCAAAATCCTTTGTAGCGGCTTCGGCTTGCAGATTCTTCAATGCTCCTTCTGTACTGGTAGCAGAAAGAGCCACCTTCACAACCAGTTCCGGGTTCTTCTCCGTATCAAACTCGAAGAAAGAAACCAGTTTGCGGCCTGCCATTTCCGGGAAATTGTTATTGACAGGAAACTTACGCCACCAGCCGTTATACAGAATACGTTGACGGTCTTTATACCCATAATTCTTAATAGGTTGTGACAGGGAGATGGCAAAATAAGTATAGTTGGTACGTGCCCAACCGTTTGTAATGCGATAACCGGTCAGCAGTGTATCATTCTCTACTCGCAAAGTAGCCCATAAGGTCTTTCCGTCATAATTATAAATTCCGTGGTTCAAGTCAAGGATAATACGGCCTTCCTTATCGGCAGGAAAAGTGTATTTATGAACTCCCACCCGTTGGGTAGCCGTCAACTGTGCCTTTACTCCATAGTCATCCAGCTTTACTTCATAATAACCGGGAG
>Ga0192242_10070_pt1 | contig 51665 bp, 45 predicted proteins | sample Koala_Koa27_J3_FD_131235 | JGI IMG/M metagenome (GOLD analysis project Ga0192242, IMG submission 131235) | Enriched cells from koala feces incubated with labeled cellulose particles, San Francisco Zoo, California, United States - Koala_Koa2-7_J3 ...
TCATTAGATCAGATCAAAGATCGCTATTACGGTGAGGCAGGCACTCCGGAGCGAGATCAGCTTGAAAGGGAGTTGGAATATCTTCGCATCGGTGTAAAGATTCGCGCTGCACGCGAAAAACTAGCAATGACTCAAGCAGAACTTGCTGACTGCATAGAGAAGAAACGCCTGGCATCGCATAATATATCCGCCGAAACCATGGGAAATACAGAGTAAATAAGTATCTTTGTGTGTTAGTATTCTAAAAACAGAAGTCTATGAGTGATAAGATCTATCCTATCGGTATTCAGAATTTCGAAAAGATCCGTAACGGCGGTTATCTCTATATTGATAAAACTGCATTGATCTATAAAATGGTAAAGACAGGCAGTTATTACTTCCTGAGCCGTCCGCGCCGCTTTGGAAAAAGCCTGCTTATCTCTACCTTGGAAGCCTATTTCCAAGGGAAACGGGAGCTGTTTGAAGGGTTGGCAATGGAGGAACTGGAAAAGGATTGGATAAAATATCCTATACTGCACTTGGACTTGAATACCCAAAAGTATGATACGCCGGAGAGTTTGGAAGATAAACTGAACCGTACGCTGATAGAATGGGAAAAACTATACGGCGCTGAACCTGCCGAAAATTCTTTGGCTATGCGTTTCGAAGGCATCATTCAGCGTGCCTGCGACAAAGCAGGGCAACGCGTGGTGATTCTGGTGGATGAATATGACAAGCCCATGCTGCAAGCCATTGGCAATGAGGACTTGCAAGAAAGCTTTCGCGGAACACTGAAAGCATTCTATGGCGCACTGAAAAGCAAGGATGGATGCATCCAGATAGGTGTATTGACCGGAGTAACCAAGTTTGGAAAAGTAAGCGTATTCAGCGACTTGAACAACCTGAAAGACATCAGTATGGACAAACGCTATGTAGATATATGCGGAATTACTGAAGAAGAAATCCATCACTATCTGGAACCGGAATTGCACCAATTAGCTGACGAATGCGGAATGACTTACGAGGAAGTATGCCATGAGTTGAAAGAGAATTATGATGGTTATCACTTTATGGAGAACTCCAGAGGCATATACAACCCGTTCAGCATTCTCAATACTTTTGATTCCATGAAGTTTGGCAGTTATTGGTTCGAGACGGGTACGCCCACCTATCTGGTGAAGCTGCTGAAAAAGCATCATTATAACTTGGAACGCATGGCACACGAGGAAACCAATGCCCAAGTGCTGAATAGTGTTGACTCCGAGTCTACCGATCCTATTCCGGTGATCTATCAGAGTGGGTATCTCACCATAAAGGGATATGATAAGCGTTTTGGCATCTATCGTCTGGGCTTCCCCAATCGTGAAGTGGAGGAAGGATTCATGCTATTCCTGCTGCCTTTTTATACTAATGTGAGCAAAGTGGAATCTCCATTTGAGGTTCAGAAGTTTGTGCGCGAAGTGGAGTCCGGCGACTATGATTCTTTCTTCCGCCGCCTGCAAAGTTTCTTTGCCGATACTACTTATGAATTGGTTCGCGACCAGGAAGTGCATTATCAGAATGTACTTTTCATCCTTTCAAAGTTGATGGGCTTCTATGTTTATGCAGAATATAATACCAGCTACGGGCGCATCGACATGGTGCTACAGACTGATAAGTTTATTTACATTATGGAGTTCAAACTGGATGGAACGGCCGAAGAGGCTTTGCAACAAATCAATGAGAAGCAGTATGCCCTTCCTTTTGAGGCGGACGGGCGCAAGCTGTTTAAAATAGGGGTGAACTTTAGTGCAAAGACACGTAATATAGAAAAATGGGTGGTGGAGTCTTAATATTGGGTGGTGGCAACGGATTTGCTGTCATTTTGCTGTAGGGGCAGATTGAATCTGCCCGGTAATAGTTTATTTTGTGCATTACTCCCAAGATAGTGACCGCTGGTTAGGGCGGATTCAATCCGCCCCTACGGTGAACCATGTGATAGTTACATCAGTTATTCTCCTTCCTCCACTTCTCAGCATACTCATTCAGTATCCTGCGAATGCTCAGACCTATCTTGATATAATCTTTTTCATTCAGATTAGCAAGTGACACGCGGATACTCCATTCGGGACCATCAAAGCCGCCACCATTCAGCACCACCAGCCCCGTTTCATTGGCAAGGCGGAAGACCACATCCAGCGGATTGTAAGTAGCTTTCAGATATTGCACAAAGGCATCCCCATAGAATTTCTTTGCCCATATCAACATATCTATTTCCGAATAATAACCGGCACGCAGCGGGTCATCGGGCAAGATGAATCCCGTATTCTCCCATAACGCTTTCAGTCGCGTGTGGATCAGGTTCAGCATGGCATGGCGGTATTTATCCTCCGTATCAAGCAAGGAGAAGGCGGCAAAGAGAGACATCTGCATCTGTTGCGGCAGAGACAATCCCGCAGTGTGGTTCAGCGCCACCTGACGGCTGTCTGCCACCATGCGGTCAATGAATTTCATATCTTCCACGTGCATCGTCAGGCTGCCATAGCGTTTGGCAAGTTCGCTTTTGCGCTTGCGGGGCAGGGTGGCTATCATCTTGTCGAACACATTGTTCTCGTGGATGGCGGTAACGGCCACACGCCAGCCCGTTGCCCCAAAGTACTTGGAGAACGAATAAACGCAAATGGTGTTCTGAGGCAAGTCCGCCATCAGGCTGCGGAAACCGGGGACGAAAGTGCCATATACATCATCGGTAACAATCATCAGATTGGGATTCCAACGCTCCACCACATCCTTTATGGCATCCACGCATTCTTTGTTCAGCTGGCAACTGGGCGGATTGCTGGGGTTGACAATGAACAGGGCTTTGTACTTGGGATCGCGCAGCTTGTAAATATCTTCCACCTTGTATTGCCACGTGTGCAGCCCGTCTTCGCTCATGGTGTCGGCAGAGATGTTGAGCACATCATAGTCATAACGCGCCAGTTCGGGAATTTCAATGTAAGGGGTAAAGACCGGAACCATCAGCGCCACGCTGTCCCCTTTGTGCAGCAGGAAGTTTTCTTCCAGCGAATCGAACACATAGCACATGCCCGCCGTGCCTCCCTCGGTGGCAAATAAATCAAACTTGCCCCGTGGAGGATTGCCGTTGCACATTTCCCGGTTCAGATAGTCCTGTACCAGGATTTCGGTGTATTTCAAGATACGGTCCGGCACAGGGTACTGGTCGCCCACGATGCTCTCCGCCCATTCGTGCACCAGGTCGTCCGGATCGGCGGCGTGCTCCATCAGCATATAGTTATAGGTGCGTTTCAGCAGGTCGATGCCGGGGGTGCCTTCTTTCTGTTTCAGATACGCTTCAAAGCGTTGGGCTATGCCCGTCCTTTCGGGGATGCCGGCAATGCCCTCGGTCATGTTCATCACCCGGCGGCATTCCTCAATGCCGAAACTGCCCAGGGCGAAGAAGGCTTCGCGTGGCTCTGTTGCAATCCAGTTGGGATTTCCACGGCCTGCATTCAGCATGACGTGTGCCATTTTCTTCACACTCTCGTCCGCCATTTCTATCAGGCGGTTCTTTAGTTCAAACGGGCTGATCTTTTCCAGATCCTTGTCCATTCTGGCTACGCTGCTTTTATCACTTAAATATTCCATAAAGATATAAGTTTAGGTTTTTAATTAATCAATAATACGATAACCACTCCCCAAATGATGAGCAGGGTGTTGCCCACGGCATAGGTCACGGTGTAGCCCAGCGAGGGAGTTTCACTGTCCACGGCCTCCTGTATGGCGCCCAGTGCGGCGGTGGTGGTTCGTGCTCCGGCGGTACAGCCCAGCGCCAGGGCGGGGTGGAACCGGAATACATACCGCGCCAGTACCAATCCCAACAGCAAAGGCAAGGCAGTGGCAAGCGCACCGATAACGAACAGCATGGGGCCCACTTCTTTCAGTCCTTGCACAAAACTGGGCCCGGCGGATATGCCCATCACGGCTATGAACATATTCAATCCCACATTATTGAGCACCCATAAAGACGGTTCCGGTATCTGTCCGAAGGTGGGGCGTTTGCTGCGCCACCAACCGGCTATCAATCCGGCTATCAATGCGCCTCCGCTGGTGCTGAGGCTGATGGGAACGCCTCCTATATGGATGGCAAGTGCACCGAAGATGCCGCCCAGCAGGATGCCCAGACCTACGAACACCATATCGGTGGCATTGGTGGGACGGTCTATGTAGCCCAATTCGCGGGCAGCCTGTTCCACTTCTTTTTTCAGTCCCACCAGTTCCAGCGTGTCGCCACAGTCTATGGTGGTCTGTGCAAAGACGGGGATCTCAATGCCGGCACGCTTGATGCGGCGCACGCTTACTCCGTGCATAAAGTTCTGCCGGCGGATAAAGTCGAGTTTCTGATTGACATAGGGTGCTCTGTGCACCATGACGGGGAGCACCTCTACCGGGAAGTCCAGCAGTTGGGGATCGACTATTTCTTCGCCTATCCAGTCTTCTTCACCGATGGCAAACTCGCGGCGTCCGCTCAACACCACTTCATCTCCTTTTTGTAATAATTGTCCGGGAATAATATCGTTGATAATCGTGCTGCCATGTCGCATTCTTTCTACAAACAATCTTTTTCCTTGTGCCACGAAGGATGATTCCAGTTGGTCCACGGTCTTTCCGTTGCCAAACCATTCATTTTCTATGCGGTAGGCACGGAAGACCACCGGGCGGCGGGCGTGCTCAAATCCCGGTTCGTCTGCTTCGCTACTCCCCATTTTGGCTTCCAGTTCCTTGCAGGCGGCTTTCACTTTATCCAGTCCGCCCAGCATCTTGGGCCCCAGGGAGGCAAGTATCCAGGCAGATCCGGCAGTACCGAAAATGTAGGTCACGGCATAGCCCACCGGGATGATGTTGATCATTTGATTCTTCAGCGTGGCATCTATGTTCAGTCCGCTTATGGTGTCTTGACCTACTCCTATGACGGCGGATATGGTTTGCGCTCCTGCCAGCAATCCGGCAGCTTCTCCGGCGTTATACCCCATCAGTACGGCCAGTAACCAGGTGATAACCAGGCATCCCACACACATCAGGGCGGCAAACTCCACTTGCGGCAGACCGTCTTTCTTCAGCCCGCGGAAGAATTGCGGTCCTACTTTGTAGCCGATGGCGAACAGGAACAAGAGAAAGAATACGGACTTCACCGGTTCGTCTATCTTAATATCGAGCTGGCCCACCAGCACCCCTACCAACAGCACACTGGTGACGATGCCCAGACTGAATTGTTTTATTCTCATTTTACCTATCCAGAAGCCCACGGCGATAGTAAGAAATATAGCCAGTTCCGAATGTTGTCTTAAAAGATGTATAATCCACTCCATAGTTATTTCATGTTATAATTGCTGTTTAAAACAGAAGAAGGATAAAGAAGTTGAGTTAAAAAGCTCCAAATTGCACATACTTCTAATATTTTTTGTTTTATTTGCATAGACATGACGCTTGACTTATGAAAATGGATTCGTTTGTAAAATGTGTTCTATTGATCCTCTTGCTGGTTACTGTCGGAGGATGTAAAGAAAACGCGGTTGATTCATATGTGGCAAAGATCACAAACTTAACAGGTGAAGAAGAACAAGTTTTAAAGTTGGACTATGACCGCGATGGAAATATAATAAAGTATGGGGATACCCCGGTAACGTACATTGGAGACCAGATAGTCATAGGAGAAATGGACTGCTTGAATAATTCCGGCAACAGACTTTGTAATGTTACTTTTAAGATGGGAAAAGGCAAGGCGCAGGAAAGCAAGGCTCGTTGCATGCTGAGAGTGAAAGAGGATGTGTACGAAGCGGAAAAGCGGACAACTTATGACTACAGGGGGGATACAATATGCATTCAGTCTGATTACCGGGCTACTTCGGACCGTCGTTTCCTGAGAAACGTGGTAGGGAAGTATGTCTTTGACAGAGAGGGCAAATTGAAAGAAGTAATGACTACCTATACCGAAGCCAATGACAGTCTTTCTTTCTGTCACACCTACTATAATTATGATGATAATATCAACTATGAAGCAAATCTGAACTTACAGGCTTACGTGGTGGATCGTGACGGACTGGACGGCTTCTTTTATTTCCTGCTGAACCTGGGACAGATAAGGAACAGGACTGCATTGCCCAATGATATAGGCCATTGCCTGAATCATGGGGAAAGTACTTATAATGTGCATGCCAATTATCAGTTGAATAATGAAAACCCGGTGAGGATAGAAATCTTATATAATTATACAAAACTTCTATCCCGTATTGATTTGTCTTATGCTCCGCTAAATTAGTTCGTCCGGTAGTATGCACAGGTCTACTATGTTGGCGCCTTGTTTCAGCAAATCGTCCCGGTCTCTTTTATAGAGCTTGACAAACTGGGCATGGCTGCCACACAGGTCTTGGGCCTTGCGATAATACTCTATGGCTTTCTCCATTTCACCCAATGTATAATATATATGCCCGGCATTCATCCAGTCCTCCATGGTGGGGGTGGGTTCTGAAAGCAGAAGGTCGTAGTATTTCTTCGCTTCCTGGTATTTACCGGTTATAAAGGAACACCAGCCTATGGCGCGGCGTGCGTTCAGAGGCTTTTTATTCAGGTATTCCACTTTATAGAAGTAGGCCAATGCTTCATCATATCGTTCCAACTCTATCAGGCATTGCCCTATCTGGAAGGCGAGGGTCAGATTCTCCGGCTGCACTTGTTCCACTTTCTTGTAATATCCCACTGCCTTTTCATAGTTTTCTTCTTTTCTGTAGCATTGGGCAAGGTGGCGGTTGTTCCATACATTATCGGGCAGGAGCAGGTCGGACTGCAAATAGTAATCTATGGCCCTTTCATACGAACCTATTCTTTGATAGATATAGCCTGCCTTCTGCCACAATTCGGCATTCTCCCTGTTATACTTTTCAATGGACTCGTCATATAGCATTCCGGCCTCGGTCAGGTAGTCATGGGTAAACAGGTAATCTGCCAGTTTATTTATATAATCCTTGTGCTGCAATGCCGGGAGCAGTGTCGTTTTGTTCCACAAATCCAGAGGGTCTTGGAATATGTCATGTATCTCATGCTTCCTTGTCCATAGTTTGAAAAAGCGGTAGAGATCCTGAATGTACAGGCGGCTGATAAACTCGGCGGGCGTCTTGTGCTGTGATATTTCCTTGAGCCGTTCTCTCAGTTCCTCTGAAACCTCTTGCTGTTGAGCCAGTTGTTGCTGCATAAGGTGCCTTTGGTTTTCCGGCATTTGCATCAGGGTTAAAAAGAAAGAATACTTGTCGGAATTGCAGAAGGCATCCGAGTGCATCAGTACGTTCAGTATGGACAAATCATGGTCGTTGTAGCCGGCGGATAACTGGGAAATATCCGGATACTGCGTGTCAAAGGGGTAGAACCAATGCGATACTTTCTTGAAGAACGGGAAGTTCTTCAGTTGTGAGAATGTGCTCATATAAACGTCTGCACCGGACATTTGCAACTCGCCCAGCTCGCGCAGCTTGTCGCCTATGCCTGAGTTGTCTATCCATTCTTCCCATTCGGGGTTGTGGTCTTCTGATTCTTCCGTGTCTTCAATGCCCAGCCTTGGGTTTCTCAGCTTGGGGTTCTTCATCATTTCGGGAATGATTTCTTCACGCATCTTCTTGTCTATCTTCTGAGTCTCGCGTGCAGATTGCAATAACTGTACCTGTACGGTGTACAGGTCTAGCGTGAACCAAGGATCATCATACATTGCATTGATCTGTTCCATGACTTGGGGATGACGCATAATGTGGTCGTCATGGTAATAGCAAGCCAGTGCTATGCCCACCAGGGCGCGCTGGCTTACCATGTTTTCCTCGTGGTCGTAAGCATTTAGCAGGAACATGAATTTACGGATGTCGAAAATGTGGAGCAGGCTGAGGGTAACGGCGCTGACCATCACCGAGAGGTCGTTAGTCTGGATAAGCAGTGACTCGAACAGAGCATTCGCTTCCTCGGCTTCGGCTTCGCTCCAGTGGGTAGATACCCATATTTTCTCGAACAACTCATTGACGGCTGTTTCGTGGCGGTTGCGGATGGCATTCATTTCTTCATTCCGCTTGGCTTCATCGGTGTAAATCAATGGAGCCGTTCCCATATCTTCCGTGTATGCCTCTAGCTGTAATTGCAGTTCGGCAAAGCTGTGGGGAGGGGCTTGGACAAATGTGCGCATGGTGTCATAATAGACATCAAATTTCAGCGTAGCTTCCACAGCTATATGGGTACGGTCGGCCAGTTCGTATGCTGTCCGTATCATTTTGTTGTATAGTTCTTCTTTGTTAGGATCTTTCATTCCTTTCAAAGTGTATTGCAACATTAAGTCATATGATGTTTGCAAGGCTTCTATTTCATTCTTTAGTTGCCAGTCGGAAGTCTGTGCGGCATACGTCATCATTTGCGTCAATGCCTCTTTCAACCGGTTATTGCCTAATAATTTAATAATTTCTTCGCGCATAATGCTAAACTTCTATTTTATGTACTGTTTATAAACAAATAATGAATAAGTTAGGTTCTAGGTTCATTTTAACCAGGTAGCCCGCTTCCACAGATACTCCATAGGGCCGTGGGAGTGGTGGCTCATCCACCAGCGGCAGAAAGCAAACTGCAAGATAAAGAAGGCAACGCCTGCCAGGCAACTGACGGTGATGCCAAACTGTGTGTGCAGTGCAAAGCCCCAGTTATAGTATAGCATGGAACCTACGATACTCTGAGTGATATAGTTGGTGAGGCTCATCTTGCCGTAAGGAGTGATTTTCATCAGTCCGCCGTGCAAGTTCGTCTTATAGAAAGCAAAGATAACTCCGGATACCAATATCAGCATAAAAGCAAAATTGGAAAGCGAGGTGACAATGAGTGACAGGGGAGTCAGGATGGATTTGTTGGTAATGAAATCAGGCAACATATTGCCCAGCCCGTATAAGGGGAAGAAAGCGATAAGCGCACCTGCCAGTACTTTGTTCCACACGTTCAGGTTCTCTTTCAGGAATAGTCCTTTTCTGCCTATCAGCATACCCAGCAGGAAAAGGGCGGCCGTTTGGAACATACGTCCGTGATCCCATGCCCAGGCAAGGCTTGCCAACTGTCCTTCCCACAGGTTGACGCGGATGGTTTCCAGGAAGTTACCGCTGCTCTGTACGGCAAAGGTGGCATCCCAAAAGCTGCGGGTGGGAATGGCGGGAGTGACGAATGCCGGATCTATGCAGGCACGTATCACATAGTAAAGAGGCAACGGCTGTATCAGCAACAGGCATGCCAGCAGGAACACCCATTTGTCCTTCAGGCGGCAGGTCAGGGGCAGGATGAAGCCTACCAGCGAGTAGAGCACCAACACCTCTGCGGTAAAGAAACAGGCATTGATATTACCTATCAGGAAAAGCAGAATCAACCGCCAGCAGAAACGCAGGCGGAAATCTTTGCCGCGCATACGCTGGTTATCGTCCTGAATGAAGAAGCTGAATCCGAACAGCAAAGCAAAAACAGCATAGGCCTTTCCACCGAACATAAAGAACAGTCCGTTCCAGATAGCCTTGTCCGAGAAATTGAGCCAGGCGCTTTGTCCCGTGACGTCGGGAAACGAATAAAAATTAAAATGTTCGATGGAGTGCAGAATGATGATGCCCATCACGGCAAGACCGCGTAGCACATCGGCTATGTCTACACGTGCGTGTCCCTTCAACTTTGTGTTTATTGCTTTTGTTTCCATGAGTTTATGTATTAAGTTACAAAAGTAGGAAAATCTTAAATAGTTGGCAATAATTGGAGTAAGTAATCAGATAATTATTTAATTTTGTGCCCATCTTAAAAAGAAACATGGATATTTCGGAATTGCAACGTATTTATGCCGGTCATCCTAATGCGTTGGGACTGGCTACGTTATTGGAAGATTCCTCGGTGAGGACTATTTTCCTGGGAGGACTACATGCTTCGGCAGCACCTTTGTTCGCTTCCTCCTTCCTTAAAGAGAGTAAACAGACATTCGTATTTATACTGGGCAACCTGGAAGAAGCAGGATATTTCTACCATGACCTGACGCAAATAAACGGAGATGGGCAAGTGTTGTTCTTCCCGTCTTCCTATCGCCGCGCCATAAAGTATGGTCAGAAAGACGCCGCCAATGAGATCCTCCGCACGGAAGTGCTGAGCCGGTTGCAGAAAGGCGAGCCGCTATGTGTGGTGACTTACCCCGATGCCTTGGCAGAGAAAGTGGTATCGCAGGAGGAACTGACGGACAAAACGCTGAAACTCAGTGTAGGCGAGCACGTGGATACGGAGTTCATCACGGAAGTCTTGACCAGCTATGGCTTTGACCACGTGGACTATGTGTACGAATCGGGGCAGTATGCAGTGCGCGGAAGCATCATCGACGTATTCTCTTTTGCCTCCGAATATCCTTACCGCATCGACTTCTTTGGAGATGAAGTAGACAGCATCCGTACCTTTGAAGTAGAGAACCAGCTCTCAAAAGAAAAGAAACAAAGCATCGCCATCGTGCCTGAACTGACTGCTGCCACCGATAAGAGTGGAGTCTCCTTCTTCGAGTTCATTCAGAAGGATACGGTGCTGGCAATGAAAGATTTCCTTTGGGTGAGAGAGCGCATCCAGGCGGTTCGCGATGAGGCCTTGTCCCCTCAGGCATTGGCTACCTACGAAGGGGAGAAGACGGAACTGATGAATCTGGAAATGAAACTGATAGACGGTTCGGAATTTACCGTCCGTGCTCTGGAATTTAAACGGATCGAGTTTGGCAATAAGCCCACAGGAACTCCGCAGGCGGCGCTGACTTTCGACACCGTTCCCCAACCCATCTTCCATAAAAACTTCGACTTGGTAAGCAACTCTTTTCTTGAGTATCTGGAACGGGATTACACCTTATATATATGTACCGATAGCGAGAAGCAGGCAAAACGCCTTCAAGACATCTTCGAGGAACGTGGCGACAAGATCACTTTTACCCCTGTCAACAAGACTTTGCACGAAGGCTTCACGGACAACACGCTGAAAAGCTGCTTCTTTACCGACCATCAGATCTTTGACCGTTTCCACAAATACAACCTCCGCAGTGACAAGGCATGTAGCGGAAAGGTGGCATTGACACTGAAAGAGTTGAGCCAGTTTGAACCGGGCGACTTTGTGGTGCACATTGATCATGGTGTGGGCAAGTTTGCCGGACTGGTGCGCATTCCCAATGGTGACACCACGCAGGAGGTTATCAAACTGGTTTATCAGAACGAGGATGTGGTGTTTGTCTCCATCCACTCCTTGCACAAGATTTCCAAGTACAAGGGCAAGGAAGGGGAAACACCCCGCCTGAACAAGTTGGGAACCGGTGCATGGGAGAAGATGAAGGAGCGCACCAAGACTAAAATAAAGGATATTGCCCGCGACCTTATCAAACTGTATTCACAGCGTAAACAGGAGAAAGGTTTCTCATATAGTCCCGACAGCTTCCTGCAACATGAGTTGGAAGCCAGCTTTATTTATGAAGACACCCCGGACCAGCTGAAGGCAACGCAAGACGCCAAAGCCGATATGGAAAGCGAGCGCCCCATGGACCGCCTGGTGTGTGGCGATGTAGGCTTTGGAAAGACTGAGGTGGCGATTCGTGCAGCCTTCAAGGCTGTGACCGACAATAAGCAAGTGGCGGTATTGGTTCCCACCACGGTATTGGCCTATCAGCATTTCCAGACTTTCAGCGAGCGCTTGAAGGATTTCCCTTGCCGGGTAGATTACCTGAGCCGTGCCCGCAGCGCCAAGGATGTTACAAGAATAGTGAAGGAACTGTCAGAGGGCAAAATCAATATCTTGATAGGTACGCACAAGATTATAGGCAAGAGCATTAAATTCAAAGATTTAGGATTACTGATCATTGACGAGGAACAGAAGTTCGGAGTGAGCGTGAAAGAGAAGTTGCGACAGATGAAGGTGAACGTAGACACCCTCACCATGACCGCCACCCCCATTCCGCGTACTTTGCAGTTCTCACTGATGGGTGCGCGCGACCTTTCTGTCATTCAGACTCCGCCCCCCAACCGCTACCCCATTCAGACAGAGGTGCATACCTTCAACGAGGATATCATAACCGAAGCCATCAACTTCGAGATGAGCCGCAACGGACAAGTGTTCTTTGTCAACAACCGCATCCAGAACCTGGTGGAACTGGAAGCGATGATTAAACGGAATATTCCGGATTGCCGTGTCTGCATCGGTCACGGGCAGATGGAACCGGAGAAGCTGGAAAAGATCATCTTTGACTTTGTGAACTATGACTATGATGTGCTGTTGGCAACTACCATTATCGAAAGTGGTATAGATATTCCCAATGCCAATACAATCATCATCAACCAGGCACACAACTTCGGATTGAGCGACTTGCACCAGATGCGCGGCCGTGTGGGGCGAAGCAATAAGAAAGCATTCTGTTACTTGCTGGCGCCTCCGCTCACTTCGCTCACTCCCGAGGCAAAACGCCGCCTGCAGGCTATTGAGAATTTCAGCGACTTGGGCAGCGGCATCCATATCGCCATGCAGGATCTTGATATTCGCGGAGCGGGAAATATGCTGGGTGCCGAGCAGAGCGGTTTCATAGCCGATTTGGGATATGAAACCTATCAGAAGATACTGGCGGAAGCAGTGAAGGAACTGAAAGAGGATGAATTTGCCGATCTTTATGCCGAAGAATTGCAAGCGGCAGGTGAGGAGAAGATCAGCGGCGAGAACTTTGTGGAAGAATGCCAGGTGGAGAGTGATTTGGAATTACTTTTCCCCAACGAGTACATCCCCAGCAGCAGCGAGCGTATGTTGCTCTACCGCGAGCTTGACGGATTGGAACTGGATAAAGACTTGTTGGACTTCAAGTCCCGCTTGGAAGACCGTTTCGGAAAAGTTCCTCCCGAGGGACAGGAGCTTTTGCGCATTGTTCTGCTGCGCAGGTTGGCAAAGCGGCTGGGAGCCGAGAGAATCCTTTTGAAAGGCGGACGGATGATATTATACTTTATCAGTAATCTGGATAGCCCTTACTATCAAAGTGCCGCCTTTGGCAAGATTATTGACTATATGGGAAAGAATCCGCGTCATTGCAATCTGCGCGAACAGAACGGCAAGCGCAGCATGGTGATAAAGAACGTGGAGACGGTAGAGACTGCTGTCGGCATTTTGCAGGAGATAGTAAGCCTGTAATGGCTTCATCTCCGGGTACGTATGACAATATGGTTGGAATTATCTCCAAAAAAACGATATAATGGGATATTTGAAGTATATAAAAGAATATTTGTGCAGGCCTTATCCGCAACTGGATATGCTGTGGTGGAAAACTACATTCATCACCTGTGGAGTAGTCTGCCTGTTGTTCGTTATCTTCGAGCCATTTGGCATTGATAGCAGTTTGGGCATTTATAAGTGGATTATTCTTGGCGGCCTAATGCTGATTTCCGGTATATGTGTCAATTTGCCCAAGTGGATATTGCCTTTCATCTTTGGGAAAGAATACTTTGAGGAGAAGAACTGGACGGTAGGCAAGAATATATTTTATTATATTTTGCTTCTGTTGCTGATAGCCATAGGCAACTACCTGTTTATCTTCACTTTCTTTTCTTCCCGCGGGTTCACTCTTTCTGCTTTTTTCACTATAACCATAGATACATTTCTTATCGGTATCTTCCCCGTGGGGCTGACGACCATACTTACTGAAAACAGGAATATGTCCCGCCACTTGAAAGAAGTGGCAAGCATGAACGAATCCATTCATAAAGGAAAGCGCACTGCTTCATCTGATAACTCATCTCCGGCAGCGAAAATTGTTTTGCCGGATGGATTGAAAGAAACTTTTGAGCTGGAAGCGGATCATCTTCTATTGGCAGAGGCGGATGGAAATTATGTAAAGATAGTCTGTTGTAAAGACGAAAAAGTACTTCAGCGTTCCCTGCGCATCACTATGAAGCAGGTGGAAGATGCTTTTACTGCTTATTCCTTTATACAGAAATGTCACCGTGCTTTCTTGGTGAATCTGCATTTTATAGAAAAGGTAAAAGGCAATTCGCAAGGTTATCGCCTGGTGCTGAAAGGATGGAACGAGGAAATTCCTGTATCCCGTGCCTACAATAAAGAGATTCGGGAAAAAGTATGTCTGCCGCTGTAGGGACTATCAAAACTAAAATTTGCTATTATTTAGCTGTAGGGGCAGATTGAATCTGCCCGATAACAGTTTGCTTTGTGTATCCGGGCGGATTCAATCCGCCCCTACGGTGAACAATCCGATCGTTACATTCCTATTTCCCCCTTATATGGTTGCTATATAGCTACGCCATTCGTCACAAAAATACGCATTTTGCCCCATTCCATCGCCATTCGTCACATTCCTAGGGCATATATCCCTGTTCTTTGGAACCTCTTGTTTTTTCCTCTATGTTTGCTGCTGTTAAACAAAACACAGTGAGCTAATGAAAAAGATTATTTTAATATTCCTATGTATCCTGCCGCCTGTCTTTTCAGCCTTGGCACAGCAGGTCACCATATCGGGCAGGGTAGTGGATGAAAAAGACACTCCATTATCTTTTGTCAATGTATATATAAAAGGTACATCGGAAGGGAGTAGCACGGATCAGCAAGGGCGCTTCTCTTTTCACTATACAGAAAAAGGAACAGTGACACTCTGCGCCTCCATACTGGGATATGATGAATTTTTGCGAACAGCCCCGGCTTCTCAGCTACAGGATATCACCATCAAAATGAAACCTTCTTCTGTTGCATTGGACAATGTGGTAGTCGTTGGCAGCAGCTATCTGCTGAAAGGGAACAGCCAATGGAATAAAATCTCCTCTGTAGACCTGGTGACCGAAAGCAGTACAAATGGCGATTTGTATAAAGCTATTCAAATGCTTCCCGGCACACAAGCGTCTGCCGATAACGGAGAGTTGCAAGTACGCGGAGGAAGTGGCCGCGAAACTCAGACCTATATAGATGATATGCATGTATTGTTCCCTTATACCACTACCGATAAGAACAGTGCATCCCGCGGGCGATATTCCCCTTTTATGTTCGAAGGAATAAACTTTGCAGGAGGTGGATATTCACAGGAATATGCCGACGGGCTTTCGGCAGTGCTCCCTCTCTATACCAAAGACAAAAGTGAGGTGACAAAGTGTGGCATCAGTCCTTCGGTGGTCGGTCTGTCGGGGGGAGGGACAAAGGCTTTCAACAAAGGTTCGCTTTCGTTGAATATGGATTATTGGGATATGGGTATTTATAACGGCTTGTTTCCTGATCGCATGGATTGGATCCATCCTTACCGACGTTTTTCGGGAGCCGCCCAATTCCGTTATTCTCCTACGGATAAGAGTACTTTCAAAACCTACATTAATTACGACCGCACTGCTTTCAAGCAGCACGCAGGCAATCTTCGTTTGGGCTTGGGAGAGGACAATGTATATGCCAATGCCACTTTCAAAACCACTACTTCCTGTGGTTGGAATTACTTTGCCGGAGCCGCCTTTTCTTTTCGTAATCAGAGTTATCAGGAGGTAAGGCAACCCGAAGACACTTATCAAGAGAAGGAACAGGAAATCCATCTGAAAACCAAAGCCTCCAAACGTATCAGCCCCTATTTTCGATTGAACATCGGAGTGGAAGGTTTTATTCGTTCTTTCCGTAATGAATACCATTTACCGGCTACTGCGAATAATACAGTGGATATTGCTGCTATAAACCATTTCAATCCGTTATTGCTGGCAGGCTTTGCCTCCTTGGTATGGAATCCGCGTAGCGATCTGTTTGTCGAAGCCTCCTCCCGTGGCGAATACAATGAAATGAACCATCAATGGAATATCACCCCTCGCGTAGCAGTGAATTACGAATGGGCCGGAGTACAGTTCTCGGCCATAGCCGGACGCTATACCCAACTGGCAGAGAATGAGTGGTTGCAACAAAATAATCATTTACGTTCCGAATCATGCACTCATTATATAATAGGAGCCAACTATGCCAAAGGCAGCCGCCTCTTTCGGACCGAAATCTATTATAAAGAGTATGACCGCCTGGCATGGAAAAACGGAAGTGCAATCACCTCCGAAGGTTACGGAACCGCCAAGGGTATCGACCTCTTTTTCAGAGATACTCAACCGCCTATTAAGAATGTGGATTATACGTTGACTTATTCTTACGGCTATTCCAAACGTAAATATGGAGAGTATGGTGAACTGACCGCTCCGCCTTATGCCACTGTGCACAATGCATCCGTATCATTAAGATATACCTGCCGGCCATTAAAAAGCATTATCAGTCTGAGTAATCGTTTTGCCAGTGGCCGCCCTTATCATAATTCCGATAAACCGGGTATCATGAATGACCATGTAAAACCTTATAATTCATTGGATTTGGGTATTACTTATCTGGCTTCTCCCAAGGTACTTGTCTATGCCTATGCCGGCAACCTGCTCTGTCGTAAAAACGTGTATGGCAAAGAGAACGGAAAGTTTATCCGCAACTCCAGTGATCATTCTTTCTTTATCGGCGTCTTCATCACCCTGAGTGGCAAAACAGTCTATGATGTATCCAATTTCTAACCCCATTCGCCCTTTTTATTAATCATTTAAATACATAGAATTATGAGAACTATTACTTTTATCATCGTTTTTATCGTAACAACAACCTGTTATTCACAGAACAACCTGATGGGAACCCGCAACCGCCTGCAACGCGAATTACAAACCACAGAAGCCACCTGGATGACTGCCTACAACCTGGCATATACGGATATCTTAATGACTTTTGCATTAAAAGACGACACCATGAAATCTCGTTTACTGGATGAGGCGGAAGGCTGTCTTTCCAAACTGGAAAACACAAAAGAAGCCGATGGGTCAGAGATCGAAGCATTAAAAGCCTTCCGCTACCTGTCCCTGGTGAATATGAACCCTTCGGTAAACGGCCCTAAGTATGGAGCCAATATTACCATCGCTTTAGAAAAAGCAAGGAAACAAAATCCGGATAATCCCCGTGCCATCATCCTCTGGGCTATGTATCACAAAAATATGGCTGCCTTTATGGGGAAAAGTATGAAAACTATGAACAGGAAATAGGGCATGCCAAAGAGTTATTGCAGAAACAAGACAGCACCAAGCTAGCCCCTGTGTGGGGGATGAACCTATGTAACTGAATCCTCTTACCTATGTCAAGCCCTGCACGTTACTAACGTCAGCCCTCACTCATTACTAATGTATAGGCTGTAAGATGTATAATGTTACAGCCTATACGTTAGTAATGTGTTATCAGATACATATATAGAGAATAATTTCCTATCTTAGCAACATCGGAAAAGCCTTCCGGTATTTATTCCTATAACTTTGCCCTCAGAAAAACCAAACGAAGTATGCAGAAAATAACAACGAAAGAAGAGTATCATCGCCGTACAAACGTGCTGATAGAGTACATCAACAATCACCTGAGTGAAAACATAGACCTGAACCGGTTGGCAGAATTGTCCGGCTTCTCACGCTGGCATTTCCATAGGGTGGTCAGTGCTTTCCTGGGTGAACCTATCGGCGGTTTTATTATGAGAATGCGCGTCGAGACGGCCGCCCGACTGCTGCGTTACACAGACCTTCCCATACAGGAAATATCCTGGCGGATAGGCTACGATGCCCCGTCTTCCCTCTCTAAGTTATTCAAGCAATTCTATGGAATTTCACCGAATGAGTATAGAATAAATAAAGAGTACATTATTATGAAACCAGAAATGATTATGCCCGATTTGGACATCAAGGGCGAAGTGAAGGAAGTGCCTGCGTTGCAAGTGATTTATATTCGCCTGACGGGAGATTATAAACTGAATGACTATTGCGGCACTTGGGGGAAATTATTTGGCTATGTGCAGCAACAGGGCTTGCCGATGGGTGATTGCTGTCCGCTTTGTATCTACCATGATGATCCCAAGGTGACTGCTCCCGAGAAACTCCGTACAGACGTATGCATGGTACTGCCTGTAGCCGGAGTAGCCAAAGGTGAAGTGGGAACAAAAGTGATTCCGGCAGGCCGTTGCGCTGTCTTTTTGTATAAAGGTTCTTATGCTGACTTGCAGGCTGTGTATGACACAATCTATGCAAAACTGATCCCCGAAATGGGATGTACCTTGCGTGACGAGCCCAGCTATGAACGCTACCTGAATGATCCTAAAGACACAGCTCCCGAGGAATTATTGACAGAAATTAGCATTGCCGTAGAATAAGCAGCAAACGTTAACAGAATACTGAACGTTAACTAAAAGAACGGTTGATTTTAGCCTTTTTGTTTAACGGATTTGAATAAGGTGCGTTTTGTATTAAAAAATAATATAAGACACCCTTTTCTCTTTTAACTTATCTATATTTTAACTAACTTACTTCCAGTTTAAATACGGACACTGAGATTTAACTCACATATTGTCTAATTTAAAAACACTCGTTATGGAAGTGAAAAAAAACACGAAGAGCCGACCTTGAAAAGGGTAAGTCCCGTTGGCTGTTCATGGGTCTTCTGGTGGCGTTGTCGTTTATGTTTGTTTCGTTCGAATGGACTGAGCGTAATGTAACTTATGCGATTAATGACCTTGTCAATGACCCGGATTTCTTTGAAGACTTAGTTCCTGTAACCTACAATCAGGATAAACCTCTGCCGCCACCGCCTCCGCCGGTTGCCGTCAACCCGGAAGAGCTCAACATAGTGGATAATAATTCGACGGAACGGGAAGGAGATATTGCTGCTTCAGACCCTACGGATGCACCGGTCATTATTCCTACGCCTATTGAAGTTCCCGATGAAACAGTGGAAGAAAACATTGATTTCGTTATCGTAGAGGAAATGCCGATGTTTGGCAACGGTGCTGCCGACCTGATGAAGTATTTGAGCTCGAATATCAAGTACCCCACCGTCAGCGCCGAACAAGGAGTTCAAGGCAAAGTGGTGGTTCAGTTTGTAGTCGGTACCAATGGCGAAGTGCTGAATCCGGTAGTGGTGAAAAGCGTTGATCCTTATCTGGACAAGGAAGCGATCCGGGTAATCAGCACCATGCCCAAATGGAAACCCGGCAAGCAAAGAGGAAAAGCAGTGAGAGTGAAATACACTGTGCCTGTGGTCTTTAAGCTACAGAATTAAAGATTTAATAAGTATGGATGGAGGAAGCGTTGCCACGTAGGAGGGGACGCTTCCTCTTTATTTATGTCAAAGGATAAATAGGGAATATTTATAAAAACATGAAAGAAAAAAGGGGGTAAAAGGAAATAGTTAGTAATAAAATGCTTGCCATCTTATTATAATTGTTACCTTTGTAGGTCTTATAATTTAAAAGGCTATGAAAATAACAATTCTACAGAGAAATATAGTATGGGCTGATCCACAGAAAAATGTAGCAAGAGCAGATGAGGCAATAAGTTGTTTGCCCGATGCCGACCTGTTTGTATTGCCCGAAATGTTTTCCACCGGTTTCTGTACACAGCCCGAAGGTATTGCCGAAAGTGCCGATAGTGACACCCTGCACTGGATGAAGCGCAAGGCTGCTGAACGGAATTGCGCCATAGCAGGCAGCGTGGCAGTGTGTGAAGATGGAAAATACTACAACCGTTTTTACTTCGTCCATCCCGATGGCACTGTGCAACATTACGATAAGAAACATCTGTTTACCTTTGCCGGAGAGCATAACCACTTTACAGCCGGAGAAGAACGTGTAGTGGTGAATTTCCGTGGTGTGCGCATCCTGCTGGAAGTGTGCTACGACCTCCGTTTCCCCGTATAGGCACGTAATCTGGGTGACTATGACATGATACTCTATGTGGCAAGCTGGCCCACTCCGCGTGTCGATGCCTGGAGTGCATTGCTTCGTGCACGCGCCATCGAGAATCAATGCTATGTGGCAGGCGTAAACCGCATGGGTGCTGATCCCGCTTGCGAATATTCAGGCGGCAGTGCCATCATCGATCCGTATGGAAAAACGATAGCCGAATGTCCGTGGAGCACTGAAAGCCATGTTTCGGCAGAGATAAATATGGAAGTATTGGAAGCCTTCCGAAAGAAATTCCCGGTATTGAATGATGCCGATCCCTTCACATTGATATAAGAATAATTAATAAAAAAAATAGATAATGGCAGAAAAGAAATTATTGTTGGGCGATGAAGCGATTGCCCTCGGAGCGATACATGCCGGTATATCGGGTGTGTATGCATATCCGGGCACACCGTCCACCGAAATCACAGAATTTATTCAAAACAATCCTTTGGCTAAGGAGAGAGGAGTACATAGCACTTGGTGTACCAATGAAAAGACCGCTATGGAGGCGGCTTTGGGTATGTCCTATGCCGGAAAACGCGCTTTGGTATGTATGAAACACGTAGGTATGAACGTGGCTGCCGATGCTTTTGTCAATTCCGCTATCACCGGGGTGAACGGCGGATTGGTGGTGCTGGCTGCCGATGATCCCTCCATGCATTCTTCGCAGAATGAACAGGACTCTCGTTTCTATGGAAAATTTGCCATGATTCCCATTCTGGAACCGTCCTCACAACAGGAAGCGTATGATATGATGGACTATGCATATACCCTCTCGGAAAGCTTGAAGTTGCCGGTGCTGATGCGCATCGTTACCCGCCTGGCCCATTCGCGTGCCGGAGTGGAGATAGCAGAAGTTAGGGAAGAAAATGCATTGAATCCCGATAATGAACGTGCACACTGAGTATTGTTGCCCGGCAATGCCCGCAAGCAATACTTGGAACTGATAAAGAAGCAGGAGGATTTGGAAAAATCTTCATCCATGTCTCCTTATAACCGGTTGGAAGGTTTCACTCCCGGAGAGTATAATGAATTTGGTATCATTGCTTGTGGTATAGGTTATAACTATGTAAAGGAGGCTGACACAGAGGGTTGCGGCATTCCCGTATTGAAGGTATCCCAGTATCCGTTGCCGGCAGAAGATATTAGGGCAATGGCAGAATGTTGCGGATACATTTTGGTAGTGGAAGACGGACAACCCGTGGTCGAAGAACAGGTAAAGGCTATCCTTTCTGAAGATTACTGGGTGAAAGGTCGCCTGACAGGTATCCTTCCCCGTACCGGTGAATTGACTCCGGACAATGTAGGCGAAGCAATCGGTTGGGCAACCAAACGTCCGTTCCGTACCCCTCAGGTAGTAGTGCCGCGTCCGCCTGCCTTGTGCCAGGGATGTGGACACCGCGATGTATATGATGCATTGAACAAGGTAGCTGCCGAATATCCGGATGCACGCATCTTTGGCGATATTGGTTGTTATACATTGGGTGCTTTGCCTCCGTTCCGTGCCATAGACAGTTGTGTGGATATGGGTGCGTCTATCACCATGGCAAAGGGTGCTGCCGATGCAGGCGTATTCCCGGCTATTGCCGTTATCGGTGACTCCACCTTTACCCATTCCGGAATGACCGGTTTGCTGGATGCAGTAAACGATCATGCCAATATCACGGTGATAATATCGGATAACCTGACCACTGCCATGACCGGAGGACAGGATTCTGCCGGAACTAATAAATTCGAGGCTATCTGCCTGGGATTGGGAGTAGAGCCGGAACATGTGCGTGTAGTTGTTCCATTGCCCAAGAACATGGAGGAAATTACCCGTATCATCCGCGAAGAAATAGAATATAAAGGTGTGTCTGTCATTATTCCGCGCAGAGAATGTATCCAGACATTGAATCGTAAACTAAGACAGAAAAAAGCAGATAAGGCATGAGAAAAGATATCGTACTTTCAGGTGTAGGCGGACAGGGTATCCTGACTATCGCTACCATTATAGGAGAAGCAGCCACAGCAGAGGGCATCAATTTGAAACAGGCCGAAGTACACGGAATGAGCCAGCGCGGAGGAGATGTGCAGTCCAATCTGCGTTTGTCTGACGAGGTGATTTATTCTGACCTCATTGGTGGGGGAGAAGCGGATATGATTATCTCCATGGAACCGATGGAGGCATTGCGCTATCTGCCTTATTTGCAGGAAGAAGGTTGGGTGATAACGGCTTCCAGTCCGTTCAAGAACATCCCGAACTATCCCGAAGAAGTTGCACTGGAAGCAGAACTGAATAAACTTCCGCGTGTGGTAACACTGGATATAGAGGAAATGGCGAAAGAAAACAGTATGCCCAAATGTGCCAATGTTATTTTATTGGGTATGGCTGCAAAGTATATCGAAATCGTATCACCGGAGCAGTTGCGCGAAAGCATTGGGCGCGTATTTGCCGCAAAAGGCGAGAAGATTGTGGAGATGAATAAAAAGGCTTTCGATATAGGTTTTAATGCGGTAAAGAACTGGTAAAACTGTTTTATTACTATATGGAATCGCTTGAAAAATAACTCAGGCTATTATCTTCCTGTAGGGGCAGACCCATGTGTCTGCCCGATAAGCATTGGAAAAGGAAAATGATATTGTGAATGTATTCGGGCGGACACATGGGTCCGCCCCTACGGGTAAATCCTCCAAGAATAGAATACCATGAAAATATTTAGTGAAGAATTAGTGGAAAAGGCGGTGAAAGACTTACACATCGCCGATCTTTCCCAAGCCACCATTGGCGACGTGCTACTGGTTGCCCAATATTTAGAAAAGGAAACCGGAATCCCTTTTATCCGCATGGACCAAGGCTCTCCGGGACTTGCAGCCAACCAAATAGGCGTTGAAGCGGAAAAAGCCGCTTTAGATAGAGGTGTAGGTTCCCAATACCCTGCCGCCGCAGGTGTCCCCGAACTGAAAAACGAAGCATCCCGTTTCGTAAAAGCCTTTTTGGATTTGGAAATCTCTCCGCGTGCCTGTGTGCCCACTACCGGTTCGGTAGCCGGTTCATTCGGTTCATTCATAGCTTGTACCCAGCGCATACCGGGAAAAGATAAAGTTTTGTTTATCGACCCCGGCTTCCCCATTCAGAAGTCACAGCTTCGCATTATCGGGGTAGAATGGAAAGAATTTGATATTTATCATTATCGTGGAGCCGCCTTGCGTGAGAAGTTGGAAAGCTTCCTGAGCCAAGGCGATATTGCCGCTATTATCTATTCTAATCCGAACAACCCGGCATGGATTTGCCTGGAGGAGGAAGAATTGCAGATCATCGGCGAACTGGCAACCCGGTATGACGTAATTGTAATGGAAGACCTTGCTTATTTCTGTATGGACTTCCGTCGTGATATGGGGCATCCTTTCCAGCCTCCTTATCCTCCCACGGTGGCACGATATACGGATAACTATATCCTGATGCTTTCTTCTTCAAAGATATTCAGCTACGCCGGACAGCGTATGGCATTGACTTGTATCAGCGATAAACTGTTCGACCGCCAGTTCCCTGCTTTGGCGGAGCGCTATAAGGATGCAGGCGTATTCGGACAGACCTTGATTGCGTCTATCCTTTATATGATTACTTCCGGTTCTACGGCATCCACACAGTATGCTTATGCTGAAATGCTCCGTCTGTCTACCGAAGGGAAAATCAACTTTGTAGAAGACACGCGTGAATATGCCCGCCGTGCCGAGCGCATGAAAAAGATATTTACGGACAATGGTTTCCGCATTGTGTATGACTATGATGCCACGCAGGTGGTAGGTGACGGTTTCTTCTTTACCATCGGCTATGGAAATATGACGGGAGGCGAGTTGCTTCGCGAACTATTATATTATGGAGTAAGTAGCATATCACTGTCTACCACCGGTAGCGAACAGCAAGGTGTACGTGCCTGCACATCGCGTATGCGCGAAGAACTTTATCCGGTTATGGAGGAGCGTATAAGAGACTTTCAGGAAGACCATAAATAGTGGTGAATGGTTAGTGGTTAGTGGTTAATGCCTGGCGGATGGTTTGCCACTAATCACTAACCACTAATCACTTATCACTTATCATTAACCACTAATCACTATTACTATGATTTGGAACAACAATAAAGAATGCATGAGCCGGGACGAAATGCATGCCTTACAGGGAAAACGCCTGAACAAGTTGGTAAACCTGGTTTATCACAACGTCCCTTTCTATCGCAATAAAATGCAGGAAATGGATCTGTCTCCCGAAGACATTCAGACAATAGACGATATTGTCAAACTGCCTTTTACAACAAAACAAGATCTTCGTGATAACTACCCTTACGGACTACAGGCTGCTCCGGCATCCGAAATTGTGCGTGTACACGCTTCTTCGGGCACTACGGGAAATCCCACCATCGTAGGCTATACCCGTCGTGACCTGTCCGTGTGGTCGGAAGTGATGTCACGTTGTCTTTCGGCATACGGTGTTACCCGCAATGATACTTTCTCTGTGAGCTACGGTTATGGCCTGTTTACCGGCGGACTGGGTGCCCACTATGGAGTGGAGAACCTGGGTGCAACCGTTATTCCCGCTTCTACGGGTAATACGGAAAAACACGTCCGTCTGATTCGCGACTTAGGCATAACCGGCATAGCCTGTACTCCTTCATATGCCCTCTATCTGGCAGAAGTGGTAGAACGCATGGGGCTTACCAAAGAAGACATTGGTCTTCGCATCGGCGCTTTTGGCGCAGAACCATGGACCGAAAGTATGCATAAGGAAATAGAAGAACGCTTGGGATTGAAGGGATATAACATCTACGGTTTAAGTGAAATCATGGGGCCCGGTGTATCCTACGAGTGCCAGGAACAACATGGCTCACACATCAATGAAGACCACTTCTACCCCGAAATAATCAATCCCGAAACTTTGGAACGCCTGCCCGATGGTGAAGTGGGTGAACTGGTATTCACTACGCTTACCAAAGAAGGAATGCCTTTGCTGCGTTATCGCACCAAAGACCTTACTTCATTGATGGAGGGTGAATGCCCTTGCGGAAGAACCAATGTGCGCATGGCTCCTATTATGGGACGTAGTGACGATATGTTGATTATCCGCGGTATCAATATATTCCCGTCACAGGTAGAAAATGTCATTCTTGATATGCCTCAGTTTGAACCCCAATATATGCTGGTGGTAGACAGGAAGAACAATCTGGACTCTCTGCAAGTGCAGGTGGAAGTCCGCAAAGACTTCTTCTCGGACGATATGGGAAGCATGCTTGCCATGAAGAAAGCATTGAGTGACAGGCTGAAAAGTGTTCTCTCTATCAGTGCCGACGTGAAACTGATGGAACCGAACAGCATTGCCCGCAGCGAAGGCAAGAGCAAACGTGTGATAGATAACCGAATCTTAAAATAATAAATGTACGCAATATGACGATTAAGCAATTATCCGTTTTTCTGGAAAATAAGACCGGAAGAATAAACGACGTAACCAAGACATTGGCAAAGCATGGTATCAATATGCATGCATTCAGTATGGCGGAATCAACCGACTTCGGTATTCTTCGCTTGATTGTTTCGGATGTGGACAAAGCGGTGGAAGTGCTTCGTGGAGAAGACTTTGCCGTGATGCTGACTGATGTGGTATGTATCAGTTGCCCCAATGTTTCGGGTTCATTGGCCGAGGTACTGGATTATCTGGCGGCAGAGAATATCTTTATTGAGTATATGTATGCCTTTGCACAAGGCAATACGGCCCATGTGGTAATTCGTCCTTCTAATGTAGACCGATGCGTGGAAATACTGAATAAGTTCAATTGCAGTGTGCTGAATAATAGTAATTTGTAGCGGCAGATAAACAATCTTATAAAGCTACTATGTGATGGTAATAATGCTGTTGCATAGTAGCTTTCTTTTTTTTCTATAAGTTCTGATAGAACTTTGTTAGCTACTCCTTATTAAATATGCTTCCTTTTATAAGATTGAGTTTTAAATAATAACTATTTTAAATAAATGCTCGCTCAAATCGGGCGCAATATAGTGATAATTTTATAAATGGACAATAATTATACAATTTTTTATTAATATTCCTCTAACTTTCCCCTTCTCTTTTTTTCTTTTATTAACTCAAGTATCATCTTGGTAGAAAGAATAGGCTGTTGTACTATCTATTGTATGATTACATTTGATTGATTATTAATGATTTATGCATTGAGGTAGTAGAATGTAGGTATAAATTGTGATCAAATATCTTTCCTGTAATATGTCTGAGTAAAGACTCTCCAATATTCTCTTATTTGCTAAATAGCATAAAATCAAGTGCTTACGTGCGTCAAAGTTCTATCAGAACTATGGTGCGATAAGATGTTTTAAGTCTTATGAGATACAAAATTGTATGTAAATAAATTAAGAGAGTATACCTAAATATCAACCAAAATTAATCTATTATGAAAAAAATCATTAGGCAAGTCTCTATGATTTTGATAGCAGGCGCATTGGGTGTTCCTGCTACTCTACAAGCAAAGTCAGAGACAAAAGTATCGAGACCTGAAAGGGTACAGGAAAGAGTGACGGGAACTGTTGTAGATGTTACCGGTCCTGTTATCGGGGCAACTATTATGCAAAAAGGTACGACAAACGGGACAATTACCGACATTGACGGTAAATTCTCCTTGGATGGAGTGAAGAAAGGAGATGTTATCCAGATTACTTACATCGGTTACATTACTAAGGAGGTTACTTTTACGGGAGCTCCTATAAATGTAACATTGGAAGAGGATAGCAAGAAGTTGGATGAAGTAGTCGTTGTAGGTTATGCAACGGTGAAGAAAGCCAATTTGACCGGTGCTGTTTCTGCCGTGGATAGTAAAGTGTTGGAAGACCGTCCGATTGTCAACCTGGGACAAGGTTTGCAGGGAACAATCCCTAACCTGAACATTACCACCAGTGGACAGCCCGGTAAGGGATCTAGTTACAATGTTCGTGGTGAAACTTCCATTAACGGCGGTAACCCATTGATCTTGGTGGATGGTGTGGAAATGGATCCTAACCTGATTAACCCGCAAGACGTTGCCAGTGTATCTGTATTGAAAGATGCCGCATCCGCTTCTATCTATGGAGCACGTGCCGCTTACGGTGTAATCTTGATTACAACCAAAACAGGTAAGAAGAACATGCCTACCCAGGTATCGCTTGATGCTTCTGTTTCTTTCAACAGCCCTACTACACGCCCTAGCTACATGGACTCCATGGAATATGCCAACTGGATGAATGCAGCCAATAATCTGACCAATGGTCGTGACCTCTTTAGTCCTGATGAAATGGATCACATTAGAGCCTACTATAACGACCCTGCCAATAATTCACCGGTGTTTGTCACCACAGACCCGAACAGTTGGCAATATGGCAACTGCCAGCAAGGCAAGTATGCTTATTGCGGCAATACGGATTGGATGAAAGAAATGTATAAGAAGAGTTATCCGATTCAAAAATACAATGTGAATATCAGCGGAGGTAGCAACAAAGCCACTTATTATACTTCTGTGGGATATACCGACCAGGGATCGTTGATGCGTCATGGTAATGAAGGGTTCCGCAAGTTCAATATGGTGAACAATATCAATTACGACATCAATAACTGGATGAACGTGTCCATGAAAACAAGCTATATCCGTACTGAACTTTCGGGCATTGTGCAGGACGGTGTACATGGCGAGGCTTGGATTGGTAACGATACACAACCCCTGATGCCGGCAAAACATCCTGATGGCAACTGGGCAGGACAAGGTAACTATACCAACTTTGCAGCTGTATTGGACGAAATGGGTTCTCGCAAAACCACCAAGAATGACTTCTGGAATACGCTGGCATTAAAGTTGACTCCTTTGAAAGGATTGACTATCAATATGGACTATACCTTTAATTATTATGCCGAGCATAATAAAAACCATATCAAGTCCTTCAATGAATATGGTGTGGATGGTAACTTCCTGCAAGTATTCCAATATTCCAAACCGAATGGTGTGTACGAAGGCCAGAATAACGATACTTACAATGCGTTCAATTTCTTTGGTGACTATGAACGTACCCTTGGAAAACATTATTTCAAAGTAATGGCAGGTTATAATCAGGAAACCAAGCATACACGTAGTTTTTATGCGCAGCGCCAGGGATTGATCTCCAATGATCTTCCTTCTATGAGTGCGGCTACGGGAGAAAAATATGTGGGCAACGGTGAAGGCAGCTGGGCTACACGAAGCGGTTTCTTCCGTGTGAATTACACTTACGCCGATCGCTATCTGTTGGAACTGAACGGACGTTATGACCTTTCATCCAAATTCCCCAAAGCCGACCGTGCCGTGTTCAATCCTTCTTTCTCGCTTGGCTGGAAACTCTCTGAAGAAAGTTGGTTCAAGAACCCTACCAATGGATTCTTTGACGAATTAAAGATAAGAGGTTCTTATGGTAGCTTGGCCAATCAGGCCTTGGACAATGGCTGGTATGCTTATTTGTCTAACTATGGTACCGGAACAATGTCATATATTATGGGAGGCGCACAGAATCAGTTTGTAAGCCCCGGTGGTTTGGTAAGTTCTTCTGTAACTTGGGAAAAGGTGACTCAGTGGGACTTGGGACTTGATTTTGCTATTCTTAATAGCCGCTTGCAAGGAACCTTCGACTACTACCAGCGTTCTACCACAGGTATGTTAGGCCCGGGCAAACTGCTTCCCAACATCCTTGGAGCAAACGAACCGCAAGAAAACGCTGCGGATATGAGAACCAGCGGTTGGGAACTCTCTCTCTCTTGGAACGACAGACTGGAGAATGGAATCCATTATAGTGCAACCTTCAACTTGTCTGATACGCAAGCTAAAATTACTAAGTATGATAACCCTACGAAGTCTCTTTCCAGCTCATACTATGAAGGTCAGATATTAGGTGACATCTGGGGATACACATCTACCTTGTTCCAATCTCAAGCCGAAATAGAAGGCGCTCCCGATCAGTCACAGCTGGATGGCAGCATCAAGAAAGTTCCGGGTGACATCCGATTCATCGATATCAATGGTGATGGAGTGGTGAACAATGGTAAAAATACAGTGGACGATCCCGGAGACAGGAGCATCATCGGTAACAACAAAGCACGTTTCCGTTATGGTCTCAATCTTTCGGGTGACTGGAAAGGCGTTGATTTGAGTATCTTCTTCCAAGGTGTGGGCAAGCGTGATTTGATGCTGCCGGCAACATTCCGTTGGCAATATGGTAGCCAGTGGCAGGTGCCCGTAGCTTATGCCCAGGACTATTGGCGTGAAGACAATAAGGATGCATTCTTCCCGGTTGCGCGCTTCAATGGTGGTTCGGCAATGGGACAAAGCCAGACCCGCTATCTGCTGAATGCTGCATATTTGCGTCTGAAATCTGTATCATTGGGATATACCTTGCCGTTGGCGCTGACACAGCAATGGGGCATCCAAAAGTGTCGTATCTATTTCACTGGTGAGAACCTCTTGACTTTCAAGCATACTCCCGAAGGGTTTGACCCCGAACTGGACGACCCGTACAAATATCCGCAGCAGAAATCATTTTCTCTCGGTATAAACGTTGTATTTTAACCTTAAAACGATAGAATGAATATGAAACTGAAATATGTAATTTATATGACTACAGCTTTGTCACTGACAAGTTGTAATGATGCCTTTCTCGAAAGATCTCCCCAGAGTCTCAATGAACAGACTTTCTGGGTTCTATAAACGATCTTAAGGCCTATGCCAATGGCTTTTATGGCTTGTTGCCTGCCGGTGTCAGTAATCTGGATGATACGAATAGCGATACCCAAGTGCCTAATAATATTAACACTTTCTTATGGGGACAATATGTAGTGCCTACGGAAGGTGGCGTGTGGGGCAAAAGCAGTTGGTCTAACATACGTAACCTTAACTATTTCATGACCCACTATCAGAGGGTGCAGGGCGCTGAGGCGGACATAAACATATATGTGGGTGAAATACGTTTTTTCCGTGCCTTGGAATATTTTAACAAGATAAAGACTTTGGGTGATGTACCTTGGCTGGAAGAAGACCTGAATGTGGACAGTGAAGAACTTTACGGTCCGAAGACGGCTCGTAACGAAGTTGCCAAGAAGATTATTGAAGGCTTGGATTTTGCTATCAAATGGCTTCCCAATGCCGGCAGTGAAGAAGCGAATCGCTTGAACAAGGATATTGCCCGTCATGTAAAAGCCCGTATCTGTTTGCACGAAGGTACTTATTACAAGTATCATACCGAACTGAATTATTCCAGTGATGTGAATAGTTTGCTGCAACAGGCTGTTGAGGCATCCGATGCGCTTATCAATTCAGGAAAGTATGAAATCTATAACACCGGAAAACCGGAAAGCGATTACCATGATGTTTTCACGTTAGCAGATAAAAGCGGGTTGAAAGAAGCTATTCTTTATATCGCTTATGAAGAGGACAAGCGTCAGCACAATATGAGACATGGCACACAAGAAGCTGGTTGCGGATTTTCTAAAGACTTTGTAGACTGCATCTTGTATGAAGACGGATTGCCTAAAGCACTGACTTCCCTGCCTACAGCCGATAATACCATCAAAGAAGAAATGGCGGGTCGTGACCTCCGTTTCTCTCAGCTCATCAAAAATGATGCTTACTTGTCGGCAGAGGAACTGGCAAAGCCTAATTATGATGATAATTATGTAGACAACTGGCATCTGTCCGGTTATCACACCATTAAGGGTTTCATTCCGGGTCTGGATTCAGGTTATTTTGTGGAATTTACTGATGGTATTGCCTACCGCTATGCAGAAACATTATTGATTAATGCCGAAGCTAAAGCCGAATTGGGAACATTGACTCAGGCAGACCTGGATAAGACCATTAATGTATTGCGTGATCGCGTTGCTATGCGGCACTTAACTCTGAATGTAGGATTTACAGATCCCAACTGGCCGGACTATGGTTACAGTCTTTCTCCCGTATTGCAGGAAATCCGTCGCGAGCGTCGCGTGGAACTGGCAGGTGAAGGCTTCCGTTTTGATGACTTGTGTCGTTGGAAAGCCGGTAAGTTATTGGATAACGTAATGACTTACGTGGGCAAAAAACTTTCTACCGGGAAATATGCTATCGTATATCCTAATTACACTAACGATGACTTTTCTTATCAGGAGGGAAAGAGCCGCAAATGGGATGATAAAATGTATCTCTATCCCATTCCTACGGGTGAGTTACAACGTAATCCTCAATTGCTGCCTCAAAATCCCGGATGGGAATAGGTATTAGATAAAATGAGTCAAAAATGTGAATGGCTGGTTACAAAGAGTTGTAACAACATAGCAGTGTCTTTTCACCTGTGGCTTTTAGATTAACATTAAAACTTTTTAAGGTGAAATGAAAAAAAAGGAAGTGTACTGTGAAGCACACTTCCTTTTATTCGTTTTATATTCTAACAAAACTTCTTTTCTATCGAAACAAACATTTCAAACCGGATAATGAATACTTGAAAACGGGGAATTAGTTTAGATAATAGAAATGTTATGTAATAACGTGGAAATTAGATACTTATCCACTTTAAATGTTTAATAAAAAAAGGAATCTCTTTCAGAAGAGACCCCCATTTCGCTGCAAATATAGCTATAATTCCGTAATCTGAAAATTTTTACTGCAAAAAAGTACTCTAAAGTGGCAAACAAATGACAAATGTTTGCGAAAATCGTATGCGATATAGTTTATATATAGCACAGTATCAGTTGTTTACGTAAGGTTGGGGATCTCTTCTGAAGAGAACCCCAAAAAAGAAATGAAATTTGGTGGCTTATCTGAGTCTCATCTTTCAGGGGAATGAATCGTTAATTGTAATGTTTTGATGGAAATAAATAGTAATGTGGAGCTTGGAACTCAGCTGCTCCCTCTAAAAGATCAAAACATAACGAGCAAGGCGCCTAAGTTACTGCTAAGCAGTTCAATCGCTTTCAGCTCAGACCCGGGGTCAAATCAAGGAGTCGCGTCGTTGATGGGGGAAGGAAAAGAATACTCTGACGGCAAGTGGTATTATCTGTTCCTGCATAACAAAGAACTCAAACGCTATATTGAGATCTTTACCGGTAAGAAAACCGTTATAGTTAAAACCCGGTCGGGAGTCGAAGAAGAGAGGCGTTTTTGTTTTAAGGTATTCTCCTACACCACTGCCGATCATAAGAAACGCTTTGAAAAATGTTCTTATAATAAAGAGGCATATGCCGAACGTCGTGAATCTGCCCTTGCCGTGAGGGAAGCCTTTGCCGCAGGTTCTACACAAAAGTTGAACGCTTTGGCAAATGAAAAAGAAATCATGGGCGACGGCTATCTGTTTGTTTGTGCTCCTTTGGAAGAGTTGAACCTTATCCTGGTCAATATGACTCCCCGGCAATATCTTGCAACTAATTACAAGTCTTATAGTGCGGCAGTGATCCCTCACAGGCAGATGGAAGAATTCATCTATCTGTATGAATCCATGCCTTACAATATCGAACTGATGGAGCGTCCTTTGGAGGAATACATCCAGAAGAAGCAGAAGATCCGTATCACGAGTGGCATCTTCAAGGGGAAAGAGGGTTGCATCATGCGCTTGCACCGCAACACCAAACTGGTATTTGCTTTTGGAAATATGACGGTTGCTATCAGTTATCTTCATGCGTTTCCTTTTGAAAAGGTTGATTAGTTTTAAATAAGCCATCCATACATCCTGATGGACGATGGATGGCCGGTAGAGTTACAGATGCAACCAGGGTTGCAAATCTGCATATTCAGCAGTGACATTCAGACATGGACAGGCTTTTAGCGGATTCAAGTCATGATGCCCGACAATTTTGCGCATCATCTTTAAAGGTTACCGCTTATTGCGCCACCGGCAGCACCGGTCAGCAGCAGTTCAAAGACACGGACCACGTAAGGGATTACGTTCTTCCAGTTGATTTTCATACTTTTCGTTTTTAAGAGAATGATAATTAATAATTTCATAATTGAACGGCATTATTTAAAGCTTGGCGGCATTCTCACCGGCATTGTCCGAAGATGTTCTGCCTCTTGCGGCATCCAGATCCACCGTACCTTCGCCGGACTTTTCAGCTTTCAGGGTAGCTGCCTGTGCTATGCGGCTGCTCACCACATTGAATGTGGCACGGGAACGAAGGTTCTCAAAGTCCTCTCCCGGTGTGAACACGATGTTGACGGCGTTGATGTTGCCCTCTGTAAACTGTTTCAAGCTTTCCGCACCTTCCGAAGTCAGAGAGAGCCAAAAGTTTCCCAACTCCGCCAGTTGCACCTTCTTGCCTTCCAGAAGCATTTCTATCAGGCATTCGCACATGTCGGCTATTACGCCTTTCACCGTTCCGCGGGTGAACACGCCATTGTGGTCGGCAATGTGTTTTACAAACTTGCCGAACGGCATTATTTCTGAAATTTGAGGCTTGGCATAAGCCTTCGGGGCTGCATCGATGTTCACGGGGTTGCCCATCATAAATACACTGTAATTGATCATAATTATATAAATATTAAAAGGTTTATTGTCATGGGGATGTTCGTTCATCCTTCCGACACGACAAAGGTAATACGGGAAAATGCGGAATAAAATTCTGTTGATAACCGTTTACTAACCATTGACATATCATTGACTTATGAATGACAAAGAACACTCTAACATCACTTTCAATATCTATGGAGGCAGCAACCAGGTTCTTCCAAACGCCACCACCGCCACCCAGAATTTCTATGGCAGCAGGGCCGTGCAGGATGGACCGGACGAGGAAAAAGGCAAGGATAGCCTCCTCACACCCGAAGCAGCCCGCCTCTCTGTATATATTAATAAGGTGGAAGACTTGGACATGTACTTGGCACAGATTGTAGAATGTACCAGTGCGGCCGAACTGGCCAAAGTCATTGTCAACATGGCGGAACGGGAGCCAAACATCACCCAAGAAGTGATTGTGAAAGAAAAATTCATATCCTTGTTCCTTCCCATTACTCCCAAGTTCACATCGGGCAAGAGCATTGACAACATCCGCGCACGCATCAATGATGCTTGGGCCAAGCGTCCGAAAAGACGGATCTAAATTTACTAAAATCTACAGAACGTATGTATTCCTTTCTTATGATACCCTCCAGTGTACTGACTGCCGCAGTGGTAGCGGTGAGCAGACGTGTGGGGCATAATATTCTACCTTTCTTTACCACAGGAGATAAGTTGAAGTCCACAGGCGACGAATTGAAGAACGTGAACATGGATGAACTAGTAAAAAAACTGGTTCAGAAAATAAAACAGCAATCGCCGGAAGTGGTAGAGGCAATAGAAAACATCGGCAGGGAAGAAGATGTGTCCGATGCTGCCGACTTCATTTACATTTTTCAGATAGCCGCCGCACAGGAATTTCTGAACGGGAACCACAACGCCGATCTTGCACGCGTCCAGCGGCTGTTGCAGATGATGATGCCAAAGCGATATTATGCTGGCATAGCCCGGCTGAAGGAGCATCAAGACCCGGCTGCTATCTATATCATTTATGGTGGTCAGCATCTTCATGCGCCAAACGCCAGGGAGGCGGGGCAGAATTTGGAGAAAAAATGATATTGACTTCATTGGTAAAGTAAGTTAAGTTAGTTGGGCAAGTAAGTTAAGTTACTTGGCGGTTTAAGTCAACTTACTTTTTAAGGTCAGTTAAATGAGTAAAATTGAATCAGGAATTCCCTTGATTCATATAAATCTAATAATATGGAAGCTTTAAAAAATGAATTTCCTGCACGCAAGTCGTTACAGGAATTTGAATCGAACTTTCAGTTCGTTTCTAGTGGTAATGGTGATATTTTTGCCATAAAGAAGAGTCAGACGGATTCTAAGTCTACGGAGATTCACATTCTCTCTGCCGCTGCCAATTATCAGCAGTTTTCCCTTTAGACCGGCACTTGCTTGCATGAGACCGGTGTAAACTTTACGTTTTTAGTTGCTGCTAATAAGGATGTCTATGCAATAAAGCGTAGCGAAACAGGAACCCATTCTACAGAAGTTCATATCCTTTCTGCTGCTGACAACTATCAGCGTTTTTCTCTGCAAACCGGCACTTGCCTGCATGAAACCGAAGATAATTTCTCTTTTCTTCTGGCTCCAAACAATGATTTGATTGCCATAAAGCAGAGCCGGACAGGTACAAACTCTACAGAAATTCATATCCTTTCCGCTGCTGATAATTATCAGCGTTTCTCCCTTCAAACAGGAACCGGCCTGCATGAAACCGATCGTCGTTTTGCTTTTTTGCTAACTCCTAAAGGCGATATTTGTGCTATAAAGAAAGAATTTACAGGAACACGTTCTACAGAAGTCCATATTCTTTCGGCGGCTTCCGGATTCAAGGAATTTTCATTGCACACCGGTACTTGCCTTCACGAAACGATAGATAACTTTGAGTTTCTGATGGATGACAAACAAAATATAATTGCCATCAAAAAATGTGCTACAGGAACTCATTCTACAGAGGTTCATATTCTTTCTGTGAATAGCAACTATCAAAATTTCTCTAAGCAGACAGGTACTTGCCTTCATGAAACAGCGCGTAACGTATTTCGTTTCTTATTAGCCGGGAATGGTGATATCTATGCTATAAAGCAACTTCATACAGGAACTAATTCAACGGAGATTCACATTCTTTCCGCAGCCAGCAATTATCAACGTTTTTCCCTTCAAACCGGTACTTGCCTGCATGAAACTGATCGTACTTTTGATTTTCTGCTTGCACCGAATGGTGACTTGTATGCTTTAAAGAAAAGTGTTACAGATTCTCATACTACGGAAGTACATATTTTGAGTGCTGCTGATAAATACCAGAAATTCTCTTTACACACTGGTACCTGTCTACATGAAACGGATGATACCTTCACATTTACACTTGGCACCAATAATGATATTTATGCTATAAAGAAGCGTAATACGGATACTAATTCCACAGAAGTTCATGTTCTTTCTGCTGCCAATAATTATCAGCATTTCTCTCTTCAGACGGGTACTTGTCTGCATATAAATGCTTATAATTTTGATTTTGGCATGGATCATAAAAATAACCTGTATGCTTTGAAGAAAAGAAATACCGATTCTAATTCTACCGAAGTGCATGTTTTGAGTGCAGATTCCAAGTATCAGGCATTTTCTCTTCATACACCGAGTGCTTTACATGAAACATTTGAGAATTTCAGTCTTTTAGTAGCAGGAAATGGTGATTTGTGTGCTATCAAGAAGAATGATACCGGAACTCATTCAACGGAAGTTCATAAACTTTCCGCTTCTAATACATATCAGAGTTTTTCTTTGCATACAGGTACTTGTTTACATGAAACTGATGTTGATTTTTAATGGGAATTTGTTTTGTAAATTGATTTAATTTATAGGTGGGTTATCATTCAAATGATATGCCCACCTGTTTAAATGGCATGAAGTTGGAATTCATCTCAAAGAACCTAAAAATAATGATTTAAACGACATTACCTTCCGGCATTCGTTTAAAGAATCTAATACAGAACCATCATGCTGAAATACTCAGCAGAGAGAAGAATAATGATAAGTTTGTTCATCTTTATAGTATTGGTACTTATTGGGTGGCATTCGAACAGTCTGCCTGTCTGATGAATGATATATTCTCTTGGTGTGAACTATCTTTATTCATGGTTCCCGACTGACCGGGCTATGTGGTGATGGCCTCTGTTCCTGAAGATAAGGCTACCACTTACTTCCGCAAATATACAATTTCCCGTGATGGGCTTAACTATAAAATACTGAATGCTAACCCATTATCGGCAGAGCATTATCACAAGTGGCATATAGGTGCGGTGAGGTCGGTGCTATAAAATATGCCGGTTGTGGCTTTCGATGAACCAGGTTCATGGGGCAAGTAAGTTAACTTACTTGGTTCACGAAGTTAACTTACTATTATTAAGCAATTATTGTATTTAAAATAAATGTCAGAAAACAATCGTACCGCGCAGAGTATCAAAAATGCTCGTGTCTCTTTATTCTTCAGTATTCTTGTACTGATTCTCGGATTCTTTTCACGCAAGATTCTTATTGATTACTTAGGGGCTGAGGTTTTGGGCTTGAATACAACGGCGACTAATTTACTTGGCTTTCTTAATTTAGCCGAACTAGGCATAAGTGCTGCCATTTCATATACATTATATACTCCTTTATTCCAAAAGGACTACGAAAGCATAAACGAAATAGTTGCAGTCCAGGGTTGGCTCTACATACGTATTTCTTATATTATTTTGGTAGGTGGTGCTGTCCTGATGTTTTTCTTTCCATGGATCTTTTCCAAGATGGAGTTGCCGTTATGGTATGCGTATGGTTCATTCGGTATCCTGCTGGTATCTGCCATGTTGGGCTATATCATCAACTATCAGCAGATTGTATTGAGCGCTGACCAGCAGGAATATAAAATAAACTATAATGTGCAAGGCTTTAGGACTTTGAAGTTACTGTTGCAGATTATTGGAATTGGTTATTTCGGACAAGGATATATTTATTGGCTGGTAGTAGAGTTATCAATGGCGATTGCAACTTGTCTCTTCTTGAACAGGACTATACATAACAGCTTTCCTTGGCTTCATCCAAATTTATCGAAAGGGAAGATGTTGGCTCGGAAGTATCCTGAAATAATAAGGAAGGTAAAGCAGTTGTTCTTCCATAAGTTTGCGACTTATGTGCTAGGACAGACTGGTCCGTTGATTATATACGCTTTTCTCTCATTGACTGTTGTTGCCGTTTATGGGAATTATATGCTGTTGGTAGCGAGTCTCTCCATGATCGTTTCTTCTCTTTTTAACGGAATTAATGCCGGAATAGGAAACTTGATAGCTGAAGGAAACAAGGATAAGATTCTTTCTTTTTTCAGAGAATATACAGTAAGTCGTTATTGGTTGTCTTCTGTGATATGCTTTTGTCTGTTCCATTTGTCCCATTCCTTTATGTCCCTTTGGATAGGTGAGGGATATTTGCTTGATCCCACTTCTTTTACGTTGTTAGTTACTTATGCTTTTGTTGTTATGACACGCACGAATGACTCTTTTATAGCTGCTTATGGGCTGTTTCAGGATATTTATGCCCCTGTTGTTGAAGCGGCTTTAAATTTTGGATTATCAGTATTGTTGGGATATTATCATGGACTGCCCGGTATCATAGCAGGGGTGTTAATCAGTTTATTGCTGGTCGTTTCTTGTTGGAAACCTTATTTTTTATATAGTCGTGGCTTTAAGATCCCTGTATGGGGGTATTTACTTCTGATTAGTAGAATTGTGTGTCTCATCATTTTATCATGGTGCGTTTCCGGATTCTTTCTTGGGTATATGAACCATTCATGCAGAAATTTTATAGATTGGATATTTCTCTCTCTAAAGACGTTGTTTCTTTATGGACTGTTCAGCCTATGTCTCTTTCAGGTATTTGATAAGAATTTCAGAGCCTTTACCAGACGAATTTTTCAATTAGTAAAAAGTAAATAGAATGTTAGAAAAATTAAATTTCCCCAAGGTCAGCGTATTGATACCTGTCTACAACGTGGAAAAGTACGTGGCTCGTTGTATTCTTTCTATTTTGAATCAGACCATGCAGGAAGGAGTAGAAGTTATCATTGTTAATGATTGCACTCCTGACCATAGTATGGAAATAATCCGTGAACTGCTCCGTACTCATTTGAAAGAAAATGGAATGACGGTTCGTATAGTAGAACATGTTGCGAATCGCGGCTTAGCCGCAGCTCGTAACACAGCGATGGAATGTGCGATGGGAGATTATATCATCCATGTGGATAGTGATGATTATGTAGAGCCGGATATGTTGGAGAAGATGTATACTAGGGCAGTAGAGGCTGATGCAGATATCGTGATTGCAGATTATTATAAGAATCGTAAAGACAGGGAGATTTATTGTAAGAACAATGTTCCTGAAGATAAAGATATTTTATATGGTAGGGTAATTCGTCATCAGGATGTTGTATTATGGAATAAACTGATTAAACGTAACATTTATTTGAATAATAATATTTCTTGGATAGATGGATTAGATTATGGAGAGGATTACATTGTTTCATTATCTATTTTCTTCCATGCAAAGAAAGTTGTTTATTTACCTTGTGCTTTATATCACTATGTTTATAATGAACAGTCTATTTGTCGGACAACTTACAATTCGAAGAAACAGCAGAATGATATGGAATTGCTTGATTATGCAAAGCATTTCTTAATAGAAAGAAATATATTTGTTAAGTACGAATATGACTTCTATTATGAAGTTCTCCGTATAAAATTCCGATTGCTTAAAAATAATGTAGATAATAATTTGGATAAATATATCAAACTTTATCCGGAAGCTAATAAATACAGATATCGTTTTTTTTTCGTGATTGGAATGGGGGGAAGAATCAACAAGGTGATGTATTTTTTTGCTTTGAATAATAGAAAACTTCTTTATGGTTTTTTTATAGGATAGGACAGATAAAAGAAATGATGTTCAGAATATGAATATAATAGATTCGGAATGAATAGAATTAGAACGACTTTGGAATATATTTTGGTATTAATGATAATATTAGAGTTCAATACTCCGTATCTTGTTTTTCCATTTGTTAAACATATAATGCAGTATGCTCCGATACTTATTTTGACGTGCCTTATCTTTATGTCTGGAGAAATAATTAAAATTAGAAGTATAAAGTATCTTCTTGTCTATTTTTTAGGAGCCGTTATTCCTTTTCTTGTATTGTCAAAGGGGTATTTTGCGTATTTACGTATTTATATAATTATGTTACCTCTAATGTGGACATATTTGAATTTGAGAAAGTATAGGGGAATAACTGCTTATCATTCTTTGTTTCTAAGATATTCAAATATTGTAATCGTCTTGGCTGTTGTCTCTTTGATAATGTGGATGTTATGTTCTCTTCTGGGAATTATACCTCTTACAATGCAAATACCATCCTATTGGACACAGGGTGGATATTTAAGGTTTATTTCTACTTATTGGGGTATTTATTTTGAAACTCAACACTTTTCTTTATTTAGTATAGAGGCATGGCGGAATACTGGTATTTTTAATGAAGGTCCGATGTATAATATGATATTATGTACATCCCTTGCCATAGAATGCTTTATAAGATTGAAGAAATCAACAGTTAGGATTGTTATATTAGTTTTGGCTATTATTACTACTGTAACGACTACAGGACAATTCTTATTAATAATGCTACTATTTTGGACTTTTATAAAAAAAATAAGTAGAAAACAGCAGAAATTATTGATCTTGTTTTTTCCTGTTTTATTTTATTGTACATATATAGGTATCAATGTATTAATGGAAGAGAAACTGGAATCCGAGAAAGGGTCCAGTTCTGTAGATACACGCAGCGATAGCATAGGAAAATGTCTTGAGGTAGGCTTTGAACATCCGGTATTGGGAGTAGGACTGATGTCTGGAAAAGTAAGAATCAGGAGTTTGGTTTTAGATGAACATAGTAATTCTTTATTTGAACTTTTTGCTTATGGCGGACTGTATGTAGTGACTTTATATATTGGCGGATTGCTTATCCTTCCATTTTTATATTATATAAAGTACAAGGATTTGCAATGGCTGTTAACTATGGGCAGCTTTTTTATCATTTTTAGTGTGACTCTTTCACAATACAGGTATTTAACCCTATTATTTCTTGCATGGGGATTGTCAAGCATAGATATGGTGGAATGTGGTGCAATACACAATAAAAGCAAATCATGGACGCATGAACATTAGTAAGTAATAATCACATATATACATGAAAAAAGTTTTATCTATTATCGTCCCAACATACAATATGGAACTGTATTTGGACAAATGCCTCTCCTCACTCATTATATCACATGGAAAGATGCAATATCTTGAAGTGCTCGTAATCAATGATGGAAGTAAAGACCGGTCTGGTGAAATAGCACATTATTATGAAGTCCTTTATCCACAGACTTTTCGTGTTATTGACAAAGAAAATGGTAATTATGGTTCATGTATTAATAGAGGATTAAAAGAGGCACAAGGTAGATATATAAAAATACTGGATGCGGATGATTCTTTTGATGTAAGTGTATTTGATTCTTTTATTTCGTTTTTGTCACATGTAGAAGCAGATCTTATTATCTCGGACTATTATCAAGTAGATGAATATGGAGCAATAACAGAAAAATATATATATCGTCTGCCTGTGGATAAAATATTTACTTTGGCGGATATCTCAGGAAATGTAATTGAAAAATTGTGCCACCAAGGAGTTACTTACAAAACCGATAATTTACGAAAAATAGGTTATCAACAAACGGAAGGTATTTCATATACAGATAATGAATGGATGTTTTTGCCAATGATTAATATAGATATCATTTTCTATTATCCCCATAGTTTGTATATATATTTAAGAGGAAGGAAAGGGCAGACTTTTGATCCGTCTATTTTTGCACAAAGTTTGTGGATGCGTATAAAGGTAGTATCGGTAATGCTTGATGAATATCGGCAGATTATGAATTGTTGTACAGAAAGAGCATTGTACTATTTGACATTAAGATTGGTGTCACGGTGTCAATCTGTTTATTATAGTTGTCTAATTCGATTTCCATATCATAGTTTACAGGATTTAGTTGCATTTGATAAATATATACAAATGTCTTTACCGCTTATATATGATAGTACTAATGCTATAAAGAATAAATTTGGTGTATGCTATATTCGTTGTTGGCGTGTTTCCGGCTATAATATAAACATATTGGCATTACGCATTCATCGCTTTTTTTATAAAATTCGTAATATAATAACATACTTTACTCAAAAATTTTAGTTTTAAATATTTTTCTAATTATGAATATAGCACTAGTTATTGCCGGTGGTTCCGGCAACCGCATGGGACAAGATATCCCCAAACAATTTATGCATGTAGACAACTGTCCGATTATCATTCATACAATGATGTGTTTTCAAAAGCATCCGGACATTCAAGCAATAGCAGTTGTATGCTTAAATGGCTGGGATACGGTATTACAGTCGTATGCAAATCAGTTTAATATTACGAAATTGAAATGGATATTTCCTGGTGGAAATTCAGGTATGGAATCCATTCATAATGGAATTTATGGGTTGAAAGAAGTCGGATGTGACGATGACGACTTGGTGCTGATACATGATTTTGTAAGACCTTTGCTTTCGCAAGATATCATATCTAGCAATATTGCCACATGCAAAGCTTATGGATATGCCGTAACTGGTATCAAATGTCGTGAAGCTATATTAGAAAGCGAAGATGGATTTTCTACCCGTACCAGTGTTCCGCGCGATAAGTTGATTCGCACCCAAACTCCGCAAACATTTAGACTGAAGAATATCATATCAGCTCATGAAGAGGCCAAAGAAAAAGGCATAACAGATTCGGTGGCTTCATGTACATTAATTGCAGAGGTGGGAAACAAAGAGATGCATTTGGTACCGGGATCAGAAAAGAATATAAAGATTACGACTGTAGAAGATTTGGAGATAATCAAAGCCTTAATGCATACAACTAAAGAGAACTGGCTGAAGTGATGGAATACAGGAATGACGTGTTTAACATAAGTTTCTTGGATTTGCCTTGGGATAAGCTTTGCGGATGTAATATTCTTATTACCGGTGCTACAGGACTTATCGGGTCTTGTTTGGTGGAGGCACTTATGCTCAATCCTAAAAAGGACTACCATATTTATGCCACAGGTAGGAATGAGGAGAGGGCTCGTAAACGTTTTGCTGAATTTGAGAAAGATGCATCATTCCATTTTGTATGCTATGATGTAATACATCCGTTGCAAACTGATATTGACTATCATTATATAATCCATGCGGCCAGTAATGCCAGTCCTAATTTTTTCAGCGAGAAGCCTGTAGAAGTGATTAAATCCAATATAAATGGTTTGGATAATCTTATGGTATATGGCTTGAATCATAATCTGAAAAGATTTCTTTTTATTTCTTCGGGTGAGATTTATGGTGAAGGGGATGGACAGATATTCACAGAAAACTACAGTGGGTATGTAGATTGTATTTCTCCTCGTTCTTGTTATCCTTCCTCCAAACGTGCTGCTGAGACATTATGCGTGTCCTATATGGCTGAATATGGTGTGGATGCGGTTATTGCCCGTCCTTGCCATATTTATGGACCTAATTTTACAGAAAGTGACAACAGGGTTTATGCCCAATTCATACGCAATGTGCTTCAAGGAGAAAATATCGTGATGAAAAGCCACGGAGAACAATTCCGTTCCTGGTGCTATGTGGTGGATTGTGCATCAGCATTGTTGTATATATTATTGAAAGGCGAGTGTGGACAGGCTTATAATATCGCTGACGACAAATCTAATATAAGTATTCGCGAATTAGCTGAATTGGTAGCAGATATTGTTGAATGTGAGGTTATCATGAATATTCCTATGGACATGGAAAAGCGAGGATACAATCCTGTAGCCAAATCTATATTTTCCATTGCGAAACTTGAGGCTTTGGGATGGTGTCCTTTGACTCATATAAGCAAAGGAATGGAAAAAACGATTAATCATCTTCGTTATCATTGATTAGTAGAACTTGAATATGAAACAAATGACAATAAAAGATGTCCAACAGGTCAGCTTGGATATTCTGAAAGACGTACATGAATTTTGTGTAGAAAATAGTATACATTATTCGTTGAGTGGAGGAACACTTCTTGGAGCAATTCGTCATAATGGGTTTATTCCTTGGGATGATGATATAGATATCCAATTACCGAGACCGGATTTTGAATGTCTCGTCAGAAGTTATAAATCCGCAAAAGGCTTTAAGATATACTATCATGAACTGAATACTTGTGAAGGCATGACATATTGTTATGCCAGAATTTGTGATACTCTAAGAACACATGTCGAAACAGGAGTACTATCATGGAATACAGAGAAAGTTGGAGTTTGGATAGATGTACTTCCCTGTGATGGCATGCCTTCGGACGCCAAAGATGCAAAAAAACATTTGAAACATATTTCCTACATGGTTAAAAAGGCATATTGGTATGGAATAAAACAATCTTCATGGCATAATATACAGAAAGGTGTCAATACAATTGCAAAAATAAAGTTTTTACTAAAAAAATATTTGCATATATAATACTTGAGAACCCTGTAAAAAAAATGACGGATGAGCGTAAAAGATATGATTTTTCTGAATCAAAATATTTCTTTTGCACTCCTCACTATGGCATGGACGAATGGCAGCTCCAAAAAAACATGGAGAGTTTTGTTCTTCATAGGTTTGAAGATTCGGAATTTTATATAATGTCGGGATATGATTATAATTTGCGTAGCCTGTATGGTAATTATATGAAATTACCTCCAGAAAATAAGCGTGTCACACACGATTATAACAGATATTATTGGAAATAACTTATGGCAAAGACAACAAAAATGCTTTCCACAAAGTTGGGTAAGCAACTGGGTGTATTATATAACATGAGTGACGAGGAGAGGAAGAAACTGTAATCTACGCTACTTGCCATGCTGATTGATCTGAAGAAAGTTTGTGAGTTAATGGGTGTGGAGTTTGTTGTTATGGGTGGTTCTGCTTTAGGTGCAATACGTCATAGTGGTTTTATACCATGGGATGATGATGTTGATGTAGCAATGACTAGACAAGCTTGGAGTATTTTCTGTGATAATTTTGAGAATAGCGATCTTGTGGAAAAATATGAACTGGATGTAATTGGATTTAGAGATTGTGATCCGAAATTTGTATTGCCAAAACTTTGTTTAAAAGACTCCACATATGTTCAACTAGAAGAAATAGGATTCCCTAATCATAACAATATATATTTGGACATTTTCATAATAGATAATGTTTCGGATAATCCTGTCATTCGTGCTTTAGATATTTTTGTAAGCGACAATATTCGATTCATTTCAAATTCTGTTGGAACATACATTTATCCTAATAAGTATATGAATCAAGTAATGTCATCAACATGGAAGACTTGTGTTTTTTATTACATAAGATTACTTCAAGGATGCATCTGTTCTATTATTCCGCATAAAAAATGGTGCGAGTGGTTTCATCTTTATGTGTCAAGACACAATAACAAGATGACAAAACTTACCACAGTGGCAATGGGGTTGAAACGATACAAGGGAGAAACTCTTGAACATGAAATATGGTTTCCATATTCAAAAGGAGTATTTGAGGGTATTGCTATAAATTTACCTCATAATGTAGACAAATATCTGACTTGTATTTATGGTGATTATATGAAACTGCCACCTATTGAAGAACGTGAAGTACATCCTATTGTAAAGTTAAAATTTCCTGTAGAATAAGAATCAGCACTGGCGAAATAATCATTCGTTTACGGAGTAATCTAGACTCATTACTGGCAGATGTTCATCCTCCGCGTGGTGACCTAATGGAGACAGCGGTTTGTTACCTCCATATTTTGGGAAACCAGCTGTTCGCTTACCTGAAAGGCGACTGTTACAGTATTGACAATTTCATAGCCAAACGTTTTATACGTCCATTGGACGATGAGCGCAAGAACTCATTGTTTTTCGGTGGTGACACAGGATAGCTGAAGTCTTAGCCGCCTACCATACGGTGATCTCCACCTGTCCTATGCAGGTGAAGTCTGTATTGTGTTTTTTGAAGAATTTTTTTAGAGAAATCGTAGTCGGTCGACGGGATTATGACAATCTTCTGTCTATGATGTTCGGAATAAGCACTTAATAAATTTTAGAAATCAAGTCTGTTTTGACAATCTTTATAGAAAACTTGCCGTCAAGGGGGGGGCAATGGAGGGTACGCCAAAATTAGATGTTAACTTAAGATAGAATAGAGGATAACGATAATTTTATACTTGATGAAAGTGTTAACCTTTTTGGACCAAGATTTTGTAAATCTTTGCAAAGCTTTGGCAGATTTGTCGTTGCGTGATGATTATAAGCCTGATGTTGTTATCGGTATTCTGACAGGAGGCGGTATCATGGGTAAAATTTGCAATGAAAGATTTCAAGAAAAAAATAGTTGATAAAACTGTAAAATATGCTGAGGTAAAACTTCAGCGAGTGAGTACGAAAGCGAAAAATAAGATAGGCATTCGTACTGTTTTAAACATATTACCTCGACCTGTATTAAACTGGATGCGTATAATCGAAGTATATTTCTTTGAAGTGAAAGTCTTATTTGTGAAACCTAGACGTGAAGGTATACTTCAGTTTGATGAGGAGACAGAAGAAATTCTAAAAGAAAGACACAAGAAAGTGTTACTCATTGACGACTGTATAGATACTGGTTATACATTGAAAATCATTCGCGATTTTATAATAAATAATTATCCGGGAAATGAGGTGCGTATAGCAGTTGCAACAGTATCGCATCATCGTCCGGTAATTAGACCTAATTACACTCTGTATAATCGTGTACTCTTAAGGTTTCCGTGGGCTTATGATGTTAAGCATGAGAACAAGACGTAAAGCTGTGGTAGTTGACTTTGATTTGACATTGATTAAAGTCAATTCGTTTGAACTCTTTTACAAGGAGTTGGCGATATATGTACTCCGTACTTATCAATTGAATACTCTCACTTTTTTGATATGGCAGATTATACTTCGAAAGATAAGGTTTATTAGTCATGCAGAATTAAAGAAACGACTTCTTGAATTTCTTGAAAGACATAGCATGGAGGATTTTATTCTTGAATTTGTAAGGAAGTTATCTACTTTAGTCAATCATGAGGTCGTTGACTTCTATGAGAAATATCGTTTAGAGGGTTATAGTATATGCCTTTGTACAGCTGCGCCAGCTTTATATATTGAACCTTTTTTAGCTATTACAGGGCTGCGGTTTGATGCTGCGATATATTCTCCTAAACCTCTATTAAATCAAAAATGGGAAGAGAATCTAAGTGAAAAGAAGAAGGAAAATACTTTGTCTTTAATGAAGGAGCGTGGAGAGATATTGGCGGTACTATTGACCGATCATTATGACGATCTTCCTTTGTTATTGGTGAAAAAGGAAAAGAATATTCTCGTAAACCCTACTATGTACTCTTTGGAAGCAATTAATGCGGCTGGGGTAAAATATGACTTGCTTTAGCCAAAAACATTAAGAGAATATGAAGAAAAAAATAGTATTGTTATTGTTGGCTTTGTTTTGTTCTAAATTGTATGCCCAATATCTCTATGGCACTACCGGATTACTCCAGATGCCTACAGCCCAAATGCAGAATGATAAGACCTTTATGTTTGGTGGTGGGGTGTTAAGTCCGGAAATCATACCATCAAAAGAATGGTGGGGAAATTATTATACCTTTAATTATTACGTTAATATTACTATTTTTCCTTGGCTGGAAGTTGGCTATAACTGTGTCTTGGTAAAAGCTAAGCCAGGCATCTATCATTGGGTACCATCGACTTATGGGAGGTTTGTGAATCAAGATCGTTCCTTTCACGGACGTTTGAGAGTGTGGAAAGAAGGCTGGTGGAAAGAGTGGATACCACAAATTGTAATAGGAGCAAATGATCCGACAACAGGTAGCTGGGATGGGGGAGTGGCTAGTGATGATGAACGCTATAATGGTTTTTTTTGCAGATATTACATTGCTGCCACGAAGCATTGGGAGTTTGAAAAATATGGGAATTTGGGAGTGCATATTGCTTATATCTATAATAAGAAAGATGTGCATCGGCTTAATGGTCCTGCCATAGGTGTTAACTTTCGTTTTCAGCTTCCTACCGGTCACTTTCTTGCTAAAGCTATTAATAACCTTAATCTTATGGCTGAATATGACTCTCGTACCATCAATTGCGGTTTAGAATACAGTTTTTGGAAAGATTATATCAATACGGTAGTGGAGTTAAACCGTTGCCGATACTTTTCTAGTGGTATTGTCTTCAAAATACATCTGAAATAAGAAATAATGATAAAAGTTTAAGTACATTATCCAAACCTAGGAAGAAAAGCTGTGGGTAATTCCCACATATTCTTTATACATAAACTTAAAAGCAAAAAATGACATGGAAAAAAACATTCAAAAATTACATTTAAAGTAGGAGACTACTACAAAGTGTTTGACTTTAGCGACATCGCTTATCTAGAAGCCAATGGTAGTTACACAAAAGTTGTAATGGTCTCGAAGAAGGAAAAGTCCCTTATGGTAACGTCTAATCTAAAGGCTCTCAGCAGTTATCTGGATGATTCTTTTCTCAGAATTCATCAATCATACGTGGTCAATTTGGATTATGTTTCACGAATATGCGGAAATAGAGTAGAGATGTGTACGGGTGAATTTCTGGATATCAGCCGACCTTATAAAAAACTCGTGTGGGATACTTTGAATGTGGTAACTTTTGGAAAAAGATACAAAGAAAAAAGAGCTTCCATATGAAAAATATATTGACTTATGAACACGAAGCTTACGAAGAGTGGTATTCTAAGCTGATTCTTTAATGAAAAATCTTTGTCTGAAGAGAAATTTTTGCAGCAAATGAAACAGAAGATCTGAAATTTGTTTATCTTCGTAGTGTGAACGGTAAAAGCGAAAGATTATGGAACAGCAGCAACTGAAGAGATGCCCGATAGGTATACAGACTTTTGAGGAAATCATCAATAAAGATTATTTCTATATCGATAAGACAGAATACGTTTATCGGATGGCATACGGTGCTTCTAAATATTATTTTCTGAGCCGTCCCAGACGGTTTGGTAAGTCATTGCTGACTTCCACGCTGTACAGTTACTTTGCCGGAAAAAAAGATCTTTTCAAAGGACTTGCCATAGAGAAACTGGAGAAAGAATGGACTGAATATCCGGTGCTGTACTTTGATATGAGCTTGGCCAAGCATTTGGACAAGGAAAAACTGAATGAGTATCTTGCTTGGCAGTTGAGGGATTACAATGAGAAATATGGTCTGACGAAAAATAACGGTGCAGGGGTCAACAACCAATTGGCAGACCTTATAAAGTGTGCTTGTGAACAGACCGGTCGCCAGGTGGTAGTCCTTATTGACGAATATGATGCGCCGCTGCTTGATGTAGTGCACGAAGAAAAGAATCTTCCTGCACTCCGCAATGTAATGCGTAACTTCTATTCGCCGCTGAAGGCGTGTGACCCTTATCTTCGCTTCGTGTTCCTGACCGGTATTACCAAATTCTCCCAGCTCAGCATTTTCAGCGAACTGAACAATATATCGAATATCAGTATGAACGAATCATACGCTGCTATTTGTGGCATCACCGAAGGAGAGATGTTGGCGCAAATGCCGGATTATATACAGCGATTGGCGGACAAGCTGGAAATCTCTTTTGAGGAAGCGGTAGGGAAGTTGAGGGAAAATTATGACGGCTATCATTTTACGTGGCCATCGCCGGACATTTATAATCCGTTCAGCCTGTTGAATGCTTTTGAGGACTGCAAACTGAATTCCTATTGGTTTGGCAGTGGCACGCCTACTTATTTGATTGAGATGCTGCGCAAGTTCAAAGTAGTTCCGTCCGGTATAGGGATGAAGAAGGCGCTAGACACTAGTTTTGATGCCCCTACCGAACGGATGACAAATATCATGCCTTTGCTTTATCAGAGTGGGTATGTTACGATTAAAAGCTATGATAAGTTAACTCAGCTATATACATTGGACATTCCGAACCGTGAAATACGGGTGGGGTTGATGCAGAGTCTCCTGCCGAACTATCTGGTCAACGATTCTGACATGGGGCTGACTACCATAGGTGAGATGTACGGAGCTATAGCCGGAGGTGACATGGATGGTGCCTTGTGTCTGCTTCAAGAATTCCTTTCCACTGTGCCGTATTGCGACAATACCAACTACGAAGGACATTATCAACAATTATTCTACATAATCTTCTCCCTTTTCGGCATGTACATTGATGTGGAAGTACGTACCCCGAACGGGCGTGTAGATGTGGTGATGCGTACTGCCGATACTTTGTATGTCATTGAATTGAAACTGGATAAGTCTGCTGATGCCGCCATGTCCCAGATCAACCTGAAGCAGTATCCCGAACGCTTTACCCTCAGCGGACTGCCTGTAGTGAAGGTGGGTATTAACTTTGACTCGGAAAGGCATACTTTGGGCGATTGGATAATAGAAGGTTAGAACCTATTAAGAAAAAGAAAATGATGAAATATCCTATTGGTATACAGAGCTTTGATCAAATAATAGAAGGAGGTTGGGTCTATGTAGACAAAACCGACTTGGTTTACCATCTGGTAACAACGACCAAGACTTGTTTTCTGAGTCGCCCCCGTCGTTTTGGGAAGAGCTTATTGGTAAGTACTTTGGATGCCTACTTCAAGGGACGAAAGGAGTTGTTTGATGGGTTGGCAATGGCCGGTTTGGAGAAAGACTGGTATCAGTATCCGGTGTTTAAAATAGATTTCAATGGCGTTAATTTCACGGAAACGGGAAAGCTGGAAGCTACCATAGAATATTATCTTGCCAGCTGGGAGAGAATCTATGGAGAGACTTTCCGGGAGGCACCTATGGGAAAGCGTTTTGAACAATTATTGTCCCAGGCTTATCAGCAAACGGGGCGTCGTGCTGTGGTGTTGGTTGATGAGTATGACAAACCTATTCTTGATGCATTGGATACCCCTCTGGAAGATAGTAACCGTGAAGTGTTGAAAGCTTTCTATTCCACTTTTAAGGGAGCTGATGAATACCTGAAATTTGTATTACTTACAGGGGTGACGAAATTTTCACAGATTAGTGTATTCAGTGGATTCAACCAGCCTAAAGATATCAGTATGGATAGCCGTTATGAGGCATTATGCGGCATAACTCAGGAAGAACTGGAGCATTATTTTGCGGAACCTATCGATAATCTGGCAAAAAAGTTCAAATATACGTTTGAGGAAATGAAAGAAGTGCTCAAAATGCAATACGATGGTTATCATTTTGGCAGTGACTTAATCGGTGTCTATAATCCTTTCAGCCTTCTCAATGCTTTTGATATGAATGACATCCGTGACTATTGGTTTGCATCGGGTACTCCTACTTATTTGATTAAACTTCTGCGGCATAACCATGAACAGATGGATGAGTTGACAGGGCGTTATTATGATCCTTCAATGTTTGTAGATTATAAGGCGGATGTAGAAAAACCACTACCCATGATTTATCAGAGCGGTTATTTGACTATAAAGGACTATGATGCCCGGAAAAACCGTTACTTGTTGGACTTTCCGAATAATGAGGTGAAAAAGGGGTTCTTGACGATGGTGGCAGCCAATTATTTAAAACCCAAAGATATTGAGGTTTCTAATTGGATTGTAGATGCCGTATCTTTGCTTGAGGATGGCGAAACCACGGCTTTCTGTACCGCTTTAACTTCTTTCCTTGCCGATATACCTTATAATTCTCATGACTCAATAAAGACTGTTGAGGCAACAGAAAAGCATTTTCAATATACTTTCTATCTGATTCTTCGCCTATTGGGTGTATACTGCCGGTTGCATGTGGAGAAAACTCAGTCAAAAGGACGGGTGGATTGTATTCTGGAAACTAAGGATTATGTATATATATTTGAGTTTAAGCTGGATGGTACGGCTGCTGAAGCTTTGAAACAGATAGAGGAGAAAGGATATGCTACACCTTATCTGACTGATACACGCAGAGTGACAGGCATTGGAATTAGTTTCTCATCGGTAACCATGACAGTGGAGGAATGGGAAGAAAAGATATTGTAACTATTCTGACTCTGATAGGGAACGAAAGCTCTCTCTGTCCTAAAATCTAAAAAACAAGTCTACATATTTAAGAGGAAGCCGCCATTTGGCGGTTTCCAAAGT